>Ga0075370_10000605_pt1 | contig 13863 bp, 8 predicted proteins | sample EndMethybrTD3035_FD_71398 | JGI IMG/M metagenome (GOLD analysis project Ga0075370, IMG submission 71398) | Populus endosphere microbial communities from Tennessee, USA - Endosphere MetaG P. TD hybrid TD303-5 | ecosystem: Host-associated > Plants > Roots > Endosphere | place: USA: Tennessee... | reverse complement strand
GTGCTGATGATCCACAACGACCTGACGCCCGAGCAGCGGCGCGAAGTCGGCAACGAGCGCGAGCAGTTCCGCAACTGGATAGGCACCGCGACGACCGACGAGGCGCGCAGCGAGTTCCGGCTGATGGAAGAGCTGTACCGCCAGCTCGGCACGCGCGAGCCGCTCGTGATCGGCATCACCGGAGACCGCAGCACGCCGGTGTCGCTGGAGCGTGCCAAGGGCGTCGATGATTTCATCGCGCAGGCGGGGCGGGGCCGCACGCTGCAGCTCGCGTTCGGCGACTGGAGCGAGACCGACGGCGAGAGCAAGGCCAACGTGCTGCTGTCGCGCTACCCGCAGGCCAACATCGTCTGGACCGGCAACGACTCGATGGCGCTCGGCGCGATGCGCGCGGTCAAGGCGCGCGGCGTCAAGGTGCTCGTCGGTGGCACCGGCGGCTGGCCGGACGCGCTGGCCAGCCTGGCCGAAGGCGGGCTGGCGGCCACCGTCGGCAGCCACTTCTTCATCGGGGCCTGGGCGATGGTGCTGCTGCACGACTATCACCATGGCGTCGACTTCGCGGCGCACGGCGGCGTGACGCAGAAGCTCGACTACATGCTCGTCGTCGACCGCGAGCGTGCGGCGCGCTACGACCATGCCGTCTACAAGCGCGACGGGTCGCTGGACGTCAGCATGTACTCGAAGGTCCTGCACCCCGGGCCGGGACGATACGACTTCAACCTCGCGCCGCTCGTGCGTCATTCATGACGACCCGCCTGATCCCGCAGGCGACCAGCTTGCACACGAAGCTGGTGCTGGCGCTGGCGGTGCTGGTCGCGCTGGTGGCGGCCGGTTCGGCGTACGTGCTGATCGAGCATGAACGCGAGCGCCGCATCGTCGAGCTCGAAGGCCGCGCCGTGCGCATTGCCGATCTGTTCAGCCGCTCGCTGGCCTACCCGCTGTGGAATGTCGACCGCACCGCGATCGACGAGCAGCTCGCCGCGCTCGCCCCCAATCCCGAAGTGGCCCAGTTCAGCATCACGGCGGTCGGCTACGGTACGGTGTCCGAGGTCACCAAGCAGCCGGTGGCCCAGCTGGTCAATCCGATCGTGCGGGTGCAGCCGATCGAGTACATGGCGCCCGGTGAGCCGGTGCCGCAGAAGATCGGCGAGGTCCGCGTCGTGTTGACGCGGGCGGTCGTCGAGCAGGCGATCGCGACGGCGCAGCGCGCCACGCTCGGACTGGTGGCGGGCATCGTCGCGCTGCTCTATGCGGCGGCCTTCGTGCTGCTCAGGCGCATGGTGAGCGCGCCCATCCATCGGCTGGAGGCGACGGTCGATCGAATCGCCGACGGCGACCTGGACGCGCGCTGCGCGATCGAATCCGGCGACGACCTCGGCCGCCTGGCCGCCCGCGTCAACGCGATGGCCGACCGGCTGCGCGATTCCGCCCAGCGCCTGCGCGACAGCGAGGCCACCTATCGCGGCATCTTCGAGAACGCGCTCGAGGGCATCTTCCGGCTCGATCGCTCGGGCGGCCTGCACGATGCCAACCCGGCGCTCGCGCGCCTGATGGGCTATGCCACGCCGGCCGAGCTGATGGCGGCGGTGAACGGCGAGGCGACGCCCGCGCGGCGCCCCGGCCTGTTCACGCCCGAGCAGATTGCCAAGCAGTTCGCCGCGCTGGCACGCGACGGCGAGATCGCCGGCATGGAACTGCAGCTCACGCGCGCCGACGGCCGCCCGATCTGGGTCCAGCTCAACGCGCGCCCGCAAGGCGGCGCCCGTCCCGACGGCGGCGAGGCGGCGGGGTTCGAAGGCCTGATCACCGACATCACGGCGCGCAAGCAGGCGCTCGACGAGTTGCGGCGCCATCGCGACCATCTCGAGGAGGCGGTGCGCCAGCGCACCGCGCAACTCGTCGAGGCGACGCAGCGGGCTGAAGTCGCGAACCGCGCGAAGGGCGAGTTCCTCGCCAACATGAGCCACGAGATCCGCACGCCGATGAACGCGATTCTCGGCATGTCGCACCTGGCGCTGCAGGGCGAACTGAACCCGCAGCAGCACAATTACGTGCAGAAGGTGCACCGCTCGGCCGAATCGCTGCTGGGCGTCATCAACGACATCCTCGACTTCTCCAAGATCGAGGCTGGCAAGCTCGACATCGAGCACATTCCGTTCGACCTCGGCAACGTGATGGACGACATCGCCAACCTGGTCGGCTTGAACGCCGAGGACAAGGGGTTGGAGCTGCTCTTCGTCGAACCGCCCGAGCTGCCGACGGCGCTGGTCGGCGACCCGTCGCGGCTGCGCCAGGTGCTGCTGAACCTCGGCAACAACGCCGCCAAGTTCACCGAGCGCGGCGAGATCGTCGTCAGCATCGAGGTGCTCGAGCAGGACGACATTTCGGTGGTGCTGCGTTTCGAGGTGCGCGACACCGGCATCGGCATGAGCGCCGAGGAGCAGCAGCATCTGTTCCAGCCCTTCTCGCAGGCCGATGCGTCGACCAGCCGCCGCTACGGCGGAACCGGCCTGGGGCTCGCGATCAGCCGCCACCTGGTGCGCATGATGGGCGGCGAGATCGAGGTCGACAGTGCGCCCGGCCGCGGCAGCCGTTTTCACTTCAGCGTGCAGTTCGATCTGCAAGGCGAGGCCCGCGCGTCTGCGGCAGCAACCCAGCGCGAGGGCCTGCCGGGTGCGCGCGTGCTGATCGTGGACGACAACGCCTGCGCTCGCGAAGTGCTGACGCGGATGAGCGCTTCGCTCGGCCTGAGGGCCGATTGCGCGAGCGACGGCCTGGAGGCGCTGCGCATGATCGAGCGCGCCGACACGCTCGACCAGCCCTACGAGCTCGTGCTGCTCGACTGGAAGATGCCCGGCATCGACGGCGTCGAATGCGCGCGCATGCTGCTGCAGCGCGCGCCGCGTCGCCATCCGGCACCGACCGTGCTGATGCTCACCGCGTTCAGCCGCGACGAAGTGGTGCAGCGCCTGGGCGAGCAGAAGCTGACCGTTGCCGCGCTGCTGACCAAGCCGGTGACGCCCTCGACGCTGCTCGAGGCCTGCAGCACCGCGCTCGGCGTGGCGACGCGGCGTGTCACCCGCACGGTCCGGCGCGAGGAAACCACGCACGGCCAGCGCGCCGGCCTTGCCGGTGCCCGCATCCTGCTGGTCGAGGACAACGCCTTCAATCGCGAGCTCGCGCTCGACGCGCTGAAGCGCGCCGGCATCGTCGTCAGCGTCGCCCACGACGGACAGCAGGCGCTCGATGCGCTGGACCGGCAGCCGTTCGATGCGGTGCTGATGGATTGCCAGATGCCCGTGCTCGACGGCTATGCCGCGACCCGCGCGCTGCGCCGGCGGCCGCAGCTGCGGGACCTGCCGGTGATCGCGATGACGGCCAACGCGATGGTCGGCGACCGCGAGAAGGTGCTCGCGGCTGGCATGAACGACCACATTGCCAAGCCGATCAAGTTCGACGACATGTTCGCGACGCTGGCGCGCTGGGTTCACCCAGCGGGCGCCGCGGCATCCCGGCCCCTCGACGGTGCGAACGGCGCTGCGGGCGCCGACCCGTTCGCCGGTCTGTCTGGCATCGACACGTACGCCGGCCTGGCCGGGATGATGGGCGACACCACGCTCTATCGCCGCCTGCTGTGCGTATTTCGCGATGACCAGGGCGCCTTCGAGTCGCGCTTCAACGCGGCGCGCGCGGCCGGCGACATCGATACGCTCACGCGCCTCGCGCACGACCTGAAGAGCGCGGCCGCCGCGCTCGGCGTGCATGCGGTCCAGCACGAGGCCAGCGTGCTCGAGGAGGCGTGCAAGCGGCAGGCCGGCGACATCGATGCGCTGGGGCAGAACGTGGCCCGGCTGCTCGGCCCCGTGATCGCGAGCCTGCAGGTGCTCGGCCCCAAGCACGCCCCTTGATCGGCGGCGCATCGACGCGTCACGATTGCGACATTCCCGCTCCAGACAATGGCCCGGCCGCGGTCGCAGTGTCGCGGCATGCACACCGCACAACCACAAACGGGGTACACCATGTCTGGATTCTTCGCAGCGCGGTCGCTGGCCGCGACGCTGGCCTTGTCGTGCGCGGCGATCGCGGCCCATGCCGCTTCGCACGACGAGCGGGGCGACGCGCGTCACGGCCCCCAGCGCATCGCCGCGCCGACGCTGAGCGGCTGGGCCCTGATGCCCGCCGCCACCTTTTCCGATGGCCCCACCTCAGGCCAGTTCGCCGCGCCCAACCCGTACGGCACCCACCTGCCGCCGTACCTGAACAGGCAACCGGTGCAGGGCTTCTCGGGCGTGCTGCGCGGGCCGGGCCGCGACACGTTCCGCTTCATCACCGACAACGGCTTCGGCGCGCGCAGCAACTCGGCCGACGCGCTGCTGCGCATGTACACGCTGAAGATCGACTTCCGGACCCGCCACGGGGGCGACGGCACCGTGTCGCCTGCCGACTGGAAGAGCGGCCGTCCGCTGCGCGCGTTCGGCGCCGCGAGCCGCATCACGCTGAACGACGCGAACCACCAGCTCGGTTTGCCGATCCAGGCCGACTACGCGAACTACTACAACGACCCGAAGAAGCCCGCGGTCGATCCACAGATCGTCGCGAAGCGCCTGCTGACCGGCGCCGATCTCGATGTCGAGTCGGTGCGCCGCGATCAGCGCGGCCACTACTGGTTCGGCGACGAGTTCGGCCCGTACCTCGTGAAGACCGATGCGAACGGCACGGTGTTGCGCAGCGCGATCCCGCTGCCGGGCGTCTACGCGCCGGAGAACAAGGACGTGCTGGCCGGCGCGGCAGTCGCCAACCTGCCGAGCTCGGGCGGGTTCGAGGGCATGGCGATCAACCGCAGCGGCACCCGCCTGTACACGCTGCTCGAGAAGACCGTCAGCGGCGATCCGGCGAAGATGCTGCGCATCAACGAGTTCGACATCGCGAGCGAGGCCTACACCGGCGTTGCCTGGATCTATCCGCTCGCGGCCGACGGCACCAACATCGGCGACATGACGGCGGTCGACGACCATCGCTTCATCGTGATCGAGCGCAACGGCGCCACCGCGACCGGCGGCACGCCGTTCAAGAAGCTGTTCCTGATCGACATCGCCGGCGTGGCCTCCGGCGGCACGGTCGCGAAGACCGAGCTGGTCGACCTGATGAACATCGCCGACCCGGACGACCTGAACGGCGACGGCAGCACGGTGTTCACGCTGCCCTACGTGACGATCGAAAACGTGCTCGTGCTCGACGATCGCACGCTGCTGGTGGTCAACGACAACAACTTCCCGTATGGCGGCGGGCGTGCGCTGGCGTCCGACAACACGGAGTTCCTGCGCATCGCGCTGCCGCATTCGCTGGGCCATGTACCGCCGCACCAGGGGGCGGCCTGGGACGACGCGGACGAGTAACGCTCACGGTCCGAGGGCGCGCAGCGCCTGCGCAGCCTCGGACCGCGCCGGTTGCACGCGTGCGAGCTCGAGCAGCAAGGCGCGCGCACCCGCCGGGTCGTGCGGCGCCAGCGCGTTGGCCATGCGCAGCAGCGGGTCGTAGGCGGGCCGGAAATCGGGGCTGATGCGCAGCACCGAGAGCAGCGGCTCGCGCACCTGCGCGAGCATGCGCCGCACGTCGGCCGAAGGCTGCACGCCGCGGCCCGCTTCGAGGAAGCGGTTGCGTGCGCTCCAGTAGGCGGCCAGGCCTGCGGGCCAGGCAGCGTCCGGTGCGTTGTCGACCAGCTCGCGTGGCTCGACGGACAGCGCCTGCAGCAGTGCGATCAGCCGGTCTGCAGGCCGCGAGTCGGCCACGTAGGTGATGCGTGGGGCGCGGTACGCGACGATCGGGCGATCGTCGGTGTTGAGGGCGGCGTCGCCCGCGAAGCGCGCCAGCGCACTCGGGCCTGCGACGAAGCTGCCGAGCAGCGCGTACTCGTCGTCCAGACCGAAGGCGGCGGGCTTGCGCGGCAGCGCCGCGGTCGCAATGCGCTCGCGCAGTCGGAGCACATCGAACCGAGCCCCATCGCCACGCGCCACGAGGCCGAGCACCGGTGTCTCCAGGCTGTTCGTCGCGAGCATCGCCGACGCGTTCGGATAGACCGCGAGATAAGCGCGCACGATGCTGCGCAAGGTGTCGAGGTCGAGCTGGTGCAGCGGCAGCCATTGGCAGAACACGCCGTCGGCGGCGAGCCTGTCGCGCACGGCCTGGAAGTGCTCGACCGTGTAGAGCGAGCCCGACCCGCTGCGCGCCGGATGGAAGTTGTCGGAGACGATCAGGTCGTAGCGCTCGCCGCTCGCGCGCACGAAGCGGCGCGCATCGGCCGCCATCACGTGCAGTCGCGGGTGCTCGCTCTCGTCGAAGGCACGCAGGAAGTGGGCCGACGCGGCGATCACTTCGGGCAGCAGCTCGACGGCATCGACCTGCAGCTGCGCATCTTCGGCCGCCGACGCCGCCGTGACGCCAGTGCCCAGGCCGAGGAACAGCGCACGCCGCGGGCCAGGGTGCAGCAGCAGCGGCAGGAGTGCCTGGCGCGCATCGGCGAAGCGTGTGGCGCTGCTGCCTTCCTGCTGGCGGTTGTCGATGCGCAGGCGCGCGACGCCGGCGGCATCTTCGACGACGCTGACTGCGGCGGTCGCGCCGTCGCGATAGCTGACGATGCGGCCGCCCTCGGGCACCTCGACGAACGCGAGCGGCGGCGCCCACAGCGCGATCGCGATCGCGGCGGCCGCGCTGCCGAACCAGACCGGCGATGACCAGCTGGGCGGTGCGGCCAGCAGCAGATAGCCGGCAGCGATGACGACCAGCGCGAGCTTGGGACCGGCGGCCGGCAGCAGCAGCACGCCAAACAGCAGCGGCGCCGCGGAGGCCGCCAGCGTGTTGACGCCGAGCGCCTGCCCGAAGCCGATGCCGCGCGCGCCCGCGTCGACGCACAGATGGCTGAACAGCGCGCCCATCGCCAGCGTCGGCGGCAGGAACGCAGCGGCCGCGAGTGCGGCCTCGGCTGCCAGCGCGGCGCCGAGAGTCGGCCCGAGCGCCTGCAGCACGGCGGCCTTCAGTTCGGGCGCGGTCCACAGCGCGACGGTGCCGAGCACGCACGCGGCGGCCAATGCATGCAGCAAGCGGTTCGTGACCCGAGGCCGTGCGGCGTGGTCGAGCCGCTGCACCCAACGCTGATACGCGGCCGCGCCGAGCGCGCTGCCCACCAGGTACACGGCCAGCAGCAACGCATAGGTGTAGACCGTGTTCTCCGCCACCTGGCTCAGCACCCGCACGACGACCACTTCGTAGCCGATGCCGAGCAACCCGCTCGCAGCCAGCAGCATGCGCGATGTCGCACGCCCCGGCGATGCCGTCGTTCGCCCGGCAGCAGCGGCCGACGGTGGCGCCGCGTCGGCGAACAGCAGCCAGGCTGCGACGGCGCACGACAGGTTCAGCAAGGCGCAGACACCTGCGCTGCGTACGAGCCCGAATTCGGGCACCAGCCAGAACGCCGCGGCCAGCACGCCCAGCACGGCGCCGAACGTGTTGGCCGCGTAGAGCGCTGCGATCGCCGTGCCGTTGCGCCTCGTCATCGACATGACCACGCGTTGCATCGCCGGCAAGGTCGCGCCCATCGCAGCGGTCGCCGGGAGCAGCAGCACGAAGGTGCCGGAGAACGCGACGCTCCATTGCCATGCGGCCGATGGCTGCGCGCCGGTCAGCTCGAGCAGCCAGCCGCTGACAGGCGCCATGCCCCACGCGAGCACGAGGCTCCACAGGCCGATCGCCGCCTCGCAGGTCGCGTACCAGCGCGCGGGGCGCGCGCTGCGCATGATGCGCGGCGCCAGCGCGAACGCGCCGAGCGCGAGCCCGCCGAAGAATGCCGCGACGACCGCGAGCACGGCCGCGGTTTCATGGCCCAGCCACAGCGTGCTCTGTTGCGTCCAGACGATCTGGTAGCCCAGGCCCGCGAAGCCCGAGGCCAGCATCAGCAGCAGCGGGGCCATGTCAGCCGGTGAAGGCGATGCGGTAACCCCAGGAATCGAGCCGCGTGGGGATTGCGTTGAAGGCCATCGTGATGCGCCGTGCGCCGGAGTTGGGCGGCACCGCATGCATCAGGTAGCTCGGAAACAGCACGACGTCGCCGGGCTCGGGCGCGGGGCTCACCCACTTGTCGGCACAGTACGGCCCGCTGGTCGTGCCGGCGTGGTCGTTCCTGAACGCGAAGTCGGTGCCGCCCGGCGCCTTCATGAACACGGTGCGCGCGTCCGGATGGGTCGGCGTCAGGTAGGCGACGCCGGAGATGAAGCTGTTCGCATGGTTGTGCATCGCCTGGCGTCCGCCGGTGTCGAGCAGATTGACCCACATCTCCTTCAGCGACCAGCCGAGCGCCTCGCCGAACAGCAACTCACCGAAGGCGCCGAGCTTGGGCGTGATCAGCGCGGCGGCCTCGACGAGCAGCGGGCTGTCGCCGGGCGAGAGCATCGCGGTGTGCGAGAGGTTCGCCGACGAGTTGTTCTCCCGATCGGCCACCGCACTGAAGTGCTCGACCAGGCCGGCGACCAGCGCCACATCCAGCACGCCGCGGGCGCGCATCAGCGGGATCGGAAACAGGCCGGTGACTTCATCCATGCGGTGACGAATCGTTGAGGGGGTGCTGGCAGGCGGCATTCACGCAAACGGCTGCCGCCGTCCCGAGGCTAGCGAGCGTTCGCGACAGCCGCGTGACGCAGCGAGTCATCGACACGTCACCGGGGTGTCATGGCCCGCCCTTAGCGTGCGGTCCATCGCGGGTGGGGAGTTTTCAATGTCTGGATCGATGGCGCGGCGCAGCGTGCTGCACGCCGGCGCGGCCTTGTGCGTGTTCGCGCTCGCGCCGCGTGCGCGGGCCTGCGAGTTCTTCAGCTCGAACCTGCGGGTGTTCCACCCGTGGACTCGCGCGAGCCCGCCGGGCAGCGACAGCGCCACCGTCTCGATGATCTTCGACCAGGTCACGCGCGCCGATCGGCTGATCGCCGTCGAGACGCCGGTCGCCGAAGGCGCCGAGATGGGCGGGGTCGGCGCGCGCGCGAACGTCGTCGACTTCGCGATTGCGCAAGGGCGCGAGTCGGCGCTCGCCGAAACCGGCACCTATCTGCGCCTCGTGCGCCTGACGCAGCCGCTCGAGATCGGCCGGGCCTACCCGTTGAAGCTGGTGTTCGAGAGCGGCGACGTGGTCGCCGCCACGCTGAACATCGACTACATGCGCTTTCGATGAATCACCTGACAACACACACGACACCCAGGAGCCACCCGATGAAACGTCTCTCGAACCGCAGCCAGATCGCGCTGGCCGCCGTCGCCGCGCTCGGCGCCACGGCGCTCGTCTCGACACCCGAGGTCGCGAGCGCCGGCAAGAACGCCGGCCAGTACGTCTCGGGCGACTTCCACAACCACACGACCTGCTCGGACGGCTCGATCTCGATGCAGAAGCTCGTCAGCAAGGCCACCGGCACCGGCGAAGCCCAGTGGGGCCTGGACTGGTTCGTGCAGGCCGGGCACGGCGGCAGCGGCAACCGCAACTGCACGCTGGCCGAAGACGAGAGCCTCGCGACACCGGCGTATCCGCTGGTCTATTCCAACACGGCCACGCCGACGCTGCTGGGGCCGACGACGACATGGCAGAACTCGAACCCGGCGGTCACGCCGAAGGGCCTGGTCTCGGGCAGCGCGCCGAACCAGAACATGTGGCGCTGGCAGTCGATCCAGGAGTTCCAGTACCCGATCCTCGAGTACCTCTCGCGCCAGAAGGACGTGCCGCTGTTCATCGGCATCGAAACCGTGGCCGCCGGCCATGAGCACATCTCGTCGTCGGTGATCACCGGGCAGATGCCGCGCAGCATCAACCACGGCCCGCTGCCGACGACGCCGGGCTACACGGCGCTCGGCAACGCGACCGCGCTTGCGCAGTGGGAGTACTGCTTCGACCGCGCCGACACCGACACCAGCCGCGGCAATCTCGCGGTCGGCAGCACCGTGGGCAACAACTGGAACTGCTCGGTCACCGGCAGCCTGAACACGTCGGACCCGAGCTGGAACGCGACCGCGCAGAAGCTGATGATCGCCAGCGGCGCCGGCAGCGGCACGCGCGGCCACCTGAAGGCGCTCGAGTCGGTGAAGTGGATGGGCGAGAACCATGCGAACGGCAGCTACTTCGTGCCCTCGCACCTGGAGCGCGCCGGCCCGTTCAACCCGGACGGCAACAACGGCTTCAACATCGAGCACCTGCGCGACTTCAACAATGCCGCGCCGAAGACCGCGTTCGGCTTCGAGACCCAGCCTGGCCACGGCGCCTCGTCGGACCGCGGAGAGTACTTTCCGAAGCGCAACAACATCGGCGGCGTGCTGGTCGATTCGGTCGGCGGCACCACCTACGGCGGCACAGGCGTCTACGGCGCGCAGGTCGGTGGCGTGTGGGACGCGCTGCTCGGCGAGGGCCGCAACTTCTGGTTCTTCGCGAGCTCCGACTGGCACAACCGCGGCATCTTCGGCCCCGACGATCGCCGCTCGACGCAGGACTTCCAGCCCGGCGAGTACCAGCGCGACTACGTGATGGTGCGCGATGCGAAGCACCGCCACGGCGACGACGAATGGCATGCCGCGCGCGGCCGCGGTGGCCGCAAGGACAAGGAACTGCTGAGCCCGCAGTCCATCGTCGACGGGCTGCGCAGCGGCAACAGCTTCGCCGCCAGCGGCCAGCTGATTGACCGCCTCGCGTTCGTCGCCTGTGCGACGTACGGCGGCAAGCTGCCGCCGGCCGTCGAGGCCCTCGGCAACGGCGCGGTCGAGGCGGCGGCCTATGGCGCAGCGCTGAAGAGCACCGATGTCGACTACGACGACTGCGCGACGATGGGCGAGAAGCTGGTCGTGCGCCCGGGCGCCGACATCGTCGTCGCGATCGTCGTGCGCGATCCGTCGGGCAAGAACAACTCGCCGTATTCGTTCCCGAATCCGTCGCTCGCCCAGATCGGCATCAGCCAGCCGATCGACCAGCCGGTGCTCGACCACATCGACGTGATCCGCGGGCTGGTCACCGGCTACCGCAACCCGAACGACGTGCTGAACTACGCCGGCGAATGGCCGCGCGACTGGATCACGAACCCCAGCCTCGCGAACGTGCCGCCGGCAGCGAAGAACGTCTCGGCCGCGGTGATCAAGACCTTCAATTCGGCGACCTGGAAAACCTCGCACGAGTACCGCCGCATGGTGTTCCGCATTCCCGCGGTGAAGGCCTCGCAGTACCTGCGCCTGCGCGGCAGCAACCTGCCGGCCGGCGTGCCGTACGAGACCGACGCGAGCGGCAACCCGCTGGCCGACCTCGCGACCAACGCCAGCAACGTCGCGAACCTGATGATCCCGTGCAACGACGCGGCCTGCCCGGACCACCTGGCGCGCAAGACCGTCGGCGGCCAGAAGTACGTGAGCTACGACGTGGCCGCGTGGTCGGACCTCTGGTTCTACAGCAACCCCATCTACGTCGAGGTGAAGGGCTCGACCGTGGTCGCCGGCGTGAAGTGATGTCGGCGACGTTTCCGGAACCGGGCACCGCCCTCGTTGTCGATCGCAGCAGCGGCACCGCACCGCGGCGCTCGTTGCCGGCCTGGCTGCGCGAGCCGCTGCTGCACTTCGTGCTGCTCGGCGCAGCGCTGTTCGCGCTCGACCATGCACTCGTCTCGCGCCAGGACGATCCGCGCACGATCGTCGTCGGCGCCGAGGTCGACGCCGAGGCGAGGCGCCTGTTCGCTGCGGCGAGCGGCCGCGCGCCGAACGCCGACGAACTGAAGGCGCTGCGCGAGCGCTGGGTCGACAACGAGGTGCTGTACCGCTACGGGCTCACGATGCAGGTCGACCGCGGCGACGCCGCGATCCGCGAGCGCGTGATCTTCAAGGCACTCAGCGTCGTCGACGCCGGCGTGAAGCCGCCGGCGATCGACGAGCAGGTGCTGCGCGCCTGGTTCGACGGCCACCGCGCGCAATACGACGAGCCGGCGCGCTACGACTTCCAGGAGGCCGTGCTCGCGGGCGAGGCGTCGGAGGCCGCGGTGCGCGCGTTCGTCGAGACGCTGAACAAGGGCGCCTCGGACGACACCGGCGCCGGCCTGCGCGTATTCAAGGGCCGGCCGCATGCGAACATCGAGCAGAGTTATGGTGCCGAATTCGCGAAGGCGCTCGAGGCGGCGCCGCCGGGCGGCGAGTGGCGTGCCTATGCGACCCGCGACGGCTGGCGCGCGATGCGCCTCGACGCGAGCGTGCCTGCAAGGCCGGCCGTGTTCGAGTCGCTGCACGGCGTGCTGCTGCAGGACTACACCGACGCGAAGATGTCCGCGCAGCGCAGTGCCGCGGTGCGCGCGCTGGCGAAACAGTACACGGTGAAGTACGAGAGCGACGCGCCCGGCGCCGCGGCGAAGAAGTGAACGGCTGCCGGATGCACAGCCCGCTCGCGAGGCTCGCCGGCTTGCTCGGCCTGCTCGTGTGGCTGTTCGCCTCGGCCGGCAGCGCGGCGGCGCACGAGGCGACCCTGGCCGAGATGGAGCTGCGCGAAACGGTGCGCGGCGAATTCATCTGGCAATGGACCGCCACCAATCGCACGGCGTCGCAGGACCTCACGCCCGTGTGGCCCGAGGGCTGCCGCGCGGAGGAAAGCATGCTGCGCTGTGGCGGGGCCGGCCTGCGCGGCACGCTGTCGATCGAAGGCGTCGGCCAGCGCTACTCGGCTGCGCTCGTGAAGGTCTTCTGGCTCGACGGCCAGTCGCGCGTCTACACGCTGACCGCGGCCCAGCCTACGGTGCAGCTCTACGGGGCTGCCGACGACACGCGCGGCATCGGCGAGATCGCCTGGGCCTATGCGGTGCTGGGCGTCGAGCACATCCTCGGTGGCATCGACCACCTGATGTTCGTGCTGAGCCTCTTGTTCCTGGTCGGGTTCAACCGGCGGCTGGTCGCGACGATCACCGCGTTCACGATCGCGCACAGCCTCACGCTCGCCTCCAGCGCGCTGGGCTGGCTGACGCTGCGTTCGCCGCCGGTGGAGGCGACGATCGCACTGTCCATCGTGCTGGTCGCCGCCGAGGCCCTGCATCGCGGGCCGACGCTGTCGCGCCGCTGGCCGGCGCTGGTGGCGTTCCTGTTCGGGCTGGTCCACGGCCTGGGCTTCGCGGGCGCACTGCAGCAGATCGGGCTGCCGCAGAACCATCTGCTGGTCGCGCTGCTGACCTTCAACGTCGGCGTCGAGCTCGGCCAGCTGCTGGTCGTCGCCCTGGCCTTCGTGCTCACTCGGGTGCTGCTGCGGGCACCGCTGTTCGCAAGGGCGCGTACGCCGGCGCTGTATGCGATCGGCAGCGTGGCCGCATGGTGGTCGATCGCGCGCATCGTCGCGATCTTCGCGTGACGTTCACGATCGCAGCACGCCGGCCACGAGGCCGACCGAGAGTGTCGCCATCGTCGCGGCGACCACGCCGTCGAGCACACGCCAGGCGCTGGGCCGAACGAACAGCGGCGCGAGCAGACGCGCGCCGTAGCCGAGCGCGCTGAACCACAGCGCGCTCGCCAGCCCGGCGCCGATCAGGAACGCGGCATGCGTGCCAGCCGGTTGGCGGGCGCCGATCGAGCCGACCAGCACCACCGTGTCGAGATAGACGTGCGGGTTGAGCAGGCTGATCGCGAGCAGCTCGGCCAGCACGCGGCCGCGCGGCGCTCGCGCGATGCCGTCGGCTGCAGCGTGCTGCATTGCCTGCGGCCGCCAGGCACGCCGCAGCGCTGCGGCACCGTACGCGGCCAGCAGCAGCGCGCCGGCCAACGCAAGTGCGTCGAGCGCGCGCGGATGTTGGCCGAGCGAGGCCGCGAGCCCGCCGACGCCGATGGCCACCA
>Ga0075370_10000604_pt1 | contig 13867 bp, 12 predicted proteins | sample EndMethybrTD3035_FD_71398 | JGI IMG/M metagenome (GOLD analysis project Ga0075370, IMG submission 71398) | Populus endosphere microbial communities from Tennessee, USA - Endosphere MetaG P. TD hybrid TD303-5 | ecosystem: Host-associated > Plants > Roots > Endosphere | place: USA: Tennessee... | reverse complement strand
GCGCGCGACCGACAGCTTCTTCTCGGCGGCTGCTTCGTGCAGGAACTGTTCGGCCATCTCCGCGAGGCGGGCGGTCAGCGCGGCGCCGTCGAGGTCGCCGAACTTGTCGCGGAAGCGATCGACGGGCACGACCGCCTTCGCCATGGCGCGATGGCCGCCGGCCGAGCCGATGTCGGCGAACCACCGCTTGACGAATTCGCCCGCGTTGCGCGAGTAGCCGAGGTTGCGCACGCTGACGATCAGCGTCTTGCCGACGATGCCGGCGATGATCGTCCACTTGACGTCTTCGAGCTGCAGGAAGAAGTCGGCGGTGTAGGGGATGAAGTCTTCGCGCGGCGCGTCGCCGATGAAGGCGGTGAAGATCTGCTCGCGGAGGACGCCGCCCTTGCCCGCGCGCGTGACATACTCGAGCCGCTCCAGCGTGATTTCCGCTCCTTCCATCTTGCGGATGAGCGCGGCGTCGGCCAGCGGGTAGAGGAACGTGAACGCCTCGAGATCGACGCGGTTGGTGTGGCGCGCGAAGAAGAGCGTATCGGACTTGATCGCGTAGAGCATCGCCGTGGCGGTGCGCTCGGAGATGTTGACGTCGACGGCGCGGAGATGCTCGGTCAGGATCGTGGACGTCGATCCGTAGTCGGCCCGGATGTCCTTGAAGACGGCGCTGTAGCCCGGCTGCTCCGGATGATGATCGATCACGAGATCGGCGCGCTCGAGCATGCCGCCGAAATAGTGCGGCTGCACGTCGACGGTGGCGATCCGGTCGAAGCCCTGGAACGACGCCGGCGTGATCTGCTCGACGTGGATGTCGAGCATGTTCGCCATGCGCAGGTTCTCGGGCCGCGTCACTCCCTGCATCGCCCCGATGATCGCCGTCGTCTTGGTGCGCCGGAGCAGGTTGCGCAGCGCCAGGCCGCTCGCCAGCGCGTCGGGATCGGGATCGTTGTGGAGGAGGATGAGGACGCGGTCGGCGTCGTTGAAATACCGCTGATACTGCTGGACGCGGGCCCGGGTCATGGAGCGGCTCAGCTCGGTGACGAGCGTGGGCCGGAGCAGCTCCGAGAGGTCCATGTGGGTGACTTCGCTGGCCTCGCCGTCGGCGCGCGCGTTGGCCCCGCGTTTGCCGGTGTGGAGCACGTAGATGAGGGTGCCCCCGGCGTCGCGGATGGCGTCGAGCGTTTTCTTGATACTGCGGCGGCTGCTGTCCTGGACGATGAAGCAGGTGCTGGGGGAGATGTCGGCTTTGAGGTAGGTATCGACGCGTCGGGGGTCGCCGGCGGTGACCTCGATGCCAGCCTCGTGGAGGCGGCGGGCGAGGGGCCGGCTTTCGACAAGGAAGTCGACCTCGAAGCTCGGCAGCAGAACTTCGTCGAGCGACCGGATGACCAGTTCATCCTGACAGATGGCCAGAACGCGCACGTCAGATCAGACCTTGAGTCGGCAACACGCCAAACGCCTAGTATACGCCTGTCTGCTGGTCCTCGTAACAGCCGGGCCCGCCGAGCCCCAAGCTCAGCCGGCTGGACCCCTGCCACCCTGCCTGGGGTGCCAGGTGTTCAGCCTGTCGCCCGCCCAGGCGGCCGACCCGCCGGCGTCGCTCGCCGGGCTGCGCGTCGTGGTTCGCCAGGAGGCCCGAACGGACGGGGCTGGAGCGGCGCTGGCGGACCTTGCCCGCCGGGGCGCCACGGCCGGGCTCCATGTCGTGGGCGTGCCGGGCGATCTCGACCCGGTGCTTGCCGCGGCCGACGTGCTGATCGTCGAGCCCGACGCAGTGCCGGCGGACCTCGAGAGGACCGCATTCGATCTCAAGCGGATCTTCGCGTCCGCGCGCGGCCGTCGTCCGTCGGCGATGCTGCTGCTGGCGGCGCCGCCGGCGCTCGCGGCGGAGCTCCAGGCGCGCGGCCTGACTCCATACGTCGACGAGTTCGTCGGACCTTCGACGACGATCGAGACACCTGGGGATCTGTTCGATCCGGTTGCCGCCGATCGCACCTCGCTCCGGCGGCTGCCCGATGACGCGGGGACGGCCCGAGCGATTCTGAACACGGCCGCCGCCACCGCGGCGTGGTTTCCGAGCGGGCTCGCCGCCGTGCCGGCGCGTCCGCTTCGCTGCGGCGATCGTGCGATGGCCGCATTCCTCAATCCCGTGACGCTGGATCTCGTCGCCGTCAGCCGCGCCTGTCCGCCGCCGGCCGCGGTGACCGGCGACGTCGCGGGCGTGACGGCCGAGCGTGTCGACGCCGCCGGCGTGTCGGCCTTCCGCCTGCCGGCGGGAACGGGCGGCGATCGCTTCGCCGAAGGTGTCACCGTCGGCGCGGCCCGGGCGCTGACGGCGGAGGAGATCGTCGCGCGCCACCAGGCCGCGATGGCGCGCCAGGCCGCCGGCGTCCGGAACGAGATCGCGACCGGCACGCTGACGCTGGCGTTCGAGGCCCCGAGCTTCGTGGCGCCGGTGACGATCACGGCGGACACGACGATCTTTCGCGACGCCTCGACGACCGACATGCGGCAGGCGGACGTCCGTGTGAACGGCGTGCGGTTCACCGCGAAGGACGGCGTGCCGCGCCTGCCGATCATCGAGCCCGAGCGCGTCGCCATCGTCCCGCTCGCCATCGCGCTCACCGACGCCTATCGCTACGCGCTCGCCGGCCGTGAGCGCGTGGATGGACGCCGGTGCCATGTCGTCACATTCAGTCCGCGGCGCTCCGGCGACGCGCTCTTCCGCGGCCGCGCGTGGATCGACGAGGAGACGTTCGCGATCGTGCGCGTGTCGGCGGCGCAGACGGGACTGACCGGGCCGATCGTGGCGTCCGAGCAGACCGACACCTTCGCGCCCGACGCCGATGCACGCTGGCTGCTCGCGCGCTCCGAGATCAGCCAGACCTACGAGGGCGCCAGCGTCCGCACGCCGATCCATCGCCTGCTCGTGCTCGCCCGCCACGAGATCAACGCGCCGGACTTCGCGTCGCGCCGCGCGGCCGCCTACGCCTCGCACGACGTGATCCTGCGCGACACTCCCGCCGGCTTCCGCTATCTCAAGCGGGAAGCGGGAAGCCGCGAGCCGGAAGCGGGAAGCCGTCAGCCGGACGCCGGCACCGGTGAGCAGGCCGCAGGCAGCGACGTCCGCCGTGTCGTCGCCCCGCCGGTCACGCGCATCCGCACGCTGGCGATGGGGGTCATCGTCGATCCCAACATCACGACGCCGCTGCCGTTCGCGGGGCTCAGCTACGTCGACTTCGATCTCTTCGGCACCGGCACGCAGTTCAGCGGATTCTTCGGCGGCAGCTACGCGCAGGCGGCGTTCTCGGCGCCGTCGGTCGCCGGCACGCGCTGGCAGCTCGCCGGCCGCGCGTTCGCCATCGCGACGTCGTACAACGATCGCGCCTTCGTGGACGGACGCGAGATCTACGAGCACGACATCCACCAGCGCCCCGCGCAGGTGTCGGTGTGGACGCTGCGGCCGATCGGCGCGCGCACCGCCGTCCGCCTGCAGTACGACTGGGACTACAACCGATTCGATCGCGGCGACGTGACGAGCCCGTCGTTCGCGATCCCGCGGAACCAGAATGCGCACGGACTGCGCGCCGGGCTCGACCTGCAGTACGCCGGCTGGCAGGCGTCGCTGTGGGCCAGCCACACCGCGCGGATCGGATGGCGATCGTGGGGCGTGCCCGGTTCGGCGGAGAGCGACACGCCCGCATCCTCGTTTCAGCGCGTCGGCGCGACGATCCTGCGGACGGCCGCGCTGTCGCCGCGCGTGACGACGAGGATCGAGGGGGCCGTTTTCGGCGGACGGAATCTCGACCGCTTCAGCCGCTTCAGTTTCGGGACGTTCGACAATCGTTTGCACGGCTATCCCTCCGCGCTGATCCGCTACGACCGCGGAGGCGTCGTGCGGAGCGCGTTGAGCTGGACGGCGGCCCGCGCCGTGCGTCTCGACGGCTTCGCCGACGCGGCGGTCGTGCACGACGCGGGATTCGGACGCGGCCTGCGGGGCTACCCGGGCTTCGGGGCCGCGATCGAGTGCCCGGCGCCGTTCGGCACGCTGGTCGCCGCCGAGTGGGGATACGGCCCGCGGGGCGTCAATTCGGACGGCCGGGCCGGCACCCACGTGGTGAGAATCACCGGATACAAAGTCTTCTGAGAGGAGTATCATCGGCCGGGTGCTGAAGGGGCTGACGGTGCCGCGGTGCTGAAGCTGCTGGGCGTGGCGATCGCCGCGGCGTCGGTCGCCGTGTCGGCGCAGCAGCAGCCGCCGACCTTCAAGGCGACGGTCGATCTCGTCAACTTCGGCGTGATGGTCGTCGACCGGCAGGGGAAGCCGATTACAGGTTTGACGGCGGACGATTTCGAGATCCTCGAGAACGGCAAGAAGCAGGCGGTGACGTTTTTCACCGCCGGCGATCCGGAGGCCGCGCCGCCGCTGCACCTCGGACTGCTGCTCGATACGAGCGGCAGCATGGCGGAGGACCTGAAGGACGCGCGATCGGCCGCCGTCAAGTTCGTCAACGCGCTCGATCACGCCGCCGATTTCACGCTCGTCGATTTCGACACGCAGGTCCGCGTGGCCCGGTTCCCCTCGGCGGACTATCCGCGCCTCGTCGAGCGGATCCGCGAGCGGAAGCCCGATGGCTGGACGGCGCTCTACGACGCGGTCGGCGTGTACCTCGACGGCGCGCAGCGTCAGGACGGCCAGAAGGTGCTCGTGCTCTACACCGACGGCGGCGACACGACGAGCACGCTGACGTTCCACGACATGCTCGATCTGGTGAAAGCCTCCGACGTCACGCTCTATGCCGTCGGCTACATGGAGCACCAGGGCAGCAGCCGCATGCAGCAGCGCGCCGATCTCGAGCGGCTCGCCGTCACCACCGGCGGCCGCGCCTACTTCCCGGGATCGGCGAAGGATCTCGAGGGCATCTTCGACAAGATTCGCGAGGAGATCGCCGCGCGCTACTCGCTCGGCTACATCTCCACCGACACGCGCACGGACGGCGCCTGGCGCGACGTCGACATCAAGCTGCTGCGCCGCGACCTCAAGGGAGTCAAGCTCCGCACGCGGCCCGGGTATTTCGCGCCCTACAAGCCCATCTCCTAGCGGAGACCGGCCGCGAAGCGGTCGACGCCGCAGTTTCCCAACGCCAACCCACACGTCGTCTTCGTCCTTCCGAGGTCCGGGAGCTCCGCCGCCGGGCGCCAAACAGGGTCGTGACGTCCACGCCGACGCTCCCCGGAAGGGCCGCCGGCCGTGGTACGCTAAGAAGTTCGATGGCCTCCAAGTACGACCGCTTTCACCTCGTCACCGACTTCGAGCTGAAAGGGGACCAGGCGCGCGCGATCGACGAACTCGTCGACGGGCTGAACCGCGGCGACAAGGCGCAGGTCCTCCTCGGCGTCACCGGCTCGGGCAAGACGTTCAGCATGGCGCAGACGATCTCGCGCGTGAACCGCCCCACGCTCGTGATGGCGCACAACAAGACGCTCGCCGCGCAGCTCTACCAGGAGTTCCGCCGCTTCTTCCCCGAGAACGCCGTCGAGTACTTCGTCAGCTACTACGACTACTACCAGCCCGAGGCCTACGTCCCCACGACCGACTCGTACATCGAGAAGGAAGCGACGATCAACGACGAGATCGACCGCATGCGGCTGTCGGCGACGCGGTCGCTCTTCGAGCGCCGCGACGTCATCATCGTCGCCAGCGTCTCGTGCATCTACGGCCTCGGCTCTCCGGAGGCCTACTACGGGATGGTGCTGCCGCTCGAGCGCGGCCAGCGGATCGACCGCGAGCAGATCCTCCGCAAGCTGGTCGAGATCCAGTACGACCGCAACGATCACAGCTTCGAGCGCGGCGTCTTCCGCGTCCGCGGCGACATCGTCGAGGTCTACCTGTCGTACGAGGAGGTCGCGCTGCGGATCGAGCTCTTCGGCGACGAAGTCGACGAGCTCAGCACGTTCGATCCGCTGACCGGGAAGGTGCTCAAGCGGCACGACAAGATCGTCGTCTATCCGAAGACGCACTTCGTCGCGCCGCGCGAGCGGACCAAGCTCGCGGTCGAGACGATCAAGGCGGAGCTCGAGTGGTACCGCACGCAGCTCGAGTCCGAGGGCAAGGTGCTCGAGGCGCACCGGCTGCACCAGCGGACGATGTTCGATCTCGAGATGATCAAGGAGATCGGCTACTGCCACGGGATCGAGAACTACGCGCGCCACCTCAACGGCCGCGCGCCCGGCGAGCCGCCGCCGACGCTCCTCGACTACCTGCCGCCAGACGCCCTGACGATCGTGGACGAGAGCCACCAGACGATCCCGCAGGTGCGCGGGATGTATCACGGCGATCGCTCGCGCAAGGAAGTGCTGGTCGCCTACGGCTTCCGCCTGCCGTCGGCGCTCGACAACCGGCCGCTGAACTTCGAGGAGTGGGAAGCGCGCGTCGGGCAGATCCTCCACGTCTCGGCGACGCCCGGACCGTACGAGCTGCGGCAGGCTGGCGGCGCGGTGGTGGAGCAGATCATCCGGCCGACCGGCCTCGTCGATCCGATCATCGACGTGCGGCCGGTCAAGGGACAGGTGGACGACCTGCTCGGCGAGATCCGCGACCGCGCGTCGCGCAGCGAACGGGTGCTGGTGACGACGCTGACCAAGCGCATGGCGGAGGACCTCACGCAGTACTACCAGGAGCTGGGGGTGAAGGTCCGCTATCTCCACTCCGACATCGACACGCTCGAGCGGATCGAGATCCTGCGCGACCTGCGGCGCGGCGTCTTCGACGTGCTGGTCGGCATCAACCTGCTCCGGGAAGGCCTCGACCTGCCCGAAGTGTCGCTGGTGGCGATTCTCGACGCCGACAAGGAGGGCTTCCTGCGCTCGTCGGGCTCGCTCATCCAGACGATCGGCCGCGCCGCGCGGAACGTCAACGGCCGGGCCATCATGTATGCCGACCACATGACCGATTCCATGCGGACCGCCATTGCCGAGACGGATCGCCGCCGCGCCATCCAGGAGGACTACAACCGCGAGCACGGCATTACTCCGGCATCGATCGTGAAGAGCATCGATGAGGTGCTGACCAGTGTGTACGAGCGCGACTACGTGACCGTCGGCGCCACCGCGGACGAAGCGGGACAGTTCCGTACGCACGGCGAGCTGGAGGCCTACATCGCCGGCATGCAGGCGCAGATGAAGGCGGCCGCCGCCAACCTGGAATTCGAGAAGGCGGCGTCGCTTCGCGACAAGATCAAGCAGCTGAAGTCCAAGGACCTCGGGCTGACCGGCATCCGGGCCGGCCGCTGAATGGCGAATGCGGAATGACACATGCGCAGGGGCCGAGCCCCTCTGATCGTTGATGGAGTCGTGGCTGAAGGACGCGGTCCTCGAGGTGCAGGAGTACGTCCGCCTCCAGGCGCGCGTCGCCCGCGCCGTGTTCACGCCGCCGTTCTACTACCGTGACACGATCCAGCAGTTCGATCAGATCGGCTTCGGCTCGCTCACCGTGGTGCTGCTCGCGGGCCTCTTCACGGGGATGGTGCTCGCGCTGAACTCGGGGATGACGCTCGACCAGTTCGGCGCGCGCTCGATGGTCGGCCGGCTCATCAGCGCGTCGATGGTCAAGGAGCTCGGCCCCGTGCTCAGCGGGTTGATGGTCTCGGGCCGCGTCGGCGCCGGCATCGCGGCCGAGCTCGGGTCGATGCTGGTCACCGATCAGATCGCCGCGCTGCGCGCGCTCGGCACCGACCCCATCCGCAAGCTCGTCGTCCCGCGAGTGCTCGCCGGCGTCCTGATGATGCCGCTGCTGAGCATTCTCGCGACCGGCATCGGCATGATTGGCGGCTGGATCGTCACCGTGCTCCAGTTCCACGTGGCGAGCACCGTCTACTGGTCGAGCGTCGTACAGGGGCTGTACATCCAGGACATCTGGATGACGATCATCAAGCCGATCTTCATCGGCTTCACGATCGCGTCGATCGCCTGCCACGTCGGCCTTCGCACCACGGGCGGCACGCAGGGTGTCGGCAACTCGACGAAGCTGTCGGTCGTCGCCAGCTCCGTGGCGGTGATCGCCGTGGACTTCATGGTCACGAAGATCCTCATCGTCCTGCTCTACTGAGATGGCCTCGCGTCACGAACAGACCCGCTCGCCGCTGCTCGACGAAGCCCTCGCGTTCGGAGGGCCGATCGTGGTCTTCGACAAGGTGGGCCTGGCCTTCGACGAGAAGGTGATCCTGCGCGAGGTCAGCTTCACGCTGCAGACGGGGCACACGAAGATCTTCCTCGGCGCGAGCGGCGCCGGGAAGTCGACGATCCTGCGGTTGACGCTCGGCCTGCTGAAGCCGGACTCGGGACGCATCTTCGTCAACGGCGAGCAGATCGAGGCGATGAACGAGGACGAGCTGATCCAGGTGCGCGCCGATCTCGGCATGGTGTTCCAGGAAGGGGCGCTGTTCGACTCGCTGACGGTCGGCGAGAACGTCGGCTACAAGCTGAGGGAGGAGCTGCTCTGGCCTCCGGACAAGACCGACGCGCGCGTCCGCGAAGTGCTCGGGTTCATCGGCATCACCGAGTTCATCGACCGGATGCCGTCGGAGCTCTCGGGCGGCCAGCGCCGCCGCGTGGCGATCGCCCGGGCGATGGCGGCGCAGCCGCGGATCCTTCTCTACGACGAGCCGACGACCGGTCTCGATCCGATCACGTCGCTGACCGTCGACGAGGAGATCATCAAGCTGCGCGACTTCGAAGGCGTCAGCTCGGTGCTCGTCACGCACCAGCTCCGCGACGCGTTCTTCGTGGCCGAGCACGCGGCGAAGAAGAACGGCCAGGTCAGCTTCGAGCGGGCCGACCGCGGCAAGGCCGACCAGGCCGAGTTCATCATGCTCAAGGACGGCCGGATTCACTTCGAGGGGAACGCCAGCGAGCTCCGCGCGGCGGCGAAGACGGACGACTACATCGGATCGTTTCTGTCCTGAGCGTCCCGGGAGCCGGGCGTGACGCTTGGGCGCGTGTCGGGAATTCTACGTTGTGACGTTGGAGAGTTTTGCTTATGCCTCGCACTCGATCGCTCGCGTGGTCTGAACTGAAGGTCGGCGTGATGGCCGTCGCGGCGCTGGCGCTCGCGGCGGTGCTGGTGATTGCCGTCGGCGGCGCCAGCGGCTTCGCCTGGGAGCGCTACGATCTCAAGACGACCTTCGACAACGTCCAGGGCCTCAAGAGCGGCGCCATCGTCCGCATTGCCGGTGTCGAGGTCGGCAAGGTCACCAAGGTGGAGCTCGCCGGGGCGGGCGTGGAGGTCTCGCTCTCGCTCAAGAAGGAGAACAAGCCGCGTGTGACGACGGAGTCGCGCGCGTCGATCGGGGCGATGAGCCTGCTCGGCGAGCCGTTGATCGACATCTCGCCGTCCTCGAGCGGCACGCCGTTGAACGACGGCGACACGATCAAGTCGGCGAAGCCGCCGGTGCAGTTCAGCGACATCGCCGAGTCCGCCAACGCCGGCATCACCGAGGCCACGGGCCTGCTCAAGGACATCCGCGGCGGTCGTGGCACGGTCGGCAAGCTGTTCACCGACGAGGCGCTCTACCGCGAGTTCAACGCGCTGGTCTCGTCGGCCAACCGCGTGACCGACGCGATCAACCGCGGGCAGGGGACGCTCGGCAAGCTGACCAACGATCCGGCCGCCTACAACGAGCTGAACGCGGCGATCGGCAACCTGCGGAAGATGACCGACCGCATCAACGCCGGCGAGGGCAGTCTCGGCCAGCTCCTGAAGGACGACCGGCTGGCGAAGTCGCTCTCGGCCGCCTCGTCGAACTTCGAGCAGGTCAGCGCCCGGCTGACCCGCAGCGACAACACGGCGGGGAAGCTGCTGACCGAGAAGGAGCTCTACGACCGGTTGAACAGCACCGTGAACCGCCTCGACGAGCTGACGAAGAACCTCAATTCCGGCGAGGGGACCGCGGGCCAGCTCCTGCACAACAAAGAGATGTATGACAATATGAATTCGGCCGCGAGCGAGCTCAAGGGACTCATCGCGGACATCCGCAAGGATCCGAAGAAGTACCTGAATGTGCGGGTCAGCATCTTCTGACCCCGAAGGAGCTGTTCATGGCGCGAGAGGATAGCGGCGCAGGCACCGTCGTCGTGGCGTTCGTGCTCGGGGCGATCACCGGGGCCGCCGTGGCGCTGCTCGTGGCGCCCGCCAGCGGCGAGGAGACCCGCCGCCTGCTCGCCGAGAAGGCGCGCGAAGGGCGCGAGAAAGCCGGCGAGGCGGCGCGCCAGGGCCGCGAGCTGTGGAACCGGCAGAAGGACACCCTGGCGGGCGCGTTCGAGCGCGGCCGCGAGGCCTACAACCAGGCGCGCAACGCGACGCCGCCGGGCACCCCCGGGGAGGGGATGTGAACGACTGGAACGATACCTTCCTGGCCATCATCGCGGCGTCGACGGCGCTCATGGCGCTCGTCCAGATTGGCGCCATCGTCGTCCTCGCGCGCGTGGCCGTGCAGGTCCGTGACCTCATGGCCACCGTGCAGCGGGACATCCGTCCCCTGATCGGGCGCGCCAACGCCATCGCCGACGAGGCGCAGAAGACCGCGGCCCTGGCGACGGTGCAGGCGCAGAAGATCGATCGGCTCGTCACCGACCTCACGCACCGCGTGGACGAGACGTCGCTCATCATCCAGCAGGCCATCGTCACCCCGGCGCGCGAAGGCATGGCGATCGTGGCGGGCATCAAGGCCGCCCTGACCGCGTTGCGCGGCCTCCGCGACTTCCGCGGCCGGTCCGGCGCGGTGGACGACGAGGACGCCCTCTTCATCGGCTAGCCCGGGGCAAATTGGGGTAGACTTCCGCCGTTCGCACCACAAGGAGGAGGGTCCATCCCATGGCTCGTGCCCTGGCCGTCCTGATCGCCGCCATTCTCGCCGCGCCAGCCGCCGCTGCGGCCCAGGACGCGAAATCCGCCGACCTCGCCAAGCAGCTCGCGCAGCTCCTCGACGAGAAAAAGCTCGACGCCATCGCCGCGGCCGACGCGGCGAATCCCGACGCATTTGTGGCTGCGCTGTACTTCCCCGGCACGCAGCTCCTGGCGGTGTCCGCGAAGTACTCCGCGCCGCAGCTGATCAACGACAAGCTGGCGAAAAAGGACTACCGCGACATCTACGTCGACCTGAGCGCGGCGTCGGTCGCGGGCTCGAAGGTGTTCATCATGGACACGTTCGCCGACGGCCTCGTCCTGAAGCCGAAGGGGGACGCCCCGGCAGACAGCGTCGAGCGCGGCTCGGCGACGACGGCGTTCGACGGCGAGCCGAAGAAGGCGAAGATCAGCGACGCCGCCTACGCGAAGTCGTACGACGAGTGCGAGGCGGCCTACGTGAAGATCCTGCAGGCGCTGATCACGAAGCTGAAGTCGGGGACGTAGCGCGGGTGCGGGGCGCGGGTGCGGGTGCGGAGTACGACATCGCGTCGGGCAAACCGGCCGGCCGGTGGGAAGGGCCGCGCAACGGGCTGATGCGCCACATGAACAGCTGTCTCGCCGACGCCGGCAGGCTGTGGTGCGCCAACTCGAACGACTCGCTGACGCCGATGGGATCGTCGATCGAGATCTTCGACGCCGGCAGCCTGCGCCACGCCGACAGCCACAGCCTCGGCATGCTCGACGAAGGATCGCTCACCTTCGACGCCGCGTGGCGCCGCACCGGCGGCTGGCTGATTCCGGCGACGGTCCTGGAACGGATGGCGCCGCATGCCGCGTCCGGCGGCGCCATCGGCCCCGACGGCTGGCTCTATCTCCTCGGCCACGACCGCCCGGAAATGTACGTCGTCGCACGGCCGCCGATGGGGCCGACGCTGGTGCACGTCGCCACGATCGATCTCGAGGCCGAGGGGCAGGCGTTCTCGTGGGCGCGCGACGGCAGCCGCACGGTGTTCACGATCGATCGACGCAAAGGGCTGGTCAGGACGATCGAGCTGCCCGCCGTGACGCCGGCCGATCCGGCGGTGAGCCTGACCTTCCGGTAGGCGCTACTTCCGCGCCTCGAGCATGTCCTGGAGCGTCCACTTCGGATCGGCGCCCGGCATGAACATCGTGCCGAGCGTCCGGTTGGTGACGCGGGCCAGCGCCAGATCGGATTCACCGCCGTTGAGGCGGACGCCGCCGGCGCGCTCGGCGAGCTCGGGCGACAGGCGGATGTAGAACTGGACGAACTTCTTCACTTCGACGCGATCCAGGGCGGCGTTCTTGACGTAGAGGAACAGCGTGCGCGAGAGCGGCGAATAGACACCGCGCCTCACGTTGATCGCCGACGGCTCCTGCGGGCCGGGTCCGACCTCGTCGTCCTGATCGTCGATGGCGACGCCGCGCAGGCGATCCTTCCGATCGTGGAAGTAGGTATAGCCGAAATATGCCAGCCCCAGTTCGTCGGCCTCGACCGCGGCCGCGAGCTTCGCGTCGTCGGCGTCCGCCTTGAAGTCGGTGCGGCTCGCCTTGGTGCGTCCGACGATGGCCTCGGTGAAGTAGTCGAACGTGCCCGACTGCTGGTCGGGGCCGTAGAGATGGATCTCGCGATCCGGCCAGCCTTGCCGGATCTGGCTCCACTTGGTCACCTTTGCCTGTGCCGCCGGCTCCCACAGCTTCTTCAGCTCGGCCGCGGTCATCGACGTCGCCCACGTGTTCGCCGTGTGCACGACGACGCTGATGGCGTCGTAGGCGATGGGCACTTCGACGAACGCGACGTTCACCTGCTGGCAGGCCGCCGCTTCGTCGCGCGTGATGTGGCGCGAGGCGTCGGCGATGTCGAGCTCGCCCGCGCAGAACTTCGCGAGTCCGGCGCCGGTGCTCGTCTCGCGCAGCGAGAAGGCCTGCCCGCCGTACTGCTTGCCGTACTGCGCGACCGCCTGCGCGGTGATGGGATGCAGGGTGCTGGAGCCCTCGATGACGATCGGCGGCGCCGGTTTCGAACAGGCCGCCAGGAAGACAGGAAGGGCGAGACAAGCGGTGCGTCGCATGGCGGCACTACGGTACGCCGCCGCTGTCACGTCCATGTAAAGGGGCGATTAAATCTATACTCGATATCATGTTCCCCGTCAGCGACGTCATCCCGTCGCGCACGGTGCCGTTCGTCACCGTCGGCCTGATCGTCGCCAACGCGCTCGTCTTCCTCTACCAGGTGTCGCTCGGGCACGGCGAGCTCCGCGTGTTCATGGCGAGCTTCGCGGTCATACCGGCGGGGTTCTGGTGGCCGACGCTCTTCACCAGCCAGTTCCTGCACGCGGGCTGGATGCACATCATCTGGAACATGGTCTACCTGTGGATCTTCGGCGACAACGTCGAGGACCGCCTCGGGCACGTCCGCTACCTGATCTTCTACCTGGGCGCGGGCGCGGCGGCAGGCCTGCTGCAGGTGCTGTTCAACCCGTTCTCGGGCATCCCGATGGTCGGGGCCAGCGGCGCGATCGCCGGCGTGATGGGGGCCTACTTCGTCCTCTACCCGCAGTCGCGAGTGCTGACGGCGGTGTTCATCGTGATCTTCTTCGACCTCGTCGAGATCCCGGCCGTGTTCTTCCTCGGCATCTGGTTCCTGATGCAGCTGCTCAGCGGCGTCGGGTCGCTGGGCGTCGACAACTCAGCCGGCGGCGGCACCGCGTTCTGGGCCCACATCGGCGGCTTCGTCGTCGGCGCCGCGATCGGCTTCGTACTGAGGACGCAGGATCGAAGGAAACGGTGGGGGTACTACGAGTAGTTTGCAGTTGGCAGTTCGCAGTTTGCAGTGGTGGGCAGTTCGGGAGTCGGCAGTTGTTAGCAGTCCGGGAGTGCGCAGTTCTGGTTCGCAGTTCTGGTTCGCAGTTCTGGTTCGCAGTTCTGGTTCGCAGTTCTGGTTCGCAGTTC
>Ga0075370_10000602_pt1 | contig 13888 bp, 12 predicted proteins | sample EndMethybrTD3035_FD_71398 | JGI IMG/M metagenome (GOLD analysis project Ga0075370, IMG submission 71398) | Populus endosphere microbial communities from Tennessee, USA - Endosphere MetaG P. TD hybrid TD303-5 | ecosystem: Host-associated > Plants > Roots > Endosphere | place: USA: Tennessee... | reverse complement strand
CCGCCGCGCCGGGCTGCGACGGATGCGTTCGGTCGCGCTGGGGCTGCTGGTCCTCGCGGCGGTGGTGTACGTCGCCACGCTGGACCGCGACGGCTTCCTCGGCTTCGTGAACGCGGGTGCGGAGGCGTCGATGGTCGGGGCCATCGCGGACTGGTTCGCGGTCACGGCGCTGTTCCGGCACCCGTTGGGGCTGCCGATCCCGCACACGGCGCTGATCCCCAAGCGCAAGGACGACCTGGGGCGCGGCCTGGAGGAGTTCGTGGGGGAGAACTTCCTCCAGGAGGCGATCATCCGCGACCGGATCGGTGCGGCCGCCGTCTCCGCCCGGGTCGGGGCCTGGCTGGCGCAGCCCGCCAACGCCCGACGCGTGGTCGACGAGGTGGCCGACGTAGCAGCGATCGCGCTGACCAAGGTGCGCGACGACCACATCGAGGCGCTGGTGCGCGATGCCCTCACGCCACGGTTCCGCGAGGAGCCGATCGCGCCGCTGCTGGGTGGGCTGCTGTCCGAGGCGCTGCGCGACGACCTGCACCACGGCCTGGTCGACCTGGCGCTGGAGGAGCTGCACGGCTGGCTGCTCGAGAACCCGGACACGGTGGCCGAGGTGATCGGCGAGCGGGCGCCCTGGTGGGCGCCGACCCGGCTCAACGAGGCGGTCACCGGCCGGATCCACACCGAGCTCGTCAACTGGGTCGAGGACATCCGCGACGACCCGCGGCACCGTGCGCGGCTGGCCCTCGACTCCGTGCTCGGCCAACTGGCCGAGGACCTTCAACACGACGCCGCCACCCAGGCTCGGGCGGAGGCGCTCAAGGAGCGGATCCTGGACAACCCGGCGGTGATCCGCTCGGCGATCTCGCTGTGGGACGCGCTGCGGCGGGCCCTGACGACCTCCCTGCAGGACCCGCAGGGAGCCGTCCGCCGACGGATGATGGTCGAGGTGTCGGCGTTCGCGGAACGGCTGCACTCCGACCCGGTGCTCCAGGCCCGGCTGGACCGGGTGGCCGCGGACGCGGCGGTCTTCGCGGTGGACCGGTACGGCGCGGAGGTGACCGCGGTGATCACCCACACCATCGAGCGCTGGGACGGCCGCGAGGCCGCCCGGCGGATCGAGCTCCACGTGGGCCGGGACCTGCAGTTCATCCGGATCAACGGCACCGTGGTCGGCGGCCTGGTCGGCGTGCTGATCCACGCCGTGAGCGTGCTCATCGCCTGACCGGGGCGCCTGAGTTGGGCATCCGAGATGCCCGGATGGAACAATTGAGGCGTGACCGACTACAACGACGTCCCGGTGGAGGACGACTCGATCAAGCTCGGCCAGTTCCTGAAGCTGGCGAACCTCATCGAGTCGGGCGGCGAGGCCAAGGCGGTCCTTGCCGGCGGGATCGTTCGCGTCAACGGCGACGTGGAGACCCGCCGCGGCCGTCAGCTCGAGCGCGGCGACGTCGTGAGCGTGGCCGCGAAGTCGGCCCGCGTCGGCGGCGAGCGCGAGTGGGAGTGAGCCGGATCAGTCGATTCGGACGCTGAATGCAGCGAGTGTTCGTCGATCGACGAGGTCGAGCACGACGATCCGTCCGGCGGTGTCCCATAGCAGCGTGCACCACGTTTGGCTCCGTAGACAGACGACGGCCCCGGCGTCGAAGGCCACCGTCGCGTCCGGACGTCGCGGGTCGGCACGCGTCACCTCTACGTGAGTTTCCTCGGCCCGGTCGCTCACGACGGCGTACGCCGGGCCGCTAGCCAGCAACCCCGGGGGGTCGCCGCCGTCGATTGGGCGGGCGATCCGCTGCTGCCGTTCGTCGAGCTGGTGCACGGTGCTCCCGTACTCGTCGGCGTGCACCGTCGCGATCCGACCGGTGCTGGTCAACGCGAACGAGACCGCGTCCTCGTCGAGCGTGATCCGGCGGCGAGTGGTCAGCATCAGGTCCGGCAGCCGCCATACCCACAGTTCCTGGCCCGGTTGCCCCATCTCGGGGTAGGCGTTGACCAGGGCGGCCATCGAGCCGGCGTCACGGGTGACGGCGAGCACCTGCTCGCGCATGCCTCCTTCGGTCCACATGACCCGCGGCCGCCCGGTCGACCACACGTCGAGGAAGTCCAGCCTGCCCTCCGCGCCCCACGTCATCAGGCTGCGCCCGTCGGTGCTGTCCGGGAGCCGGTAGGCCCGAAGCAGGTGGCCCGCCCTGATCCGGCGGTCGGCGAAGGTGAGCTCGTGCAGCTGCCAGACGTTGTCGCCGAGGGCCTGTGCGAGCAGCGCCGAACCGCCATGATCCGCGAGGATGATCCGGTCGGTGACCGTGCGCCACGATGCGCGCGCACGGCCGTCCCGCCCCACCAGCCGCAGCCCGTGCTCGCCGCTGGCGACGAGGGCTGATCCGTCGGGGAGTGCGGCCACGTCGCGCACAGGGACCAGCCCTCCCGATGCTGGGGCCCGGACCTCGAGCCGCTCACTGTCGGACCGGCGTGCGCGCTTCCATCCGCTCGATGGCGTATCGGCGCGCAGCACGGGGTCGGCCCGGTCACGCAGCGCGAGATGGATCTTGCGGAGCTGGTGGTCGGGCCACCGATGCGCCGACCGCGGATCGACCACGGCGCGCAGCGCGGCGCTCGCGAGCTCCCGGTCCAAGGTCGCTTCCCCACACCGGTTCTCGGCCAGCCCTTCGAGAAGTCCGATCCGGTCTTGGCGATTGCGCTCGCGCATCTGCAGCAACGCCCGTGCCCGGCTCGCAGCGGCGTCGTCCGGGACGAGGGCGAGACGGTGCGCCAGCAACCGTCCGCCGGCCCAGCCTCCAAGGCTCTCCCCGGCCTCGATGTCCGGGAGGGCCTCGCGCCGCAGACGCTCGTCCGGCCATGCCACCTCGACCGCCGCGAGGTGTGCACCAGAGAGGCGCAGCAGGTCCACCCAGGCTCGGCGCAGGTCGTGTGCTGACTCGACGTCAACAGCCGCGACCCGGTCGAGCGCGTTTGCGAAGGCGCCGCGGCTGCGGGCGATGTCGAGGGCCTGGCGCCGGTCACCTGCCAGCCACAGCAGCCGGACCTGCAGCTCGGCCTGGAGCTGTCGGGCCACTGCGAGCTCCGCGGCCTCGCGATACCGAGCATGACGCTCGTAAAGCATCACCGCGCCGTACACGTTGCCCATCAGGTCGGCAAGGACGAAGGCCGCCTCGTCCAGCCGTCCGTCCCGCTCGAGGTCCTCCGCCGCCCGTCTGTAGTGCTGCATGAGGAACTGCTGCACGCTCCCGCTCCAAGCGGTGTTTCCGATGCCGGGCGCGGTCCGCGAGGGGCCGGTCACCCGACCGCTCGGTCGGGGAAGTCGAAGGCTCAGAAACCCACCCGCCCCGCCGCCGGCGCGGATGGAGCCGCTGAGGGCGCGCTCGTAGTCCTTTGCCTCGTATGCCTTGGCGAGGTCACGCAGGTAGCGCTTCTGCCTGCGGTTCACCAGCTGGCCCATCGGCGACCGCATGACGCGTCTCGCGAAGCCCGACGAGGTTCGCTCACGCCAGCTCAGCGCAGCGCGGATCTCGGATGCTCCAGATCCTGAGCGTCGACGTCGCGGCTGTCCGGTGACTCTGTCCAGCACTTCCTTGCGTCGCGCCGACAGCGTGAGGCCGGCCCGCCGACGGAGGTCGGGCTCTGGTGGTGAGGGCGTCCTCTCCAGGGTCGGTGGCGCCGGGGGAGGTCCCTCAACCGGTGTCAGCAGGGTGACATCGACGTCGGGGGCGACCCATGGTGAGGGATCGATGGACGGAAGCACAGTGGCATCGACAAGTTCCCAGCGCCCACCTCGGAGCAACCGGAGCGAGGACGGGTCGCCGCTCAAGGGGAGCCCGGGCGCGAGCTCGCTGCGCACCCGCTCCGGTCGGGCGAGCAGGAGCAGCCAGCGGCCGTCGGGGAGGACCGCGAGGCGAGCGCCCCCCTCCCATCGCGACAGCACCCTTCTGCGCGACTCTCGAACGCCGAGCAGCCGCGGGTCGAGGACGTAGCCGAGAGCTTCGACGGTCCCGCGGTACGGCGGGGCGAGCCGCTGGCAGGTCGTGGTGGCTGGACTCACGACTCGGTCCTGATCCGTAACGGGCGGCGCTCAAGGTCGTCGAGGTCCCAGACCTCGATCGTGACCTCGTCACGCTGGAGGGCGAGCCAGGGCCACCCGGGGTGGAGGCTCGGCAGACCCTGCCCCCCGGAGAGCTTGGTCAGGGTGCTCATCGAGTCCGGGCCCACGATGCGCACCAGCACGCCTCCCGATGTACGTACGACAAGTCGTGGCTCGCGCATGGGCTCCTCAACCAGCAGTCCGATCACCTGGTCGTCTCGTCCCACCGTGATCGCTGCTCGCGGCACCGCGGTCCGCGGACGCACTTCGAACACGTTCCACAGCGACCCGTCGTGGCTGGTCGCCATCAGTCGATCCGGACCGAAGACGACCGCGTCGTCGGAGCGGGTGTCCGGAAGCAGCGCCCACCCGCTAGAGAGTCCGCCCTCGGTGCGGGAGACCGTTCGCGGCTGATCGGTCTGCGCTCCGGGCGCCATCGCCACGAACTCGGAAGGGGCGCAGCGGTCGTTCGTCAACTCGTACCAGACGCCGTGCGCCGGGAGGTGGATGGCACTGCGCATGAAGTAGACAGGTGCGAGGTCGTCATCGATCACCGCTGCCAGCTCGTCGGGCGCGAACGGAGAATCCTCGTGTGGAATCCGGATCTTGTGCACCGAGGCCAAGGGCTTGCCGACGACCTCCACCGTCAGCGCGTCCTCGTGGAGCACGACCGCCACCACGCGGCGGCCGAGCAGACCAGCGGCGAGCACGGGTCCGCGGAACCGGTGCCGTCGGATCCTCGGCTCCTGGCCGCGTCCCCACGCGATCGTGGCGACGAGCAGCTCGTCGTCGCCGGCGCCCCGGAACACGAGTCGACGAGCGCCACCGTTGAAGCGCGGGGTCCGGATCCCGGCCACCTCATCGGGTTCGGCGGCGCGTGGCTGAGCGGTCAGCAACGCGGCGCCCCGGAGGGCGCGGACGCAGACCGGCGCGGGTGGCAGGGGGAGCTCCATGCGGTCGCCGTCGAGCTCGGCGTGGAGCTCCGAGACGCCGTGCTCGGACCACCGGCCTTCGCGGACCAGCAGCACGCGTCGTCGTCCTTGGGGATGGGCGGGGAGCTCACGCGCGAGCCGGTCACCCGTGAGCAGCCAGACTTCGTCGTCGCGACCCAGACCCGACTCCCGGTCCAGCACGTGAGTGACGGTCGTGCAGAGATGTCGGCTGCGGGCCCGAACCCAGGGCGTCAAGAGCGCCGACAGATCACCTTCGAGCCATCCGTCGGCACCGACAAGCCCCAGGACTACTGGCGCGCCGTGCTCCACGGCCCGCCGGGCCAGGACGACGACTGCAGCGAGATGGGCGATCCGGGTGGGCCCGAGCTGGTCAACGTCAGTGTCCGCCAGCACCACCACTCGCCCCCGCGGTCGGGGAAGCGGAGTACGCGGTTGCAGATGCAGCAGCTCTTGCTCGGCTGCCCTGCGCAGGAACTCGTCCGGCACCTCTTCCGCGAGCAGCCACTCGCTGAGGGCGAGGTTCTCCGGCCTCCCGCGCGGGACGAGCCCTGAGTAACCGTCCATGGCCGACCCGTCGCCGTCCGTGGTCGCGTCGCGCCGCCGAACGAGGCTCTCGAGCGCGTGCACGAGCGGTGCGATGCCCTGAGCCAGCTCGGGGTGGAGGACCGACAGGGGATCGGCCCATGGCTCAAGCCCCGGGGGAAGCGCGTGGCTGGTCATCGGGGATCTCGGAGCTGGGCGGGTCCCGGTGGCCGTCGGGGCCGACGGGTCGCGAGCACCGCGTCCTCGAGGACGACCACCAGGTGGTGGCCTTCCGGCAGGGACCGGCTGAGGCTCGCATGAAGCAGGTCGCGAGGTACGGCGGGTCGCCGCGTGGTCGGGTGGAGCAACCCGTCCGCTTCGGCCAGGTAGGTGACCTCCGGGGCCCACGGCAGCTGGTCGCTCGCGCCGAGCACGAGCAGCCACGACCCAGGACGGTCGGCAACGAGCAGCTCGGCACCCGCGTCGACCAGGCTGCGGGTGCGCTTGGCGAGTGCGTCCATATGCTCACCTCGGGCCAGCACGGCGACGGGTGAGAGCGGCGGCTCGAGAAGCTCCCACTCCAGCGTGGTCACGTCAGCCGTCCTCGGCGACTCGCTGGACCAGATCGTTGCGGAGAGTCGCCAGCTCCGGGCTCAGGTCTGAAGCCTCGAAGGTCGCATCCAGCTCGCGCAGCACCGCTTCGATCCGGAGTCGGTGGTCGGCCGCCTCCGGACCGGCGAGCAGCGTGGCCGCCGAGCTGCGCAGCCGTTCGGCGCGAGCCGCGCGGCCACGGGAGAACTCCTCGGCAGCGTTCACCAGCCCGGCGTTGCCGGCGTCATCGAGCAGTGTCGACAGCGACTCGCGGGCGGTCGCCTGTGCATCGGGTGTGGTGGCGACAAGCGGGATGACCCAGAAGTCACGCGCGGATGCGGAGGCGCGGCCGTCCAGCACGGCCGCGGCGGCCACCAGGCGCTGGACTCTGACCAGGCGGCGGTCGGTGAGGTTCAGCCCTGCCCCGCGCAGCGTGCGCAGCGCCGTCGCCAGGACCTGTCTCGCTGGTGAGAGATCGCAGGTGCGCGCCGCCTCGTGCAACCGGTCCAGCGCGTCGATGTCGATGCGGGTCGTGCCCCGCGGAACGTCCGGATCGCTGGAGCTGCCGGCTTCGAGCAGCTCCTCGAGTCGCGCGTCGCTGATCGGCTCCACAAAGACCCGTGCCAGGAAGCGGTCGGCGAACGCGTCCAACGCCGGGTCGTCGGGCAGCCGGTTCGCGGCGCCGACGCAGACGCGCAATGGGCTCTGCACCACGGTCGCCCCACGCCGGTAGGTCCTCTCGTTCAGGATGCCGAGCAGCGTGTTCAGGATCGCGGTGGAGCCGAGAAAGATCTCGTCGAGGAAGACCACGTCGGCCTCGGGCAGCATGCCGGCGGTCTGCACCTCGACCACTCCCTCTCGGAGCTTGCGCAGATCGATAGGGCCGAAGATTTCGTTCGGCTCTGTGAACCGACCGAGGAGGTACTCGAAGTACGAGCCACCCAGCTCACCGGCCACCCGCCGGACCGCTTCGGACTTGCCGGTGCCCGGCGGGCCGATCACCAGTAGGTGCTCGCGAGCAACGGCGCACAGGGCCACGACCTCGCCGAGCACGTCGCGGTCGACGAGCGGTGCGGTGGCCCGGACCACGGCGGCGCGGACCTCGGCCGCATCCTGTTCGAGCTGGTGCATGCGCAGAGACTAAGCGGGCGCCGCGCGTCGTTCAGGTGTTATTCGGTCACCCAACACCCAGCAGGTCGACCACGAACACCAGCGTCTCGCCCGGCTTGATCACGCCGCCGGCACCCCGGTCGCCGTACCCCAGGTGCGGCGGGATGACGAGCTGCCGGCGGCCGCCGACCTTCATGCCCTGCACGCCGGTGTCCCAGCCCTGGATGACCTGACCGACGCCGAGCCGGAACTTCAGCGGCTCGCCGCGGTTGTAGGACGCGTCGAACTCCTCGCCCGTCGAGTGCGCGACGCCGACGTAGTGGACCTCGACGTTCTGGCCAGCCGTGGCCTCGGCACCGTCGCCCTCGGTCAGGTCGGTGATGACCAGGTCGGTGGGCGGCTCGGGGTCGACGAAGTCGATCTCTGGCTTCTCCATGTCCTCGACCCTAGCGACCGCGCTGCTACCGCCCGCCGGCCACCCGCAGGGTGGTGCCCGTGACGTACGACGCCTCGTCGCTCATCAGCCAGGCGACCGCGTCGGCCACCTCCTCGGGCTCGCCGGCGCGCTGCATCGGGATCAGCGGAGCCACTCGCTCCAGCCGGCCCGGCTCGCCGGCGTCGGCGTGGATGCTGGTGCGGATCATCCCGGGTGCGACGCCGACCACGCGGACGCCCTGGTCGGCGACCTCCTCGGCCAGTCCGAGGGTGAGTGCGTCGACTCCGGCCTTGGCCGCGGCGTACTGGACGTACTCGCCGGGGGCGCCGCGGGTGGCCGCTCCCGAGCTGATGTTGACCAGGACGCCGCCCGCGCCGCCGTACGCCGTGGACAGTGCGCGCACCGCGGCGCGGGCCACGAGGATCGCGGAGGTGAGGTTGAGGTCGATGGTCCGGCGGATCACCTCGACCGGCGTCTCGGCCAGGGAGCCGATGTGGAACGTGGCGCCGGCGTTGTTGACCACGCCGGTCAGTGGCCCGGCGGCCGCGAAGAGCTCGTCGATGGCGCCCGGTGCGAGGAGGTCGGTCCGCACCAGCGTGCACGTGCCGCCCGCTGCCTCCACGTCGGCCTCCGCCAGCTCCGCCGCGGCGTCGTCGCGGGCGTAGCCGAGCACCAGGTCGTGTCCGGACCGCGCCAGCCGGTGCGCGATCGCGGCGCCGATGCCCCGGGTGCCACCGGTGACGAGAGTGCGAGGGCGGGTCACGTACCCAAGCATCCCAGGGCGTTCTGACAATGGTCAGGTTGGACCATTGTCCGCGGGTCCGGGTTCGGGGTTATGTTCCCGGCGTGACCCGCCTCGTCGCTCTCGGAGCGCTCCTTGCCGCCCTCACAGCCGCCACCCTCACCCCTGTCGCGGCGGAAGCGGTCACTGCGCCGGTCGCCCCCGCAGCCCGCGCCGGGACCGCTCTCGGCATCACGTCCAAGGCGCTCGACGTCGTCATGACCAACGACGGCGCCGCTCACGTGGCCTACCTGACGCGGGTCTCCGCCGGTCAGCCGTACGTCGTGCACGTGTGCCGGATCCCCGCAGGGGCGACCTCGTGCACGGAGACCGCGAGCAAGACGCTCCCGAACACCGACGACACGTTCGGACCGTGGATCGTCAGCGACGGCACCGAGGTGGTCGTCGCGGTGGGCAACCACAACGGCGCCGAGGAGCGGACCTACGCCTCGCTCGCGGTCAACAGCACCACCTTCGGCCCGCTGAGCAAGGTCGCCAACATCACCCCGACCGACGTCGAGCTCAATCCGACCGGCGACCGGCTGTGGATCACCTCGTCGCAGGGCCCGAGCGGGCCGGGCAACGCCTTCGAGTACCTCGCCTTCGAGACCGCGCCGATGCCCGGCGCCCTCACCACCGCGGCGGCCGTGTTCGCGTCGAGCCCGGGCGGCATGAACGACGGTGGCCAGGTGCTCGGGATCTCACCGGACGGCAAGCCGGTCGCGTTCGTGGCTGGAAGCACGCCCGACTTCCCGAACGGGACCTACTACCGGACCTTCCCCGGCACCCCGAACAACACCAACCTCATCGACGCGGCCCAGTGGGGGCCGCTGACCAGATACGACCTGCCCGCCCCGTCGCAGATCAACGGCTACTACGACGTGTCCTCCGGCGCCGGGCGGATGTGGCTGGGCTACGAGGGGCTGCAGCGCGACACCGTCCTGCGGCAGTACGGCGTGGGCGGCTTCGGTGCGGCAGTCTCGCCCGACTGCGTCAGCTCGCGCTTCCCCTCGGGCACCCAGGACGCCCCGGACGTCGCCATCTCCCGGACCGGTGACCTCCTGGTCACCGAGACCGGCAGCAACGGCACCACCATGTTCCTGGGCTTCTTCCACGGCACCGCCAACGGGTCCGCGTTCTCCCCCTACACCGAGCTGGCCTCCGCCCCGAGCATCCGGGACGTGGAGACGGCCGCCGATCCGACCAGCGACTCGGGTGGGATCGTCGTGTGGACCGCGGACGACATCTACGGCGGCCCGCTGTCCTTCGCCCGCATGCCGGCTGCCACCCCAGCCGCCTGCCCGCCCCCGAAGGGGTTCGGCTCCACGACCGCCAAGATCGGTGGCGCCACGGTCGAGCTGACGCTGCCGGACGGGTGCGTGCCGACCGCGAGCAAGTACTCCCTCAAGGTCAAGAAGAAGAAGGGCAAGGGGACCGTCACCCAGGTCGTGTTCAAGGCGACCGGCGCCAAGAAGAAGCTCGACAGGCGGTCGCCGTTCAAGGTCAAGCTCAAGGTCAAGAAGGGCACGCCGAGCGGCGCTGTGATCAAGGTGAAGGTGAAGGTCACGGTCAGGAAGGCCGACGGCCACCTGGTCACGAAGAGGATGAAGTCGGCCTTCACCGTGTGCTGAAGCGCTCGGCCGGGCGCGCGGAGGTGAGACCTCGGGCCGCGGCCCGGTGGATCCGGGCTCAGGTCTGGTGCACGTAGGAGTCGAGCTGGTCGCGCTCGAACTCCAGCTGGCTCATCTTGTGCTTCACCACGTCACCGATCGAGATGATCCCGACCAGCTTGCCGTCGTCCACGACGGGCACGTGCCGGATCCGGCGCCGGGTCATGACCTCCATCAGCTCGTCCAGGGTCGAGCCGGGCGCGCAGGTCTCCACGACCTCGGTCATGATCGCGCCGACGGTGTTGTTGATGACCGTGCCGTCGTGGTGCAGGTGGCGTACGACGTCGCGTTCGCTCACGATGCCTGCGACGGTCTCGCCGTCGGAGCTCACGATGAGTGCGCCGATGTTGTGCTCGGCCAGCTTGGCGATGAGCTCCCGCACACCCGCGTCCGGGGTGATGGTGACCACGCCACTCTCTGGCTTGGCGTTGAGCAGTTCGCCGATCTTCATCGCGACCTCCCGGATCGGTTGGAGCCTCGACGGTAGCGAGCCGACGGGGCGAAGAACAGGGCATCGTTCATGACTCGGGATGCTCCGGCGGATCGGCGTCCTCGGCCGGCCCCGGGACGTCGAGCCCGCGGGGTCCGCGTGGCCGGAGCTCGGAGACCGACCCGGGCCCGGACGGTTGCCAGTCGGGGTCGCCGTCGTCGTCGTCCATCGCGCCCAGGAACGACAGCACGACGTCGTGCAGGTGGCCGTTGGTGGCGAGCGCGTTGCCGCCCCACGGGCCGTCCTCACCGGCCAGCGAGGTGAACGCCCCCCCGGCCTCGCGCACGATCACGTCGAGCGCCGCCATGTCGTGGAGCGCGAGCTCGGGTTCGGTCGCGATGTCGACGGCACCCTCCGCCACCAGCATGTAGGACCAGAAGTCGCCGTACGCGCGGGTCCGCCACACCCGGCGCATCAGCCCGACGAAGTCCTCACCCTGGCCGCGGTCGTCCCAGCCGCGCAGGGAGGAGTACGACAGCGACGCGTCCTCGAGCCGGCGCACGTCGGACACGTGGCACTGGGTCGCCTTCAGCAACGAGCGGCCCGTCCAGGCGCCGGCTCCGGAGGAGGCCCACCAACGGCGCTGCAGCTGCGGTGCGGACACCACGCCGAGCACCACCTCGTCATCGACGGCCAGGGCGATCAGGGTGGCCCAGACGGGCACCCCGCGGACGAAGTTCTTGGTGCCGTCGATCGGGTCGACGATCCAGCGCCGCTGGCTGTGCCCCGTCGAACCCTGCTCCTCGCCGGTGACGGCGTCGCGCGAGCGCACCCGCGACAGGGTGCGGCGGATCGCCTCCTCGACGGCCTCGTCGGCGTCGGTCACCGGGGTCAGGTCCGGCTTGGACATCACGTGCAGGTCCATGGCCTTGAACCGCGCGGTGGTCAGCGAGTCGGCGTCGTCGGCGAGCACGTGGGCGAGGCGGAGGTCGTCGGTGTAGTCCTGTCCGCGTTCCGCCACGGCTCCCACACTAGACGGACCGTGCCGAGGAATCGCGATGCCGAGCGGCGTTCAGCGCCGCGGTGCCAAGGCCTCGGTGCGGTCCGTCTAGGGTGCGGTGAACCATTTCCGGCGGAGGGACGTGTTCCAGACATGTGGGAGTTCAACGGCCTGCCCCTCCACCCCTTGATCGTGCACGCCGCGGTCATCTTCGGACCGCTCGCCGCGCTCTCCGCGATCGCCTACGCGGTCTGGGACGCCCAGCGGGACCGGCTTCGATGGGTCACGCTGGTGCTGACCGTCATCGCGACCGGTGCGATCTGGGCGGCCTACCTCAGCGGGGACAACTTCCTCGAGAACGCGCCCCAGTTCCAGAAGATCAGCGGCGAGTTCAAGGACCGCATCGAGCACCACGAGGAGCTGGCCGGCGTGCTCCGCTGGATGACCACCGGCTTCTTCGTCGTGACCGTCGTCGCGGTCTGGCAGCACGCCCGGCGCGGCCCGGCGCGCTACGCGCTGAGCGGGCTGGTCGTGGTCGCGGCGGTCCTGACCCTCGTCTGGACCGCCATGACCGGCGACGCCGGAGCGCGCTCCGTGTGGGGCAGCTGAGACCTCCCGCGCCCCGCCGGGTCCGGGTCAGTACGCCGGCTCGGACCGGGCGGCGAGCAGCCGCCGGAACGACGCGACCCGCTCGGGGTCGGCCTGGCCCGCCGCGACCGCCTCGTCCAGGCCGCACTCGGGCTCATCGGCGCCGTGCGTGCAGCCGCGCGGGCAGTCCTCGGTCAGCTCGTCGAGATCGGGAAAGGCCTCGATCAGGTCCTCGGGCCGCACGTGGGCCAGGCCGAACGAGCGGATCCCGGGCGTGTCGATGATCCAGCCCCCGGAGTCGCCGGGCAGCGGCAGCAGGTAGGCGGAGGTGGAGGTGTGCCGGCCGCGGCCGGTGACCGCGTTGACGACGCCCACCTCGCGATCGGCGTGCGGCACCAGCGCGTTGACCAGCGTCGACTTCCCGACGCCGCTGGAGCCGAGCAGCACGCTGGTCCGGCCGGCGAGCCGCTCCTCGAGCTCGGTCAGCTCCGCTCCGCGCTGCGTGACGACCCACGGCACGCCCAGGGAGCGGTAGGTCGCCAGCAGTGGCTCGGGTGAGGCCAGGTCGGCCTTGGTCAGGCACAGCAGCGGCGACATGCCGGCGTCGTAGGCGGCCACCAGCGCCCGGTCGATCAGCCGTGGCTGGGGTTCGGGGTCGGCCACGGCGGTGACCACGACGAGCTGGTCGGCGTTCGCGACGATCACCCTCTCGACCGGGTCGTCGTCCTCCGCGGTGCGGCGGAGGGTGGTGAGCCGCTCGGTGACCTCGACGATCCGGGCGAGCGAGCCCGGGTCGCCCGAGACGTCGCCCTCGACCCGCACGCGGTCGCCGACGACCACGCCGCGACGGCCGAGCCCCCGGGCCTTCATCGCGGTCACCACGCGACCCTCCACGAGCAGGGTGAAGCGGCCCCGGTCGACGGTGACCACCACGCCGTCGGCGGCGTCGTCGTAGGTCGGGCGTTCCTTGGTGCGCGGCCGGGTCCGGCGGCGCGGGCGCTCGTAGTGCTCGACGTCCTCGTCGGAGTAGCGCCCCGTGGGCATCAGCGTCGCGGGCCCGTCAGAACAGCCCGGACCAGAGGCCGGCGAAGTCGGGGAAGGTCTTGCCGGTCGTGGCGATGTTCTCGACCTGTACGCCGTCGACAGCCGCGCCGATGATCACGCCGGCGTGCGCCATCCGGTGGTCGGCGTAGGTGTGGAACACGCCGCCGTGCAGGGGCGCGGGTCGGATCGAGAGCCCGTCTGGCTCCTCGACGACGTCGGCACCGAGCCGGCTCAGCTCGGTGGCGAGCGCGGCCAGCCGGTCGGTCTCGTGGCCGCGGATGTGCGCGATCCCGCGCAGGTGGCTCGGGCCGGACGCGAGCGCGCACAGGGCGGCCACCGCGGGCGTGAGCTCGCCGTGGTCGTGGAGGTCGACGTCGATGCCCTCGAGCCGGGCCGGACCGACGACGGTCAGCCCGTCGTCCGCCAGGGTCACCGTGCAGCCGAGCTGCTGGAGGATCTCGCGGAGCGCGTCGCCGGCCTGGGTCGTGTCCGCCGGCCAGTCGCGGACCACGACCCGGCCTCCGGTCACGGCCGCCAGCGCGAGGAAGGGCGCGGCGTTGGACAGGTCCGGCTCGATCACGTGGTCCACCGGCTTGACCACCCCCGGCGCCACCGCCCAGCGGTTCGCCTCGGAGTCGTCGACCTCGACCCCGTGCGCGCGCAGGATCGCGAC
>Ga0075370_10000600_pt1 | contig 13910 bp, 7 predicted proteins | sample EndMethybrTD3035_FD_71398 | JGI IMG/M metagenome (GOLD analysis project Ga0075370, IMG submission 71398) | Populus endosphere microbial communities from Tennessee, USA - Endosphere MetaG P. TD hybrid TD303-5 | ecosystem: Host-associated > Plants > Roots > Endosphere | place: USA: Tennessee... | reverse complement strand
GACGCCGCGCTGCGTTGCCGGCTCGCCGGCAACGCAGCGCAACACCAACTCAATGATCAAGCTCGACCGCACCGCTCAAGATAATTGACGCTGACCGCTCGAAATAGTTGACGCCGGGCAGGCACGCCAATGCACCATGACGCTGCAGGCCGGGGAGCATGCCGGAAGCGACAGCAGCCACAGCCCTCTGCGCTGGCAGAAGGGTCGGGCGCCGCGCATGACCGCAGAGTGACCGCATGCAGTCACAAATTTCGACAGGGCTGTACGTCAGCTATCGCTGCGGTCCCGCGGCTCAGTCCTGACCAACACTGGCCTTCGGATCTGGCGAAACATCAGGTCACTGCGTCCGCGACGAGCATGCACATTCGCCTCAGCCGACGGTAACTAGTGAAAGTCGCGGCGCGCCCGCCTGCAAGCACGGCATCTGCGCGGATCGGCATCATATTGCTGAAGGAATTGCCAACTGCAAACTTGCCAGTCGCATCGCTTGCGGGTCTGTGGCCATTCCCGACAACAGGAAGCTACTTCTTCGGATTCTGTACGCCCTTGACCTCCAAGTTGTTCACGGCAAGTTCCGAGCTCCCGACAAGCTGCTCATACTTCGACCTGTGAACGGAGAAGGTATAGAGGATGGCCAAACCGCCCTTGATCGCGGCCATGTATCGCGTGTAGTAGTTTGGGACCTCGGGATTGAGAAGGGTGGCGTCCACCCAAACACTGTCTTGAATTTTTCTTTGCCTGGGCGCCTGGGTCATCGCGACGTTGGGACGCTTGGCGAGCGAATTGAGGTGCTCCACGTACTTCGACAGGCTATCGTCAGGCCCGGCGAACTTGGCCGTCATGATGATGATCGCCGATTTGGGGTTGCCCCCAGGAGGTGAGCAAACAAACTCCGTGCTCTCTTGTTTGCACGTCCACCCATCTGGAAGGTAGAAGACGATATAGGCATTCTCGAATCGCTCCGACGCGAAAGCGCCTGCGAAGCCTGCGAGGGTCAAGAGGATTCCCCAGACCACCTTGATGAGATAGCGCGTCATGATGCCTCCTCAGTCACATCGGCCTGCCGTTCCGCATGCGCCCATCGCGGCACAAGCTGCTCCCAGATTTTTGCATCTCGGCTCTCGTCCACCTGTGCGCGGTACGCTTCATAGAGTGTGTAGCTTGTGACTACTGCCAGTCGCGAACGGCATCTCTCGAGTTCGGATTGCCAAGCGGGCGGTGACCGCATGTCCGGTGGTTGGTTCGCTTCCCAGTTGACCACGGCAAGCACATTGCCCTGAATCCCTTGGAGCCGTGCCAGAAGCAGCTCGAAGTGGAAGTTCCGAACTCCTTCTGCCTGTGCGAGCGCAACAAGAACGAATCCCTTGCCCCCTGGCGTGGACAGGACGGGGCCGACCGCCGCGGGCGTTGGAGATTCGACAGCACCCAAAGCGACCAACGTGTCCTTGGCGAGCCGGACTATGGCGACAGGGTCGGTCTCGGTGAGAAGCCGAGTGAACTGCCTGCACCGCGAGATCTGCTGCTGATATGCCAATGCGCGAGAAGCCAGTTCCGCACGCCGGTGGTGTACCTCGCTCAAATGCATATCGGCTTCCTTGGCAGCAGCTAGGTCAAACGAGAGCATCCAATCGGGATCCGTGGCCGACAGCCGCTGCCGCCAGCTGTACTCCTTGACGAAGCTGTCGGCCACCCGGTGGTCTTCGACTTCAGCGGCGATGGATAGCAGGCGTTCCCTTAGGTCTTCCGCAGCTTGAATGGGCATGGATTTGGCCAGGTAGGGAAACACGCCGCTCAGGCGAGTGTCCGTGGCATACGCGGCCTGTTCCGCCGCCGGCAATGCGAGCAGCGCGAAATGGGTGAAGAAGTCCCGGATCCGGTCATGCCTGAAGCGCACTTCCTGGACGCTGGCCTTTCCCGATGAGTCGGTGAAAGTTCTGACGTTCGCGAGCTTTGCGTAGATCAGTTCTGCCACCTCGGGCTTGAACGGAAGCAGCGACAGGTCCTCCTGGTCTTTGAGGCGTTGCTCGAGCAGCACCTTAGAGAAACCCAGTGTCCGGAATACGGATTGGGCTGCCATCCTCTGAACAACGCTGTCGAACTGCTGCTGCTCCAGGGCGAACAAATCCGGTACGCCCCCTCGGGAGAGGAGCAATGCGACCGAGGTGAGATCCATCGGGTTGGCCAGGATCTCTTCCATGGCCTTGGCCTCGTCTTCCGAGCTTGGTCTGGCCCAGGTGTCGTCCAGAAAAGCGCGTGAGACCTCGCGAAACTTCTCGCCCCTGACGGGCGCATCAGCGCTCAAGACTTCGTCGCGCGAGAGCAGGAACTGGGCAATCTGACTTCGGTCCAGGGGCAACAGTTCGAAGGTCTCGATACTGCTCAGGCCGCGCAATGGGATCTGGCTTGTCACGAGAATGTTCCCGTCCGGATAGGACGCGAGGAACGAGGTGATTTCCTCCTGGGTCGACAGATCAACCTCGTTGTACCCGTCGATATAGACAAAGATCCGACCTGAGTAGATGACCGAGCGCAGCAGCTTTTGATCGCTGCCAAGGTCATGCATCCGGCCTTGGATCACCGGCTCGACGCCCTTCTTGCATTGGTCCGCCCGCAAGTACACGATGGTCTCGTCGCCCACCCGAGCCCGTTGTAGAAGCCAGTTGCGCAAAAAGCTCGACTTGCCCAAGCCAGACTTGCCTTGCAGCAGGACTCGACCTCTGTGGTTTTTCAGAGCATGGACGATCGGAATCGCGTTGGTATCGGTACGCACCGCAATACCGACACCCGCAGCCTTATGTCTGACAAGGCTTTCAGTGAAGTACGCCTTGGTGTCCAGCGCCTGCGCGCTTTCGGTGACTAGGTCGTTGAGAAACGATGCTTTGAAGGGGCTGAACAGCCGCTTCCTGGCGAATGGCACGTACAGCATCACCGCGTCCATATAGCCAAGACCCAGCGCCTTTCGGACAAGCGGGTTCCAAAAAACGATGGCTTGCAAGCGCTTTGACTTCGGATAAAAGAACAGAAGAACACCCCATAAAGCAAGATGCAACGCGACGGCCAAAGGCACGGCCATCACCAGCAGGGCGATCCAGCGTTTCTGGTACTCGGTGCGCACCTGCGTGGCCTGAGGCAAGTTGGCTATCTTGAGTGCGTCGCTCCACCATTCAAGCGAGGACTTGGCCGCCGGTGAGTACGGCTCGGTCGAAGCCGCGCTGGCCACTACGCCTCCGATCTGCTTCTTGAGTTTTGAACTGGCCTCCGTGAATTCAGGTGTTTCCCAAAGCGTTCTGAGCGCGCTGAGCGCCTTGCTGCGGTCCGAGGCCTGCAAAGTTGCCCAATTGCGCGCGAGAAGCGCCACCGGCGCGCTTGAGTCGTACAAAAGCGCAACGCATGCGCGCAGTTCATCAGCTGATCCCGATTGAGACTCCGCTGCCGTCAGTATTTCCCTGGCCACGGACAGGGGTGGATTGCGCACCGCTGCCAGAACAAAGCAGTTGCCACTGGGTCGTTCCACCCATTTCGCCGAGGATGAGAAGAACGCGGCAACACCTGGCCGCAGCTTTGCGAGACTGGACAAGAAAAGAGTACGGGTTTCTTGACTGACATCCTGCCTGGTGAGGTAGTCTGTCAGGAGCTGACCCGATGGCTCCTTGAGTGCGTTTGCGTCGAGCGCTCCGCTCAGGATCTCGTTGGCCCACAGCTTGGCCGCTACCTCCGCGACGGTCTTGTCGTCGCTCATGAGCGCGTCTTCGAAGACGCTTTGATACCGGGCCAGTCGGCCGCCGGATGCAATCGCCAGTAGCGCCTGGGCGCGCGCAACGGCTTGCGGGCTGGTCGAGGTTGTGAAGTCAGCTGCAGCCTTGTAAGCACCATCGGGCGCACTTCGATCGGCTTGCAGCACCCGAAAATGCCAGCCGAGTACCGCGGCATCGGTGGGCAATGGTTTCTGCCAGTAGCTAGCTTGGGCGAGAGCGCCAGGTTTTGGAGCAACGAAGGCCAAAATAAAGTCTCTGGCCGAGGCGGGCCCGCCGCTGATGATGGACGTTGCAGCAGCTGCCATAAGCGTGCCACTCAAGGCCGCCGACCCATGATGCCATCCGACCAGCTGGCCCAATCCTTTCTTTGCGTAGCCGCCCAGAATGGCCTCGCTGCTTTCAACCTTGCCTGCCTTGGCGAGGTAGGCGTCGATCGAATTTCCAATGTTCTTGTCGCATTTGTGTTGCCGACTCGTGATCCGGTTCCAGAACTCCGACAACGTAGGTTTGCCAGCCGTCGCCTGAGCGCCCAGGACCGCCAGCTGGAACTGCAGCTTCGCGCAAGCGTCCGTGTCGGTGGCATTGGCAAACTTCATATCCAGCGGAAGGCTGGCCACCTGCTTGGTGGCCGATGGCGGTGCGCGCGCAACCCACTCTGCCGCGATTTCCGGACGCCAAGCATTGGCAATGTCGGCTACCCGGACCTTCTCGTACTCAAGAACAAGTCCATTGGGGTCGCGCCTTGCCAATGCGTTGTACGCCGCGGTCCAGTCCTCTAGACTTCCGGCATTTCGAAACTGATTGGCGACCAGGATGGCTAGCTTCGGGGACCATGGCGCCCCGTCCCGATTCAACGCTCTCACCGCCGTGCGCATTGCTGCCAAGTCTTGGGACTCAAGTGCACTGGAGAAGACAGGCTCTGCCGTGTCCTCGTTGAGTTCTATCAGCACGGACAGCGCCAGGTTCCGTCTCTGGATGGCCGCCGCATCGGAGGCGGTCGATTCTCTCCACGTCTTGAGTTGACTCGCGAATGGCCGCAGGTCCTGCTGGTGTGTGGCCAGGACGCTGACGAGTTCCCTTCTCGCATCGTCGCTGAGATCTGTCTTTTCCATCGCACGCAGCATTTCCTCCACGACGCTGCGCGGCAGACTGCGGAAGCTGGGCGCGTAGGCCATGAGCGCAACGACGTTTTCCGAAGCGCCTGTGGTGCTCCGAACGGCACTGCGTAGCTGCTTGTCGTAGTCCAGCGGAATGACGTCGCGCAGCTTGTGGAGATTGATGACCTGTGAGTGGCGAACGCGGTCCTGCGCGGATGCGGCGCCGGGGGCGTCCAGCGCCCGGGCCAGCATGTTGTCCTTGGTGACCCGATTTGCGATTTCCTCGACGACAGCATCCGGCGCGTCTTTGAGAAGTTCGACCAGCGCTGCTGCCAGATTCGGGTCTTGGGCAGGCATCGCAGCTACCCAACTCTGGGCGATCCTCTCCGCCTCCAGCGTTGATACGTTTCGGGGGACTTCAAGGCTGATGACCTTCTCCAACGGAATGAACTGAAGTTGCTTCCTGGCGTCACCATGCTGCGCATGGGTGAGCTTGACCAGCAACAGCAAGGTTGCCAGGAGAACAAAAGGGACAAGGATCTTTGCACGCAGCATCTTCCCCTCCATGTGGTTTGCCGCCGTCCTCTGAGCTGGGATTTCTCTTGAGGGCCGTCTAACCATTTCAATTCAGAGGCTCGCTAGGCACAATGGGCAGGAAGGAATGAATCAACATAACTGTTTCTTGCTTAAATCGGTCTGGGACTACGCGACCTTGGAACGGTTCAGACGCTTGGCGGTAGATACAGAGGCAGTGGCACCGCCGCGAGTTCTTGCCGGTTTACAGTGTCCTGCCTAGTCAGTCCGAGCCATTGGCCGGGCAACATTGACGTATCGGCGCCGTAGCGCACTACCAGCACTTCGGCGTCCAGCAACAGCCCAGTATCGAATTTCACTTGCCAAGTCGGCGCAGCACCGGAGAGCGAGTGGAAACTGCACTGGCGAATGACCTTGAACCGCTCCTTGTCGGTGCGATTGCCGTGCTGGAGAAGACACTGCTCAAACAGGTGCACCATGAATCGGTTCAAACCATAGGCCTTGGTGAAATAGTTCTCGCGGATGCAGAGGTGCACACTTTTCACGTCGGGGCGCAACTGCGCAATGACTTCTCCCGCGAGCGACGCGGATTGCGCGAGCTTTCCCGCTGCGTTGGCATAGGCTTCGTCGAGCACGCGCTGGGCGTCCGAGCGCACTGCATTTGCGGCAGCCCAGATTTCGGTTTGAGCATGCTGTGCCTCCAGTGACGTGAGAACGGGCTGATGGGATTCAAGCAACGTTCTGTGGGTCTTGAGCAGATCGTTCCAGGTCACAAGCGGATCGGGCTGACTGGTCAGCGCGCGCAGGCAATCTTGCAGACCCCCGTCCCCTCCGCCGAGGACCACCACACGGGGTGCGGAGGCACAGCCGCACTGGCCCTTGAGAATGTCGTCGTTGGCCCAAAAAGACTTTCCCTGGAAGACGACGACCCCACTGCCCACATCCTTGAGTTGGCAGTTCTCCGTTCCCATGCCTGCTGCAAGCAACACGAATCGCGGGCGCAGCGGTGTAAACGGTGCGTTGAAACCTCTCCAGGGGGTTCCTCCTGTGACGACAATATTGTGGGATGCATGTGTCAGGCGTCGCGAGAAGGCAAGTCGCTGCGCCGCCAGCCAGGCGGATATGGCAGCGTTGGTGGGGCCACGCAGGACCCCGACCTGCAGCCTCAGCTGCCCGCCGGCATGCTTCATGGATTTATTCAGTTCTGCATCCCAATCGCCAACGAGCGCGTCGGGTGCGGCCGGATAAGTGTTCGTGCATGGCAACGCGGGATCGACGCCGGCAGTCCAGAAATGGAGCGGGCTGGCCGCCGCTGGCGGGATTTGCTGCGATGCGTGGATATCCAGCGGCCATTCGTACATGTAGGCACCGACCGACCTATCGACGACATTGCGTTGCAGCGCAAACGGTGCATCGTTGGAGACGTCGATGATCTGCACTTGAACGCCGTGGCGGGCCAGGACGATGCCAGCGGCGACTCCAGCGACTCCGGCTCCCACGATGAGGACTTGTGAATTCCGCTCAACTTGCCGCCCCTGAACCAGCGATTCTGCAAGCGCAACCGCGCGGTGCATCTGATCGCGCAAGCTGACCCTATACATCTGGCTAGACAGGTCGAACAAGTTGGGGCCGACCTTGTACGCGAGCAGCGGCAGCGCTGAAAGACCGATCACATGGACCTCCGTGCGCCAGAACGCTGGACAGCGCCATCGCCGCCGTCGTCGGGAGCTGTCAGCGCCTCTTCGAGCAGACGATCCTGATCCGCGGCCGGTAGACAAAGCAACACCGGGTGGGCGAGCACCTCAGACAATCCGGCCCCACCCGGACCGTCGGCCGCACCACCGCCTCCGCCCGGCGCACCGCCGTCACCACCCCCGCCATCGCCATCACCGCCACCTGCGCCATAGTGGCCGTTGCCGTTCGCCAGCGCTGCCACTGATTGCCAGCTCCCCTTCCCGCGCTCATTGTCGATCTCGCCGTTGACGTCCACGACCAGGCCCGCCGCCTTCAGATCGTGCATTGCCTGAGCGAGTTCATCCAAGTTCGCTGGCGTGTCAAACCTGAAGTCATGGTTTCGCCATAGGGCGCCGCGAACGTCCTGCAAGCGCGAGGATATTTCTTGGGTGCTACGTACCAAGCCATCGCTCAGGTACGCAAGTATCTGAAAGACGTAGCTGTGTTGAACGGGCATGGAAAAGCTCCAAGATGTGCGGATAGTGCCATCTGCGCGATTGAAAGGCGATCGGTTGCATCGATGGGGAGAACGAGGCCCTCTGTGGTTCCGAGTAAATCCCTGCACGTTCTCGTGGCGTTGTCTAGCTCGTAAGGTCGCGACCTGCGGTATCAGGGACGCCGGATGTCTTCGATCTCCGCAGCCTTGAATCGACTGACGCACACACACGTGCCCTTGGCCTGATTACCGCCGATGACCCACAGCGCGTTGTTCGCGGGGTCAACCTCGAGCACGAATGCGACATGGTTGATCACCGCGCTGCCGCCCAACTTCAACGTCACCACGTCGCCCGCCTGGGCGCCGCCGATGACGCCGGGGCCTGCACCCACCGAATGGCCCCAGGCCGGGCGCGCGGCGCTACACCACTGTGCCGACGCCAGCGCGTTGGGAGGAGGCGCCGAAACGCCGGCGAGCACGCCGGCCGGTAGGTTCGCGTTGTGCTGTGCAAGCACCCAGGCCGCGAATCCACCGCACCATGGCGTGTTGTCACCACCGTTGCGGCCCGGCTCTGTGTCCAGGTACTGGAGAACGCGCGGATTGCTTTCGGCCCGACTGTTTTTGCCAGCTTCCTTCTGACCGAGTTCGCCGATGGCCCAGTCCAGCCATGGCGCACTTGCATCGCGCGCGAGCGCGGGGAGCACCACACCCGTGAACGAGAGGATCTCCGAAGCCAGTTTCGGATCCAGTTCGTCAAGCGCCGCGCGATTGCTGCGTGCCAGATCAACCGTGCTGCGCGCGTGCGGGGCGGTGGGCGCCTCGCGCTTGTATCGATAAAGCACGGCGAGCGCACGAAGATCGGGCGTGAAGCGTGTTTCGGCAGCGGGAATGCGGCCGGGAAAGCCGAGTTGAGCCATCAGGTTTCGGGCGAGCGGCTGTGCGCTCTCGTTCACTTCACCCAACGCCGGCCGATTGCTAGGACGTGTGACTGCCACGCCGGTCGGCGCACGACCGGTGATGCTGTCATAGACCGTGAAGCTCAACTCATCAGTGGCCTCGAGCCCGTGTTCGCGCGTGTAGGCGGCGATCGCAGTGCGCGTGGGCGCATCCAGCACGCCAGTCGCCGTCACGCCGAGCTGCCGCTGGACAGACACGATGTCGGCCGCGACCAACTGATCCTCGAAGCCGTTGCGCGCCAACGAGAAGGGCGCGGGCTTTGAGGATTGGGGCGCGCCGGACGCACCGGGGCCAGCGGATGAAGTGGGACCTGTTGGCGGCGCCACTGGCGCGGCACCCCGACCGCGCCGATTTTCCTCTTCGGCCTCACTCTTGCGACCGGAAGCGCGAAGGTCCACCACTTTGCCCAGGACGCCGAACCAGAAAGGCGCACCCAAGGCAACGAAAAAGCCGGTGACGACGCAACCCAGCGCCCAGAGGATAAACGCGCCAATCTCGTGTACCTGCAGCGTCATGCCATCCATCGGCAGATTGCTGTTGCCTTCGAAACGCAGGACAGGTCCGCAGAAGAATGGGGCAGTCGCACCTGGTGGGGCGGGCTCTTTTCCCTTTATGTCCGGAACCGCCTCGCAGAACTGCCGGCGAAGGTTGGCCGAAAAAGGGCCGATCGGCAGTCGCACTTCGCGCGCGGCACTTTGGGCCACACAGGCCTGAAGACTGGCGCGCGACACTCCTGTGGATCCTGCGCACTCCAGGAACACCTTGGGCTCGGCCTTGAAGAGTGCCTGCATCGAGTAGGAGGGCCGCTGGTTCTCGATCATCTCCAGCAAGGCGCCCTTCGCCGATTCCAGCGCCACTGCAGCCTCTTGGACGGCATTGCGCACCGACGCGTCGGCGCTGGCTGAAGTGGCGGAGCGCACCCACACGGATACATCGCTCAAGCACCGATAAGCGCTCCGGAGATTCTTCTCCTTGGAGCTTGCATCCGTTGCATCCAGGACCTCCTGGCGTTCAATGAAGTGCAGCAGCTGCGGGAGGATGATGACCCAGCTCGCTGGATTGCTGAGGTAGGCCCTGTCTTTCACGGGATCGACGTTGCCTTCGACTCCTTCGCAGAAATCCTTGTTGACCTTGGTTCTTCTTTGGCCAATCTCCTTGTCGACAGGGTAGTTGAACGCACGTTGGTCCGGCCTGTACGCCGCGATGCTCTTGTCCCGAAAGAACGCATCGTTGATCCGCGTGATTGCATCCACGAGTCGCGAAACCACCCGCCCCTCGGGGCGCTCGCTTCGGCTGATTGCCACCGGCGCCGAGCTTGGCGCACCGCTCGGCGCGGGGACCCCTCCGGGAAACATCACGTTCACCCGCTCCGCCAGATTCGCGAAGCCGCGTCGAAGATCCGGCTCGCTGGAGAGTTGCTCGGCCACGTGAAAACTGTCTACGTTGAGCAGCAGCGCGGCGACGATCGACAGGCGCAGAGACCACGCCTGGCTGCTTCGTCTGTACCAACCCTCCGAGCGGTCTCCGATGTCGGCGAACCAGTTCGAGATCGAGGATTCAAATGCGGGCCAGTCCGCCTCGCGCCCCGCCAGCAAGCCGCGCAGCGTACCCCAGACGCGCGACAGGCTTCCAATGTCACTCGCCTTCTCCGCCACGAAGGTTGCGGGCGAGGCATAGCGATCCGCAGGATGGCCGCCCTTGCTGTCCTCGTTCAGCTCGATGAGAAGCGCGCGCGCAAAAAGATCCGGCGGCACCTCCGAAGGCCCCACCACCGGCATCGGTTTGCCCTTGCGCTCGTTCGGTGTCTCGTCACCGCGCGACAGCGCAAAGATCAGTGGGTTCGCGAAGATCCTGTTCTTGAGGTTCTCGTCCCGCCCCACTGCTTCGCGCATCAGCTCATGCAGGTTCTTGGCGCGTCCCCGGCCCCATCGCCCGATGATCGTTTCCTGGACTTTCATCACCAGCAGGGCCAGCGTGATGTAGATGAGTACAAGCCCTAGCACCACCTCGATGATCGTCGTGTCCATGGCCCACCCTCAATCGATGTTGTTGTAAAAGCGATGGTCGCCGATCACCCTGCAAGGCGATTTGCCGCGCGCCCAGTAGGCAGGCGGGCGCATGGTGGACGCGTAGTAGTGGCGCGCGCCGTCGGTGACGTCCTGGAGCGTGCCCTGAATGAGCTCGCGCGCGATGCCGCAGGCAGTGAGGTATGCGGCGTCGGGCGCGGAGGCAATGCGCTGCATGCGGGGCAGGTTCGGATCCCCCGCGTTCCAGCAGCTGAACTGCTTCGGGTCCAGGCATACACCTTCGGCCGTGGTCTTCTTTCGATACTTCGTCCGCCAGCGGTTGCCGATGACGCAAGCGACCGCGCGCATGCCTTGCTCGCCCTGGTTGCGAGCCTCACCCCACAACGTGGCCGCGACGATGGCCACAGCCTCGTCGTGCGTTGCGCCGGACGGCCCGAGCGCCGGCGTGGACAGGCGCGTTCGATCACTCGACGCGCCGGGCGGCGCAGGTGCGCGCAAAGTCGCAGCATCGCCTTGCAGGTACGGCTGCACCGAATACCAATCCAGCACCGGGGCAATCGGTCCGTAGACGGCGTTCGCATTCCCGGCGCCCGTATCGGGCAGGCCGCCGATGTGCATCCCCATCAGGCAGTCCGACGCGTCCCAGATGGCTCCGCCGCTGTCGCCGCCTTGGGTGGGCTCGGCCGCCAGGTAGCCGATGGCGTCGGCGAGGAAGTAGTCCGGAAAATCGGGTGTCAGGCCTGGCAAATCGACGTAGCCGGACCAGTAGACCTTCAACACGCCGGGCAGCAGCTCGCCGCGGCGGTGCAGGTTGACTGCCATGTCTGCGGTCGGCGCACCGCCCATGGCGGACGGGATGAAGCCGGTTGCGTCGCGCAGGGCAATCGCGTCGCCCGCGGCCACCTCCACCAATGCCGCGTCGATGCTGGTGCGGTATACGTCGACGCCCATCGAAGGCTGCCAGTCGACGAGGCGTCCGGCGCGTAGATGGCCACCATCGTCGATGTTGATCACCTGGTTCACGCGCGCGCCCATGTCGGGCGCGGCCACGTGGCCGCAAGTGAGCACGTAGTTGCGATTTGGCGCGAGCTTGTCGCGCACCAGGCAGGTTGCCGTGCCGGCGATGCGCGGTTCGTTCTCGCGCAGCATGCCCGGCGCGCCCTGTGATACGGCACGTGCGGCGCGAACGACGCGCAGAGGCAAGTCGTCGTTAAGGCTCGGAACTCGCAGCACGGGAGGAAGCATGCGTCCCGGGAATCCGTCTCGCAGGGCGACCTCGAGGCACGTTGCCCTCGTGCCCGCATGTGGCAAAGCGAGGCTGATCGATTCCACTACCTCAGGATTGGCCCAGTCAGGCATGGTCGTGTCCGGAGGCACGGCACGGGCTTGCGCAATCGACAGCACCAGCCGTCGATAGATCGCGTGAGCTTGAGTGAAGGCGGAGGACGAAATGGCTGTACTCCGGAGTCAAGGCGTGCGGGCCGGAGGAAGGGCCGACGACCTACCTTGATTGGCATTGCCGCCATTGCCGCCATTGCCGGAGGGCGTGACGTTTGTGTTCGGCCTGCGCGCGTTCGCGCCTTGAGCGTCGACGCTGCGCTGCTGAATCGGCGGCAGGCGGTTGCCGCATCCCAGCCTCTGGGCGTTGGTCGCCACCCGCGCCTGGCGCTGCGCATGCTCATCAAGCCAAAGTTGCGCCTGTGCGCGCGCGATGCTCAACACCACTGCGGGGCCGCTGGCGAATTCGTTCAGGGCAACTTGGGCGTTCGTACTCACACCATCGCGCAGGCTGATGGGGAACGCGGGGTCCAGCTCATTATCGGTCGGCACCTCGGAAGCGCGTTCACCCTGCGCCCGAAGTAGGGGCGTGCTCGCCTGGATCGCGCGCGTTGCCTGATCCGGCGGCGCCGGCAGCGGCACGCGCTCGGACAGGAGACGTTGAGACATTAGTTCAATGTCGGTCCAATCCGAACGTAGGCGGGAACCTGATCTGTGAATATCCCAGCGCAAGTCTTTCACCTCTCCGAGTACCTGTTGAGCGTGATTAAGCTGCAACCAAGTTCGCGTATCGATCTGACTGCGCGCGTCACTGCCTGAGGTGCCGCCGCGACCACGGCCAGTGGCCTCGGCCACGCGCTGCTGAAAGACGTTCTGCGCAGGCGCTGCCACGCCTTGCCTGGGCTTGAGGCGAGTAGACAGTTCCACACGCTTCTGTTCGAACTCCAGCGTCGCCCTCTCCAGCCGAGAAACGACCACATCCAGCGGCGCGAACAGATGGGGTTCTCCGGTACCGAAGATGTGGTCGGTGGGGTAGAGCCAACTTCCGTATTGCACGATCGCGCAATGCAACTCCCCGGCTGTTCGCAGATAGTGCCGCTCTCTATCGACGACGCCGGAGTTGGCGTAGCCATACGCCGAGGCTGCGATCACCGTGGGCAGTAGCAGATTTCGATCGGACGAGCCTCGCAGGGCTGCATAGACAAGGGCGCCGCCCAGTGGGTAAAGCAGAGCGTTGTAAGTGGCATTGCCATTGGAGACCTGCTTGGCTAAGTGCACAAGTTCGATTCGACGTTCGTCCACCACGTCGATCGCCACCCCCAGTCCGCCGGCAAAGCATGTGGGACCGAGATCGTCCTGAATGCAGGTGGTATTTGCAGTTGCGGGCCCCAACGCGAATGGGCGAACATCGCGGGTTGATTCGCCGCCCGCCGAAGCGGCAGCCTTGGCCGCTGCGCTGGCGGCTAGGCCATGGCTGAAGTAGGTGTTGTAGGCCGCTGGCCGGATCGGGTCGACGATTGCACACGAAGCCGTCAGGGTGGCGAGAACGCAAAAAATAAAAGTCCTGCCCTGACGCCGGACTGGCTGCTCGCAACGAAAGGAACGAGCCCTTGGCCAGAGTCGCGCATCGAGGTCGGCAGAGTTCATTTTTCTTTCTCTTTGCACTATGCCAGTGCCGACACAGTGGCGGCAGTCGAGGAGCGATCGTAGGACGATGTGTCCGGTCGAGCATCCCCTGTATTAGCTAGGCTATAAGTTGCACCCCCCCAAGGGGGCGCGGCCAACCACTTCGCTGGGAGATTGGAGGTTGTGTCTCCCGCACCGATCCCCGGCTGATAGTGGTGCTGGCTTGGCAAAGACTTCGACCCTGAGCGATGGCCCTTTCATGACCGTAAAACGGAAGAACTCTCGCTCAACGCGCCGAACGCCGCGCTTAAGGGCAACCGGGCTCGGAGAAAGGACAGTCGCCCGATTAGCCGCCTATGTCTTGGCCGCCGCCGTCGTTGGCGTACTCAAGTTGCCAGTCGGCAGGCTTTTCCGGCCACCCGGCGCAGCAAGCTTCCATCGCCGCCCAGCGGGCTTCGTCGAGCGC
>Ga0075370_10000599_pt1 | contig 13913 bp, 6 predicted proteins | sample EndMethybrTD3035_FD_71398 | JGI IMG/M metagenome (GOLD analysis project Ga0075370, IMG submission 71398) | Populus endosphere microbial communities from Tennessee, USA - Endosphere MetaG P. TD hybrid TD303-5 | ecosystem: Host-associated > Plants > Roots > Endosphere | place: USA: Tennessee... | reverse complement strand
GACGCGGCCGGATCCTGCGCGTGAGCAGCGAGGGGGCTCAGAACGCCGACGGCAACTGCGGTCAGCACAGCAAGCGAGGCGCCGATCGAGGCGACGGTTTGACGCACGGTCATGGTTCTTCCTATCTACGAGATGAAATGGGTCAGAGATGAATGCAGGTGTGCGGGACTCAGGCCCGCGTCATTCGAGCTTGAAGCTGAACGGCACGCGCACCTGAACATCGCGGCCTTGACCTTGACACTTGAAATCGTTGACGACGCGCACGCCGGCACGGCCGAAGATCGCGTGCGATGCGCGCTCGACCGTGACGTTCTTGATTTCGCCGCTGGCCGACAGCGTGAACAGGATCATCGCTTCGCCCTTCTCGAGGCCCTGGCGGATGGCCTCCTTCGGGAACGCGGCGTCGCCCATCGCGGTCGTGAAGTTCGGGCAGACAACGGCAGCCGACATCACAGCCGGAGGCGGCGCCGGCGGTGCCGGCGCAGTCACGGGCGGCGCAATTGGCGTCATCACGGCCGGCGGAGGTGGCGTCGGAGTCGTTGCGGTGATCGTCGGCGCCGGAGGTGGCGGAGTTGCGATCTGCACCTCAGGCGGGGGGATGAACGGCGGCGGCGGCGCTTCCATCTTGGGCGGCGGCGGCACGACGACTTCCGGCGGCGGCGGCGGCTTCTTGATCTCTTCGATCACCTTGGTCTCGATAGGTGCGCGCACCACCTCGACGACCTTCTTTGCGAGACCGCTGACCAGCGCCCAGACGATGAAGGCGTGGAACAGGATCACGAATGCGATGCCAACCAGATGTCGCCTCGGGTCGGCTTGTCGCTGAGAAAAATTCATGGTCTGGGATCTCCAGAATACAAAATGCGCAGCAGAGGTACGCGACTTACCTAAGCACTTGACGGACTTGTGGCCTGGAAGGCCAGGCACTTTGGTCAGGCCCGCCTTCGTGCGAAGCTGCGCATTCTAAGCCAGTGCCGTGCCAGCCCTTGGGCCCGTGCTTTCCCCGAGCGCCGGGGAGCCCGCACCCGCCGAATTACGTCGGGTTTCGTGCTAGGCGTGGAGCCGCCCCAGCAATGAAAAAGGCCCCACCGCCCTTCGGCTGTGGGGCCCTTCGGGACCGCGGTCGATCAGAACTTATGCTTCAGACCAACGCGGAAGAAGCGGCCGATCGCACCCGAGTAGTCCAGCGGGTTGTAGCCGATGGCGCCGTAGGTCTGGAAGTCAGACGGCGGTTTCGAGTCAAGCACGTTCGCGATGGAGCCGAAGATCTCGGTGTTCGGGCCGAACTTCCAGGCACCGGAGATGTCGAGCGTCGTGAACGACTTCACCTTGCAGCCAGACGGGAAGTCTGAGCCGTTGAGCAAGGTCTGGTCGCACCCTTCCTCTTCCTGCTCCAACTTGTTCGACATGCTGCCGCGATAGTTCACGTTCGCACCCAGACGCCACGGACCCGACTCCCAGGTTGCGGCGAAGCTCAACTTGTCGCGCGGTGAGCCCATGCAGTTCGTGATGTCGCAGTTGCCATGCGTGCCGGCGTAGTTGTGGACCGAACCGTCAGAGAACGTCACGCGTTGCACGAACAGATGCGTCCAGGTGAGGCCGAGCGTCACCTTGCCTGCGGTTCCGAGATCGAAGCGCTGTTTGGCCTCGATGTCGAGCCCGCGGGTCAGGCTGTCGTTCGCGTTCACATAGAGCACCTGGCCCAGCAAGATGGCGCCTGGATCACCGGCGGCCAACGCGGTCGACGGATCACGCACCAGGTGGCCGGCATCGATCGCCGATTGCCCGTCCTCGTTGACGATCAGGCCCGAACGCTTGATCTGCCACAGGTCGGCCGTGATGCTGGTCTTCGGGGTGATGTCCCAGACGATACCGAGCGTCGTGCTGGTCGACCTTTCGGGCTCGAGGTTCGGGTTGCCGGCGATCACGAACGTCGGGGCAATGCCCTGGCAGTTCGCAGCGACGGTCGCCGCCGGGACACCCGCCGCCGTCAGGGCAGCGCAGCGAGCGTTGTCGTCCACCACGATGCCACCGAAACCGGCGAGCGACGTCTGCTCAGCGATCGACGGTGCCCGGAAGCCCCGCCCGATGGTGCCGCGAACCGCGAGGGAGTCGAACGGCTTCCACTTCGCGCCGATCTTCGGCGTGAACGACGTGCCGGCGTCCGAGTAGTTGTCGAAGCGAACTGCCGGGTTGAACTCCAGCGTCTTCGTCAACGGCAGACTGATTTCGGCGTAGGCCGCCGTGATCGTGCGGCCACCGCCGTACGACGTCAGCGACAAGCCGGTGAAGTCGCCCTGCCCGTCCCACTGCGGAAGGTTGATCGTTTCACGGCGGGCTTCCACACCGACCGCGAGGCCGATCGGGCCACCGTCGAGCTTGCCAATTTCGCCGTCGACCTTGAAGTCGACTCCGTACGTGCGCGAAATGCCCTGGCGGCTCTTGTCCGCGAGCAGCGCGTGGTACATCGCCGGCGAGTTGAGGTTCGCGTTCTCGCCGATGCGCCAGAACGTGCCGGCCGGCAGCGCGGCATACTCGGGGCTAAACGCCGTCGCGGTAGCAACGTTGGCTGCGGTCGGGTTCAACAGCGCGTTCTTCACGCGCCAGTTCATCACGTTGGTGGCGGTGTCAGTCTGCTTCGATTCAGCGAACGAAACTGCCGAGTCGTAGTTCCAGCTTGTCCCGGCAAACGATCCCTTGATGCCGACAAGTCCGCGCAGCGTACGGCTCTCCGAATTCGTGCCGGTGATGCCGGTATCGAACTGCGGGTTGTACATGAGGCGCGCCGCGGTCCCGAAGTACGGGTTGTCCGGATGGGCAGCGCCGAGCTGCGTGGGCGCGGTCTGCGACAACACGCTCCCGTCCTTCTGGAAGACTGCAGCGGACGGAGAAATGGCGAGCCCGTCCACACGCGAACGCGTCTGGTAGTAGCCGACTTCGGCGAATGCCTCCGTGTCACCGCCCAGCGCCTTGGTGAAACGACCGTACAGATTCCCCGTCTCCTGCATCGGCTGGATCTGGTTGACCGACATGCGTTGGTCGTTGATGCAGGCGCCGCTCGGATTGTTCTGCGGTAGATTGGTGTTCGCTAGGCAGTACGGATCCGCGTTCGCGAACGTCCGCGTGAAGCCAAGGCCTGCCGGATTGGAACGGCTGTAGTAGTCGAGCGTCGTCGGGTTGCGGACGTTACCGATGAACGACGGGCTGGCGCTGTTGTTGACGCCGGTCGGAATCCAGCCCTGACCGCCGTAGCGGCCGATGTTGTTGCCCGGACCTGCGTTGGGATCGAAGCCCCATTGCGGCTGACCGATTGCCGACACACCCACCGAGTTGCGGCCAGCGCGATCGCGGTAGTAGATCGGGTCTTTCTTGCCGAACTCGGCGTTCAGGAGGAGGTTGTAGCCATCCTTGGAGAGGTCACCAAACCCGTGCGTCACGGCAATGCGAGGCTCCTTGCCGTCACCTTCCTGAGCAATGCCGTAAGTCGCCTTCAGGACAGTACCGACAAAGTTCTTGCGCAGGATGATGTTCACCACGCCCGCAACCGCGTCGGAACCATACAGTGCCGAAGCACCGTCCTTCACGACGTCGATGCGATCGACGGCTTCCAGAGGAATCTGGTTCAAGTCGGTGTACGAACGCTGTGCATCGTCGGCGAGCACCGCGGAATTGACGCGGCGGCCGTTGATCAGCACCAGGGTCGCGTTCGCGCCCAGGCCGCGCAGCGAGATGCCGGAAGACGTGGCGCCTGAGAAGCCGCGGCCATATGTGAACGGCACGGAACCTTGGCCATCGGCCGTCAGCGTTTGCAGGTATTCAGCGACGGTGCCCTTGCCCGACTGCTCGATCTCGGCCTTGGTGATGACCTGAACCGGCGACGGGGTTTCGCTGTCGGTGCGGCGGATGGCAGAGCCGGTGATCTCGACGCGCTGCAGCGTCTGTGGCTCGGCGGGCGCCTGTTGCGCGAACGCCGAGGTGCCGGATAGCGCGGCGGTGCTGCTGAAGGCGAGCAGCAAGCTCCTCGACAGCATTGTTCTCTTGAGCATCGGGGACTCCTGAAGGAAGGTTGATCTGAAGGTTGAAGACCAAGTCTTTGAGCGGGCCACATACCGGTTTTGTGAACCGGTCATGACCCGTCTCCTAAGACATGTAAAGGAATTGTCACAGGCAGTTTCTGTGCCAACGACTAGGGTCTTTCCTCGACCGTGCAAAAACGCGACGAACCCTCAGGTGCGGGGGACTGCCCGACTGGACAAAGAAAAACGGCCCTTGGTAAGACCAAGGGCCGTGCAATGAATCGCTGCCTCTCAGCAGCCTAGATTTCGATCAGAACGCGTACCGGGCACCGATCGTGAAGAATCGTCCCACAGCCCCAGCCTGGTGCCAGGTCTGGTTGTAGTTGATGCCATACGGGATGGCGAGGTACGGATCGAACGGGGCCTTGCGATCGAAGAGGTTCTGGATGGAGAAGTTGATGTCCAGGTTCTTGATCGGCGTCCACTTGGCGAACAGGTCGAACGTCGTGAACGACGGCAGGCGGCAGTTGTTGTAGACATTGCCGTTCGTGTCGAACACGCCGCAGTTGTACTGCCCGATATCCGGATAGAAGACGCCGGTGTTGCCGTTCGCCATCGTCCCGTCGCCATTCGAGTCGGTCACTTCGCCCTTGTGATCGATCATCTTGATCGAGGCCACATAGTTCAGCGAGCCCGTCACCGTCCACGGTCCCCGGTCCCAGGTCAGCGAGAAGGTCGCCTTGTCCTTCGGCGTACCACCACCAGCGCTCAGTGCCAGCGGGCCGTGCGTTCCCGCGTATTCCAGCGTGTTGCCATCCGCATCGGTGCGCGAGAACTTGTTGACGTGGGTCCAGTTCAGCTGAGCCGAGAGCTTGCCGGCTTCGCCCAGGCTCATCTTGTGGCGCACCTCGAGGTCGATGCCGTCGGTCTTCGTGGCCGCTGCGTTCCGGTAGAACCCGGTCACAGTCCCGATGTTGCCGTCAGAGTCGTAATAGATGAATGAACCCGGTTGTGCTCCCGGAATCTGCGACAGAGGCGTGCCGGTCGCCGGCGCATTGCCGATGATCGAAGCCGGGTCGGCTTGCACGATCTCGTTCTTGCGATCGATCTTCCAGTAGTCCACCGTGGCGCTGAGGCCGGAGATGGGCTCGAGGATCAGGCCCAGCGTGTAGCTCTTGGCCTTTTCCGGCTTGATGTTCGGATCACCTTGCGACAGGATCCCGTAGGACGTGAAACCGAAGCTGGAGCCGCCCCGCTCGGCCGGGCCAGGCGCCCGGAAGGCCTCGGCATAGGTGCCGCGAATGGCGAACTGGTCCATCGGCTTGATCTTGAAACCGATCTTCGGCGTCACCGAATCACCGAAGTCCGAGTAGTGGTCGTACCGGGCTGCACCCGTCAGCTCGAGCCACTTGGCCACCGGCGCGTTGACTTCGCCGTAGTAGGCCTGGACCCGTCGTGTGGCACTGAACGCCGAATAGCCCAAGCCGACAATCGAGCCTGTCTCGGTTCCCGGGACAGGCGGCGTATCCGCAGCTTCCCAGCGCGACTCGGCACCCAGCGCGACACCCATCGAGCCGCCTGGCAGCGCCATCAGTTCACGCGACACCTTGAAGTCGATCGACTTGATAGAGCTGGTCGGGACGTTCACGAGCGTCGGCGAGACAGCGGCCAGCACGCTCGCCGGCGTCGTGTTCGGGTTGTTGATGCGATAGGTCCCGTTGTTCAGGGCCGCTTGCATCGCGTCGTAGTTGATGTAGCCGTAGTTTTCGTTCTTCAACCGGCTCTTGATGTAGGCCGCGCCGACGTCGAAGTCCCAGCCCCAGGCCGAGCCCTGAAGGCCTTGAACCAGGCGAATCACCTGGTTGTCGGTCTTCTGGTCGCGTCCACCCAATTCACGCGGAGCGTAGGCCAGCGTCCGGTCGGTGCCGGTCGGGTTGTCGGGATGGCTGGCCGGGAGGAGCATCAAGCCGTGGACGATCAGCGGATTGAACGGATCACCCGGCTTGTAGATACCGCTGTCGTTGTTGCCGCCCAGCGTGCCGTTGGACTTCGACTTCGTGTTGAAGAGGCCCACTTCCAGGTAGGCCGACAGGGTCGGCGAGAACTGCAGAGTGCCACGACCGAAGAAGTTCAAGCGGTCCAACTCAGGCTGCACTTCCGAGTCTTGCAGGAAGTCGTAGCGGCAAAGGCCGCTGCCCGGGTCGATATTGCTGGCCGCGCAAGGGATGACGTTCACGCGGGTGCCCGTGCCGTTAGGCGGCGTGCGCATCACGCCGTAAGGCGAAGTGGTGCTCGGCGTGCCAGCGCCCAGGAAGGTGCGGATGACGCCGTTGGTCGTGTCGTAGTAGCCGAGGGAGCGACGATCACTCGACCCGATGAAGCCACGGTCCTTGGACCAGATGTTCTTCTGCTGCGATGCTTCGACGCTGAAGAAGACGTTGTACTTGTCGGTGTCGATGTTGCCGAAGCCGAGCGAGCCGAACGCGCGAGTCGTCTGGCCGTCGCTGTGGCTCGTCTGGCCGTAGGAGCCGCCGATCGACCCGCCGGTGTAGTTGCTGCGGAGAATCACGTTGACGACACCGCCCACGGCGTCAGCGCCGTAGACCGCCGAGCCGCCGTCCTTCAGGACTTCGATCCGGTCGACCGCTTCGAGAGGAAGCGAGTTCAGGTCGACGAAGTTTCTGCTGCCGTCATCGGCGAGGCCATACGTCGTCATGCGGCGACCGTTGACCAGCACCAGCGTCGAGTTGACGCCCAGGCCACGCAGCGAAACCGCAGCTGAACCGGATGCGAAGCCATTCGAGAACGACGTCGGGATGGAGCCCTGGCCGTCGGCCGTGATGCCCCGCAGAACTTCCTGGATCGACTGCTTGCCGGTCTTTTCGATGTCCTCACGCGTGAGAACCTGGACTGGCGAGGCAGTCTCGGAGTCCGTACGCTTGATGTTCGACCCGGTGACGGTCACGCGTTGCAGTTCCTGGGTGGGTGCGGCGGTGGCTTGCGCGAGCGCTTGCCCGCCCGATAGCACCATCGCCGTCCCGCTGAACGCGAGCAGCAAGCTCTTGGACAGCACTGTTCTCTTGAGCATCGAGGACTCCTGAAAGTTGATCGAAAAACCAATCCTTCGAGCAAGCCACGTACCAGCTTTGTGAACTGGGCATGACCCATCTGCGAAGGGGTGTAAAGGAATTGTCACGGAGCGCCGAACGAGGGCCGAGCTAGGGTATTCCTCTAGCCACAGGGCCGGAGCACGACCGATCGCAATCGTTCGCGGTGCGCACCCGGCGCTAAGCCTTTTGTGGCGCGGCTTTGCGCGGAGTCGCCCGCCGCGACCGCCTCACGCCGATGAGCTTCCAGCAGGGTCGCGCGCGGCCAGCGCGGTTCACACTTTACGTTTCAGCGTTGGCGCTCTGCAACATTGTGAACTGGCGCGATGCGCGGCACAGCAGCCAACAGCATCTTTGTGAACTGGCTGCGCGGCGCCTCCAGTACCTCGCGGGTCGCCCCGGCCTCCTCGATCCGACCCCTGTTCATCACCGCGATCTCGTCTGCGATGTACTCGACGACGCCGATGTTGTGCGTGATGAAGAGATACGCGATGCCGAGCTCGCGCTTCAACTGGCGCAGCAGGTTCAGGATCTGCGCCTGAACCGAAACGTCGAGCGCCGACGTGGGCTCGTCGCAGACGATCAGCTTCGGCTGCACGGCCAGCGCCCGTGCGATCGCGATGCGTTGGCGCTGGCCGCCCGAGAACTCGTGCGGATACCGTTGCAGCGCCTCTCGCCGCAGGCCGACCTGGTCCGCGAGCCCCTCGAGTCGCACGCGCCGGGCATCGGCATCCATCTCGGGCCGCAGCGCCTGCAGGCCTTCTTCGAGGATGTCGTAGACCCGCATGCGCGGGTTCAGCGATGCGAACGGGTCCTGGAAGATGATCTGCACCGAGCGGCGCGCCGCACGCAGCGCGTCCGCCTCGAGGGTGAAGAGGTCTTGTCCGTCGAGCAGCGCCTGCCCCTCGATGACAGCCTGCCCGCGCAACAGCTGCACGATGGCCTTACCCGTCGTCGTCTTGCCGCAGCCGGACTCGCCGACGAGCGCGAGCGTCCGGCCGGGAGGGATCGCGAATGAGACGCCGTCGACGGCGATGAAGGCGCCAGCCGTCCGTTGCAGCAGCCCGCGCCTGATGGGGAAGCCCACGCGCAGGTCTCGAACCTCGAGCAGCGCCGGCGCGGCTTCGATACCGGCCTCGCTCCGCGTCCCTGCCGTGTAGAGCGACAGCTTTGGATCGAGGTCGTCTTCACGGGGCACAGGCGTACTGTCACACCCGTTCGCATACAACAGGCAACGCACGCTGTGCCGTCCCAGCTCGAGCAGCTCCGGGCGCGTGCCATGGCAGTCGGCAAACACACGATCGCAACGCGGCGCAAAGCGGCAGCCGTCGAAGACCTGCGACAGAGGCGGCACCGTCCCAGCGATGGCGGCCAGCGGCTGGCCGCGCTTGTTCGTGTCGGGCAGTGCCTGGAGCAGCAGCCGCGCATAGGGATGCTTCGGCGCGGCGAAGAATTCGGCCGCCTCGGCCACCTCGATGATCTGCCCGGCATACATGAGCGCGACACGCTGCGCCATGCCCGAGACGACCGCCAGGTCGTGCGTGATCAGCAGCAGGCCCATGCCCTGCTCTTTCTGCAGCCGCTTCAGCAGATCGAGGATTTGCGCCTGGATGGTGACGTCGAGCGCCGTGGTCGGCTCGTCGGCGATCAGGAAATCGGGCTCGGACGCGAGGGTCATCGCGATCATCACGCGCTGCTTCTGCCCGCCCGAAAGACGAAACGGATACTCGTCGAAGCGCCGCTCGGGTTCGGGGATGCCGACCTTGCGCATCCAGTCGATCGCCTTCGCACGCGCCGCACTTCCGCGCAGCGGCGTGTGCGCCTCGATCGCCTCGACGACCTGGTCGCCGACCCTCATCACCGGATTGAGGCTGGTCGACGGCTCCTGGAAGATCATTCCGATCCTCCCGCCGCGCACCGCACGCATGCGCGATTCGGGCAACGCGAGGACGTCCTGCCCTTCCAGCTCGACATTGCCGTCGGTGATCGCACCGTTATCGGGCAGCAGCCGCATCAATGCGAGCGCCGTCATGCTCTTGCCGCAACCCGACTCGCCGACCAGCGCGAAGGTCTCGCCCCGTTCGATGGCGAGCGTCAGACCGTCGATCGCCCTGACGAGGCCGGCATCGGCGTCGAGCGCCACCTTGAGGTCGTCGATCTTGAGCATCGGCCGCCTCCGCTTCAGACCGGCAAGCTGCGGCGCAGCCGGGGCCTGAAACTGCGCGCGCGCGGGTCGAACGCGTCGCGCACGCCATCGGCAAACAGGTTCGCGGCAAGCACGAGCGTCACCATGAAACCGAACGCGGCCGCGAAGCTCCACCACACCAGCGGGTCGCGGCTCATCTCGCTGCGCGCCAGGTTGATCATGCCGCCGAAGCTGTTCATCGACGGGTCGACGCCCACTCCCACGTAGGTCAGCACCGCCTCGTAGAGGATCAGGTCCGAGAAGCTCAGCACCGTGGTGATCAGCACCAGGTGCATCACGTTCGGCGCGATGTGGCGCGCCATGATGCGCGCGTGGCTGACACCGAACGCGGTTGCCGCCTGCACGAAGTCGAGCTCGCGCAGCTTCAGCGTTTCGCCGCGCACCAGGCGGCACAGCGTGGCCCACCCGGTGAGGCCGAGGATCACGCACAGCAGGAAGATCTTCAGGTCGGCGCGCTCGCTGCCGGTCTCGAACATCTCGGGATGCTTGTCGAGGAACACCTGCACCATCAACACGCAGGCAGCGATCAGCAGCACGTTGGGCACCGAGGTCAGTGTGGTGTAAAGATACTGGATCGCCTCGTCGACCCAGCCCTTGAAGTAGCCCGCAAGCACGCCCAGCACGACGGCAAACGGCAGCGTGGCAACTGTGGCGAGCGTGCCGATCACGAATGCGGTGCGCACGCTCTTCAGCGCCTGGTAGAGCACGTCGTTGCCCGTGCGATCGGTGCCGAACACGTGATAGTGGTTCATCAGCGCGGCAACCGCGCCACCGAGCACGCAGATGACGGTCACCGTCAACAAGCCGGCGCGCAATGGCAGATGCGTGCGGTCGGCGGCGATGTCGCGCAGCGCGATCCGCATGGTGCCGTGCCTCGTACGAAGGGCGGCGGCAACAAACAGCGTGATCGCGATCGCGACGGCAAGACCGGCGGCGGCGCCCAGGCCAATACGCTCACGCAGATCGCCCGCCCACTGCGTTGCAGGGTCGGAGAGGTGCGCGCCGCCGAAGCGCAGGCGCGGATAGTCGTGCACCGGTTTGCCGTCGCGCTCGAACGCTTCCTTGTTCAGACCCAGTGTCGCGAGCGGCTTCGAGTAGTTCGTCTCGCGCATCTCGATCTGGCGCGCGAGCAGCGCATCGAGCAGCGACTCGGTCGTCGTTGCATAGAAGGTGGGCGTGCCGGCCGGCGCACCGGCGGCGGGCACCAGTGCACGCCGAAAGTGCACGCTGTCGAGCAGTGTGACGAGCGCGAACAGCGCGAGCACGATGCCCGCGCACAAGGCAGCCGGGTCTCGCAGCACCTTCAGCCAGTTCGCGCGAAGGTTCGGATTGATCTTGACGCGCCAGCCGTACCAGACGAGCACGGCCACCATCGCCCACAGCACCGTGTCGGTCCACAGCAGCACGAACCTGGGTGCCATCATGTCAGCCTCACGCGTGGATCAGCCCAGGTGTAGGCCAGGTCGATCAAGACGTTGCTCGCGATGTAGAGCACGGCACCGAGAAACACCATGGAACGCACGATCGCGAAATCCTGCCCCGTGATCGCCTCGATCACGAAAGCGCCGAGCCCAGGGATGCCGAAGAAGCTCTCGAACACGAGGCTGCCGAGGAACACGTACGGCAGATACGACCCGGCGCTCGTGATGATCGGGATCAGCGCGTTCTTGAGCACGTGGCGAAACAGCACGACGGTCTCGGACAGGCCCTTCGCGCGTGCCGTGCGCACGTAGTCCTTGCCGATCTCCTCGAGGAACATGGCGCGGTACAGCCGCGCTTCACCGCCCAGGCGCGACAGCAGGCAAAGGCCGAGCGGCAGCATCAGGAACTTCACCGCATCGAGGCCGCCCGCCCATCCCGACATCGGCACCAGGTGCAGCATGCGCGAGAACATCAACTGCCCGACGATGATGTAGAACAGGCTCGAGATCGACAGCATGAGCACGCACAGCACCACGCCCCAGAAGTCGATGCGCGAATGCCTGAAGAACACGAGGAGCAGCGCGAACGCCACGCTCGCGATCACCTGCAGGATGAACAGCGGCACTGCAAGCTGCAGACTCACACCCATGCGGACCCTGATCTCGTGGCCGATGTCGATCGCGTTCTGCGCGTCGGAGCGCCCGAAGTTCAGCGCGAACAGCGAGACCGAGCGGTCCCAGAACACCGTGTTGGTGGCCCTGGCACTGCCCTGCTCCCTTTCGTTCCAGTACAGCGGCTTGTCATAGCCGCGCTCGGTCTTCCACTTCTCGATCTGCTCCTGCGTCACGCGCTTGCCGCCGATGTTCAGCCGCGCCATGTCGTCCGGCGTGTTGACGGTGAAGAACAGGATGAAGGTGAACAGGTTGACGCCGATCAGGATCAACACGCCGTAGCCGACACGGCGGATCAGGTAGTTCAGCATCGGCTCAGCCTCCTGCCGCAGGCGCCGCTCTGGACGACGACGCCACCGGAGGCACTTTCGCGGTAGCCCGCTGGCGCGCTCCGTAGCTGCGCCAGCCCACCGCCACGAGAGCCAGCAGCGCCAGCCCGAGCAACCCTATCGGCCACCAGGTCGGCTTGTTCCACTCGGCCTGCTTCGCAACGCGCAACTGCGGGTCGACGCGGTAGTACTTGATCTGATCGCGGATCACGATGCTCGGCTTGCCGTTGTGTACCCACGACTGGAACGCGAGCCCCACATATGCCCAGTAGCCCCATGCCCATGGCGCGTCTTCGCGGACGATCGCGAGCATCTCGTCCATCACCTTCTGCTTCTCGGGTCCGTCGTCGAGCGTCTGCATCTTCACGTACAGCCGGTCGTACTCGGGGTTGCTGTAGTTCGCGGAGTTCTCGCCCTGCGTCACCGCCTTCGCGTTCGGGCCGTACAGCTGGAACAGAAAGTTCTCTGCGTCGGGATAGTCGCCCAGCCAGCCGGCCCAGAAGATCTGTTCCTTGCCCTTGAGCATCTTCTCCTGGTGCTGGTTGAAGTCGGTGGCGCGGATCTCGAGCTGGATGTTCAGCTTCGCGAACTGCTTGACCATCCAGTCGACTTCGGACTTGAGCTCGGGCGTCAGCGTGCGCTGGTAGTCGTAGTTCAGTACCAATGGCTTACCGGTCTTGGCATCGCGGCCGTCGGGGTAGCCGGCCTCGGCAAGCAGGCGCTTCGCGTCCTCGATCGGGCGGCGTTCCACGCGCCCGTCCACGAGGCGGTGCGTCACCGGGTTGTAGCCGCCGGGCTTGCCTTCGCGCGAGCCGAACACGCCGGGCGGGATCGGCCCATGCGCCGCATCGCCGCCGCGGTTGCGGAAGATGCGCTGATAGCCCTCTTCCCAGTCGATCGCGATCGACAGCGCCTGGCGCAGCTTGCGGTTCTTCACCTGCTGCTCGGGCGTGTTGCCCTTGCCCACGACCGGGTCGAACCAGTTGAAGCCGAGGTACCAATTGTTGATGTCGGTCGTCTGCGGGAACTTCAGGCCACGTGAGTCGAACAGGCGTTTGACGTCATCCGAGTCGTCCGCGTCGCTGCTGAACTCCACGCCCCACTCCGGCCGCTCGAGCTCCGGCACGTCGAGGTAGCCCTGCTTGAACATCTCCTTGCGCGGCACCCGCTCCTTGATGATGATCGACTCGAAGCCGTCGACGAACGGCAGCGGCTTGCCGCAGTCGTCGAGCAGCCCGGCTTCCTTGTCGCCGGGGTTGCCTTCGCACGGATAGGTTTCGCCGTGGAAGTTGGGGTTGCGCTTCATCACGAGCTTCTGGTCCTGCTCGTACTCGGTGAGCATCAAGGGCCCCGTACCGACCGGCCAGCGGATCATCGACAGTCCGTTCTCCGCCATGCCGGGTTGGGAGTAGAACGAATCGGCCTCCCACGGCACCGGTGAGGCGAACGTCAGCGTCAGCCAGTACTTCCACTGCGGGTACTTGCCCTTGATGCGCATGCGCAGCGTGTGCTTGTCGAGCGCCACCACGCCGGCCAAGGGCCACTTTCGAAAGTCGAGGAAGGGTTTGTCAGGGCTGTCTTCGCGCATGCCGGCGAGCAGCTTCGCGTCTTCTTCCTTGACCAGCTTGCCGTACTCCTTCAGGCCGACGATGTAGTCGGAGAACACCGCGAAGATCGGCGCCTCGATGCGCGTGGTCGCATGGCGCTTGAACGCGTAGACGAAGTCGTCGGCAACGAGTTCGCGCGTGCCTTGCTTCTCGAAATCCAGCGGCGAGCGCTTGTTGCCCAGCTGTGCGCGAGTGAGGTGGTGATAGAGGAGCTCGCCCTTTTCGTCTTTCGCGAAAGCCGGGTGCGGCGCGTACAGCACGCCCTTCTTGATCGGGATGTCGTAGATGCTTTCGGCGATCACCTCGGCGGGTGCGTCGTCGGGCAGGCGCTGCCCGCTCCTGTCGAGGTACACCGGCTTCACGACCGCCTCAGCCGCCTTCGGAATCACCTCGTACGGCCGCTTCAGGTAGTGATAGCCGTACAGCGGCTCGTAGGCAGCGAACGTGTAGGGCGTCTCCGGGTTCAGATACGACGCCGTCGGGTCGAGGTAGCGCGGCGAGCGCTCGTCGAACGAGTTGAAGAGGATGTTCTTCGCCGCGGCCCCGGGCGGGTAC
>Ga0075370_10000598_pt1 | contig 13915 bp, 17 predicted proteins | sample EndMethybrTD3035_FD_71398 | JGI IMG/M metagenome (GOLD analysis project Ga0075370, IMG submission 71398) | Populus endosphere microbial communities from Tennessee, USA - Endosphere MetaG P. TD hybrid TD303-5 | ecosystem: Host-associated > Plants > Roots > Endosphere | place: USA: Tennessee... | reverse complement strand
CCGTTGCAGCGCCACAAAAGGTGCGCGCGCCTGCTCGACGCTAACAATCCGGCGCCGACCACGACTCGGCGGACAGGCCGTATCGGCCAGTTGCTCGAGCGCTTGATGCCACCCTCGCGGCCAGTCTGCAAGCACCGACCCAACTGCAATGGCTGTTGCGACTTGGCCGCGCAGTCGACCTGTCCAGGTCGGCAAAACAGGTGCAACACGCTCCAGGCTCTGAAACTTCGAGTTGCGCAGCAGGGTGAAGAGGCCGAGCAACTGATTCAGCGGTGCTGCAGCAAGCGTCCCGACGACCGGACGCCGCTCGTCGACAGGCTCCAAGTCACCGAAGAGACGACGCGCCACAACGCGTCCGTATTCGACGGCAGCGGGCTCCGCGGAACTCGTCTCGATAGAACCCAAGCGTTGGCCACACAAGCAGGTCTGCACTGCCCGTCGCCTCCAAGAGATCGGACTGCGACAACGTGAGCAGCGGTCGACCAACCAGCACCCATGATCCGGGCACACCACCTGCGCTACGAGCTCCCAGTCAGCTCTCACTGCACTGCAGGACACCAAACACCGTGGACACACGGCGCACTGCAAGCCTCGCAGGTGCTGCGCGGCGATGCGATGACCGAGGTAGTGGCATCGCGCAGGGTCTGTGACCATACCTCGGCATCCAAGGTTGCCCAACGCGTGAGCGTCGAGACCGAAGTCTCGTGCCACACGCTCAAGCCGAGCTTGCGTGATACCTGCGAGCCCAGCGCACCCAAAGGTGGCACGGAAGAGGTCGAAATTTGGAAGCAGTCCATTGACGTCCGCCAACCGGAGGAAGTAGCCGCGCAGCCCCTCACCAGCGAGGGACTGCGGCCGGACCAGCAACGGCGCTTCCATGTCAACCGACCAGGCCGTTGTACGGTTCGCCGACACGTGTCAACGGCATGCCGTTGAACTTCGTCGCGAACGGATTGCGGGCATCGCCGCAACCCGGAAAGATGGTCCGCTCGAACGCCGCCTTCAAATGTTCCCGACGCAACATCGTGTCCTCCTTGGTCAACATGATGCGCAGGGCCTCTTCGATGAGCTGCGAGAGTTGCCCGAACAAACCGAAGCTTGCAAAGTGGAGCGCCAATGCGCACGAGGGATCGATCAAGGCGGAGGCCCCAACCGTAGGGAGCAGACGGTGCAGCGACATGAGGACGCCGAGGAACTCGTTCCGTTCGTCCTCGTTTGCAATGCCAAAGGGACGCAAGAGGATCTTTGGTGTGCAACGGCGTCCGAGTTGCTGGTTCTTGACGAAGTAGGCAAGCGCGCTCGGCAACGCGAAGAACACCGTCGGCACACCCAGGTTCATGAGGTCCTTGAGGGCATCGGCCGCGATGTCTCGCGCGTGCCTGTCGAGGTTGTCGGTCACATGTTGTGCCTCGCCGATGATGATGAGATCCGTCTCGCACTGGCGAATGAGCGTCATGGCCCGCTTCAGCCGAAACGTACCACTGCCGTCGCTCGGGAACGGATCCCCGAGAGCGAGCAAGAGTTGCTCGCCGATGACGTTCGCTCTGGGCTCGCTCGGGAGCTCGAGGAACAGCACCGGGATGACGGTCCGATCCTCGACGTCATACCGAGGGTTGCGCTCCACGTAGTGATTCGAGATGGTTGTCTTGCCGGTGCCGGTCAGGCCGGTGACGAGCATGCCGCGCGCCGGTCCCAGCGGTTGGGATTCGTCGACCCGCTTCGCGCGACGGGCCGCGCGTGCGGCCCGCCGCTGCTTCGCACTCCTCTGCAACGTCTGCATGAGTGAATGGCAGCGCTCCAGGGGGGGGTACTCGACGACTTGCTTCGCAAAACTCTCGATCTTCGTCTCGATCAGATCGAAGCGGCTTTCGCCAACATTCATCGGCACCTCATCGAACACACCGACGGTCACGTACTCGTCCTTGCTTTGCATCGCAGTCTCCTCAGATCAGGGAACCTTGCCCGGTCGGGAAAGGCTTGACGCGGTCAAACGACCAATCCACACCGACGGCCTCGGTCGTGACGAGTTCTTCCTGCTGGTGCTGGGCAGCGAACTCCGTCTGGGTTTGACGGTCGCGGCCGGAGCGCTTCGCCGCCCGCTTCATGGTGGTCTTCCGGGCCCTCGCCGCCGCGTCTTTCTGGCGCTCGGCAACCAGCACCTCGAGTTCCTCGCGAATCTCGAGCTTGGCGGCGAGCAGAGCCTGCTCATGCGGCAGTGCCGCATACGCCTCGCGAGCGCGCTTGCCGAGATACTTGTGTTGCTCGAGTGTCAGGCCATTCGCGTACTCCGGCCGGGTGCAGTACGCGGCGAAGTACTGCTGCGTCTTCGGATTGAGGACCTGGATGTTCCCCAGGTCGTCATGATTGGGCCGCACAACCAGGTCCATGGACCCGTACGTCGAGCGAAGTGCTGCGAGTTCGGGGCAGGTGTAGTGCAACGCATTGCACTCAACGCCCTTCGCCGTCAGCGTCCTTTCGGCGATGTGCGTCAGCAGCGCATCAAGCACTTCGACGCGCCCGGGCAGACATTGCATTCCCGGCTTGGTGAGCTTCTTCCACGTCTCCAGCGGGCAACTCTGAATGCCGCGGTGCCACTGCCTGGAATAGACCTCCACCACCCATCGTGTCACGAGCCGCTTGAGTTCCTGCAACGTGAGGACGGCGAAGTCCTCGGACTTGTAGTCCTCGCGCAGACCGAACTTGGCGAAGGTTGTCCCGGGGAGCCGGTGAACAAAGCTGTAGTTGAGCTCCTTGAGGAAGCGTTCCACCACGCCCTTCATGAACGGCTGCCGCGGCGGGCAGTAGACGATCGTCACGCCGATGTCCTGGAGCGCCGCCTCGAGAGCGATCGAATGAAACTCCTTGCCGTTGTCGACAAAGATCGTCTCCATGACGCCCCATGCGGGCCACTCCCCTTTGATGCCAAGTTCCTTCAGCAGCCCTTCCTTGGGCAGGATGGCCTGCTTCAACGCGCGCAGCACGGAATCGGCGCTCGGCTCGCGGAAGCTGATGTATATGGCGAGGATCATCCGCGTCGCAACGTCGATGACGACCGTCGCGTATGCACGGCCGCGGATCGCCTGCAGGTCGTCGGAGATGCAAAGCACATCCAGCGGCGTGTGGTCGATTTCGACACGCTGCAGCGGCCGCTGCTCCTTCGTGCGTTCGCCGAACACGCGGGTCGCCGTCCGCGCCCTCGCAACGCCATAGCGGCGCTTCAGGACCTCGAAGCGATCCGTCCGATTGATCTCGCGCACGATCTGTCGGGCTGTCACGTCAGGCAACTTGTCGCCGGGAGGTCGCTCCATGTTTTGCCGCTGAACCACCGCATTGGTCAGGCGGACAACCTCACTTATTGGCGGCCGGGCATTGCTGGCGTAGTAGACGTCGATCTGCCGCTCCACGATCGGCTGGAGCTGATCAGGAACAGGGGCCGGCCGACGGCCGCGCAGATCAAATCGGTTGATCAATCGTCGCACGCTGTACGTAGCACGCTGCCAAGCCCCGCGCCATTCGTAGAACGTGGAGATGCTCGGTGGGCGGTCACCACGGCGCTCCCGGGGAAGCCCATGCCAAACCTTGTGGATCGCATCGTGGAGTTCGCTGCGCGAGACATTCACGCGGCCCGTCGGGCAAATGGCTTTGAGATACTCGTACTTGACGAGCGCTGCCTCGCGCTGCTTCGGTTCGAAATCCGAGAGCTGCTTTTCGAGCGCTTCCGGGACCGGCGCCTCCTCCGGGTCAAGGCCATCAAGGAGATCCGCAAAATGAAGCGCCCCGTCGGCATAGGCCTTGTAGAGGTCACCGAGCTTCTTGCACTCCAGCCCCTGGCTCTTCACATCCCGAAGAACAACCGAGTTGCCTTGCCTCTGGTCGACGACAAGTCGCCGATGCGCAAGCCTCAGCACCGTTCCCGGTTCAAGCGAAAACGTCTTCATCATCGAGCTCCTTGGGCAGGGAAATGTGGGTCGAGGGTTCGAGTTGCTGGTCGATATCCCAGGCGAGGACACGAAACGCAAGCAGCGTCATCAGTTCGGTGTGCGCACCAGGCCTGTTGCCGAGCAACTTCAGCAGTGATGACATCGGCATGCTTCCGCCGCGCGCGAATGCGGTGGCGAGAGCGACGGGCAGCCTTGGCTCTCGGACCTGTTCCTGAGTACCCAGTGCATGGGTGCGCATCCGGCCACGTATGGCCAGCATCTCCTCCACGTTTTGCGACGCCACCTTGCCGACGGCGCGCTCGGTGAGGACGACGAACCGGTAGCCGCGAGCGGCTGCCGCTTCGGTAGCAGCGGCGAACTTCGCCTTCAGTTCAGGCGTTTCAGCGAGCTCTGCGGGCTTGACCTCAACGAGGCAGGCCCTTCCGTTGCGCCGGTGGGCGATGAAATCGGGCGTGAGCCTTCGGCGCCTTCTGCCCACGCGGAAGAGCAGGGCGGGAGGCTGCTCGGAGTAGCCGATCACGTTTCGCAGGAATTCGAGGAGGCGCGCAATCAGCACCTCCAGGTACGACTCGCATTTGATGTGGCGTGCGTTCTTCGCTGAGTAGAACTTCCCCCGGAAGTGCTTCCCTGTGTGGCCCACAGGGCTGCGTGTCGGGGTCACGAGCGGAGTACCGCGGCGTGGTGCGGTGATGCCGTCGCTGCGCGTTGTTGCTGCGGCTCCTCCGCGGAATTGGACGCCGCGAGAGGTCTGCATGCCTCGCTCCGGGTTGGCCTTCTGGAGGTATTGGTCACTCATCACCGTCCTCCTCGTGCAGGTGCGGCGTCGCGTGGAAATCAATCCCGAGTTGCTCACACGCGTGCACGGCAGCCAGCCCGATGCACGGCTCTGCACTCTCGATAGCTTCGAGCAGGACGCGATCGAGGAACCGGCTCCTGGCTCTCAGACTTCGCCAGGCTGTGCGGCGACGGCGCGCGGCGAGCTGCGCCGCCCTGTCTTCGAGCAGCGATTCCTGCTCCCTCAGACGAAGGCTCCTTTGCGGCCCGCCCTTCGTCCTGTATCTCCGTCCGCTTGTGCTTCGAACAGAGTCGCGGGTGGGCGTCACGGCGCCCGTGTATGTGATATCCATGGCTGTGCTCCTCGGCGCCAAGACTCGTGACCCATCGCTGTAGGAACGAAGCCGGCGCGCGTGACTAGAACGTCGCGCACGTGTCACCGCCGACGGTGACACGCACCGCTTCAGATGACGCACGCACGATGACGACGGCTTGACCGCCCGAGGAGCAGCCGCGATACTTACGGCACCACTACCGATGTCGCGAAAGCTGGCATCCTTCGAACGGGACGAGCCGCAAGGTCAGTCCCGTTTGTCGTTTACATAGCGTCCTCCTTTTGCTGTTGAGGCCGTCGATCCCTGCGGCGGATCCGCCCCTCAACGGCGGGCTGATCCAGGGCCTTGGGCAAGTCTCCGAGCTGGAGGATGGTCATGAGGCCCTGCAGCTGTAGGGCACTCAAGCGGTCCAAACGAGTGAAGAACTCCGAAGCGAACTCGTACGCCTCCTTCGGGGCATGCGGCGGAATCGAATGGCGTCGTCGTGATCGTCTTCGTGCCTGGTGCAAGGCGGTCGACTCCGTCTCGTCGAGCTGCAGTACCTCACACACCATGTCGACAAACGCCGCGACCGGCGCTTGCTTGACATCGTTCTCAATCGCCGAAACGTAGCTGCGTTCGCAACCGACGCGATCGGCCAACTCTTGCTGCCGCATTCCGCGGGCAAAGCGAAGCTGCCTTAGTGCGTCCGCAAATGGACTCATGAGATTCCCGAAACCCAGTGCCGATGCACCAGCGCTGAGTACAGGGTACGACGCGGAACCTTGACATTCAATCGACCGACACTCAGGGCGGAGAGTGGTTGCTGCATACCAAATATCTCGTATGCAGTGCTCGGCTCCGAACGACAACTCTCATGACCCTGACGCATCAGCAAGATGGATGCGATACCTCAGGCAACTCGGCTGCACACGAGATATCCGTCACACGCGCGCTTAGGACTTTCCCTTACTGGTTGCAAACCCAGACGGGGACCCAGGCCACTCCGGCCCAATGCCGATGCCAGATGCTCCGTCGCGCGACATGCGGGTCGCCGACGCCGCCAACTACTTGCCTACGACACTTGGCACTCGCTCGTCTCGTGAGCTCGCTCATGACATGCCGTGTTGCACACTGCGTGGCACGCCCCCGTCATATGATCTGAACGCAGCAAAGAAGAACGACGACGCGATGCTTCAGTCCGAGCGGCAGACGAACGCAGCTTGCGGCCTGGCCGAGTGGGGCAGGCCGTACCTTGAAGGCGAGGTCGCACATTGGTGCCAGGCACTATGCGGGCGCCAAGAGAAGGGGTAGATGGTGGCAATCGCCCCGAACGACGAGGATGCAAATCTGCGCGCCGCCGCGTTTCGCCACGTACAGCGACTACAGGAGGTTCACGACGCTCTGACGTCGGAGCAACTATCCGAGGGCTTCACATACCATGGTGCGCGCTACCCGCTTGTCAATCCGCAACGCGGCATCTTCAAGCCCAAGGAGATGCGCTACCTACTATCGATCCGAACTGTCTACCCGCGCAAGCACGCCAAGGTCTGGTATGACGACCAAAGAGACGTGCATCGCCAGATTTTCGAAGCCGTCGACAGCGTGGACTACGCGTTCATGGGCACCAATCCAGATGCCGCCGACAACCGATGGCTGCGCGACGCCTTCGCGGAGCAGGTACCGCTGATCTACTTCCTCGGCATCTCGCCAGGTCGCTATCAGGCTATCGTTCCGGCATTCGTCGCCGGTTGGAATCCTCAAGCACTGAAGGCGCAAATCGCAATCGGGCTGCCTGGCGAGAGCCGCATGGGTAAGGACATCGGGGAGCGGCGCTATGCGTTGCGCGCCGCCAAACAGCGTTTGCACCAGGCATCTTTTCGAGACGCCGTCATCGCGGCTTATCGTGGAAGGTGCGCTCTTTCCGGGCTGCCCGAACCCATGCTGCTGGACGCGGCGCACATCGTTGCTGACGCGGACGAACGGCTGGGGCAGCCGGTGGTGTCCAACGGCATCCCGCTCTCGAAGATTCATCATGCGGCCTTCGACGCACATCTCATTGGCATCGACCCGGACTTCAAGGTGCACGTGTCAGAACGCTTACTTTCGCAGAACGATGGTCCGATGCTGGAGGCGCTGAAGCGGCTACATCGCACCGACCTCCACCTGCCCGGTCGGCCCAAGGACAACCCGGATCGTGACCGCCTAGCTCAGCGGTTCGAGGCATTCAGCATGGCGGCTTAGGTGGCGTCAAGGTCGAGCCCGTGGGCACGCAAGACGGGACTGCGACGTTCGACCGCGGTCGGTAGGCGACAGCAGCGGACGTAAGCGGTCATCGAGTGCGTCGGCGCCCGGCCGGTTCGCCCTCGGGGCTAGCCGGTCAACCGTAGACGTACGCCGACCGCGCCTTGGCAGCCTACCGGCATCGCCCAACCATATGGTCGGGGGAGAACACGACAGCGAACACTGTATTGACATACAGTGTTGTTCGTACGATATTCGTACCATCGCTGTTCGGCTATCGAACCACAGGACGGGGTTGCACCATGAAAGATCAAGGCGAAACGATCGCATCCGCGCTAGAGGCTTATTGGGCGTCACAGACGCTGGATGCTGGCGGTACTGAAACCGTCGACGACCTCGTCGCTGCGATGGACTCATTCACGGCGACGGACGCACTCGAGGAAATCGAGCACATCGTGGGCATGGAGCTGCCCGCGGGCGAGGTGATCCGCCGCGGGGGATACGACAGCAAGGACCAGTTCGTGACCGTGCTGACGCAGAGGATCCTTGACTACGTCGCGGAGCACCGGCAATGAGTACCGACGATACGGACGCCCGCCGCGTCGAGATGGGCGTGCGCCTTCGGGAGGCGCGCGAATACTTGAACTTCTCTCAGGAGGAGGTCGCCATCGCCTTGGGCATCTCCCGTCCCGCGGTCACCAACATGGAGTCTGGCAGCCGCAAGGTCGAATCGCTCGAACTGGAGACGCTGGCGCGGCTGTACGGTCGAAACGTCACATACTTTCTCTCCGGTGAAGAGGAAGTCGCAGCGGATGAGAAGGTCGCATTTGCAGCTCGTGCCCTCCGTGGCTTGAGCGGGCGCGACCTCGAAGAGGTCACCAAATTCGCCAACTATCTGCGCAACTCCAGCAGGTCGGGCGCGCAAAAGGGCAAATCATGACGCTCAGGCAGCGACTGCTGGACGCCTCGACTAAGGCCAAGGAAGTGCACCGAGACGCAGGAAGCGAGATCCGAATTGCGGATGGCTTCTCGCGGATCAACCCGTTGAAGCTGGCGGAGGACGCCGGTATCGCGGTTATGTCCAAGCCGCTCGAGAAGCTTTTGGGCGCATTTCTACGCGAATCGCGCGCCGGCATCTTGCTGAACTCCGAGCGCCCTGTTGGCATGATGCACATGACGTGTGCGCACGAGCTAGGGCACTACTTTCTGGGTCATCTCACCACCGCCGACGAACACATTGACTACCGCGAGTCGGACTCGTCAATCGAGCAGGAAGCCAACCAGTTCGCCTACTCGCTCATGGCGCCGCGCTGGCTGGTTCTTCGAGCGATCCGTGCCAAGGGATGGAACAAGACGGACTTGCTGCGGCCGGCTGTCGTCTACCAGCTGTCGCTGCGCCTGGGCATCAGCTTTACCGCGATGGCTTGGGCACTCGCTCGCTTGAAGTTCATCTCCGACTCGGACGCCAATCGCATCTCAGCAGCAAAGCCGAAAGCGCTTAAGGACGAGGTACTGCCGTCGGGGGTCACGCTCTCGAAGAACGCCGATGTCTGGGTTCTCGACTCGCGTGACAAGGACTGGGTGATCGAGCCCCGCAACACCGATCGCTTCCTGGTCAATCTGCCGAGTCACGCGACTGCAGGCTACCTCTGGTCGGCCGAAGAACTGGCAGGTGAAGGGTTCACTTTGAGCCCAGTGCTTGTGGACGCCAGGCAGCAGAAGCGCGAGGGGCCGCCGCTGATTGGTAGCGGCGGCGAGGACCAGTACTTCCTCTCCGGGTCGGCCGCTGAGCGTGAGTCGAAGAACGTCGCGAAGATTCATCTCCGCGAGACGCGGCCATGGATGGCAGAGGATGATCCGGCGTCCGAACTTGCGCTGAAGTTGCAGTTCGAGCCTACTGAGAGCGGCCTGAGTGAGGGCACTCGCGAGCGGGAGATCAAGCAGCAATGATCTCCTCAGTCATCGATCACTCCGCAAGCCTCGGCGCGGCACACCACCAAGGGCAACGCCTGACGTGCCTCGCTTTTGCCGTGTCTGACGTAAACCGTCGCCTTGCACCAGCGCCGGACGTGTTGAGCGCCGAATTCCTGTACCAACACGCTGGGGCCATTACCCCTGGGTGGGTGGCGGGAGGGCCGCTCTACCTGACCCCTGCACTGAAAGTCGCAGACAGGCCGGGCCAGCCGCTGGAGGCCGACTATCCGTATCAGCCGACAAGCGGAACGACGGTGGCCGTCCCTGTTCAGCCTGCCGGCGCTCAGATGTTCCGGAGTGAACTACGCGAGATCAAGCGAACCTCAGACGTCGTCGTAGCCGAGCTCCAGAGTGGACATGTCGTTGGGCTAGTCATCGAGAGCACCGCGACCCTGATGGCGCCGACGAACGGCGTCGTCGCGTTCTCGCCAATGATCTTGCCCGGGAGGGCACACGCGGTCGTCGCAGTTGGCCTCGGCGCGACCGCAGCTGGTCAGCAATACGTGCGCATCCGCAATAGCTGGGGACTGAAATGGGGCGACCAGGGGCACGCCTGGTTACCGATTGAATACATCGACCTGCACACACTGCAGGCATTCGGGAGGTAAACATGGGAGTTGTCTTCTCCGAAGACCGCATCGTTCCTACTTGGCTGGCGGCGGTCAAGCATCTGCAGGCCAACGGCCGGCGAGCGCGCAATCTCGTGTTGGAGATCGATCATCCGAAACTGCTCACCCCTGGAGACCAGAGCGCAATCGCCGCCGTCGACACTGCACTTCGGCGGCACGCTGACCTCAGCGTGTTGACCGTGGCCGGTACGATCTTCCCGCAAGCGCTGTACCGCCGGCACGGAGCCGAAGGGCTCGCCGAGCGATTCCTGAAGATCATGAGCCGCGCGAAGAAGAAGGGCACCTGGGGTACCTACGCCATGCGCATGATGCAGCGACGTGGCCGCAAAACTGGCACTACCTTCAATCCGCTTGAGCAGGTCATCTTCAAGCTTAAGAGGGCATCAACTCCAGGCGATGGAAAGCCATACGAATCCGTCTATGAAATGGGCGTGCACCTGGCCGAAGACCTTGACGGAGAACCGTTCGAGCCCGCCACGTGCGAGCTGCCGACGTTCGATTCGGCACTCGACGGGGGAATGGTGTCCAACATGCCCTGCCTGAGCCACCTCACGTTCAAGCTGACGGAGGCGAAGTCGGTCGACCTCACGGCGATCTATCGCTCCCACTACTACGCGCAGCGCGCGCTAGGCAACCTGATCGGCCTCGCTCATCTTTTGAGTTTCGTCGCAGAACAAACCGACCTTGAGGTGGGCCAGCTGACCTGCATCTCGACCGATGCGACGCTCGACTTCGAGAACTGGGGCGGCGCCCCGGCAGGCAGGGCTCTTCTAACGCAGATCGACGTCTAAAACAGCGCAGGCTGCGCCACGGAGCGCGGAGTGATCTTGGCGAGCCTGTAGAGACGGCAGATTCCCGCTCGGAACTCCGTGACACCGCCGTAGCTTGGGTGACGTACGCACTCGATGGGGGCGCCGAACTGCGTCGCATAGGTAGCCGCATCCTGGCCGATCGCGATGATCCGACGGATGCCGAGCATCTGAACCAGCTCACCGTTCAGTTCATCGACCGTTCGCAGTTCTTGGCCCGTGAACTTCCGGTTCGTGAACGGCTGCTCCGGTTCGTGCGGGTGGAACGGGAAGACATTCCAAAGGAGCGGCGGCGCGTCCAACTGCGCCAACACCCCCCAGATTTCAGCTGCAGTGCGCTCGGCAACGACGGCACCATGGGTCGCCTTCGCAACGTCCGAGCCCGGGTAAATGCGCGCAAACAGCGGCAGATGCGCCTCGTCCGTCAGAGCCAAGCCGGTACGCCGGCCGCCGCGGTAGCCGAGATCGCGCCCCATCCAAATGGTGTCGGACCCGAGGGCCATGACGGCCTCGAGGTAAGTGCGTAGGGCGCGGCGGCGTAGGGCCGACGCGTTTGCGCGGTCGTGCACATCGCACTGCTCCGCGTACGGATTGAAAACATTGGGGAGGCGGATGGCCGCCAAGGCTTGGACGAAGGATGCGGGCGTCATGCGCGTCGAGCCGGAGACTAGAAGAGTGAGAGGGTCTGGCCCGATGTCTGGAGCACAACTTCAGCCTTTGACGGCTCGCTAGAACTCGCCCCTATTTCTGCCTTGAGCTTGCGCGCCGCGGCCAGCATCTGCGTCTTTCTAGAAGCGACGGCGCCGATGCGCAAGGCTCGCTCGCGCACATCGGTCGTGACGTCGTAGTGAGGGAACGAGGCGTGGTCTTGGAACCAGCTTCTTCGCAACCCTATGCGTGCAGCGAACGCATGAAGCTCGTCAAGCGAGTCCGCCACCAGGTGGCACCACAGCATTCCGCGCCACTCGATTCGTTCGTTGTCCACGTAAACAGCCATCGTGCCTCCTGCTCCGAAATTAGCACATAATTTGCACAATGGCTAGAAAGATTGCATCCGTGGAGGCGGAAAGAATCGGCTCGCGCCTGCGAAGCGCGCGGCAGGCCAGCGGCCTGACTCTAACTGAGGTGGGGGAGCAATGCGGGATGCACTACACCCAGGTCTCCAAGATCGAGCGAGGGCGCTTCGGCCGACTGAACGGAAATGTGAAACTTCTGTGCAAGACATTCAAGCTCGATCCTGATGCAGCCGACGGCGCGTCGCCTGAAGAACTTCACGCGCGCCTCGACGCGCTAATCCGCGTCAAGCCGAGCCTGGCGGTTGCGCTTCGTGCGCTGTTCGACGCGTTCGACGGGATGGCGAATTGACGTCTTGAAGTGAGCCGGCGAGAGACTCGCCTTCCCCGCCCAAGCCATTCAGAATGCACGTCGGACGCCAACCAGACGGGATACCCGCAGCAGGCTGCGCGTGCCGATCTGAACAGGGAGGAACCCATGGCCAAAGCCACACAGGTCAACGACAAGCCCCATACGCCATTGGCGGCCTACGGCCAGGCGGCGCTCAAGACGAACAAGCTGCACGGCGCGGATGCCCGCGACCAGTTGCGCTTCGGGCTGTTTGGGGAGGTCGGAAGTCTCCTGTCCATGGTCAAGAAAGAGCATCGCGATCTCGAGACCGCCGACCACAACGCGATCACTGAGGAGATCGGCGACGCACTTTGGTACTTGGCCAACGTGGCCGACAAGTACGAGACAAGCCTGCAGGCCGCCGGCGTCGAGGCAATGCAAGAGCTGCAGATACGCATGGAAGTCAACCGCGTCGTTGCAGCCGAAGTGACATTCGAGGAGTTCGACGGGCTGTTGCAACTCTCAAGTCGCAAGCTGGAGACTCTCGATAGGGCTGTGCATTTGCGCATGCTGGCGGCGCACGCGGGACAACTCCTGAGTGCTGCGCCGGACACGACCGATCTTCTCAGCCAACCGCCCCAACACCTCTTGGGCCATCTTCTGGCTGATCTCGCGATGGTTGCGGCCCTCTACAAGCAGCAGCTGAGCGAAATCGCCGATGCCAATCTAAGGAAGATCCGATCGCGGTGGCCCGGCGAGGATCCCGAGTACCTGCCGTTCTTCGATGAGAAGAAGTTTTCGGAACTCGAGCGATTTCCTCGCGAAGAGTTCGACATGCACTTCATCGAGACCACGCCACCCGATGGCGGGTCTCCGTATGTAATCCAACGCCTGCATGGCATCAACATCGGCGACCGCCTGACCGACAACCGTGCGGATCCCGATGGGTATCGTTTCCACGACGTTTTTCACTTGGCCTATATGACTCACCTCGGGTGGTCGCCGGTGATCCGCTCGCTCTTGAAACTCAAGCGAAAGAGCAATCGAAAGTTCGACGAGGAAGAAGACGGCGCACGGGCGGCGATCATCGAAGAAGCCATCTCAACCTGGATCTTCAACCACGCGCACGCACGCGACTACTTCAAGACCAAGCAGCAGGGGCGGTTGAGCTATGACCTGTTGAAGCAAGTGCACGATATGGTCAAGGGCTACGAAGTCCACGAGTGCCCACTCTGGCAGTGGGAAAGAGCCATCCTCGACGGCTTCTCGATCTTCCGAGACCTGATGGCCAACAGGGGCGGCATCGTCCGCATTAACCTCGCCGCCAGAACTATCAAGTTCGTCCCTGCGGAGCGCCATGCAGAGCCTCCGCCACCTCTCGTTCCCCAAGAGCCACTCGTCGGCACCTTGCCGCCCGCCGGCCTTTGAGCGCGACGACTTAGTCGCTCGCCACGAGCGGTTCGAGTCACTTCGTTGAGCTCGATCGACATCAAACCGTCGACGAGCGTGTCACTTTCTCTGTCAGCAGTTTTTCACTTGCCTGGCAGGCTTTTCACCTTTCGTGTCACCCGACAGCTCCTCCGAAGGACGCCCATGAGGAGAAAGTCCAGGGAATTCATCGAATCTGGTCCAGCGATTTCCATCTGAGTCCGATCAATTCGCTTTCCTCTCAGCAAGCCTCCGATCAGACGTCGATATTCGCCGCCCGCAACGCATTCCCCTCGATGAAGTTGCGCCGCGGCTCCACCTCGTCGCCCATCAGCATCGTGAACACACGATCGGCCTCGATCGCGTCGTCGATCTGGACGCGCAGCAGACGCCGCACGTTCGGGTCCATCGTCGTTTCCCACAGCTGCGCGGGGTTCATCTCGCCCAGGCCCTTGTAG
>Ga0075370_10000596_pt1 | contig 13938 bp, 9 predicted proteins | sample EndMethybrTD3035_FD_71398 | JGI IMG/M metagenome (GOLD analysis project Ga0075370, IMG submission 71398) | Populus endosphere microbial communities from Tennessee, USA - Endosphere MetaG P. TD hybrid TD303-5 | ecosystem: Host-associated > Plants > Roots > Endosphere | place: USA: Tennessee... | reverse complement strand
GAGGTTGCCTTTATTGGTCGTTCTAATTCTGGAAAATCTTCAGCAATTAACTCAATTACTGGGAAAAAAGGTTTAGCTAAAACCAGTAAAACTCCAGGACGCACTCAATTATTGAATTTTTTTCAAATCAATGAACATCTACGCTTAGTCGACCTTCCAGGTTATGGTTTTGCCAATGTCCCAAATAAGATAAAAGCTAATTGGGAGGAAAAGATTACCAATTATCTAAAAATAAGAAAATCTTTAAAAGGTCTTGTTATCACTATGGACATCCGCCATCCGCTTAAAGATTGGGATAAAGCTATGTTAACGTTGGCTTTTCATTATCATATACCTACATATATTCTTCTGACTAAAGCCGATAAGCTAACCCGTAGTCAAGCTGCAAATACCTTGAAATTAACGACCCATCAATTAGCTCTTTTTAACACCCCTTTTGAAATACAAACCTTTTCTGTGACAAAATCTACAGGTATTGAAAATGCCCGTCGTAGGATATTAACTTGGCTAAACTCATAAAAAATCAGAACTTTTCTTAATAATTAATCAAAAAAGCTTCCCTTTTGTCTTACATCGATTTTTTGACCTATACTCCACAATGTGATAAATAAAATGATTACTAAAAAAAATTCAGATTTCATGTTATCACAACCATCAGAAATAAGTTTTCGTGCCATCCTATTAGCTATTTTGCTTGCTGTCATTTTGGCTGCGGCAAACGCCTATTTAGGCCTAAAGGTTGGCTTAACTATTTCTGCATCTATTCCGGCAGCTATTCTTTCTATGGGTATCCTGCGCTTTTTTAAAAACTCTTCGATACTTGAAAGTAACATTGTCCAAACAGGTGCTTCGGCTGGAGAAGCATTGATCGCAGGGACCGCATTCATTCTCCCTGCCTTAATAATTCTTCATTATTGGCAGCATTTTGATTATTGGCAAACTGTAATAATTTCTCTAACAGGTGGAATTTTAGGGGTCTTATTTTCTATTCCTTTACGCCGAGTTTTATTAGCGGATCCTACATTGCGTTTTCCAGAAGGTACCGCGATAGGTCAAGTTTTAAAAATCAGCCAAGATGCTAAAGGAAATTTTAAAGAATTAATCCAAGGCGGACTTTTAGGTGCTTTTGTGGCGCTTTTTCAATCGGGTTTTCAAATCATAGCGGATAATTTTCCAGTATGGTTTAGACTAGATAATAAATTTATTTTTGGATTTACGTTTGGTTTTGAACCTGCATTATTAGCAGCAGGATATATAGTAGGTATTGGTGTAGCGCTGAGTACATTACTCGGCGTGGGAATCGGATGGATAATTGGAATTCCTATTTTTAGTTACTTACACCCTTTAGCAATGGCTACTAGTCAATCTGCTAGCAGCTTAGCTAATAGCATTTGGCAATCCAGTATACGTCCAATTGGTGTAGGTACTATGTTAGTAGGCGGCTTATGGACGATGGTTTTGCTCGTTAAACCTATTATTAGGGGGGTTCATTCATCGTTTGTCTCATTAAGAACCATTAAAGAAAGCGGGTATACTTCCTTACCTAAACAAGAACGTGATATACCCATTCACTATACTTTAGCTTTACTAGGTATTCTAATATTACCATTAGGATATATTTTATTTAGCTTTATAAATCATCCTGCACTAGGATTAACCAGTAGTATCCAAATAATAACTCTATTTATTAGTGTTATTTTCATTTTAATCACTGGCTTCTTTTTTTCCTCACTATGTGGCTATTTTGCAGGGCTTATAGGAAGTAGCCAAAGTCCTATTTCAGGTGTTTCCCTTTCTGTACTTTTGTTCGCATCTCTTACATTACTCGCTATTTTTAGTTGGGCTCCTGGCTTTACTCACGATACTAAACATTTACTTGAAGGGGAAGGTTTAGCAATCATTATAGGAACACTGGTAAGTAGTAGTTGCGCCATTACCAACGATACCATTCAAGATCTGAAAGCCGGCCAAATTATAGGGGCAACTCCTTGGAAACAACAGGTTATATTAATTTTAGGTGTCGTAGTTTCTGCTTTAATCTTAGCACCCACGTTAGAACTATTATTTAATGCTTACGGAATTGGGGGTATTTCTCCTCCAGGACGGCATATGGATCCTGCACAAATGTTATCTGCCCCTCAAGCTACGCTTATGGCAAGTTTAGTTGCCGGCGCTTTTAAACATAACTTACCCTGGAATTTAATTAGCATTGGTTTCATCGTGGCGATTTTTTGTATTTTCATTGACCGAATATTACAAAAACGCGGTTTGCGCTTGCCTGTATTAGCGGTTGGTATAGGTATTTATCTTCCTTTGGATACCTCATCTGGATTAATTTTGGGTGGAATCGCTTCCTATTTCGTAGAAAGAACATTGATTAAACAACATCCCATTCAAACAGAGAAATCCGCCGATAATACTGCCAGGCAACGCGGGCTCACTTTAGCCTGTGGTTTAGTCGCTGGGGCTTGCATAATGGGCGTGGTGCTAGCAGTTCCTTTTACTTTAGCACAATCTACAGATGTATTACGTCTTATGCCCGAACATCTGACTTTACTAGCTAGCCTATTTGGTGGGTTTTCAACACTCGGTATTTTAGGATGGATCTATCGTTCAGTCTGTAAAAGTTAAATGTTTAATCTAGCTATTGACAAAATAAAAAAATCGATCTAGGCTCCCGTTAAATTTCAGGGGGTAAATATATGCCTCCCCTAGTAGGCTTATTCACTAAGTAATTTTTTAGCTAAAACACAGCAAAAATTCAAATGCGAAGGGTATAAACTAGTGGGGTCAAATATCTACCTCCCCCAAACTTAGTGGGGGTGGTCCGTGTCAACTTTCTACAATCGATTTTCTTTTAGAAATTCCTTTAAAATCCTTCCAAATGGTTGGGATTTAATTGCCTTTATTTTTGTGCTAGGGATGCTCGCTGCATTTGTTTGGGCAGGCAAACAAATGTCTGCTCCCTATCAAGTCGGTCAAACTTTAGCTCTGTCCTTAGATCCACATCAGCTACCTAAGTATGCCTTGTTTACCGTTTTACGTTTATTTACGGCCATGGCATTTTCTTTATTATTCACCTTTACTGTGGGAACACTAGCCGCTAAAAATAAACGCGCTGCTCGCATTATCATCCCCTGCATTGATATCTTACAGTCTGTCCCTATTATTGGGCTGTTATCTATTACTATAGTAGGGTTTATCGCTTTATTTCATGGAAGTAGATTAGGCCCTGAAGCTGCGGCTATTTTTGCAGTTTTTACGGCTCAGGTTTGGAATATTACACTCAACTTCTATCAAAGCCTACGCTCAGTACCTACTGAGTTGAAAGAAGCTGCCGATATGTTTCATTTATCTGCCTGGCAACGTTTTTGGCGTCTTGACGTTCCTTTTAGTATGCCAGGGTTATTATGGAATATGATGATGTCTATGTCAGGCAGCTGGATTTTCCTAATTGCATCGGAAAGTATTTCTGTTAATAATCAAACAATCGTATTACCTGGTGTTGGCTCTTATTTAGGACTAGCTATCAGTCAAGCCAGCTTTTCAGGTGTGATTTACACTATTTTGACTATGCTCATTGTCATTTTGCTCTATGACCAACTCCTTTTCAGACCTTTATTAAATTGGTCAAAAAAATTCACATTTGAGCAAGTTAGTCAAGAATATGTATCTCGTTCATGGATTAATATACTCTTAGGACAAACCTATATATTAAAATACTTAGGTCGTTTTTTTGGGAAATTAGGTGATGCCATCGTCAATATTTCCTTTTCAAAGAATATAAAAAAGAAAGTTATAGTCAAAAAAGCTAGCCTTAATAAATCGATCGAAATTATTTGGTATAGCTGTATTACACTTATGGTGTCTATATCACTTTGGCTATTATTACATTTTATTTTAAAGCATCTTTCATTACATGAAATAATTCATGTACTATTTTTAGGTTGTGTAACAGCATTAAGAATTATCACCATTATTTTAATAGCTAGTATCATTTGGATCCCTATTGGAGTTTTCATAGGATTAAACCGTCGTATTGCGGAATGGGTGCAGCCTATTGCACAATTCTTAGCGGCATTTCCGGCAAATGTATTATTCCCTGTTGCGGTTATTTTATTCTTAAGATACCACTTAAATATCGAGATTTGGTCCACGCCATTATTGCTGCTAGGCACACAATGGTACATTTTATTTAATATTATCTCTGGCACAGCCGCTCTACCCGAAGATTTAAAAGAAGCAATCAGCAACTTTGGTGTTAAAGGTTGGCAATGGTGGCGTCGTTTAGTTTTACCTGGAATTTTTCCTCATTGGATAACAGGCACCATTACCGCAATTGGTGGGGGTTGGAATATGACTATCTTAACCGAAGTAATCAGTTGGGGCTCTACAACACTCACCGCAACTGGTCTAGGCGCTTATATTGCAAAATCAACTGATGCGGGTGATTTTCCAAGAGTGGCGCTTGGAATGGCAATGATGAGCGTGTTTGTTTTAGTTATGAATCATTTAGTTTGGCGTCCATTATACAACTTAGCTCAATCACGTTATCGGTTGGACTAGGAGAGAATAACATGAATAAGAAACAACCCATTTTTACTGTAAATGATATCAGCAAATCCTTTAAAAAAGCTGAACAACAAGAGTTATTAGTCCTAGATAAAGTTAATTTCCAACTTTATGAAGATGAGATTGTTGCATTATTAGGTAAATCAGGTTCAGGAAAATCTACACTATTGCGTATCATTTCTGGGCTTTCTGATCCAAGCGGTGGCACTGTAACTTATCGGGAACACGTGGTAAATGGGCCTGTACAAGGTATGGCGATGGTTTTTCAAAACTTTGCGCTCTTGCCATGGTTAACTGTTTTAGAAAATGTTGAATTAGGTCTGGAAGCTTTGCGAGTCCCTCGTGAAGAACGTAGAACACGATCTTTAAAAGCTATCGATATTATCGGTCTTGATGGGTTCGAATCTGCTTATCCAAAAGAATTATCCGGTGGTATGCGTCAGCGCGTGGGTTTTGCACGTGCACTCGTCATTAACCCAGATGTTTTATTAATGGATGAGCCCTTTTCAGCTTTAGATGTCCTCACTGCTGATAATCTTAAAAGCGATCTACTTGATTTATGGGAAGCTAAACAAACAGGGACACGTGGAATTCTATTTGTAACGCACAACATTGAAGAAGCTGTTTTGCTCGCTAATCGTGTCATTGTATTTGATAGTGATCCTGGCAGCATCCGAGCAGAATTAACTATTGATCTACCTTATCCACGAACTGAGCAAAATCCTGAGTTTCGAAAATATGTCGATCAAATATATTCCTTAATTACTCGTCAAATGGATGAACGAAAAAAATTGCTACTAAAAGAACAATTACCTCGCATCACCGATATAGGTTACCGTCTTCCCGATGCTGATATTTCCGAATTAACAGGTTTACTAGAAACTTTAGATCAATCTGAATACCAAGGACATGTTAGTTTACCTGAGCTTACTGAATCACTCCATTTGGATGTCGATGATTTATTTCCTTTAACTGAAGTATTGGATATTTTAGGGTTTGCTCATGTCAACAATGGAGAACTAATCCTAACAGAAGCAGGAAAATTATTTGCAAACACCGATATTTTAGAGCGTAAAAAAATCTTTGCTGCTCATTTATTACGTTATGTCCCCTTAGCAAAGCATATACGGCAGGTTCTAGAAGAAAGACGCACAACCGGTCAACGTGCGTCTAGAGAACGTTTCTTGAATGAATTAGAAGATTATTTAAGCGAAAAAGAAGCTGAACGTGTTCTGCGTACCGTGATTGATTGGGGTCGTTATGCAGAGCTCTTTGCTTATGCGAACAATACAGGGATGCTAAGCTTAGAGAATCCGAATTAAGTCAAGAAAATATAACATTAAGCAAAAATCTAAATGGTAATTTAATTGATCAAGCAAGTGTATACTCAATGATGAGCTTCAGTTCAAGGTAAATGCTAAATCGAGAGAATCGAAGTTTACATGAGTAAATCAAGGCAGTAAATTAGGATTTAATGATGAAATCAAATCTCAGATTGAGCAAATGTTCTATTAATTTTCTCTATGGTTAAAACTCATGCATACTAAAAAATTTTCCGAGTCTGCTCGAAAAGTAATTGAAACAGAAGGAAAAACCATTTTGAGTTTATTAAGCCAAATTGACTCAAGTTTTGAACAAGCGTGTGAATTCCTTTTAAACTGCCAAGGCCATATCGTTGTAATTGGGATAGGTAAATCAGGTCATATTGGTAATAAAATCGCAGCTACTTTAGCCAGCACAGGGAGTCCTGCCTTTTTTATTCATGCAGCTGAGGCGAATCATGGTGATCTTGGCATGATCAATTCCAAAGATGTAGTTCTTGCGATATCACATTCAGGAGAAACGGACGAGCTCATTACTATTCTTCCTACACTCAAACTACTTAATATCCCTTTTATACTTATAACTGGGAATGTTCAATCTACTTTAGCCCAACAAGCAACTGTCACTATTCATATCCCTATAAAACAAGAAGCATGCCCTTTAGGCTTAGCCCCTACTTCTAGCAGTACAGCAGCATTAGTTTTGGGTGATGCCATCGCAATATCACTTCTTGATATGCGTGGTTTTAGTAGCGATGACTTTGCTAAGGTTCATCCAAAAGGGCAACTGGGTCGGCGTTTATTGTTAAAAGTAGCTGATATAATGCACACCGGAGCAGCTATTCCAAATGTAAAATCTGGAACTCCTTTAGTTCAGACTTTATTTGAAGTTTCACAGAAAAGACTGGGAATGGCCATAGTTACTGACAAAAATCAACGTCTCTTAGGTATTTTTACTGATGGCGATCTTAGGCGAGCAATAGATCAAGGATTAGATCTTCAGAGTACTCTAGTCGACCAAGTAATGACCTCGAATTGTAAAACAATCAGTAAAGATAGGTTAGCTACTGAAGCTTTGCAAATAATGGAAGCTAGCAAGATAACTACTTTAATTATTGTAAATGAAGATAAAAAGCCTCTCGGCGTTGTGCATATTCATGATATTCTGAGCCAGAGAATTACTTAAAATATTTCTTAGCACAGAACAAAAAATTAATGTTTCGGTCATAACTAGCCGAAACATAGCGAGGTGTATCAAAAAAACTAAGCTTTTCACTGACCTAACCAAATGCTCGTAGTGATTAACAAATTAAACCATTTAAACTAGCGCAGATAATAGTATGTTTTCTAAAACGCTATTCATTAACCTTATTCTTATTTCTTTAATTTTATTAGGTACATGGTATACATGGTTACAGCTAACTAGACCTGTTAACTTAGCTATTTCTGGGAACCAACCTGACGCCTATGTAACGAAAGTCATAGTCTACCATATTGATAAATCAGGCAACCTTTATGATCAATTAAACACCCCTTTATCAATCCATTATCCCTTAGACGATAGCATTTCTCTCACCACACCTATTTTCACTTTATTTTTAAAAAATAAAGAGTCATGGCAACTTTCATCTCGTTATGGCAAACTGAAAGAAGGTAAAGATCTTCTTCAACTTTGGGATAATGTCAAACTTGAACAAAAACAAGGACCAGCCAATAAAACTGTCTCAACCCTAACGACATCCACTTTAGATATTCATCTAAAAGAAAAAACGGCTGACACATCGGCCCCAGTTGTAATAACGCAGATAAATCAAGAGGTACATGCAGTAGGATTACATGCTAATTTTTATACGAAAACAATTCGACTGCTATCTCAAGTAAAGGGTCAACTCAAACCTGCAAAAAGTAAATGAAGTTTAAGATGTTGGGTCAAGATCATTTGAAAAAAAAGCCATTTAAAATAAATAAAAGTCATTTATTATTCCTAGCCATATCAATAATTAGTATTCTCACTGCACATGCTAATCCAAAAGATCTAGCACAAACTATCTATTTTGAATCTGATACCTTGTCATATAATAATGAAACAAAATTAGGCATCTATCAGGGACATATTAAACTGACTCAAGGGAACGGAGTTCTCACAGCAGACTATGCTACCAGTTATTCTGATCAGAATGGTCAAGTCACTAAAGTAATCGCTATTGGTAACCCAGCACGCTATCGGGGACTTATATTTCTAAATCAACCCAAGTTAATTGCCACTGGAAATACGATCTATTATTATCCACAGAAAGATTGGTTAGAAGCTGTGGGTAATGCTGAGATTGTGCAAGGACAAAATCATGTCAAAGGGCCCCAAATTAACTATGATTTTAAAAAGAAAACCGTTGGTTCCCCTCTCTCAAAAGAAGGGCATACTCAAATACTAATAGCACCATTGCAACCTGTTCACTCATGAGTAAATTACATGCTATCAATTTGGCTAAACGCTATCATTCTCGCGTTGTTGTCAAAAATGTTTCTTTAGAACTAGAAACCGGAGAAGTAGTAGGTTTGCTAGGCCCTAATGGTGCTGGAAAAACCACAAGCTTTTATTTGATTGTGGGTTTAATTGAAAGTGCACAAGGTAAAATTTTATTAGATAATCATAATATTACCCGTTTGCCGATGCATGCCCGTGCTAAAGCAGGCATCGGTTATTTACCTCAGGAACCTTCAATATTTCGTAAATTATCTGTCGCAGATAATATTCTTGCTATACTCCAATTACGTAAAGATCTTTCAAAAGAACAACGCAAACAACATCTAGAAAATCTTCTTCATGAGTTCCATATAACTCATATCCGCGATACTTTAGGAATTAGTTTATCGGGAGGTGAGCGGCGTCGTGTTGAAATTGCCCGCGCCTTGGCCATGGAGCCAAAATTCATGTTATTAGATGAGCCTTTTGCTGGAATCGATCCCATTTCTGTTGTTGATATTAAACGTATGATTACTCATCTTAGTCGGCGTGGCATCGGAGTTTTGATTACTGATCATAATGTTCGAGAAACTCTTACGATTTGTAAACGTGCTTATATAGTAAGTGAAGGAGAAACTATCTATGTGGGAACTCCAAAAGAAGTATTAAATAATCAACGTGTTAGGGAAGTCTATTTAGGCCATGAATTTGATCTATAGTATAGATTCAGTGCAAAACAGAATAAAATTGTTTAAATTTTGCCCGTATTATCCTATAAAACAAATTTAACTTACATTTTTCTTTAAAAAAATTCACTGAAGCTAAAAGTATTCTAGTGAAATAGGCCACACTCTACTTTACTATTCAACCTAAGGTATAATCACTATATTGTTTTAGAATATCAAAGACAATACATTATAAAGATAGAGGGGCTAATGCAAATTACTATTACAGATGACGGTATTAAAGTTACGGACGCTTTAAAACAATATATACTAGATAAGTTTAAACGCCTGGAACGTATAACTCATAAAACTACTGCCATACATATCACGTTAAGTCTTGAAAATTTAGATCAAGTCGCTAAAGCCCTAGTTCATACACATGGGACTGAATTTTATGCTAGTGCTGAAAATGAAAATCTCTATTCTGCAATTGACAATTTAATTGACAGAATAGAGCAACAAATTAATAAACATAAACAAAAAATTAAAGAAAAAAGACATGATAGATCAGAAAAATATGGTCCAGAGGAATCCGAAGAACTTTAAATAAATTTATCGAGGCCCCTGTGCAACTCAATCCTTTAACCGCAATTTCTCCTATTGATGGTCGTTATTCTGATAAAACCGATAGTTTGCGTCTTTTATGTAGCGAATATGCTTTATTTTATTTTAGAGTATTAATTGAGATACGCTGGCTACAAGCCTTGGCTAACCATTCCGGCATTAAGGAAATTCCTGCATTTTCTCAAACAACTCAGCAACAATTGAATCATATTATTGAAAGTTTTAATTTGGAAGATGCTGAAAGAATTAAAACTTTAGAAAAAACAACTCGGCACGATATTAAGGCCGTTGAGTATTTTTTAAAAGAAAAACTAGCTAAAAATCCCGAGTTCGAATCAATCCGTGAATTTATACATTTTGGCTGTACATCTGATGATATTAATAATTTAGCTTATGCTTTAATGCTCAAGGATGTACGGGCTCAACATTTACTCCCCGCAATTCAGCAATTAATAATTTATTTAAAAAAATATTCACATCAATATTCCACACATCCTATGCTGGGTCGTACACACGGCCAACCCGCTGTGCCTACGACAATGGGTAAAGAATTGGCGAATTTTACTCAACGCTTATTAGCGCAAGAAAAAATATTCGCTGCAGTAAAAATTTACGGTAAATTTAATGGCGCTATTGGTAATTACAATGCCCATCGGATTGCTTATCCTAAGATTGATTGGCCTGAGCTTAGTAAAAAATTTGTAACCAGTCTAAATTTAGATTGGAATGCTTATACTACACAGATTGAACCTCATGACTATATTGCAGAATATTGTGATAGTTTAAAACGAATTAATAATATATTAATTAATTTGACAGCCGATTTTTGGGGTTATATTTCTTTGGGTTATTTCAAACAAAAAGTCAAAATAGGTGAAATTGGCTCATCTACCATGCCGCATAAAATTAATCCTATTGATTTTGAAAATGCTGAAGGAAATCTCGGTTTAGCTAATAACTTATATCAACATTTTTCAAGAACCTTACCTATCTCTCGTTGGCAACGTGATTTAAGAGACTCAACATTACTACGGAATCTTGGAACAGCGTTTGCATATAATTTAATTGCTTACAATAGTTTATATTGCGGTTTAGAAAAAATTTCTATTGATGATACTAAATTGCTTGAAGATCTTAATCAACATTGGGAAATTTTGGCTGAAGCTATACAAACTATTTTAAGACGATATGCTACTGAGATGCCCTACGAAAAATTAAAAATCTTAACGCAAGGTAAAAAACTTAATCAAGAAACTCTTCATCAATTTATTATCGACCTAAAAGTATCTGACGATATTAAACAAAAATTACTCAAATTATCGCCTACTAGTTATTTAGGCTATGCAACTGAGTTAGCACAATCAATCTGAAATTTTAGGGCATCAATTTTAAGCGCTACATAAATTAAAATAAAATTTTAGAAGTATTTGGAAACCATTATGCAAATGGATTAACAAACAACTATTTAACTTTTTTTTAAATGGCTAAATAAGGAAGTAGAACCATCTCAGACTATCCTCTTAAGTGACTTTAGTAAACTTCGTTATGAACTGCGTCCTTGTGATGTTTTATTAATAGAAGGTCGCAACCGTATTAGTCAAATAATTAAAATCCTTACTTGTAGTTCCTGGTCACATGCTGCACTGTATATTGGTCGTTTATACGACATTGAAAATAAAGATATGCAACAAAGAATAACGGAATTTTACTCTGGTGATCCAAACAAACAATTAGTATCAGTCTATCAATTTTCCAATTACCAATTTTAAAAACTAAAAAAAATAGCACTAAACTTTACAAGAGCAATCCAAGGCTGTATTCGCCACGTGATTTTGATTATCCTCCCTATTTTGATATTATCAAATATCCTATGTATTTAACTGCATTGCAGGATAATCAAAGATTAACCAATCAATAATTATTTCTTAGTTTTAGTCTTTGTTTCCTTGGCTGTTAATTTTATCTTTTCATCGATATAATCTACAAAAATTATATCTCCTGGTAAGAATTTTTCTTCGAGCATATCTTTGGCAATAGAATTCTCCAATTCTTGTTGGATAGTACGTTTTAGAGGACGTGCACCATAAACAGGATCGTAACCCATTTTAGCAATATGATTAATCGCAGCTTCGCTAACTTCTAATTGTAAATCACGTTCACTGAGACGTTCGCGTAAATTTTCCAATTGAATTGAAGTAATTTTATGAATCTGTTTTTCAGACAACGCATGAAACACAACTACCTCATCAACACGATTAATAAATTCTGGTCGGAAATGTTGCGCAATAATATCCATAAGCGTACTTTTTAAAGCTTCATAATCTTTTTTTGACGTCAATTCTTGAATAATTTGCGAACCTAAATTTGATGTCATCACTATAACCGTGTTACGAAAGTCTACTGTGCGTCCTTGCCCATCTGTTAATCGACCATCATCTAATACTTGCAGTAGAATATTAAATACATCTGAATGTGCTTTTTCAATTTCGTCTAAAAGAACTACAGAATAAGGTTTCCGACGAACTGCTTCAGTAAGATAACCTCCTTCTTCATAACCTACATATCCTGGAGGAGCACCAATAAGACGCGCAACTGAATGTTTTTCCATAAATTCTGACATATCTAAACGCACCATAGCATCGTCAGAATCAAATAAAAATCCTGCTAATGCTTTGCAAACCTCTGTTTTACCAACACCCGTAGGCCCTGAAAAAATAAATGATCCTATTGGACGTTTAGGATCTGATAAACCCGCGCGTGAACGTCGAATAGCATTTGCCACAACAAAAATCGCTTCATCCTGGCCAATCACACGTCGATGTAACGCATCTTCCATATGTAATAATTTTTCTCGCTCACCTTCTAACATCTTAGCCACTGGGATGCCAGTCCATTGTGAAACAATTTCTGCAATTTCTTTTTCACTCACTTTATTGCGCACTAAATGAGGCTCTTTTTTGGCCATCTTCTGAGCTGCAATCAACTTTTTCTTTAAGGCGGGTATATAACCGTATTGTAATTCGGACATTCGATTTAGATCCCCTGAACGACGTGCTTTTTCTAACTCAAATTTTTCCTTTTCAAGCTCACTTTTAATTTTTTGCTCGCCTTGCAAGATCGCTTTTTCAGCCTTCCAAACCTCGTTAAGATCAGCATATTTTTTTGAAAGTTCAGTAATTTCTTTTTCTAAATTTTCCAATCTAATCTTGGAGGACTCATCGGTTTCTTTTTTTAAGGCTTCTCGTTCAATTTTTAACTGAATTAATCGTCTATCTAAGCGATCTAATTTTTCTGGCTTAGAATCAATTTCGATTCTAATTCGACTAGCCGCCTCATCAATAAGATCAATTGCTTTATCAGGCAAATTTCTATCAGAAATATAACGATGCGATAAAGTAGCTGCAGCAACAATAGCTGAATCCATAATCTCAACACCATGATGAACCTCATAACGTTGTTTTAAGCCACGTAAAATGGCTATAGTATCTTCAACACTAGGCTCATCTACTAAAATTTTTTGAAAACGGCGTTCTAATGCAGCATCTTTTTCAATATAATTCCGATATTCATTTAAAGTAGTTGCACCAATACAATGCAACTGACCTCTCGCTAAAGCAGGTTTAAGCATATTTCCTGCATCCATAGCGCCTTCTGCTTTTCCGGCACCTACCATGGTATGCAACTCATCAATAAATAAAATAATTTGTCCTTCTTGTTTTGCCAGCTCATTTAAAACGGCTTTTAATCGTTCTTCGAATTCTCCTCGATATTTAGCTCCAGCAATCAAAGAACCTATATCTAAAGCTAGTAAACGTTTGTTTCTTAATCCTTCTGGAACTTCGTGATTAACAATTCGCTGCGCAAGTCCTTCTACTACAGCGGTTTTACCGACACCAGGCTCACCAATAAGAACAGGATTATTTTTTGTGCGTCGTTGCAGCACTTGAATAGTTCGACGTATCACATCATCACGACCAATGACTGGATCGAGTTTTCCTTGAGATGCCTGTGCTGTTAAATCAATAGTGTATTTGTTCAAAGCACCACGACGACCTTCTGCTTCAGGATCATCCACTGCCTCTCCGCCTCTTACATCTTTTATTGCTTGTTCAAGCAAAGCTTTGTTAGCTCCTGATTTTCTTAATAATTCACCCAAAATATTTTTATCATCTATAGCTGCAAGTATAAATAATTCACTTGATAAATATTCATCATCTCGTTTCTGTGCAAGCTTATCGCATACATTCAGTAAGCGAATAAGATCTTTAGAAGGATAAATCTCTCCAGGAGT
>Ga0075370_10000589_pt1 | contig 14025 bp, 10 predicted proteins | sample EndMethybrTD3035_FD_71398 | JGI IMG/M metagenome (GOLD analysis project Ga0075370, IMG submission 71398) | Populus endosphere microbial communities from Tennessee, USA - Endosphere MetaG P. TD hybrid TD303-5 | ecosystem: Host-associated > Plants > Roots > Endosphere | place: USA: Tennessee... | reverse complement strand
CGCGTGGCGGCGCCGGCTCACGCGCTTGGAGTCTTCCATAGGTGTCCACCTAAATCCTTGGTGGACACCATCGTCGTAGACACCGGGGTCAGGCTCAAGACGGGATCACCGCGCGCTTACGGGGCTGCTGCAATTCCCTCCCGCGCTTGACGCATCCAGTGAACTTCCGGAAGCATCCCTTCAAGCGATATCAAGCCAACAATGATTGAAAGATTATCGCAATAGCACCATCCGTCCGACACTAGACGAGTAACGCTGGGTCGACTGCGCGAAGCGCAGCAATCTATTTGTCGGGCGCGTGATGCGGTAGCCGCATCCGAAGTGGTCGGATCAGATTCCAGGCGGCAGAGAAGGGGTGAGCTGATTCATTTTTTGTCTCCTTAGAGGGCTGCTCGAATGGCGCCTGTTCGTGGGTCGGGAATGCGCAATCATTGCGTCGCCGGAGACATAGATCAATAGAAGGTAGCGAATTCATCACATAGATTTCGCGAATACGAATGCACCGGAAAATCGTTCCGCCGTTCGTAAATGTCCGAAGACGAGCTCGTCTTCGGACCCTTCAGGCAGCGTCAAACCGGATAGATCTGCCCGGCCGGTTCGATCGTGACCCACTTCAGCTCAGTAAATTCATCGATGACGGCGCGTCCGTCAAAGCGACCGTAGCCGCTGTCCTTGGTCCCACCGTACGGAGCTTGCGCTTCGTTCTGCACGGTGGCACCGTTCACGTGGCAAGCGCCCGTGTCGATCTGGAGTGCCACACTCAAGGCTCGCATCACGTCCTTGCAGAACACGCCGGCAGAGAGTCCGTAAGCCGTGTCGTTGGCGACGGCCACTGCTTCTGCATCGCCGCGCACTCGCACGATCGTGGTCACGGGACCGAAAGTTTCCTCGTCAAAGATCTTCATTTCGCTTGTCACATGATCGACGATCGTGGCAGGCATGGTGGCGCCGTCTGCCTTGCCCCCGCACGCAATCTTGGCACCCTTGGTGACCGCGTCATCGATCAGCGCGTTGAGGCGAGGGCCAGACTCTTTCGAGACCATTGGGCCAATCACACACTGCGGGTTCTTCATGGGATCGCCGGCAGGAAGGTCTATCGCGCGTGCGGCAAATTTGGCGACGAACTCGTCGGCAATCGATTCATCGACGACGATGCGCTCGGTCGACATGCAGATTTGACCTTGGTAGAGGAAGGAGCCGAAAACGGCGGCCTTCACAGCATCGTCGATGTCGGCACCCTCAAGAATCACCAGTGGCGATTTACCACCAAGCTCCAAGAGACACCGCTTGAGGTGAACCGCTGCTTTCTGGGCAATGATGCGGCCGACGCGTGTCGAGCCCGTGAAGTTTACGCGTCGGATCGCTTTGTGAGCGATCAACGCATCGATGACCTCTGGCGCATCCTGCGGCGCATTCGTCAAAAAGTTGAGGACGCCTGGCGGTAGTCCTGCTTCCACGAGCGCTTCTGCGACCAGCATGTGCGTGCGAGGGCTGGCTTCGGAAGCGCGAAACACGACGGTGTTGCCGCACATTAAAGGGTACGCAATGGCGCGGGCGGCCAGCACAACTGGCCCGTTCCACGGCACGATGCTCAGAATCACGCCAACGGGTTGGCGCATCGTCATCGAGAGTGCTCCTGGCTTGTCGGTCGGAATGGTTTCGCCCTGGATCTGCGTGGTCATTGATGCAGCTTCGCGAAATGCGGTGGCTGCCAAATGAACGTTGAAGCCGGCCCACAGTGCAGCTGCACCCACCTCAGCGGCCATGGCTTCGATGAAGGCCGGTGTCTTGGCTTCCAGTGCATCTGCCGCTTTGAGCAGGATGCGGCGACGTTCCGACGGAGCACTGTGACGCCATGTTTGGAAGGCAACGCCGGCGGACGTGGCGGCAGCGATCGCATCGTTGACGGTGCCGGCGGCGGCCTTCGTCACGACCTGGCCGCTCGTCGGATGGCGGCGTTCAAAGGTTGCGCCGCCATGGGCGTTGCGTTGCTCGTTGTCGATGAGGAGTTGTGCTTGCATGAGAATCTTCGGTGTGAAAAGTAGTTGATGCGGATGCGGTGGGTTCAGCCAGTGGTCGGATTTAGGCGCTTGGCTTCAAGATCTCTGCCATGCGTTCGCCGATGAGTGCGCAGGCGGCCATGGTTGCCACACCAGGAGTGCGCGGCATGATCGAGCTGTCAGCGATCCGGAGGTTCTGCACGCCATTGACGCGCAGCTTTGCATCGACAACTGCCTTGGCGTCCTTCCCCATGCGGCAAGTACCCACTTGGTGGAAATAAGTGGTGGCCCCGTTGCGTACGAAATCCTCCATCGCCTGACCCGTGAGCCTTTGGCCGGGAGCCACCTCGCGTTTCACGTAGTCGCGCATCGCTGGCGAGTTGCCGATCTCACGGCTGACTTCGATGCCGTACGCCAGCGCCTTGACATCGTCAGGATGGCTGAGGAAGCGTGCATCCACGATCGGGCGGTCGGATGGATTTGCCGAGCGAAGCCTGATCTCCCCGCGGCTCTTGGGCGCCACCAAGCCGGCGCAGAGTGCCCAACTGGTGGGCGGCGGCGAGTACTGCTTTGCAACAAGGTCGCTGGCATAGGGCAGTTCAATCTGCACCAGGTTCACGTTGGGTGTCTGCAGGTCCGGTTGGCTCTTGATGAAGCCCGAAACATTCGCGGCGCTGTTGCGATGCGGCACGTGTTCCTTGGATTCCCAAATGCAACCGCCATGCAGCAGGTGATCTTGAAAGTTCTGGCCCACGTCGGGTGAATGGACAACGGTCTTGATGCCGTGTTTGCGCAACTGTTCCTCGTCGCCGATGCCGCTGAGCATCATCAGCTTGGGCGTGTTGATGCCGCCGGAGCAGAGGATCACTTCCGATTTAGCCGTGATGCGCGTGGGCGCGCCATCGCCTCTACGCAACTCAACGCCCGTTACACGGCTGCCGGAGAAAGTGAGTCGGTCCACATGAGATTTGACGAGGACGGTGACGTTCTTGCGTGCGAGTACGGGATAAAGGTAGGAGCGCGCCATGCTTTGACGGCGTCCATCACGAATGATCTGGTTCATGAGGGCGAAGCCACTTGCGCCAAGCTCGCGCGCGCCGTTCAAATCGTCGAGCACAGCCATGCCCAGGGCACGACATGCGGCCAGCATGCCCAGAGCGACTGGCGGTGGATCGAAGGCGGGCTGGACCCAAACCGGGCCTCCCTTGCCGCGGTGCTGCGAATCATGCTTGCCCTGCCAGTTCTCCATGCGTCGGTAGATGCCGAGACCGTGCTCGTATCCCCATTCCGCGTCGCCACTTTCCTGGGCCCAGAAGTCGAGATCGCTTTTGAACGGTCGCGCCCAGATGGTGGCGTTGATGCTGCTTCCACCGCCGACCACCTTCCCCATGGTCTCTGAGATTGCGCGGTTGTTTGTACTTGGGGAGGGTAAGGCGGCGTCCTGCCAATCGCGTTCCGTGCCGAGGTTGGTGAACCACAATCCTGGGGCCATTACCGACGGGGCGGTATCCCAGTCGCCCGCCTCGATCACGAGGATGTTGGCGCTGGTCTTTGCAGCGAGGCGGCCCACAAGAGCGGACCCGCCGCTGCCTGTACCTACGACGACGTAATCGTAGGAAGGCAGAAGCTTGGCCGAACGCTCGTTCTGGTTGGCCCGCGCAGCGTCCAGTTCATCGGCGAGTGCGTGGAAACTGCTTCCCGCAAATCCGGCAGCGGCAGCCGCCTTGAGAAAATTGCGTCGGTCTAGCCGACCAGCAATCAGGGCGCGCTCGAGTCGATCGAGCAGGCTGTCGTCGTGTGTCTCATTTTGAGCAAGTCGAGAAAATCGCATGACGTGGTCCACCTTCCGTTGGAATAAGAGTTCTCATTTCGATGCCATCCCAGCAAAGGCGAGGACAGCAAAGAAGCGGGGAAGGTAAGACTCGGGGCGGGCCCTCGAAAGATCGGGTTAACCCGGCCGAAAGCGTTGTTCCGTTCTGGAACAGTTGCGCGATGGCAAGCTCAGTGAGCGGAAGATTCGACGTTACGCAGCCGGCGGTAGATCAGGCCGCGTGAGACGCCCAGCAGTTCAGCTGCTTTAGATACGTTTCCTCTGCAACTTTCCAATGTCCGTTCGATGACATCGTTGCCGCAGTCGCGCAAACGTTTCGACATCTCGACGGGCAGCGGTTGCACAAGCAACGTCGCCGTTGGGCCCGCGGCGTCATCGAGCGCAATGGAGGCTTGTTCGTCGAGCGCCTTTTGCGATTGAGCTGGCCGCTCGCAAAGTTGAGAGTCAGTTCGGTCCGAGAATTTCTTCGCGACATGCACCAGGTTGCGATTGCCATCCGGCGCCCTCATTTCGAATCGCGCCCAGACCATCAAGCCGTTGCCGAGTCGAAGGAAGCCGGTGCCGTTACTCGGAAGCGAAGCCAAATTTGAGAGGGTGGTGCCGAATGTGCCTTCGACCGATTGAGCGTGCAGGTCACGGTCGGGTGATGAAAGTCCCAACAGTTGAGCTGCAGCGCCGTTGATCCAGGCCAGTTTCCCCGTAATGTCGATGCCAGCCAAGGCCACGAAATTCGAATCGAGAAGACTCGCATCGATCTGGAAACGAACCACGAGGTGCTCGTTTGATTGACTGATGAAAAGGCGATTCTCGATCGCCGCAGCATAGAGGCCGACTACCGCTGTGGCATCGAAGCTGAAAGGGATCGTTTCACTGGAAATGTCAAGCACGCCAGCCACTTGGCCTGAAGCGTTGCGAATCGGCGCGGCCGCGCAATGCATCGGACGCACAACGTCGAAGAAATGTTCGCCTCCGTTCACCGACACTGCTTGTCCGGTCCGCGCAGCCACTCCAGGTGCAGTAGTTCCTACGGCCTCTTCGCAAAGGTTGACACCCAACCGGGTTGCGATCGGCATGATCTCCTCGTGAGAGCGCCCGACACAGGTTGCCCCCACAAGAACGCCGGTCGCATCGGTAAGCATCGCGGCACAAGACGTCGTGCCGAGCACCGCCTCTAACTGCGGGAGTTCCTGCTGCCACGCCTGTACGAGTTCACGATTCCGCTGAAGTGCGAGATGCGCGCGGCTGGCCGATACAGGCTGGAACGCCACTTTCTCGCTTGGTCCCGAATGCAGACGCTGACAGCGCGCCCACGACTCGTAGACCGCGTCGCTCACGATCCCCGAAGGCAGCAAGCCTTCCTCGAAGTAGCGCTGACGCGCAAGCGCTATCCGCTGACTGCTTGTTTTGAAGAACGAAGGATAATTTGACAAGAGAGGTTGCGGGCGCGAGGTTGGACTTTCCGCAGGAAAGGGAGTCTGTGGCTACCTCAAGAAACTGCATATTCGGGTTATCCCGCTGCCTCGCAGCGCGACCCTGTCACGCGACCGCCTATTCGACTTCTATCGATGTCGAGCGAGGCACGTGAAGCCCCTCGAAAGTGGTCGAGTCACGGAATCGGAGAAGCTCGAGCGTGCGGGGACTCGTCGCGTTGCAATGCGCTGTGTACGCGGCCCATGAGGGAACGACGAACCTGTCGCCGCGCTTCAAGGACCACTTGCAATCGCCGACCGACACCTGATCGGAAGGACATCCCGACCGGTGCTCGGGTTGGTGAACCGCACCGCGGCATGACCCAGGCTCGACGTCGCAGCATGGCCCTCGGCCTCCATCGCCACGTGGGCCGCCAGCGCATAGTCGGTGTGCAAACGGTAGGCAAGAAGCGGTGTCGCCATAGGGTGCCGGGATTGCGTCAGCGGTCGCAATCCCGGGTAACCCAACAGACAGCGACACCTTGCGCTGCTCGCGCCGCCTGAAGGTGAGATCCAGGTCATCGTCGCCGCGCAGCGGCCGGTGTGCGTTGAAGTCGCGCCGCGCAGGCTTGGCAAACCGGCCATTGAAACCGTATCCATGCCTACCGCCAGCCCATGCCATTCTGGGATGATGGGATCGGGCTTAGAACCTGAAGCCAGTCTTCAGCCAAAGGATGTCGCCCTTGGGGCCGTTCCTGACGTGCGTCATCTTCTCGTACTCGGCGGAGGCGATCCATCCCTTGCCGCTGTCGTACTTCACGACCGGACCGATCGCAAACGCCGCGGCGCGGAAGTTGGGAACCTCGCGGGCCGCCTTCTTGTCGTCGGTCAGCTGCCGCATGGCGAAGCCGCCGAGCCCCGCCGTCCATCCATTGCCGAAGGCCCAGCCGAGGGCGTAGTCGAAATGTAATTCCGCGCCGGATGTGTAGCCCGTAGCCTTGTTCCTTCCATTGAAAATCACGCCGCCCGTGATGTCCGCATTGATGCCTTCCTTGCTTACATAGCTCAGTGCAAACATCGGCTCGATGGCCCAATGGTTTTTTCCCAGATTGGCAGGGCTCGCCGCGTTGTAGGTGCCCGTCGGCGCGTAAAGCGACACACCCACGGCGGCTTTCCAATTCGGCGCGAGGTCATACCCCAGGGCGGCATTCATCGAGAGGTCCAGGGTGCCGGTCTTGTTGCCGGCCACTGTGGTCGGACCGATCGTGCGCGTCGTATTGATATGCGCAACTGGCAAGACGGCAGCCAGTACCAGCTGACCGCCCAGGAGCGTGGTGCCGGGCACCCAGTTGATACGGGTCGAGAGGATGTCCAGCTTCGTCTTGAAATTCCTAATAGCAGGGACAGGATTGCCCGAGTTGTTGCGCACGTTGTCGAGTTCGATGTGGCCCAAAGACTCGATGGCGTAGACGCCTGGGGGGGGCACGCTGGCCGTCCCGAAGTTCGCAATGCCCATCGGATACACCGAAGGGCCTTCCATTGCATTTGCTGCGCTCCAACTGCCTGCCAACAATGCGCCCAACATGACTGCGGCACAAGCCCTGGTATTTTTGAAGTTCATGGTCTTCCTGTTCGTGGTTGTCTCACATGGAGCCCGCTTCGATCCGATCTGGATATCTGCAGCCTTGCATCGGGCTCACTCGAAATGAGCTCTCGTGCCTACGTCAATTCGCAATGACTGTGCCAGGCAAGAAAGGACCTTTGACTTCCAGAAAGAGCGTGTCCTCATAGGTTCAGTCAGGGATAACCCTGGCAAAAGTGGCCTATCCGATAAGGAACTGGATTCAACACAGGAAAATTTTCAATGAGTACTTCTTCCTTTCCGAAAAATCGAGATCAGCCGGAAGATTCGTCTGGTGACAGATTCAACCCGGGGTTGTTCCGACTGGCGCGAAAATGTCCGAAAGCACCCATGGCATTGGGATAGGAAAAATAGATGCAAACTGAAATCGATTCCCGACTACGGGCCGCCCCCATCGCACTTGCAGGCGAGGAACTTGATGCGTGGGCGCGAGACCGCGCCAACTCAGCCGCCGCGGCCATGCTGGAAAGCTTTCACGTGGACATTGCCAACGGCGCCGTGTGGCTCGGCAATCGCCGCGTGTTGATCCTGCAGGCGCAATGGTTTCTTGACTTGCGCCAGACGCTGATCGACGCACTGGGACATGAAGGCGCCAGGGCCGTGTTAACGCGTCTGGGTTATGCGGCCGGCGTGAGAGACGCTGACTTGTCCATGAAGCAGCACCCCGACTTCGAAACCGCGGAGCTGATCACGACCGGTGGGGCGTTCCATGCGCTGCAAGGTTCCGCCAAAGCAGTCAGGCGGCGTGTCGAGCTGGACTTGGCGTCAAAGCATTGCTACCTCGAATTTTCATGGCGAAACGCCATCGAGGACGAGGGGCGCCTGGCCCAGCAGGGCCACGGGCCCCGCGAGTCGTGCTGGATGGAGATCGGCTACGCCTCGGGCTTTCTCTCTACTTGCATCGGCGGCGACATTCTCGTGCGCGAACTTGAGTGCGCCGCGCAAGGCTCTACGGAATGCATGTGCGTGGCGCGGTTCGCGCACGAGTGGGGCGATGTGTCCGAAGATCTCAAATACCTGGACCCTGCCTACCTGCCGCGGGCCGATTTGACGCGAGAGCGTGCCACCGCGTTGCAGCCCACACCACCCATGCAGCCGGTTGCGAAAGAGACCGCGGGCGAGGGACAAAACCCCCTGGTCGGACGCTCCGGCGCATTCGATGCCGTCCTGCAACAGGCGCGACGTGTGGGCAAGACGACCGCCGCGGTCCTACTTCTCGGTGAGAGCGGCGTTGGCAAGTCCGTGTTCGCACAATTCATTCACGATTGCAGCAATCGCGCTGGCAAGCCCTTTGTCGAAGTGAATTGCGCGGCGATCCCGGAGTCCCTTCTTGAGTCCGAGTTGTTTGGCGTGGAACGCGGTGCGTTCACCGGCGCCTCCAGCTCGCGTAGCGGGCGATTCGAAGAGGCCGATGGTGGCACCCTGTTCCTGGACGAGATCGGACTGCTGCCACCCGCTGCACAGGGAAAGCTGCTGCGCGTTCTGCAAAGCCAGAAGTATGAGCGCCTGGGCAGCAACAAGACCCAACAAGCCAACGTCAGGCTGGTTGCGGCGACCAACAATGACCTTGCGGCGGCCGTCAGGGCCGGCACCTTCCGCTCAGACCTCTTCTATCGCCTGAATGTGTTCCCCATCACCGTGCCTCCGCTGCGCAGTCGTCTGGGGGACTTGCCGCTGCTGATCGACCATCTGATTTCCGGATTTTGCAACCGCTATGGCCGAGCACCCAAGGGGATCACCCCCGAGGCCTATCGAGCAATGCTGCACTACGATTGGCCCGGCAACATACGTGAGCTTGAGAATGTGATTGAGCGCGCGGTCATCCTTGTGGATGATGGCGAAGCGATTGACGTCCATCACCTGTTCACGAGCGATGCGGCCTTTCGCAAGACGGGCCTGCGATGGCTCGACGACAAGGGAAACTTGGTGGGCGACCGCGATCCGGCAGATGCGCAGCTTGCAGCTGCGCCTGACTCATCATCCGTTGATCCCTGGTTTGAAACCGCCATCGAGCAGCCCAACCACAGCCTGGAGGGGATCGAGCAGGCCGTGGTAATGGCAACCTTGCGGGCATTCGATGGAAGTCTGATCAAGGCCGCGCAGCACCTGGGTGTGACGCGGGCGCAGATCGACTACCGCATCAAGAAATGGGGCGTCGACCCGCGCCTCCTCGGATCTGCTTGAGCCTCACGCGAAGACGGCGCGGACTGAACCAAGTCCTTCAATTTCCGCTTTGAACGTGGTCGGGCCGATAACCGCCACCATCGGTCCCAGCGCGCCGCTCAGAATTATGTCGCCAGCACGAAGCGGCGTGCCCAGGCGGGACATGGTGTTGGCCAGCCACCGGGTGGCATTGAGGGGATTTCCCAGACATGCCGAACCCGCCCCCTTGCTGACAGTTTCTTCATTCGCCTTCATAACCATCTTGCAGCCGGCCAAGTCCAGCTTGGAGAGCGCGACGGGCTGCGTCCCCAGAACGAACATGGCTGACGAGGCGTTGTCGGCAACTGTATCTTCCAGCCGGATGTCCCAGTTGGCGATCCGGCTGCCCACCACTTCTATGGCGGCAACGGCGTAGTCGATCGCGCCGATGATGTCCGCCACCGTGTTGCATGCGAACGCGAGATCCTTCTTGAGCACGAATGCGATCTCCGCTTCTGCCTTGGGTTGCATCAGGCGCGCGAGGCTGATCTCTTCCCCGTCGCACACGGCCATCGAGTCAAACAGTGCACCGTAGTCTGGCTCGCTGACTCCAAGCTGCATTTGCACCGCGGGTGAGGTCAAGCCGATCTTTCGGCCGACCAGGCGAGCGCCAGCGTCGAGCTTGCGCCGCGTGATGATCTGCTGCACCTGGTACGCGGCGAAGATGCTCGAGCCGCCACCTGCGGCCTCAGCGATGGCGCCACGCACCGGCGCAACGGGTGCGCCTTCTGCCTCGGCGTTCCAAAGTTGTTCGGCGATGTGATTGATTTGTGAAGAATTCATTTTTTTCAGGGAATCTCAGGAGCTTTGAAGCGCGGCTGGCGCCCTGGCGCGGGAGGCGACGAGGTCCAGCGCCACATCGACAATCATGTCCTCCTGGCCGCCGACCATGCGCCTCCGGCCCAGTTCCACCAGGATGTCAACTGTGTTCAATTGGTACTTGCGGCCTGCTGCTTCGGCGTGGCGCAGGAAGCTGGAGTACACGCCGGCATAGCCGAGCGCCAGCGTCTCCCGGTCGACACGCACGGGGCGGTCCTGCAGCGGCCGCACCAGATCGTCTGCAGCGTTCATCAGGGCGTAAAGGTCGCAGCCGTGTGCATAGCCCAGTCGGTCCGCCGCAGCGATGAACACCTCCAGGGGAGCATTGCCGGCGCCAGCGCCCATCCCGGCCAAGCTGGCGTCCACCCGGTCGCACCCTTCTTCGACGGCAACAATGGAGTTGGCCACGCCCAGACTCAGGTTGTGATGTGCATGGATGCCCGTCAGCGTCTTCGAATCAAGAGTGTCCTTGAATGCGCGAAACCGGTCTCGCACCCCATCCATCAGCAATGCGCCGCCGGAATCTACGACGTATACACAGGTTGCACCGTAGCTCTCCATGAGCTTGGCCTGCCGGGCCAGATCCGCAGCGGAAATCATGTGGCTCATCATCAAGAAACCAACGGCCTCCATGCCCAACCCGCGGGCCCCCTCGATATGCTGCCTGGAGATGTCGGCTTCAGTGCAGTGGGTGGCGACACGGACGACACGCGCACCCGCGTCATACGCGGCGCGCAGGTCGTGCATGGTTCCGATCCCCGGCAGCAGCAACGTAGCGACGCGCGCTTGCGTGACACTGGCCGCCACCGCCTCGATCCACTGGACGTCGGTGTGAGCACCAAAACCGTAGTTGAAGCTGCTGCCTTGCAAGCCGTCGCCATGCGCCACCTCGATGGAATCGACACCGGCCGCATCTAGCGCCCGTGCAATTTGACGCATCTGGTCCACGGAGTACTGGTGCCGCACAGCGTGGCTGCCATCGCGCAAGGTAACGTCGGATATGTATAGTTTCTTCATCTCAGGAAACACTCGCAGTCTCGGAAATGCGCGATGCGATCCGAAGGGCGGTCGCCATGGCCGCGCTTGTCATGATGTCCAAGTTGCCAGCGTAGGCCGGCAGGTAGTCGGCTGCGCCCTCGACTTCCAGAAACACCGACGTCTTGAGGCCGCGGAACCTGCCTACTCCGGGAATTTCCAGGGGTGTATCGATCACGTCAAACTGCACCTTCTGCTTGAGCCGGTAGCCCCGCACATATGCCTGAACATCCTTGACCATGCGGTTCACCGACGCCTCGATCGCATCGCGGTCTGCCATATCGCTCAGCGTGTAAACGGTATCGCGCATCATCATCGGCGGCTCCGCGGGATTGAGAACGATGATGGCCTTTCCTTTCCTCGCCCCGCCGATGCGTTCGATCGCTGCGCTGGTGGTCTCGGTGAACTCGTCGATGTTGGCCCGAGTTCCGGGTCCAGCACTCTTGCTGGAGATGCTCGCCACGATTTCGGCGTAGTGCACAGGGGCAACCCGCTGCACGGCCGCGACCATGGGAATCGTCGCCTGCCCGCCGCAAGTCACCATGTTGACGTTCATGCAGTCGAGGTTGTGGTCACCGTTGACCACCGGAACTGTGTACGGCCCAATGGCAGCCGGCGTCAAATCGATCATGCGCAATTGAGGCTTCAGAATACGCAGGATTTCGTCGTTGGCTTTGTGGGCCGACGCACTCGTCGCATCGAAGACGATCTGAACATTGGCGAATTCCGGCATCTCAACCAGACCCCGCACACCCTTGTCGGTGGTTGCGACCCCGAGCCGGCGTGCGCGCGCCAACCCGTCGGATGCAGGATCGATGCCGACCATCGCCACGACCTTGAGGGCGGCGCCATGCCGGGCGATCTTAATCATCAGGTCCGTGCCGATGTTGCCGGAGCCAATGATCGCAACGGCTATCTTTTCTGGAGTTTCCATTGTTTACTTTTGGGAAGTTGCGTAGCGATACGGGCCGAGGCGCGAGAACACCGCGGCTGCAACGAGCATCAGGATGGCCAGTACCGCAAGTGCCGGGCCATACGAGCCGGTCTTGCTCTTGACGAGCCCCACCATCGGGATCGACACAGCTGCGAGCAGCTGGAATGAGGCGAAGATGCTGGCATACAGGACGCCGAAGGCCTTGCGCCCAAAGTAGCGTGGAATGACGAATCCCAGCACGTCGAACTCGGCCCCGATTACAAATCCCATCAGCACGGCACACAGCGGCGCGGTGCCGTATGGCGCCCCCGCATACAGCAGGCCCAGCGCAATGGCGGCGGCAACGCACATGACGATGAGGACGGATGGAGCGCGGACGCGGTCCAGCAGCCATCCTGTACCGATGCGCCCCAGGATCAGCGCGCCGCCGAGCGCAGATTGCATCGCTGTCGCCTGGCCGACGGACATCCCGGTGTCGATGAGGATCTGGATCTGGTGAATGACGATGCTGGAACTGATGAGGCCCAGCAGCAGGAACCCCGACAGCAGCACTGCGAATGCGGGCGTCCCCCGCGCTTGCGCGAATGTCAGACCTGTGTCAACAGACGGGACCTCCACTTCACGTTGCGTCCTACTCTGCGCCGGCTCCTTCAGGAATGCGAACACGACAGGCCATGGAATCAAGACGGCAATGAGGCCAAGCACAAGGTAGGCGTTGCGCCAGCCGTGATTCGCGATCAAGAAAGCGGAGATGGCCGGCACCAGCGCGGCGCCGAAGCCGACCCCCGCGTTGCCGATGCCCAGGCTGAGGCCAAGTCGCTTGTCAAACCATGCGGCGATGGCCTTGTTGTAGGCAACAGGCCAGATACCGACGGCGCAGGCCGCGGCGAGAGCAAGGCCGAAGTAAAAACCCATGATGTTGGGCGTTAGCCAGTGCAATGCCGCCACCGCCATGCCGAATGCAGGTATCGAAACAAGGACAAGTTTGCGGGGCCCGTAATGATCCACCGCGAATCCCTGAATGATCGAACACACCACCAGCATCAGCGTCACCACCATTGCGCCGGCCGAAATTGACGCGACGCTCCAGCCGAACTCGGCATTAAGCGGCGTCACGAATGTGCCGAACGCAAACAGCAGGATCGGGCTCGGCCCGAGCATCATGCCCAGCGTCGAGGCTCCGGTGGTCTGCCAACCCTTGTAGACACCGCCTTGCGGGTCGATCAAGCCTTCTACGTTGAGGGGTTTGACTGTAATGTTTTGCACAACTGTCTCCATGCCTGTCCATCTTTTGCGGCCGTCTACATGCGGCACTGACCTGCACAATGCAAGGCACGTGCCCCGTATCAGTCAAAGGCGTCACACCACGGGTAAGTCCGGAGGCCGCACGGGATAGATAGGTGAAGTTGCTGCTTCAACGGGGGAATCATGCTCATTCCCGCAACGCCCAGGCGAATAGTGTTTCGAATTTTCGAACCTGTGTCAGGATTCAGCGAAAAGTTTTTCAGGGCTACGGCGTCAGGCACTGCGCCTGGTCGATGCGATCACGAGTCTGCGAAAGGCTTGCGCTGCAGGAGAGAGGTGCCTTTCTGTCACAGTCAGCAAAGCAATGTTCCGCTCCACCATCGGCCGCACCACCCGCCGCGCAACGACGCGCAACCCGCTGGCGCGCTGCAGGAGAGACCCAGGTACGACAGCGATGCCGACACCCGCTTCAGCCAAGGCAACGGCGGTCATCAGCAGGGAGACTTCATGCACGATGCGCAGGTCAACGCCGGCTTCGCGCGCGGCACTATCGATTCGCCGCCGCACGCCGTAACCCGGTTTCACCGTGATCAGAGGTAGATTGGCGAGCTGCTTCCAAGTAATCGGGCCAGATGCGGAAAAATGCGCGCCCGGTACGCCCACGGCGGAAAGCGTGTCGCGCAGGAAGATCTCCTCTGCAATCCCCGTGACGGAATGGTCAAGCGTGCCAATTCCAACATCGAAGCGGTGCCCTAACAGTGTCTCGACAAAGTCGACAGGCGCGACATCGACGATTTCCAGCTCGATCAAGGGGTGGGCTTGCGAAAAATCACGAATCAACGCTGGCAGCAGCGTCTGGGCGATGGTGGAGGTGCAGCCCACCCGGATACGCCCGCGGCGCGCCGCGG
>Ga0075370_10000588_pt1 | contig 14049 bp, 12 predicted proteins | sample EndMethybrTD3035_FD_71398 | JGI IMG/M metagenome (GOLD analysis project Ga0075370, IMG submission 71398) | Populus endosphere microbial communities from Tennessee, USA - Endosphere MetaG P. TD hybrid TD303-5 | ecosystem: Host-associated > Plants > Roots > Endosphere | place: USA: Tennessee... | reverse complement strand
GACCTGGTCTCGCAGGTGCTCACCTTCGACTACCTCGGCGCGCTCGCGGTGTCGATCGCGTTCCCGCTGCTCTTCGTGCCGCAGCTCGGCCTGGTGCGAACCGGCGTGCTGTTCGGGCTGATGAACGCCGCCGTCGCCGTCTGGGCGCTGCTGCTCTTTCGCGGCGAACTGCGGCGCTTCGCCGCGCATGCCGTCGCGTGCGCGCTGGTCGTCGCTGCGCTGCTTGCGGCATTCGCCGGCGCCGACCGCATCACGACATGGGCCGAAGACCGCTTCTATGCCGAGCCGGTGCTGTACAGCGAAACGAGCAAGTACCAGCGCGTCGTCGTGACCGCGGGCTCGCACGGCGTGCGGCTCTTTCTCAACGGCAACCTGCAGTTCCATTCGCGCGACGAGTACCGCTATCACGAGTCGCTCGTGCATCCGGCGATGGCAGGGCACGGCGCGCCGAAGAACGTGCTCGTGCTCGGCGGCGGCGATGGCCTGGCGGTGCGCGAGGTGCTGAAGTATTCGTCGGTCGAGCACGTCACGCTGGTCGAGCTCGACCCGCACATGACCGAGCTGTTCTCGACCCGGCCGCTGCTGCGCCAGCTCAACGCCGACTCGCTGCGCTCGCCGAAGGTGACGATCGTCAACGCCGACGCGTTCGGCTGGCTGGAATCGAATTCGACAGCCTTCGACGTGATCATCGTCGACTTCCCCGACCCGACCAACTTCGCGATCGGCAAGCTCTACACCGCGAGCTTCTACCGCCTGATCGACCAGCACCTGAACGCCGGCGGCTACGCGGTGGTTCAGACGACCTCGCCGCTGATCGCCCGCAAGAGTTTCTGGACCGTCGCGACGACGATCGAAGCCGCGGGCCTGACCGCAACGCCGTACCACGCGCACGTGCCGAGCTTCGGCGAGTGGGGCTTCATCCTTGCGAGCCGGCGCCCCTACCGTTTGCCCACGAGCCTGCCCGAAGGCCTGCGCTTCCTGAGCCCGGCCGACCTGCCCTTGCTGTTCAACTTCCCGCTCGACATGGCGCGTGTGCCGACCGAGGTGAATCGCCTGTCGAACCAGGTGCTCGTGCAAACCTTCGAAGACGAGTGGGGCAAGGTGCATCAGTGAGCCTGCGTCGCCGCACTCTGCTCGCTGGTGCGCTTGCCGGAGCGCTCGCCGCGTGCCAGCGGCAGTCGCCGCCGCCAGCGTGGACCGGCGGCTGGATCGGCGCCAACGCCGAACGCGGGCACCGCCTGCGCGACATGGCGAGCGCTGCGATTCCTGCCCCTGCGGCGCAGCATCGCGCCGGCGTGGTGGTCGTCGGCGGCGGCATCGCCGGTCTTGCCGCAGCGCGTGCGCTCGCCGCGAGCGGCATCGACGACGTGCAGCTGCTCGAACTCGAAGACAACGCGGGCGGCAACAGCCGCGGCCACCTGCTCGGAAACATCGCATGCCCGCTCGGTGCGCACTACCTGCCGGTGCCGGGTGAGCACGCGGTCGAGGTGATCGAACTGCTCGATCAGCTCGGGCTGCGCCGCATCGAACACGGCCAGGCGGTCTACGACGAACGCCATCTGTGTCACAGCCCGCAGGAGCGGATCTTCATCGCCGGCCACTGGCACGACGGCCTGCTGCCGCCGCTCGACGCGCTGCCGAACGAGCAGCGTGCCGACACGCAGGCGCAGTACCGCCGCTTCGCCGCGGCCGTCGATAGGGCGAGCGGGGCGGGCGCGTTCACGATGCCGACGGCGCGCTCGGCATGGAGCGCGGAACTCGCAGCGCTCGACGCGGTGACGTTCGCGAGCTGGCTCGACGCGCAGGGCCTCGTGGCCCCGGCCCTGCGCTGGTATCTCGACTACTGCTGCCGCGACGACTACGGCGCGGGCGCCGCCCAGGTCTCGGCCTGGGCCGGGCTGCACTACTTTGCGAGCCGGCACGGCTTTCACGCGCCTGGCGACGGCAGCGACGAGCGCGACGGCGTGCTGACCTGGCCCGAAGGCAATGCCTGGCTCAGCCGGCAGCTTGCGACGCCGCTCGGCAGGCGCATCCACATCGGCAGCGTCGTGCTGCGGGTCGACGAAGATCGTCACGAGGTGCGCGTCGACACATGGAATACGCACACGCGGCAGGTCGAGCGGTGGAGCGCGGCGCAGGTGGTGCTCGCGACGCCGCTGTTCGTCTCGGCACGACTGCTTGCGCAGGCCAACGAGGCGCTGACGCAGGTCGTCTCGACGATGCGCCATGCGCCCTGGCTCGTCGGCAACCTGCAGTTGCGCGACGCGCTCGACGACCGCCCCGGTGCCGCGCCGTCCTGGGACAACGTGCTGTACGAGGCCGGACCGGCCGGCGCGATGCTCGGGTACGTCGACGCGATGCACCAGAGCACGCGCCCCTATCCGGGGCCGACGGTGCTCACGAGCTACTGGGCACTCGGCGGCGACGACGCAACGCAGCTGAGCGCCAATCGCGCCCGCCTGCTCGCCGATCCATGGCAGGTGTGGGCCGGCAAGGTCGTCGACGATCTCGCGCGCGCCCACCCCGATCTGCCCGACAAGCTCGAGCGCATCGACCTGATGCGCTACGGTCACGCGATGAGCGTGCCCGCGCCCGGCTTGCGCAGCAGTGCTGCACTGCGCGCGCTCGCGCAACCGCAGCGCCGCGTGCACTTCGCGCACTCGGATCTCTCCGCCTACTCGGTGTTCGAGGAAGCCATGTATCACGGCACGCGTGCCGCCGCGCAGATTCGCACTGCGTCAGTGCGCGCTCCGCTCAAGCCCGCAGGCTGAAGCCGTCGTCGCTCCAGCGTTCGCTGCCGACGCCGTGGTGGACGAAGAACAGCCCGTTCGGGTCGACCTGCTGCTTCACCGCGAACAGGCGCGGGTAGTTCGATCCCCAGAACGAGCGCTGCCAATCGGGTTCGAAGTAATTGCTTTCCGAGACGTAGGAGCCGGGGTTCGGCACCAGCTTGCGCAGTTCGTCCATCGCGCGGCCAATGGCGCGGGCGTGCGTGCGCGCCGTCGTGCCGTCGGGCTCGCGGCCGGCCACACCGGGATAGGCCGGCGGGCCTTCGGCGCCGCAGATCACGAGCGCGAATGCTTCCAGCGCGGCCGGGTTGATCGCGGTGTCGCGCGCAGCGGCAATCGCTTCGGGCGGTGCGCCCGCCAGCCCCTTGTTGACGTGCAGCGAGACGCCCCAGTGGCGCGAGGCAGCGAACAGCGCCGAGACGAGCGCATCGCGCTGCTCGTCGCGCAGCAGCGCGGCGGGCAGCCACGCCGACTGGTAGCCATGCAGCACTTGCCCCGCCTGGCCCTGGTCTCCCGGCCAGAACACATTGCCGGGCGAAGCGCCGGGCCTGTCGTCTCGGCGGATGAAACCGAGCGCGCGCTTGAGCAAGGTCGGAGACCAGAACTCGCGCGCCGAGGTCGAGACGAACTTGAGCGGCGAGAACTCGAGCTCGAATTCCTGCGGTGCGTTGCCGAGCGCGTCGAGGAACGGCTGCCACACGGCCTGCGCCTCGCTGCGCGTCAGCCCCTGGAAGACCATCGAGATCTTCAGCGTGTTGCCGGGCCGAAACCGGATCTGCTCGCCCCAATGCGGGTTCATCAGGCTGCGCTCGTAGAACGCGACGATCAGCGCGATCAGGCGCCGATACGCCGCGTCCGAGCTCGCCTTGATCGTCATGTTCACCGCCCCGAAGTTCTCCGGCAGCGGGTGGACCCGCAGCGTGAGCCGCGTGACCACGCCCAGGCTGCCGCCACCGCCGCCCTTCAGGCCCCAGAACAGCTCCGGGTTCGTGCACGCGTTGGCGATGCGCACCGAGCCATCGGCCGTCACGACCTGCGCCTCCAGCAGGCTTGCGCAGGCGAGGCCGTAGGCCTTCGAGAAGCTGCCGAATCCTCCGCTGTGCACCAGGCCGGCGACGCCGACCGTCATGCAGCCGCCGCCCTGGACATAGCCGCCGGCCTTGGTGGTGACGGCGTCGTACACGTGCGCCCAGAGCGCGCCCGCACCCACCGAGACCGCGCGCGTCGGTGCCGCTCGCTGTTCGCAGCCGACGGGCACGAACGCATCGTGCAGCGTGATCGCGTTCATCGCGCGGGTCCAGATCAGCAGCGAGTCGGCCGCGTTCGACGTTCCCTGGTAGCTGTGTCCACCGCCCTTGACGACCAGCCGCAGGCGTTGCTCGCGCGCGAAGTTGACGGCGGCAACGACGTCGGCGGTGGTCTGCGCGGAGACCGCGTAGGCGCTCGGCATCGAGGTCCAGGCGTCGACCCAGCCGAGCGTCTGGGTCAGCTCGACCGTGTCGCCGAGGAAGTACGGGTTCTTCAATGCGGTGAAGAACTCGCTGCACGCCGACGTGGTGGGCGCGGCGCGGCAGGCGTCCATCGGGCCGGACAGCTTCGTCAGCCGGCCGCCGACCGCGCGGGCGAGTTGTGCCCACAGCGCCGGAGCGGGCCAGTCGGGGTCACCGGGGCGGACTCTTCGCATCGCCTCGCCCAACGGCGCGGCGCGCAGCGCCTGGGGAATGGCGGCGAGCGCGGGTGCGCTGGCGGCGGCTTGCAGAAGTCGGCGTCGGTTCATCATGGGTGTCCTTCGATATGGCCTGCCTAGAATGCCGGCGGAACCGACCGCCTGGACACGCAAAGTGACGAACCCACCCGATGCCGGGACGAAACTGGGCGACGCCGTGACCGGGCGCCGGGTGCCGACGCTCATCGCGGCCGCCTGGATGCTCGTGCAGGGGGTCGTGAACAGCCTGTCGGTCGCGAACGATCTGGTTCGCCGCGGCGTGAAGGTGGATCCGCTCGAGCCATGGATCTGGGAGCTGAGCAGCGCGGTCAGCCTGATGCTGTGCTTCTGGGTGCTGCTGATGGCCGACGAGGCCCTGCGCGCACGTGTGCGCAGTGTCTGGGCGCGGCTGGCGGTGTACGCGGCCGCGAGCATCGTGTTCTGCATCGCGCACGTGGCGCTCATGGTGGCGTTGCGTCACCTCGCCTACGCAGTGACCGGGGGTCGCTACGACTTCGGTCCCTGGGGCGATGGCCTGTGGTACGAGTACCGCAAGGACGTGCTGACCTTCATCGTGATGGGCGTCGGCATCGCCGTGTGGCGCAGGCTCGCCGCGCGTCCAGGTGCCGACGACTCGCCGGCGCCGGTCGATGAAACCGCTGTACCGACGACAGTCGAACCCGCCGCCGCGCCGACATTCCTCGTGCGCACGCCGCAGGGCGACCTGCTGATCCGTGGCGACGAGATCGACTGGGTCGAGGCGCAGGGCAACTACGTGGCGCTGCACGTGCAGGGCCAGGTCCGGCTGATGCGCCAGACGCTCGCCGAGATGCAGGCGCGCCTCTCGGCGCATGGCTTCATCCGCACGCATAGGCGCGCGCTCGTCAACCGCGAGCGCATGCAGGCGATCCTCACGCCCGATCTCGGCGAGCCCGGCGTGCGGCTGAGCAGCGGGCAGGTGGCACCGCTCAGCGAGAGCCGACGCTCCGAGGTGCTGCGGCTGGTACTCGGCGCGAAGACCTGAACTCGACTACGCGCCAGCGCCGCGGTCAGCCGAGCGGCATCGGCCGCGTGGCGCGGCGGTCGACACCGCTCGCCGAGTAGAAGTTGCGCTTGGCCGCGAGCATCTGCTCGTCGGCCCGGCTCACCGTGGATTCGAGGCGCTCCTCGCGCGAGCCGACCGCGTAGCCCATCGCGAGGCTGAGCGGCAGGCCGGGGTAGAACTGGTTGTTCATCTCGACCAGCGCGTCGATGCGCTCGATCGTCTGCTGCGCCGCGCGCTCGTCGGCACCGGGCAGCAGCAGCACGAACTCGTCGCCGCCGATGCGCGCCGCGCAGGCCGGCTTGTCGACCACCTTCGCGAGCACCTCGCCCGCGCGCCGCAGCAGGGCATCGCCGGCGGTGTGGCCGCCCTGATCGTTCGCCGCCTTGAGCCGGTTCAGGTCGATCGCGATCACGCTCACCGGCCAGGGCCCGCGCCGGTCGAGGCGGTTCAACTCTTCCTCGAAGTAGGCCCTGTTGCGCAGACGGGTGAGCACGTCGTGCTTGCCGAGGTACTCGAGGTAAGCCTCGGCCTTCTTGCGCGCGGTGATGTCGGTGAGCGCGATCTGCACCAGGCCCCAGTCGTCCTCATGGCCCGGCAGCACCGAAAACTGCAGCAGCGCGTCGATCTTCTCGCCGTCCAGCGCGTGGTTGATCACTTCGCGCTGCTGGAACAGCTGGCCGTTCCACAGGTCGATCAGCTGTTCGGTGAACGCCGGCAGCATCTCCTCGCGAAAGATGGTGTCCAGGCTGCGCAGCAAGGTGGTCTTGTCGGGCGCGCGGAACATCTCGAGCGTGCGCCGGTTCACGTCGATCACGCGAATCTCCTGCATGCAGCGCTCGATGAACTCCGGGTGCACATGCAGGAACACGCGGAAGTCGTCGATGCCGCGCTCGCGCACCTCGTCGATCAGGCGCTTGATGGCGCTGAAGTCTTCGACCCACAGCGACACCGGCGAGAAGTCGAACAGCCCGCGCGCATACAGCTCGCTCGCCGCGAGGCCGAGCTCGGCGCGGCGGCGCTCGGTGATGTCTTCGATCGCCACGAGCACGCGGTCCCAGCGCTCGGTGTGCCCGGGCAGCACGCTGCCGTGCACGACGATGTCGAGCTTCCTGCGGTCGAGCGTGTAGTTGACCGTCTGGCTCGTGAAGGCGAGCTTGCCGTCCCAGAGAGCCACCAGCTCCTCGATGTGCTGCTCGAGCATCGCGTCGCGGAACACCTGCTCGAGGTTGTCGACCAGGTGCTGCGTATCGCGCGCGCCGTACAGCTCGAGCGTGCGCCGGTTCACGCGCACGACGCGCAACTGCTTGCTGCACTCGTCCACGCGCGCGCGGTCGGCGTTCAAATGGGTGCGCAGGTCGACGATGCCCTCGGCGCGCCAGCGCCCGAACAGCGCGAGCAGCCCGCTGTAGTCCTCGAGCCAGAGCGACACCGGCGCCAGCTCGAACATCTCTTCGAAATCGGTACTCATGGCGATGGCGATGGCGATGGCGATCGGGTTCAGGATTTCATCAGCGCTTCGATCTCATTGGCAGCGACCGGCACGCCGCGGCTGATCAGCTCGCATCCGTCGGCTGTGACGATCGCGTCGTCCTCGATGCGGATGCCGATGTTCCACCAGCGCTCGGGCACGCCGGGCGCCGGGCGCACGTACAAGCCCGGCTCGAGTGTGACGACCATGCCGGGTTCGAGCATGCGCCAGGGTTTCATCGTCACGCGCTTGCCGCTGTAGTCGGCCTGTTCGACCGGTGCTTCCTCGAGCGCGAGGTACTCGCCGGCATCGTGCACGTCGCGCCCCAGCCAGTGGCCGGTGCCGTGCATGTAGAACTGGCGATACGCGGTCGACTCGATCACCGCGTCGACATCGCCCACCGCGTTGCGGTCGAGCAGCCCGGTGTCGAGCATGCCCTGGGCCAGCACACGCACAGCGGCGTGGTGCGCATCGCGTTGGCGCGCGCCGGGCCGGGTGGCCGCGACGGCCGCCTCCTGCGCGGCATGCACGATGTCGTAGAGCTCGCGCTGCTCGCTCGTGAAGCGCCCGTTGGCCGGGAACGTGCGCGTCACGTCGCTCGCATAGCCGTCGAGCTCGCAGCCGGCGTCGATGAGGCACAGCTCGCCGGCGCGAAGCTCGGTGTCGCCCGCCGCGTAGTGCAGCACGCAGGCGTTGGCGCCGGCGGCCACGATCGACGGGTACGCCGGGCTCTGCGAGCCATGGCGGCGGAACTCGTGCAGGAGCTCGGCCTCGATCTCGTACTCGCGCACCCGCGCATTCGGATCGGCGCGAAAGCGCTCGCCGCAAAAGCGCATCGCGCGGGCGTGCGCACCGGCGCTGATCGCGGCGGCGCGGCGCATCGTCGCGAGTTCGTCGGCATCCTTGCGCAGGCGCATCTCGGCGAGCAGCGGCTCGAGATTGCGCTTGCTCTGCGGGCTTTGCACGCCGCTGCGCGAACGTGCGCGCAGCGCGCCGAGCCAGCCGTCGACCTGCGCCTCGAGCCCAGCAGGTTCGCCGAACACGAACCAGACGGTGGGCTGTTCGGCGAGGTGGTCGGTCATCGCGTCATCGAGCGCGGCGACGTCGAAGGCCGCATCGATGCCGAGCGCGGCGGGTGCGGCGTCGGGTCCGAGGCGGTAGCCGTCCCAGACTTCGCGTTCGCTGTCCTTGGCACGGCACAGCAAGGTGGAGCGCCCACGGGAGTCGAGCAGCAGCCAGCTTTCGGGCTCCTCGAAGCCGGTCAGGTGCAGGAAGTTGCTGTCGCCGCGGTACGGGTGATCGTTGTCGGCGTTGCGAGGGCGTGCCGGCGCGGTAGGCAGCACGGCGATGCCGCCACCCGCGCTGTGCAGCATCGCGGCAAGGCGGCTGCGGCGGCGGGCGCAGGCATCACGAAGGGCTTTGTCCATGCCGCACTTTAGCCGCGCGCCGCCTGCACGAGTGTCGCGCTTGGGCTAGCCTTCGCGTTTTCACCAATCTGGGAGCGCGTGCAATGCAATACCGCCGACTCGGCCGCAGCGGCCTGCAAGTGAGCGAGCTTTCGCTGGGCTCCTGGGTCACCTATCACAACCAGGTCGACACCGGCAGCGCGAAGGAGATGCTCGCGGCGGCCTTCGATGCCGGCGTCAACTTCTTCGACAACGCGGAGGTCTACGCGAGCGGCGAGAGCGAGCGCGTGATGGGCGAGGCGATCCGTGCGCTGCGCTGGCCGCGTCTGAACTACACGATCTCGACCAAGCTGTATTGGGGACTCGACGACGGCAGCGCGAACCAGGTGAACCGCCGCAACACGCTGAACCGCAAGTACCTGCTGCATTCGATCGAAGGCTCGCTGCAGCGCCTCGGCCTGGACTTCGTCGACCTCGTCTACTGCCATCGCCCCGACCCGCTGACGCCGATCGAAGAGACGGTCTGGGCGATGAGCGACATCATCACGCGCGGCAAGGCGCTGTACTGGGGCACGAGCGAGTGGTCGGCCGCCGACATCCGCGCCGCCTGGGACATCGCCGAGAAGCACCACCTGCACAAGCCGGTCGTCGAGCAGCCGCAGTACCACCTGTTCCACCGCAAGCGCGTCGAACAGGAATATGCACGGCTGTACGACGACATCGGCCTCGGCCTGACGACATGGAGCCCGCTCGCGAGCGGCCTCTTGACCGGCAAGTACAAGGACGGCATTCCGCCCGGAAGCCGCGGCGCGATGGAGTCGATGAGCTTTCTCGCGAAGAGCTTGACCGACGCGGCCAAGGCGAAGGCGGTGGTGCGCCTCGAAGGCGTCGCGGCCGAGCTCGGTTGCACCGTCGCGCAACTCGCGATCGCCTGGGTGGCGAGGAATCCGCGCGTGTCCAGCGTGATCACCGGGGCTTCGAAGTTGTCGCAGCTGCAGAGCAACCTCGGCGCCGTGGACGTGATCGGCAAGCTGACGCCGCAGGTGATGGCGTCGATCGACGAGATCTCCGCGCCGCTCGCGCAGTAGGGGTCGGACGCGGCAGCGCTTGAGAAGCGTCAGCCGCCGCTGCCGTCGCCGCGCCGCGTGTTGCTCAACACATTGCTCCACAGCCAGTAGGCGGCACCGCCGGCAGCTGCGAACAGCAGCAGTCGGCCCCAGCGCCCGCGCCGCCGCAGCAGCGGCGCGGCACCACCGAACAAGGTGCCGAGCACGCTGGCCGCGAGCCGGTAGCGGCGCAGCCAGGCGAGGCCGGTGCCGATCCAGTTGTCGGCGCCCGGTGCATCGGCACCGCGCGTGCCGCCGAACCAGCTGGAGCCAGGCGCCAGGCCGAGGACCGAGCGGACCAGGTGCGGCATTGTGGTTGCCTGTCGCAGCCGGTCGACATCGCGGCGAAGGCCGTTGCGTTCGAACGCGATGCGCGTCAGCAGCACCTGGCGGCGCGCATCGGGGTCGAGCGGCAGCTTGTTGCTCATCGCCGCTCGTCACCCTGTTCGCCGCGCATGAACGCGGCGTCGCTGCGCAGTTCGGCGAGCGTGTCGGCTAGCAGCGGCGGGTCGTTGCGCAGCCGGGCGCGCAGCCACCACACCAGAACGACGCCACCGAGCCCGTAGGCGAGTGCGATCCACCCGAGCACCGTGTGCCCGAGCGTCGGCCACAGCGCCACCGCGATCCAGGCCGACAAGGCCGCCACGGCGCCGCCGAACATCAGCACCGCCGCGAAGCTCGCGACCAGCATCAGCATCAGCCGCGCGCGGGCCTCGCCGAGCTCGAGGCTCGCGAGCTCGAGCCGGCTCTGCGCCATGCCGAAGATCTGGCCGGCCAGGCGCGTCAGCGCATCGAGCAGGCCGGGTTCGTCGTGGCGGGTCGTCATGGCAGCGGCATGCGCCGGAGCGTGCCCGAGATCAGCGGCGGCCGATCAAGAGCCCGATCAGCACGCCGACACCGGCGGCGACGCCGATCGCGCGCCACGGGTGGTCATGCACGTAGTCATCGGTCGCGCGCACGGCGGCCTTGCTCTGGCGAAGCGCGACGGCCTGCGCGTCGTGCAGACGGCCGCGCAGTGCCCTGAGCTGCTCGAGAGCGCGCCCGCGCAACTCGGCGGCTTTTTCGCCGGTGCTGCTGGCGGCCTGGGCCAGCATGTCCTCGGCACCGGAGATGGCCTTGCTGACGTCGGATTCCATCTCGCTCGACAGACCAGCGGATCGGGTATTCATCGGTTTCCTCCTTAAGGCGCGCGGGCAGGGCGCGCGGACATCATAGTGCCGGGCGCTTTGCCTGCGCGACGATGTTTCAGTTGGAAGCGTTCAAAGCGGCGAGCTGAGCCGGCGTGCCGACGTTCTCCCACTCGCCGCGATGGATCTGCGCGCTGATGCGGTGCTCGCGCATTTGCTCGAACAGCAGCGGTCCGAGCGCGGCCCGGGTCCCCGGGGCGATGCCTGCGACCAGCGCGGCGCGGCACAGCGCGAGGTTCGCGTAGGTCCAGCGCTGGCCGTCCGGGCCGGGCGTATCGGCAAGGCCGTAGCCGTCGGCGCCCAGGCCGAAGTCGCCCTTCGGGTGGTAGGGCGGGTTGGGCACCAGCCACAGGTGTGCGTGGGCGTCGCTGCGCGCAAAGCCCCCGGCGGCCGCAGCGTCGAAGACGAAACCGGGCGCGAAGATGTCGCCCGAGACCAGCCAGAACGCGTCGTCGGCATGCTCGACGAGCAGCGGAAGTGCCTTCGCGATGCCGCCTGCCGTCTCGAGCGCGCCGCCGTGGTCGCGCCCTTCGAGCGAATAGCGGATCGACAGGCCGAAGCGCGCCCCGTCGCCGAGCGCTGCGACGACCTGCTCTTCGAGCCAGGCCGTGTTGATCACCACCTCGCGAACCCCGCCGCGCGCCAGCGCCTCGAGGTGCCACTCGATCAGCGGCTTGCCTCGCACCGGCAGCAGTGGCTTCGGCGTGTGGTCGGTCAGCGGGCGCATGCGCTCGCCGCGGCCGGCCGCGAGGATCATCGCCTTCATGCCCGCGCCACTCGTCGATCGGGTGCGGTGAGCTCGCCGCGCTGCAACGCATGTCGCTCGACGTGCTCCGGCGCGAAGGCGTCGACGAGCACGTCGAGTGCCGCGTGCGCGCGCCGCGAGTTGTCGGTGTCGATGTTGCAGACGTACACGTCCAGCGTGACCGCGCCGATCTCGGGCCAGGTGTGCACCGTGAGGTGCGACTCGGCGAGCAGCACGACGCCAGTGATGCCCGGCGGTGAGTCACTGTGTACCGCAAGTGGGTCGAAACGATGGAACAGTTCGCCGACCGCGCGCAGGCCGGCCGCCTCGACGGCGCGCAGGCACAACGCGCGCAGCGCGTCCGGCTCGGTCATCGTGGGCCGCTCGACGGCGCAGCCGTGCAGATCGGCGGTCAGGTGCAGGCCTTGCATGCGGCCATTATCGGGGCCCGTAAAATGCGCAGTTTCGCGGCTCCTGTTCCCGCAAACGCCGCTCCCGCCTCCCTACCCCAGCCGCTGAACCGCATGGCCTCCACCGTTTCTTCCCAAGCCGACCAGACCACCCTGATGGCCAACACGATCCGCGCGCTCGCGATGGACGCCGTGCAGCAGGCCAACTCGGGCCACCCTGGCGCACCGATGGGCATGGCCGAGATGGCTGTCGCGCTGTGGGGGCGGCATCTGCGCCACAACCCGCGCAACCCGCACTGGCCCGACCGCGATCGCTTCGTGCTCAGCAACGGGCACGCATCGATGATCCAGTACGCGCTGCTTCACCTCACCGGCTACGACCTGCCGATGAGCGAGCTGCGCAACTTCCGGCAGCTGCACAGCAAGACACCGGGCCACCCCGAGGTCGACATCACGCCCGGCGTCGAAACCACGACCGGCCCGCTCGGCCAGGGCATCGCCAACGCGGTCGGCATGGCGCTCGCCGAGAAGCTGCTCGCGCACGAGTTCAACCGCGAAGGACACACGGTCGTCGACCACCGCACCTACGTGTTCCTCGGCGACGGTTGCCTGATGGAAGGCATCAGCCACGAGGCCTGCGCGCTCGCCGGCGCATGGAAGCTGCACAAGCTCGTCGCGCTGTACGACAACAACGGCATCTCGATCGACGGCAAGGTTGCGCCCTGGTTCATCGATGACACGCCGCAGCGCTTTCGCGCCTACGGCTGGAACGTGATCGGCCCGATCGACGGCAACGACGCCGACGCGGTCGACGCCGCGCTCGCTCAGGCGCAGGCCGCGACTGCACCCACGCTGATCGACTGCAAGACGACGATCGGCAAGGGCTCGCCGAACCGCGCCGGCACCGCGAAGGCGCACGGTGAAGCGCTGGGCACCGACGAGATCAAGCTGACCCGTGAAGCGCTCGGCTGGACCAGCGAGCCGTTCGTGGTCCCCGAGGCGGCCTACACGCTGTGGGACGCCAAGGCGAAGGGCACTGCGCTCGAAGCCGGCTGGGACGCGAGGTACGCGCTCTACAAGGCGGCGCACCCCGAGCTCGCCGCCGAGTTCACGCGCCGCATGCGCGGCGAACTGCCGGCGAACTGGGCCCAGACCGCAGTCGACGCCGCGGTGTCTGCGCACGCCAAGGCCGAGACCGTCGCGAGCCGCAAGGCGAGCCAGCTCGCGCTCGAAGCGTTCACTAAGGCGGTGCCGGAGTTGCTGGGCGGCAGCGCCGACCTGACGGGATCGAACCTCACGAACACGAGCAGCACGGCACCTCTGCGCTTCGACGGCCCGAACGGCGCGTCCAACGGCGGGCGTCACATCAACTACGGCGTGCGCGAGTTCGGCATGGCGGCCATCATGAACGGCGTGGCACTGCACGGCGGCTACATCCCGTACGGTGGCACCTTCCTCACCTTCAGCGACTACAGCCGCAACGCGATCCGCATGGCCGCGCTGATGAAGCGCCGCATCATCCATGTCTTCACGCACGACAGCATCGGCCTGGGCGAAGACGGCCCGACCCACCAGAGCATCGAGCACGCCGCCGCGCTGCGGCTGATCCCGAACCTCGATGTCTGGCGCCCCTGCGACACCGCCGAGACGGCGATCGCCTGGGCCTGCGCGATCGAGAGCAAGAGCCGCCCGAGCGCGCTGCTGCTGTCGCGCCAGAACCTGCCGTACGCGCCGAAGAGCTCGCTCGACGGCATCGCGAAGGGTGCCTACGTGCTGGCCGAGCCGAGCGAGGTCGGGCTGAAGAAGAAGGCGCAGGTCGTGATCATCGCGACCGGCTCCGAGGTTCAGCACGCGCTGCATGCGCAGCAGGAGCTCGGCAAGAGCGGCATCGCGGTGCGCGTCGTCTCGATGCCCTCGACCACCGTGTTCGATCGGCAGAGCAATGCCTACAAGGCGAGCGTGCTGCCCCAGGGTGTTCCGCGCGTCGCGGTCGAGATGGGCGTGAGCGACTTCTGGTGGAAGTACCGCTGCGATGCCGTCGTCGGCATCGACACCTTCGGCGAATCGGCGCCGGCGCCGGCGTTGTTCAAGCACTTCGGGTTCACGGTGGAGAACGTCGTGGCCACGGTGCGCAGCGTGCTGCGGGGGTGATCGAGATGAGCCGGCTGAGCCGATTCTTCGCGGCCGC
>Ga0075370_10000587_pt1 | contig 14051 bp, 18 predicted proteins | sample EndMethybrTD3035_FD_71398 | JGI IMG/M metagenome (GOLD analysis project Ga0075370, IMG submission 71398) | Populus endosphere microbial communities from Tennessee, USA - Endosphere MetaG P. TD hybrid TD303-5 | ecosystem: Host-associated > Plants > Roots > Endosphere | place: USA: Tennessee... | reverse complement strand
GTAGTCAGCCTTCCAGGACAGGACGGCCTGCCTGAAGAGATCGAAGAGAGCGCGCGGCTGCATGACCGCGAGTTTCGCAGCATGCAGTGCATCGGCGCCAGTCCGCGCAGCAGCGGGAGCGCACTGCGAACATAATCGCGGGCGATGCACCCGGCCTCCTCCTCCGCGGCGCCCCTCGAGCGCCCGCAGCCCCACTCCGTCCGCGACCTGTTCTTTTCCTTCACCTGGCTGGCGCTGCAGGGCTTCGGCGGCGTGCTCGCCATCGTGCAGCGCGAGATGGTCGAGAAGAAGCGCTGGCTCACGGCAGACGAGTTCCTCGAGGACTGGGCCGTGGCCCAGGTGCTGCCGGGGCCGAACGTGATCAACCTCGCCCTGATGATCGGCGACCGCCATTTCGGCCTGCGCGGCGCGATCGCCGCCGTGGCCGGCATGCTGACGGTTCCGCTGGGCGTGATCCTGGTGCTGGCACTGCTGTACGCCCAGTTCGCCGGCAATCCCCAGGTGGCCGGTGCGCTGCGCGGCATGGGCGCGGTGGCCGGCGGGCTGATCGCGGCGACCGGCATCAAGCTGATGCCGGCGCTGCGCCGGCATCCGCTGGGCTTCGGCGTCTGCCTCGGCATCGTGGCACTGGTCTTCGGGGCCATTGCGTTCGCGCGGATTCCGCTGGGCTGGGTGCTACTGGCCGTCGGCGGCGCGGCCTGCGCGTGGACGTGGAAGAGACTGTCGCCATGAGCATCGCCGGGCCGCCCCAAGATGCGAAAGCCCCCTCGGGGGGCAGCGAGGACACGCCAGTGCCGAGCGTGGGGGCCATGAGCGCCGCCGGGCCGTCCCAAGGCGCGAAAGCCCCCTCGGGGGGCAGCGAGGACATGCCAGTGCCGAGCGTGGGGGCCATGAGCGCCGCCGGGCCGTCCCAAGGCGCGAAAGCCCCCTCGGGGGGCAGCGAGGACACGCCAGTGCCGAGCGTGGGGGCCTTATGACCATTGCCATGCACTGGCACGACTGGCTGGGCCTGTTCGGCCAGTACCTGCTTCTCTCCATGCTGTCGATCAGCGGCGCCATCACCACGGTGCCCGACATGCACCGCTACCTGGTCGACCAGCACGGCTGGCTCAGCGACGCGCAGTTCAGCTCCTCGGTCGCGATTGCCCAGGCGGCGCCGGGCCCCAACGTGCTCTTCGTCGCGCTGATGGGATGGAACGTCGGCATCAACGCGGGCGGCGGCATCGGCGCCGGGCCGCAGGCTTGGGCGCTGGGCCTCTTCGGGCTGGGCGTCACCATGGTCGGGATCATGCTGCCGAGCACCACCCTGACCTACTTCGCGACACGCTGGGGCCACCGCAACCGCGAACGCCGTGAGGTGCGCGCCTTCAAGCAGGGCATGGCGCCAGTGGTGGTGGGCCTGCTGATCGCCACCGGCTGGGTGCTCGCCGCCGGTAACCATGCCGGCAATGCGCCTGCCTGGCACGTGTGGCTGCTGACCGGCGCGGCGGCGTTTATCGTCTGGCGCACCCGCCTCCACCTGCTGTGGCTGCTGGGTGCCGGCGCCGTCCTCGGCGTCTTCGGCTTCGTCTGAAACTCCCCGGGAAAAACATCCATGCAACTTCGCGCCCTCGGCCGCTCAGGCCTTCAAGTGTCGCCGCTGGCCTTCGGCGGCAACGTCTTCGGCTGGACGGTGGACGAGAAGCTCTCGTTCCGCCTGCTCGATGCCTGGCTCGACGCCGGCTTCAACTTCGTCGACACCGCCGACGTCTACTCCAGCTGGGTGCCGGGCCACCGCGGCGGCGAGTCGGAGACGATCATCGGCAAGTGGCTGCGCCAGGGCGGCAAGCGCAACCACGTGGTGCTGGCGACCAAGGTCGGCAAGCCGATGGGCGAGGACAAGAAGGGACTCTCGCCGGCGTACATCCGCCAGGCCGTGGACGCCTCGCTCAAGCGCCTTCAGACTGACCACATCGACCTCTACCAGTCCCACGACGACGACGCCGACACGCCGCTGGCCGACACGCTCGGCGCCTTCGCCGAGCTGATCAAGGCCGGCAAGGTGCGCGCCATCGGTGCGTCGAACTACAGCGCGCCGCGTCTGGCGCAGGCGCTGGACGTGGCCGAGCGCCAGGGGCTGCCGCGCTACGAGAGCCTGCAGCCGCTCTACAACCTCTACGACCGCGCGGTGTTCGAGGATGCGCTGGAGCCGCTGTGCCTCGAGCGCGGCGTCGGCGTGATCAACTTCTATGCGCTGGCAGCCGGCTTCCTGACCGGCAAGTACCGCAGCGAGGCCGATGCCGCCAAGAGTGCGCGCGGCGCCAATACGACCAGGAAATACCTGAACCCGCGCGGCCTGCGCATCCTGGCCGCGCTGGACGAGGTCGCGAGGACGCGCGGCGCGACGCCCGGCCAGGTGGCCATTGCCTGGCAGATCGCCCGTCCGGCCATCACCGCGCCGATCGCCAGCGCCACCTCGCTCGGGCAACTCGATGAACTGGTGGCCGCGGCGCGACTCTCGCTCGACCCGGACGCGATCGCCCTTCTCGACGAGGCCAGCGCCGAGGGCGCACAGCAACGGTAGGTGCCCGCCGACACGCCTTGACGGCCATTGCCGCCTGGATCGCGCGGCATGGCATGCGGAGACTGGCTCGATCTTCATGCCGGAGAAAACCATGTCTTTCGCGCTTTACATGATCGGTTTCCTGCTCTTCCTGGCCGGCCTGGCCTGGGGGGCGTCGGTCATCGGCATTCCGACGCTCTACATCGGCATCGGTGCCCTGATCCTGCTGGGCATCGGCATCTTCAGCGCCGTCGGGCGCACGCGCAGCAAGGATCCTTCCTAGCGCGCACCGCACCGCTCTCGCGGCCTCTTGAAATCCCGGCGGCCCGTTCCCAATTCACTCCCGGAAGCGCCGTAAGCGTCTCCGGCGCTCCGTCTGGTTCAACCTAAAGGAGGTTCGCTATGTATCGATCCTTGTTTCCGCGCGACCTGTTCGCCGAGATGGATCGCCTGCAACGCGAAATGCAGCAGGCCTTCGATCTGTCTCCAAGCATCCGGGGTCTCGGCCGCGGTGGTTTTCCGGCCCTCAACGTCGGCGGCACGCCGCAGACGGTCGAGATCTACGCCTTCGCCCCCGGCCTCGATCCGGCCACGATCGACATCCAGCTCGACCGCGGCCTGCTGACCGTGGCAGGCGAGCGCTCGTCGACGCTGCCGTCACCGGAGGAGTCGAAGTCCACCGTCCATATCAACGAGCGCTTCGCCGGCAGTTTCCGCCGCATGCTGACGCTGCCCGACGATGCCGACCCGGAAGCGATCCAGGCCGACTACAAAGAGGGCATCCTGCACCTGACGGTCCAGCGGCGGGCATCGGCACAGCCCCGCCGCATCACGATCCAATGAAAGGAGCTGCGACATGAACGACGTTGACACTGTCCGATCGACTTCTCCCTCCACCGGCGCCCGCAAGGACACGGCGGGCTACGGCGAGGCGGCGCTGACGCCGCCGGTCGACGTGGTGGAGGACGGTGCCGGCATCACGCTCTATGCCGACCTGCCCGGCGTTTCCAAGGACAAGCTTCACCTTCAGGTGGAGTCCGACACGCTCACCATCGATGCCGAATCGAACCTGAGCGTGCCCGAGGGGCTGCAGTCGAGCCACACGGAGGTCGGTCTCGCGCGCTTCCATCGCGTCTTCACCTTGAGCAAGGAGCTCGACACCGAAAAGGTCTCCGCCGAGCTGACAAACGGCGTGCTGACACTGCGCATCCCGAAGGTGGCGCAGGCGCAACCGCGGCGCATCGAAGTCAAGGCCGGCTGAGGCGACGTACTCGCCTGTCCGAGCTCCGCTCTCCGGGCGCCGGCAGCCCGGAGAGCGGCTGCGCCCGAAAGCGCTAAGCTCTTGAGCGCATCACATAATGATCCGTGACCAGAGAACCGGGAACCGAGCGAGGAAGCAAGCGATGAACGATGACGGCGAGGTCAAACGCTTCGTGTACGAGGCGTGGGAGGTCCGCGTCAGCCTGAACGCGGTGGCCACCGAAGGACAGGCCTCGGGCCACGCGGATCTGTGGCGCGATGGCGAGCACCAGTGCCGCATCGCACTGACCGGCCACTTTCAGGATGCCGCGGGCGCCTGCGAAGCGCTGGAGCGCAAGGCGATGGCCTGGGTCGACGACTGGAAGGCGCGCGATCACTCGGGCGCGACCGGCTTCGCCGATCTGTGAGCTGTGTCAGGCCGAGCTCCGCTGGCGCATCGCCTCGTAGAGGCAAACCCCGCTCGCCACCGAGACGTTGAGACTCTCGACCGCACCCGCCATCGGGATGCGCACCAACTCGTCGCAGGTCTTGCGTGTCAGCTGGCGCATGCCCTCGCCCTCGGCGCCCAGCACCAGCGCCAGGGGCCGCCGCAGGTCGCTCTGGTAGATCGTGCCTGGCGCATCGTCGCTGGTGCCTACGCACCAGATGTTGCGCTCCTTGAGTTCGTTGAGCGTGCGCGCGAGGTTGGTCACCATGAAGTAGGGCACCGTCTCGGCAGCGCCGCTCGCGACCTTGGCGACGGTCGCGTTGATGCCGGCTGCGTGGTCCTTGGGCGCGACCACCGCGTGCGCACCCGCGCCGTCGGCCACCCGCAGGCAGGCACCGAGGTTGTGCGGATCGGTGACGCCGTCGAGCACCAGCAGCAGGGGCACCGTGCCGGCCGCCTCGAGACCTTCGAGCAGCTCGTCGAGCGAGTGGGTCTGGGCGATCGGCTCCACCCGCGCGGCGACGCCCTGGTGGCCGTGGCTGCCGGCAAGCTTGGAAAGGCGCAGGCCATCGGCCTCGATCAGCCGAACGCCGGCCTCCTGCGCACGGGCGACGAACTGGCGCATGCGGGCATCGCGCCGGCTGGCGTCGAACAGCACCTCGATCACCGAGCGGGGTGCGGTCTTGATGCGCACGCCCACGGCATGGAAGCCGAAGATCACTTTGGGGGAAGACATGGCGGGATTATCGAGCCGCCTCCGAGGTCCCCGGTTCAGACGCCCTGGTCGTCGAAGCCGACGCGGCCCGCCTCGATGGTGATGCGCCGCTCGCACTGGGCGGCGATCCCGCGATCGTGCGTCACCAGCACGAGCGTGGTGCCGAGCTCGCGGTTGAGATCGAACATGAGCCGCATCACTTGCTCGCCGGTGGCGAAGTCCAGGCTGCCCGTAGGCTCGTCCGCCAGCAAGAGCGCGGGCTGCACCACGAAGGCGCGGGCCAGCGCCACGCGCTGCTGCTCGCCGCCGGACAGCACCTTGGGATAGTGGTTCAGGCGCTGGCCGAGTCCGACGCGGCCCAGCATCTCCGTCGCGGCCTTGCGCGCGTCGCGGCGGTCGGCCAGCTCGAGCGGCAGCATCACGTTCTCGAGGGCGCTCAGGTTGCCCAGCAGCTGGAAACTCTGGAACACGAAGCCGACCTTGCGCGCCCTGAGCGCGGCCCGCTCGTCCTCGTCGATGGCGAACAGGTCCTCGCCAGCCAGCTTGACGGTGCCGCGGGAGGGCGTGTCGAGCCCGGCGACGATCGACAGCAGCGTGCTCTTGCCCGAGCCTGAGGCGCCGACGATGGCGGCGGTTTCGCGCTCGCCCAGCGTGAAGTCGATGTCCTGCAGAATGTCCAGCGTGCCGGCGGAGTCGGTGACCGACTTGTAGACATGTTCGACGGCGACAATGACAGCAGGTGGAATCGAGGACATTGAAAAGGGTTTGCGCGTGGTGAATCGACGTCACTTTATCCTGGCCGCCGCGGGGGCCGGCTCCGCGGGGCATTGGGCCTTCGTCCAGGCCCAGGCCGCCGGGGGCAAGCCGGTGATCCTGGTCGTGGGCGACTCGCTGTCCGCCGAGTACGGCCTCAAGCGCGGCGAGGGCTGGGTGCCCTTGCTGGAGAAGCGACTGGCCGAGCAGAAGATCGCAGCCACGGTGGTCAATGCCAGCATCAGCGGCGACACGACCGCGGGCGGCCGCGCGCGGCTGGCGGGCCTGCTGTCGCAGCACAAGCCGACGCACGTGGTGCTCGAGCTGGGCGCCAACGACGCGCTGCGCGGGCTCTCGCTGGCGGGCACCGAGGACAACCTCACGCAAATGACCAAGGCCGCGCAGGCGGGCGGCGCGCAGGTGCTGATCGTCGGCATCCAGGTGCCGCCCAACTACGGCAGCGACTACACGCGGCGCTTCGAGGCGATCTTCGGCAAGGTGGCCGGCGGGACCAAGGCGGCGCTGGTCCCCTTCCTGCTCAAGGGCATCGCGGACGGCCCGGAGGCCGCGACGCTGTTCCAGGCCGACCGCATCCATCCGACCGCCGCCGCCCAGCCGCGCATCCTGGACAACGTGTGGCCGGTGCTGCGAAAGCTGTTGCCGGCCAAGTGAGCGAAAAGACGCAAAAAAAGCCGCTGCAGGCCTCGCCCGCGGCGGCTTCTTTCCACTGATCGATGAATGGAGCCTTGTATCGGCGGCTCAGCCGTCCTTGGTGGGAAGCTCCGGCACGGTGGGCGGATCGCGTTCCAGCGAGGCGACATCGGTTTCGGGGTCGCCTGGCGCGAGGCCTTCGCTGCTGGGGTTCAGCTTGCGAGCGGCTTTTTCGCGTGCCTTGTCTTCCTTCTTCTTTTTCTTGGCCAACTCCTTCTGACGCTTCTCGTAGCCGTAGTTCGGTGTTGCCACGTTCACTCCTTCCTGAAAGGCAGTCCCGGTGACTGCGCGTGCCTCACTGTACGCGATAACCGGGCTGGTTCAGAACGTGTCGACGAGGTCGTCGACACGTTCTCAGAGAGCCGCGAGGGCTTGTTCGAGGTCGGCGCGCAGGTCCTCCGCGTCCTCCAGTCCGATCGAGAAGCGCACCAGCGTGCCCTTGTGCGGCCAGTGCGAGACGCCCGGATCGCGCATCAGGCCGATGTCGTAGGGCACGACCAGGCTGATCGGCCCGCCCCAGGAGTAGCCGAGCCGGAACAGCTCCAGGCTGTCGCAGAAGCGGTCGACCTGCGCGGCACTGTAGCGTGCGTCGAACACCACAGAGAACAGGCCGGCCGCCAGGTCGTTCGCGCCGCACAGGCGCAGCCAGTTCGCGTGGCCTGGCGAGCCTTCCAGCGCGGGATGCAGCACCTGCGCGATCTCGGCCCGATCGGCCAGCCAGCGTGCCAGCTCGCGCGCACTGCGGTCGTGCGCCTCGTAGCGCAGCGCGATGCTGGGCAGCGAGCGCAGCAGTGCTTCCACATCACCGACGCCGGTGCCGAAGCCCATGCGCATGTGGGTGAGCTTGAGGGCGCGGTGCAGCCGCTCGTCGCGTGTGACGACGCTGCCCATCAGCACGTCGCCGCCGCCGCTCGGGTACTTGGTGAGAGCCTGGATCGAGATATCGACCCCCTGCCCGCTGCCGTTGAAGTCGAAGGGGGCGAAGGCGAGGCCGGCGCCCCATGTGTCGTCCAGCGCCGTGAGCACGCCGCGCGTGCGGCAGGCCGCCACCAGCGCGGGCAGGTCCGGGAACTCCATCGTGACCGAGCCGGCAGCTTCCAGCCACACCAGCTTGGTTCGATCCGACAGCTTGGCCGCGAGATCGGCCGGGTTCATGGGGTCGTAGAGCCGGTGCGCGATGCCGAAATTGGCGAGCTCGCCGTTGCACAGCGCCTTGTTCGGACCGTAGGCATTGTCGGGGAGCAGCACCTCGTCGCCGGTCTTGAGGAAGGCGAAAGCCACCAGCGCGATCGCTGCCAGGCCGCTGGGCGCCAGCAGGCATTCGGTGCCGCCTTCCAGCGTGGCCAGCCGCTCCTCGAGCGTGAAGGTGGTGGGCGTGCCGTGCAGGCCGTAGGTGTAGCCGGCCTTGGTCTTCCAGTCGCGCGCGCGCATGGCCGCGACGTCGGCGAAGAAGACGGTGGACGCCTTGTAGACGCCCGGCTGGGGCGCGGCGAAGTTCGCGGGAGGCTTGTAGGGGTGGTGGATCAGGTCGGTGATGGGCTTGGGCATGCCGCCATGCTAGCCCGTCCGGGACGGCGCCTTCTCAGACCGACCACTTCTCGATCAGCTTCGCGGCGCCCAGCGAGTCGTAGCTTTCGAAGGGCTGGTGAATCCACGGGTTGGTGGCCAGGTACTCGACCGAGTAGTCGGGCGTGAAGGTCGACAGTGCCTTGGTCCAGATCACGGCACTGCGCAGCTCGGTGATCGGCTGGTAGTTGCTCTTGAGCATCTCCACCACCGCATGCAGCGTGTGGCCCGAGTCGGCCAGGTCGTCGACCAGCAGCACCCGGCCCGCGATCTCGCCCTTGGGCGTGGTGATGTAGCGCGCGATGTCCAGGTGCCCCTGGATCGTGCCGGCGTCGGCGCGGTAGGAGCTGGTCGACATGATGGCCAGCGGCTTGTCGAAGATGCGCGACAGCACATCGCCCGGCCGCATGCCGCCGCGCGCCAGGCACAGGATGGTGTCGAACTGCCAGCCCGACTGGTGCACCTTGATCGCGAGCTTCTCGATCAGGTTGTGGTACTCGTCGTAGCTCACGTAGAGGTGTTTGCCGTCTTCGGTCAACATGTCATTGGTTCCTGGAAAAAAATCGGGCTGCCGAACGCAGAAGACGCAGAAGTCACGCAGAGGGCGCGGAAGAAAACCAAAATGGAATTCGATCGTTCATCGTCTTTTCTGCGCCTTCTGCGACACCTTTGCGCCCTCTGCGTTCGGCTGTTCGGTATCCGAATTCAATCGGCCAGGTAAGGGTGCCGCATCATGATCGTGTGATCGCGGTCCGGGCTGGTCGACACCATGTGGATCGGCACGCCCGTGACCTGCTCGATGCGCTGCAGGTAGAGGCGAGCGTTGACCGGCAGCCTGTCGTACTGGGTGATGCCCACGGTGCTCTCGCTCCAGCCCTCCAGGGTCTCGTAGACGGGCTTGCAGCGCGCGATCTCGTCGGCGCCCATGGGCAGGATGTCGGTGTACTCGCCGTCGAGCTCGTAGCCGGTGCACAGCAGCAGTTCCTTCAGTCCGTCCAGCACGTCCAGCTTGGTGATGCACAGGCCGGAAAGACCGTTGACCTGCGCCGAGCGCTTGAGCAGCGCGGCGTCGAACCAGCCGCAGCGGCGGCTGCGGCCGGTGGTCACGCCTTTCTCGGCGCCCACGGTGCTCAGGTGATAGCCCACAGTGCCGGGCTTGTCCCACTCGAGCTCGGTCGGGAAGGGACCGCCGCCCACGCGCGTGCAATAGGCCTTGGTGATGCCGAGGATGTAATGCAGCAGGCCCGGCCCCACGCCCGCGCCGGCCGCCGCATTGCCGGCCACGCAGTTGCTGGAGGTCACGTAGGGGTAGGTGCCGTGGTCGACGTCCAGCAGTGTGCCCTGCGCGCCTTCGAACAGCAGGTTGGCACCGGCGCGATGGGCGTCGTTCAGCTCGCGCGAGACGTCGGCCATCATGGGCCTGAGCAGTTCCGCATGGCGCATCGCTTCGTCGTAGACCGCATCGAACTCGATCGCCGGCGCAGCCAGCACCTGCGTGAGCACATGGTTGTGCAGCTCGAGCAGCACGCGCAGCTTGGCCGCGAAGCGTTCCGGGTGCTTGAGGTCCTGCACGCGCAGCGCGCGGCGCGCGATCTTGTCCTCGTAGGCCGGGCCGATGCCGCGCCCGGTGGTGCCGATCTTCTCGATGCCGCCCTTCTCGCGGTAGGCCTCGCGTGCGACGTCCAGCGCCGCGTGGAAGGGCAGGATCAGGGGGCAGGCCTCGCTGATGCGCAGGCGCGAGCGCACTTCGACGCCGGCCTTCTCCAGCCCCTCGATCTCCTCGAAGAGCTTGGCGGCCGACAGCACCACGCCGTTGCCGATGTAGCACTTGACGCCCGGGCGCATGATGCCGCTGGGGATCAGGTGCAGCGCGGTCTTCACGCCGTTGATGACCAAGGTGTGGCCTGCGTTGTGGCCGCCCTGGAAGCGCACCACGCCCTGCGCGCTCTCGGTCAGCCAGTCGACCAGTTTGCCCTTGCCTTCGTCGCCCCATTGGGTGCCGACGACGACCACGTTTCGTCCGGTGGTAACGCTCATGATGTTTCGCTTCTCAGATTCAGATGCCTTGGACTTTCCACTGCCCGGCCTGCTCGATCAGCTCGCGGTCGCAGTGGAATTCGTCGATCTCGCTCTCGTGGCCGGGCAGCACGCAGACCACGGTCTCGCCCTGGCTGCGCAGCGCGGCGATGGTCTGGGCCAGCCCCTGGGCGTCGCTCCAGGGCGCGCGGATCGCGGCGCGCAGTGCCCGCGCCGGCAGCACACCCACCAGTTCGCGCACGTCGAGGCTGAAGCCGACGGCCGGACGGTTGCGGCCGAACACCGCGCCCACCTCGTCGTAGCGGCCGCCGCGCACCAGCGCATCGCTGGCGCCTTCCGTGTAGATGCCGAAGCGCATCCCGCTGTAGTAGGCGTAGCCGCGCAGGTCGGCCAGGTCGAAGCTGATGCGGGCACCGTCCAGCCGCTGGGCCAGCTGCTTCAGGTCCGCGAGCGCCTGGCGCATGCCGGTCGAATCGGGCAGCGCCTTGGCCGCCTCGTCGAGTACCGCGGCATCGCCATAGAGATGCAGCAGCGCGAGCAGGCCCTCGCGCGCTGCGGCGGGAAAGCCGGCCGTGAGGTCGCGCAGGCCGCTGGCGTCCTTGGCGGCCAGCGCCGCATGCACGCGCGCGATGGTCGCCGCATCCACCGGCACGCCGGCAAACAACGCGCGCACGATGCGCGCATCGGCCAGGTCGACGATGACGGGCTTGTCGACGCCGGCCGCGCGCAGGCAGTCGAGCGCCAGGCGCAGCACCTCGGTGTCGGCCTCCAGCCCTGCGTGGCCGTAGATCTCGGCGCCGAACTGCAGCGGCTCGCGGGTCGCGTGCGGACGGTCGGGCCGGGTGTGCAGCACCGGGCCGCAATAGCAGAGGCGGGCCACGCCGCGGCGGTTGAGCAGGTGGGCGTCGATGCGAGCCACCTGGGGCGTGGTGTCGGCACGCAGTCCCATGCTGCGCCCGGAGAGCTGATCGACCAGCTTGAAGGTCTGCAGGTCCAGCGCCTCGCCGGTACCGGACAAAAGTGACTCCAGGTGCTCCAGCAGCGGCGGCATCACCAGCTCATAGCCATAGCCACGGGCGGTGTCGAGCAGCTGGCGTCGAAGTTCTTCGATGTGACGCGCCTCGGAGGGCAGCACATCGGCAATGTGATCCGGGAGGACCCAGGCGGACATGGGGATCGGGGGCGTGGTTAAACCCGGATTCTACCGGGCCATCGAGGCCCGCTTTCCCTTGATCGAACCGGCCTCAGGCCAGGACCCAGAGCAGGAAGAGTCCCAGCAGGATGCTGCAAAGCCCGAAGAAGCGCAGCTGTCCATCGCGCAGCTGCATGAGCTGGCCGAAGCCTCGCCGCCAGCCGCCGGGCGAGACGAAGGGCAGGATGCCTTCGATCACCAGCACGAGCGCCAGCGCGCTCCAGAAGGTCTCTGCGCTCACGGTCGAACGCTAGCGGCGCGCCGCCGCTGCGGCGCCACCCGAGCTCTGCATCGCGCGGAAGAAGTCCGACGACGGGTCCAGCACCATCACGTCGCTCTTCTTGTTGAAGCTTTGCTTGTAGGCATCGAGGCTGCGGTAGAACTGGGCGAACTGCGGATCGCGGCCGAAGGCCTCTGCATAGGCCGACGCGGCACGCGCATCGCCCTCGCCCTTGATCTTCTGGGCATCGCGGTAGGCATTGGCCACGATCACCTCGCGCTGGCGGTCGGCATCGGCGCGGATCTTCTCGCCCTCGGCAAAGCCGGTGGAGCGCAGCTCGTTGGCCACGCGCTTGCGCTCGGCCTCCATCCGGCGGTAGACCGATTCGGTGATCGCCTCCACGTAGTCGACGCGCGTGACGCGCACGTCGATGATGTCGATGCCCCAGGGCTTGGCGCCCTTCACCACCGCCAGCATCTCCCGCTGCACGTCGTTCATGAGGGCTTCGCGGCGCACCGAGATCAGGTCGCGCACCGTGCGCTTGTTGACGTTCTCCTGGAACGCGTTGCGCACCACGCGGTTGAGCTGCACGGCACCCGCGTTCTCGTCGAGGCCGACGTTGCGGATGTATTCCGAGGGGTTGGTGATGCGCCAGCGCACGTACCAGTCCACCACCACGCGCTGCTTCTCGAGCGTGAGCATCGGCTCGGGGTCGAGGCTGGACAGCGTGAGCAGGCGCTTGTCGATGTACGACACGTTCTGGAAAGGCGGCGGCAGCTTGAAGTTCAAGCCAGGCTCGGTGATCACTTCCTTGATCTGGCCGAGGGCGTAGACCACGCCGAACTGGCGCTGGTCGACCACGAAGAGCGTGGAGCTCAGCAGCGCGAGCGCCACCAGCACCGACGATACGATGAAGCCTAGTCTGTTCATTGTTGTGTTGCTCCTCAGCGCACGTCGCGGTCACGCGAGCGGCCGTCGCGCGCACGCGAATCATTGGGCACGACCGGTATCACCGACGACTGCGGCGGCGCGGTGCCGGCCACGCTCGGGCTGGCGCCGTCGGCAGGCGCGCCGGCCGCACCCTGGCCGGACATCTGCATCAGCTTGTCCAGCGGCAGGTACAGCAGGTTCGAGCCCTGCTTGGAATCGACCAGCACCTTGGTGGTGTTGGTGTAGATCTGCTGCATGGCGTCGGTGTACATGCGGTCGCGCGTGACCTGTGGCGCCCGCTGGTATTCGGCCAGCACGGCGCTGAAGCGCTGCGCGTCGCCTTGTGCCTGCGCGATGATCCTGGCCTTGTAGGCTTCGGACTCTTCCTTCAGGCGCGAGGCGGTGCCGGTGGCGCGCGGCACCACGTCGTTGGCATAGGCCTGCGCTTCGTTCTTGGTGCGCTCGCGTTCCTGCCCGGCCTTGAGCACGTCGTCGAAGGCCGCCTGCACCTGCTCCGGCGGACGGAGCCCGCCCTGCTGCAGGTTGATGCCCACCACTTCGACGCCGACCTTGTAGCGGTCCAGGATGTTCTGCATCAGGGCGCGCACGCGCGGCGCGATCTGGTCGCGCTCCTCGGCCAGCGCGGCGTCCATCTTCATCTTGCCGACCACCTCGCGCACCGCCGTCTCGGCGACCTGCACCACCGCATCGGTCGGAGTCTTGCTCTCGTAGAGGTAGGCACGGGCGTCGCTCAGGCGGTACTGCACGGCGAACTTGATCTCGACGATGTTCTCGTCTTCGGTCAGCATGGCCGACTCGCGCAAGCCGGTCGAACGCACGATGGAGTCGCGGCCGACGTCGATGGAGCGGATCTGGGTCACGATCACGACCTCGTGGCGCTGGATCGGGTACGGCAGGCGCCAGTTGAAGCCCGCTCCCACCGTCGTCTTGTAGCGGCCGAACTGCGTGATGACGGCCTGGTGGCCTTCGTTGACGATGAAGAAGCCCGTGCCCAGCCAGATCAGCACCGCGACCGCCGCCACCAGGCCCAGGCCGACGCCGGCGTTTTTCATGTCGGGCTTGAGGCCGTTGCCGCCATTGCCGCCGTTCGGGCGGCCGCCATTGCCGCCGCGGCCGCCGCCGAACAGGCCGCCGAGCTTGCGATTGAAGTCGCGCCAGAGCTCGTCGAGATCGGGGGGGCCCTGGTTCGGCCCCTGGCCGCGCGGGCGGTTGTTGTTGCCGGAAGATCCGGAGTCGTCGTCGGGACGGTTGGCGTTGGGACGGTCGCCGTTCGAGGAAGGCTCGTCGCCACGCCCCCAACGCCCGTCATTCAGGTTGAAGATGCCCCGAAACCGACTCCACACTGGCTTTGCATTCATTCGTTCTGTTCTCTGGTCAGTGAGGCGATTGTGCCAATCCGCCGGGAGCATCGTGCAATTCGGTGTCCGGCTCTGGGGTCATGGCCCCGGCTGTCGAGGGCGCGCGCCGCGCGAGCTCGGCCCGCAGCGCCGGCAGGCCTTCGGCCGTATGGGCGCTCAGGAAGATGCGCGACACCTTCGTGCCGTCGACCTCGATCTCGTCGACCAGCGAGAGCGGCCGCTGCGCGTCCTCGAGCGCATCCAGCTTGTTGAAGACCAGGAGTTGCGGCACGGTGTCGGCGCCGATCTCGCGCAGCACCGACTGCACCTCGACCATCTG
>Ga0075370_10000585_pt1 | contig 14059 bp, 13 predicted proteins | sample EndMethybrTD3035_FD_71398 | JGI IMG/M metagenome (GOLD analysis project Ga0075370, IMG submission 71398) | Populus endosphere microbial communities from Tennessee, USA - Endosphere MetaG P. TD hybrid TD303-5 | ecosystem: Host-associated > Plants > Roots > Endosphere | place: USA: Tennessee... | reverse complement strand
CTCGCCGAAGTCGCGCCCGACGCGATCGAGGCGATGCCCGAAGAGCCCGACGCCAACGCCGCGCGGTATGAAAAGCTGATCAACATCAAGGATCGCGGTCAGATCTTCCGGATCGACGTCGATTCGATCGAGCATATTGAGGCCGCCGGCGATTACATGTGCATCCGCACCGCCGACAACTCGCTGATCCTGCGCGAGACGATGAAGGACCTTGAGCGCCGGCTCGACCCGCGCGTGTTCCAGCGCGTGCACCGCTCGACAATCGTCAACCTCAACCAGGTTCGTCAGGTCAAGCCGCATACCAACGGCGAATGCTTCCTCGTGCTCGATTCGGGCGCGCAGGTTAAGGTGAGCCGGTCCTACCGCGACGTGGTGGCGCGCTTCGTTCATTGACGTGGTCCCGGGCTTGACCCGGGATCACCGGCCGCTAGGTCCAGTGGCATGAGCACCTTCGCCATCCCCGGCTTCGATCTCGAAGCGTTCGTCACCGCGACCTTGGCCGAGGACCTCGGCGAAGGTTGGCCCGGCGGTGGCCGCGACGTGACCTCCGAAAGCGTCATCCCTGCCGACGCCCGCTTCGCCGGGGTGATGGATAGCCGCGATCCGATCACCGTCGCCGGACTGCCGATCGCCGCTGCATTCTTCAGCAGGCTCGATCCAGCGATGGAAATCGAGATCCTCGTCGCGGAAGGCGAGGCGGTGCCCGCAGGCTCGGATCTCATGCGCCTATCCGGCAATGCCCGCGCCATGCTGACCGCCGAGCGCAGCGCGCTAAACACCGTCCAGCATCTGTCCGGCATCGCGACGATGACGCGTCAATACGTCGATGCCATGGACGACAAAGGGGTACTGCTCGACACCCGCAAGACCATCCCAGGCCTTCGCCATCTCGAAAAGTACGCGACCCGAATGGGCGGCGCGCAAAACCACCGGCTCGGACTGTGGGACGCGGCAATGATCAAGGACAACCACGTCGCGGTCGCCGGCGGGGTTGGAGAGGCGGTGCGTCGGGCAAGGGCAGCCGGCGTCGAGCGGATCATCTGCGAGGTGGACCATCTCGATCAGATCGAGCCCGCGTTACAGGCCGGTGCAAGCCATTTGCTTCTCGACAACATGCCCCCTGCGACGCTGGTGGAAGCCGTCGCGCTGGTCGCCGGTCGCGTGCCTTGCGAAGCCTCGGGCGGAGTCAACCTTCAAACCATCGGTGCGATCGCCGCGACGGGCGTCGATTACGTCTCGGTCGGCCGGCTGACGCAAAGTGCGCCCGCCGCCGACATCGGGCTGGATTTTACGCCGCTGTGACCCGGCGCGCCGCCGCGCTGCTGGCTCTGGCCTTGCCCGTTCCGGCATTTGCCCAGGCCTATCAGTGCGCGCCGCCCCCGCGGTTCGATCCGGTGCGGCCAATCCAACCCGAGGGACCGCCGCGGCGCGTGCCGATCGCCGGCTATACGCTGGCGGTGAGCTGGTCGCCCGAATATTGCCGGCGGCCGCAGGGCAAGGCCTCGATGCAGTGCTCGGGCGCCAATGGCCGCTTCGGCTTCGTGCTCCACGGACTCTGGCCCGAGGCGCGGAGCGGGCCGGCGCCGCAATGGTGTTCGATCAACCCGCGCCCCTCGGCCGACCTCATCCGCCGCAACCTGTGCATGACGCCCGTTCCGTGGCTGCTCGAGCACGAGTGGGCCAAGCACGGCAGCTGCATGGCGCAGAACCCTGAGGGCTATTACCGGGTGAGCTCGATCCTCTGGCGCTCGCTGCGCTGGCCCGACGCCGACCGACTTTCGCGCCAGCAGGGCCTGACCGTGGGCGACCTGCGCCGTGCCTTCATCGCGCGCAATCCCGACTGGAAGCTGGGGCAGGTCGGTGTGCTGCTGAGCCGCACCGGCTGGCTGCGCGAGCTCAAGCTCTGCTACGGACGCGGCTTCATGCCCACCGCCTGCCCGCGCGGCAGCCTCGGCCCACCCGATTCGGCGCCGCTGAAGATCTGGCGCGGGCTCTGAAAAGACTCGCCTTTCCTACCCGGAGCGAATCTGCGAGTTTCCTCAGGCTCTTTCTCACCGTCCAAGCTGCTGATATTTCAGCTATATTTTCTGCCAGTGGGCAAACGCTGGCATAGTCACCATGCGCCACATGCGCGAGGATCGTGAAGTTCCAAAATAACTTCTTTTGATATCAATCATTTACCTCTGGTAAGCCGTGTCAACTTCGCCGCTCCCGGAAAAAACCGCGGAGCAGCTCCGCCGCCTCCACTTCGCCGATGCCGGAATAGACCTCGGGCCGATGCAGGCACTGGTCCTGCTCGAACACCCGCGCGCCGTGCTCGACCGCGCCGCCCTTGGGATCGGAGGCGCCGTAATAGACCTTGGCGATTCGGGCGTGGGCGATGGCACCGGCGCACATCGCGCAAGGTTCGAGCGTGACCCAGAGTTCGCAGCCGTCGAGGCGCTCGTTGCCGAGCGCCTGCGCCGCGGCGCGAATCGCCAGCAGCTCGGCATGGGCGGTGGGATCGTGCAGTCCGCGCGGGGCGTTGTGTGCGGCCGAAATCACCGCACCTTCCTTGACCACGACCGCACCGATCGGCACTTCGCCTGCCGCAACGGCCTTTTCGGCCTCGGCAAGCGCGAGGGCCATGGGTTCGGGGAGCGGCCAACGGGACATCTCGTCGCCGCTAACACCTCGCGCACCCTGTGTACAACTTGACCTTGGCCGGGTGAATCGGTAAGGGCGCCGCTCCCCCGTTATGGGCCAGCATTTTCGAAGCGAGTAAAACCATGTCCCGCATTTGCGAACTGACCGGCAAGGGCCGCCAAGTCGGCAACAACGTCAGCCACGCCAACAACAAGACCAAGCGCGTGTTCCTGCCGAACCTGCAGAACGTCACGCTGCTGTCCGACGGTCTGGAGCGCAGCTTCAAGTTTCGCGTGTCGACCCACGGTCTGCGTTCGGTCGAGCATGTCGGCGGCCTCGACAACTGGCTGCTGAAGGCGTCGGACGCGAAGCTCTCGCCGCGCGCGCTCAAGGTGAAGCGCGACCTCGCCAAGAAGCAGGTCGCCGCTTAAGCCTCTTTCAGAGGCAATTCGCTGAAGGGCGCGGGGGTCACCCTCGCGCCTTTTTGCATGCCTGGGTCGTTTCCGGCTCGCGCCGCTGAACACGTCAAGGTAATCGCGCGGGATCGACGACCATCTTCCATAGCAGCGTGCGCTGGGTCGCGGCGTGGTTGTCGTCCGAGATCAACCATACGGTGACCCGGCCGTCTGCGCGCGGCTCGATTGCCATGCCTTCGAAATTGTCGACCGGCATCGTCGAGGTCAGCTTCGCCACCTCGATGCTCTGCCAGACCGCGCCAGGGCGAATCTCGGCGGGATCGGCAATCATGATCCGCCCGGCAAAATGCAGCGGAAACGGCCAGAGCAGCCGGCGCTGGAGAATCAGCACGCGCCCGTCGGGCAACTGGGCCATGTCGGTGACGCTGAAATTGGGCGAGCCGGCAAAAGTGAAGTCCGCGGTCTTGTCACCCAGCAACGGATCGCGCGGAAACAGCACCGCTGGGTGAAGGCGCGATTCGAACCAGCCGGCAAACCCCTCCTCGATCGTGACGAAGCGCCCATCGTGCAGCCGCACCATGGCCTCGGGACCGACGTTGCGGGGCCAGTCGCGCATCGCAAGCGGCCTTATGTTGACGAAGCTGCGGAAGGCGGGATCGATCCGCGAGATGGCATTGCTGTCCTCGCGGGCCACCCAGACCGTGCCGGTCGCGGGATCCTCGGTCGCGGCTTCGGTGTCACGGTTCTTGCGCTGGCGTTCGCGCCCGGGAAGCACTTCGGCCGAGATCGACGGCGCATAGCGCGTACTGGGCGGCGAGAACTCGAAAAGCCGGGCGTTGTCGGCAATCGCCATCAGCCGCCCCCCCGGCCGCGGCAGCAGCGCCGAATAGCCGCCGAAGGCGCTGTAGTCGCTGGTCAGCGACCAGGCCTGCTTGAGCTCGAAAGCGCCGAGATGGCGCGCCAGTTCGGCCTTGGGCGGAAGCGGCACCGCGGCGAAGCGGAGCGAGGCCGTGGAGTTCCATAAATCGGCGGGCTGACGGAACCAGGTTCCCGGCGCTAGCCCCAGGATCAGCAGCAGGGCGAGGAGAACGCGGCGCACGGGCTGACGGCATAGCGGATGCCGGCAAGGCTGCAAGAGCGCTTGGCCGGGCCGTTCCCTGGGCACGAAAAAAGGCGGCTCCTTGCGGAGCCGCCCCGGTATCAGTCCTGAGCTTGCAGCTTAGAACTTGAAGTTGGCACCCGCGCGGAATGCGCGGCCGATCACGCCGTTGATGTGCCAGGTCGGCAGGTAGTTCGTACCCGAATAGGATTCGGGAACCACCGGCGCCTTGGCGTTCAGCAGGTTGCTGACGTTGACATAGACCGAGACACCGTCCGTGATCTTCAACGAAGCGTTCAGATCGAGGTCGATGAAGCGCTTGGCGTAGCAGAACGCATCACCCGTGCCGTAGAGGTTGTCGGCAGCGCAGGAGAGCGCCGGCGAAGCGCCTTCGTCCGCCGCGACCTGCTTGATCTTCGACACGTAGTAGGCCGTCAGCGTGACCGTTGCCGGACCTGCTTCCAGCGTGTTCTGCCAGTTGCCGCGCCACTTCGGCGTGCCTGCGCCCGACGACAGCTCGTAGGGGCCCATGGTGCCGACGTACTTCTGCACGGCCGCTCCGGCGCCCGGCGAGAAGTCATACTTGAAGATATCGGTCACTTCGAGGCGGCTGGTGAACTTCACCGAATCGCTGAGCGGGAACGTGGCAGTCGCCGTGATGTCCATGCCCGAAGTGACCAGCGAAGCGCCGTTGACGAAGGGAGCATTGATGATCAGCACGCGCGGCAGCGCATTCGGGAATAGCGGGTCGATCGCGTCGACGACGTTGCACGAATAACCCGCCCCAACTGCCGCGACGTTGGCGCAGCCCTGGGCCGCCGTGGTGCCGCGGAAGTAGGCGTTGCGCGCTTCGCCCTGGAGCGGAGCCGACACGATCACGTCGGTCTTCTTGACGTTGTAGTAGTCGACCGTGAGGCTGAACCAGCGAGTCGGCTGGAACACAGCGCCGGCGGTAAAGCTGCGCGAGTTTTCAGGCTTGAGGTCGGGATTGCCGGTCAGGCCCGTGCAGAGCGAATAAGCATTCGCGTAGGTGTTCGTCGAGCCGCCGTGCGCCGCTGTAAAGGCGGCCGGGGGGTTGAAGGTCGAACAGCCGGCAAACGAGCTGCGCGGTCCGCTTTCACCGAAGGTCGGCGCGCGGAAGCCCTTCGAGAAGGTGCCGCGGAGCGCGACTTCCTTGATCGGCGTGAACTTCACGCCGATCTTCGGCGAGAAGTGGCTGAAGCCTTCCGAGTAGTGATCGTAACGGCCCGACGCATTGATATCGAGCTGCTCTAGGATCGGCGCATCGATTTCGAAGAAGGCCGCCGAGACTGTGTGCGCACCGAACGCCGCCGAGGTGGTCAGCGTATAGTAGCTCAGGTCGAAGTTGCGGTTGTTGTTCTCCAGCGTCTCGCGACGAACCTGGCCACCGACGAGAACCTGCAGCGGGCCACCCGGCAGCTCGGCGAACGAATGGCTGATCGACGCGTCGATCGACGCGAGCGTCGAGTGGGAAGGCGTCGTACGGTCAGGCGAGATCGACTGACGCACCGCATCCGTGTTCAGCTCCGGATTAACGAAGTTGTACGAACCGGTGTTGATCGCCTTCAGCAGGTTCGCGATGTTGATATAGCCGCGATCGGTGATGCTGAAGTTGTCGCGGGCGTAGACGCCTTCGACGCGGAAGTCCCAGCTGTCCGCGATCGAGCCGGAGATGCCGGCATTTACGCGGTAGAGATCGTTCTTGCGGGTGAAGTTGAACGGAACGTCACCGAACTGATAGTAGATGCGCGCGGCGCCGTTTGCCGGGTCGTTGGCAAAGGCGGTCGCGAAGGGGTTGTTCGGGTTGAGCCGACGGTCGGTCGCGGTGGCGCAGTTGACGCCCGAGGCGCAGATGTAAACCGGCAACACGATGCCCGGGTTGTTCGACGCAACCGTAGGCGAACCGCCGAACGGCTGCGTGGCGCGGATCACGTTCGGTCCCATGTTGCCGCCCGGAGCGGCTGCGCCGCGACCGACGTTGTAAATGCTGCTGTGCGACCACTGTCCGGCGACATAGGCTTCGATATTGTCGGATACGCGAACGCTAACCCGGCCGCTCAGCGAATAGCGCTCTTGATCGGGAAGGACCGTCGCATATTCCTTGGCGAAGTCGTGCTTGCAGCCCGTTCCGTCGGGGGTCGTGAAGCTGCCGAAAAGGCAGGCGCCTGGATTGAGCAGCTGGTACCTGGTCCCCAGCGGCGCGATGCTGCCCGAGAGCGGGTTGTTGAGATCGCTCTGTCCGGCGCGGATGACGACAGCGTTCGTGCTCTGCGTGGTGATCGAGCTGTCGGCGGTGTTGAGGTCCTTACCGCCGATGGAAGTTAGATCCACGGAATTGTAAGGAAAGCCGCGCTTGTCGATCGAGCCATCGTGCTGGTATTCGCCGCTGATGAAGACGTTGAAGCCCTTGTCTTCGTAGTCGCCATAGCCGGCGGTCAGGCTCAAGCGCTGATGGCCGCCATCGCCCTTTTCCGTGACGCCACCTTCGACGGTGCCGTCGATGCCCGTGACGTGCTTCTTGAGCTTCAGGTTGACCACGCCGCCGATGGCGTCTGCGCCGTAGGCCGACGAAGCACCATCCTTCAGCACTTCGATGGTCTCGATCAGGCTGAACGGGATCGAGTTGAGGTCGACATAGGCGTTATGCCCGTCGTCGTTCAGCGGGAAATTCGCCGAACGCAGACCGTCGATCAGCACCAGAGTCGACGAGACGCCAAGGCCGCGCAGCGAAACGGCGGCGCCGCCGCCCGAGAAGCCGTTCTGGAAGCCGGTCGAGATCGAACCGGCGCTGTCGGCCGAGACCGAGCGGATGGCTTCGTTGACGTTGGTCAGGCCGGCACGGACCAGGCTGTCCTGCGTGAGGACGGTTACCGGCGACGGCGTTTCGGTGTCGGTGCGGCGCAGCAGCGAGCCGGTGACGACGATCGTCTGCTCCTCGTTCGCGGTATCTTCGGCGGGCGCGGTATCCTGCGCAAATGCGTAGGACGACGCGAGCGCCATGCCCACGGCCACCGCCGCCGCTCCGGTTTTGAGCGCGACGTGAATCATCTTGGTTTTCATGAATTGGGACCCCTCAGTGAAAGAGGCCGCTCACTTCCGCCTGAGCATGCAAAAAGCATGTCCGTGCTCCGGGAATGCACGGATGCCAGACGGATTGAACGGCCTTGTCGATAAAAACTTACATGGCTGAAAGTTTGTCTTGGGGCCATATACTGACAAATCTGTAAGGGCACTTTTTGATAATCTGTAACAATCCTGCAACACATACGGCGTCGCCTGCGCCGGAATGCACAGCGCCCATCTTTCAGTAAGTGTTTGAAATCAGCCGATTTGGTAGTCAGTTCATCGGTCCGGTGAACAGGATTGGATCAAGGCGCGAATCGCGCCACTTGATGCTCCAGTGCAGATGCGGGCCGGTCGCACGGCCGGTCATGCCGATCCGGCCGACGATCTGGCCCTGCTTCACCGCCTCGCCCTGGCGCACCAGTATTTGCGAGCAATGCAGGAAGGCGCTGTTGAGCCCCATGCCGTGATCGATCATCAGGAGGTTGCCCTCGAGCGTGAACGGGCTTACCGCCGCGAGGATTACTACGCCATCGGCCGGCGCAGTAATCGGCGCACCGGCCCCGCCCGCGATGTCAGTGCCCGAATGGTACGAGCCGGGCGTGCCGTTGTAGATGCGCTGCGAGCCGAACATTCCCGAAAGGCGGCCTCTGGCCGGCCAGACGAAGCGCTGCCGCCAGCCCTGGCTGCCGCTATCGATCGCCCGCGCTGCGTTGATCTGCGCCAGCTCAGCGGCGCGACGGATGCGGAAAGCCTCGCTCGGCGGGGTGCCGGGCTTCGGGCCGAGCGGAATATATTCGAGCTTCCAGGCGCGCGGCGAGACCGTCAACGTGCGCGTGGCCGTGCTGCCGTCGGCAAGCCGGGCGACAAGCTGCGCCTGCGCGCCGGCGTCACGGTCGAAAGCGACGAAGAAGCCGCCGTCGGGCGCCACGGCGACGGGTTTGCCGTCGAGCGTGAGCGCCTTGGTGCCCGCGGGCACCGTTCCGCGCGCCCATCCGCCCTGGGTCAGTTCGCCCGAAAGCGCGATGTCCGGTCGCGGCGCGCTGGCGCTCGATCGGGTGACGCCGCTGCCGATCGCCGCGACGAGTGCCGCACCGCCGAGCCCCAGCGCCAGGATCAGCGAACGCTTCACTTCGCTCCCGTCAGCCCCCGGGCTTCGATCAGCCTGCGTGTCGAGATCTCGCAGCTGGAATAAGCCTCCTGCAGGTCACCGCTCCAATAGCGCAGCGAATCCAGCGGAATCTTCTCACCCGTCACGGCGCAGAGGACATAGCTGCCGGCGGTCACCACGCGGAAACCGTTGGGGCCATAATGCAGCGTGGCGGGGCGATCATTCGAGGACATCAGCATGGCAGACACTATAGGAAGCCCCCAGCCTCAAAGCAATTTGCCTAGAGCAGTTTGCCCTGCTCTGGCGGCGTCGGTTTGTCCTTGCGGGCAGGCGGATTGGCGCGAGCGCCAAGCGGAACGACCGAAAGTGCCTCCTTGTCCTTGAAGTGGAGGACGAGACTCGGCTCTTTGGCGGCCGACGCTTTGCTCACAAGCGTTCGGCCATCCTCGGATGTAACACGGACATAACCGCGTTCGAGAATGTTGTCGGGATTGAGCGAGACCATCAGCCGGCCCAGCCCCTCGAGCCGATCACGTTGCGTGGCGAGGCGCGCCGTGACCAGCGCGGGCGTCAGCCGCTGCGCCGCAAGCCTATGTTTCGCGTGATCGAGCCGCGAGGCCAGCAGCGGCGCCGACAGCCGCGCCCGGTCGGCCTGCAGTGCCTGGCGCGCAACGACGATCCGCTCGCCCAGCCCACGCCGCAGCCGTTCGCCGAGCTCGTCGAGCCGCTGGACGAAGGGCGCGAGCACCGCGTCGGCGCGCGGCAGGCGTTGGACGCGGGCTTCGAGCCGCTCGCGGCCCAGCGCCACCGGCCGCGCGACGGCGCGGCGCTTGCGCAAGGCCAGCTCGGCGATCTGGTTGATCAGCTCGCTGCGCACCGGCACCGCATGCTCGGCCGCCGCAGTCGGGGTCGGCGCGCGCAGGTCTGCAGCGAAATCGGCGAGCGTGGTGTCGGTCTCGTGGCCGACGGCCGAGATCACCGGGATCGAGCAGCCGGCGATGGCCCGCACGACCGCTTCCTCGTTGAACGCCCAGAGGTCCTCGATCGAGCCGCCACCGCGCGCGACGATGACGAGATCGGGCCGCGGCACGGGTCCGCCCTGGAGTAACTGGGAAAAACCATTGACCGCCGCGGCCACCTGCTCGGCCGCGCCGTTGCCCTGGACCAGTACCGGCCAGACCAGCACCTGGATCGGAAAGCGATCCGACAAGCGGTGGAGGATGTCGCGGATCACTGCGCCGGTGGGCGATGTCACTACGCCGATTACATGCGGCAGGAACGGTATCGGCCGCTTGCGCTCGCTGGCAAACAGCCCTTCGGCCTCGAGCCGCGCCTTGGTCTTGGCGAGCAGTGCGAGCAATGCCCCCTCGCCCGCAACTTCCATCCGGTCTATGACGATCTGGTAGTTCGAGCGACCGGGATAGGTGGTCAGCTTGCCGCTGGCGATCACCTCGATACCATCCTCGACGCGGAACGGCAGATTGCCCGCCTGCCCCCGCCACATCACACCGTCGAGCCGCGCCGCTTCGTCCTTGAGGCAGAGGTAGAGATGGCCCGAGGCCGCGCGTTTCACTCCCGAAAGTTCGCCCCGCACGCGGACGAAGCCGAAGCGTTCTTCGACCGCGCGCTTCAGCCGGCCCGAAATCTCGCTCACCGAGAGCGGCGCAGCGTTGTCGCCGGGCAAGTCCTTCGCTACCAGCCCGCCATTGTCATCGTCATCGGAATAAGAAGGCACGGCTGATGAATATCCTGCTGCTGGGATCGGGCGGGCGCGAACATGCGCTGGCGTGGAAGCTCGCGCAATCCCAGCTCTGCGATCGGCTCCATGCGGCGCCCGGTAATCCGGGGATCGCCGAACATGCCGAACTGGTAACGCTCGACGTCACCGATCACGCGGCGGTCGTCGCCTTCTGCGAGGCGCAGCGGATCGGCCTCGTCGTCGTTGGCCCCGAGGCGCCGCTCGTCGACGGGCTTGCCGATACGCTGCGCGCTGCAGGCTTCTCGGTGTTCGGACCCAGCCGCGCGGCAGCGCAGCTCGAAGGCAGCAAGGGCTTCACCAAGGACCTCTGCACGCGCGCCAACATCCCGACTGCCGGCTATGTCCGCGTGACCAGCGAGGCCGCGGCCATGGCAGCGCTCGAACGCTTCGGCGCACCAGTGGTGATCAAGGCCGACGGACTCGCCGCAGGCAAGGGCGTGACCGTGGCCATGACCCGCGGCGAAGCCGACGAGGCTGTACGCGACATCTTCGCCGGGCGCTTCGGCGATGCCGGCGCCGAAGCGGTGATCGAGGAATTTCTCGAAGGCGAGGAAGCGAGCTTCTTCGCGCTGACCGATGGCAGCACGATCATGCCCTTCGGTTCGGCGCAGGACCACAAGCGCGTCGGAGACGGCGACACCGGTCCCAACACCGGCGGCATGGGCGCCTATAGCCCGGCGACGGTTTTGACCCCGCTGCTCGAAGGCGAAGTGATCGAGCGGATAATCGCGCCGACGGTTCGGACGATGACCGCCGAGGGAACGCCTTACTCGGGTGTCCTCTTTGCCGGGCTTATGCTCACCCGCGACGGCCCCAAGCTGATCGAGTACAATGCGCGTTTCGGCGATCCCGAATGCCAGGTGCTGATGAGCCGGTTGGAGAGCGATCTTGCCGAACTGCTGCTGGCCTGTGCCCAAAACCGGCTGAGCACCTGCCAGCCACCGCGGTTTTCGCCAGAGCCGGCGCTGACCGTGGTCATGGCCGCGGAGGGATATCCTTGCACGCCGAAGAAGGGCGGCCGGATCGACGGGATACGCGCGGCGGAGAAGGAAGGGGCCAAGGTGTTCCACGCGGGAACAGCGCTGGGCATCGACGGCGTGCTGACCGCGAACGGCGGCCGGGTGCTCAACGTGACCGCGCGGGGGGCCTCGGTGCGAGAGGCTCAGGCCAGCGCCTATGCGGCGGTCGACACGATCCGCTTTCCCGACGGTTTCTGCCGCCGCGACATCGGCTGGCGCGAGGCCGAGCGAGAAACCGAAACCCCTTAATTTATCAAGGCGCTCCGGGCCGGGACGTATCATTTTCCCTGTCTCGCGAGGCGTTGATAAACTCTATTCCGGAGATAGACTTTCCCCGCTGAACAACAGCGACATGGGAGAGAACGATGCGCCGGACGACTACGTTTTTCGCGTTGACGATGCTTCTGCTGGCAGGCTGTTCCGAAAGGGCACGGGACGAGCCTCGGAACAAATTCGGGTATTCCGAAGCCGGGTCTTCCCAGCAGGTTACAAGCATCGACATCAGGGAAGAAGTTCCCCGCCCGTCCTACAACATTGCGCCACCCGCGGTCTCAAGTCCACCCGACAGGATGGCGGCACCGGGTATCGCCGTGACCGCCGCACCTGGCCGTGGCCTTCAGCTACCGCTATGCCTTCGTCCTGCCCGACACGGCGATCTCCGCCATCCAGGAGCAACATGCCACGGCTTGCGAGAAACTGGGTCCGCAGCACTGCCGCATCGTCGGCATGCACTACACGCTGGTCGATGAAGACCAGGTTCGCGGCCAGTTGCAGTTCAAACTCGATCCGGCACTGGCACGCAGTTTCGGCAAGGAAGGCATCGCCGCAGTCGAACGTGCGAAGGGGCGGCTGGTCGACGCTGCGATTGAAGGCAACGATGTGGGAACCGCGATCACCGAATCACAACGCCGCAGCGTCCAGATCGCCGCCGAACTGAACCGGATCGATCGCCTGCTGGCCGAGAAGGCGCTCAGCAGAACCGAACTCGAAGAACTGCGCGCCCAGGCAGCGCGCTTGCGCAGCCAACTGGCGCGCGAAGTCGATACCCGCGGCCAAGGCGAGGAGATGCTGGCCAACACGCCGATGACGTTCAACTACGCCGGAAAGAAGGGCTTCAGCTGGGGCGACGACGCGATCGGCGAGGCCTGGGATTCGAGCCGGTCGAGCTTCGCCACGATGGCCTCGATCATCCTGGTCGGCCTGGGTATCCTGCTGCCCTGGACAGCACTCCTCGGGCTGCTGTTCTTTGTCTGGCGCAAGACGCCGCTGCGCCGATTGAGCTTCCACCGCCGGCCAGAGATGGAGCCCGAGATCGTCGTTGCGGAAACGCCTAGCCCAGCTTCGCCGCCAATTCCTTGAGATCCGCTTCGGGGCGCGCGCCGTAGTGCGAGATCACTTCGGCCGCGCAGACCGCGCCGAGCTTGAGGCTCTGCGCCAGCGAATAACCGCGGACGTGGCCGAAGAGGAAGCCGGCGGCGAAGAGGTCGCCCGCCCCGGTGGTGTCGACGACCTTGGCGATCGGCTCGGCGGAGACTTCGGCGCGCTCGGTAGCGTTCACCGCGATCGCGCCCTCGGCGCCGCGCGTGACGACGAGCAGCGGCACCCGGCCAGCCAGCGATGCCACGCCGGCGTCGAAGTCGGACTCGCCGGTGAGTGCGGCCAGTTCGTCCTGATTGGCGAAGAGGATGTCGATCTCGCCCGCGGCGATCAGCTTGCGAAAATCGTCGCCGTGGCGGGAGATGACGAATGCGTCGGACAGGGTAAAAGCGACCTTGCGGCCAGCGACCTTGGCCGCGGCTATCGCCTTCCGCATCGCTGCGCGCGGCTCTTCGGGATCCCAGAGATAGCCTTCGAGATAGAGCACTGCGGCGCTGGCGATCGCGCTTTCATCGAGTGCGCCGGCAGGCAAGAACTGCGACGCGCCGAGATAGGTGTTCATCGTGCGCTGGCCATCGGGCGAGACGAAGATCAGGCAGCGCGCCGTCGGCGGGTCGCCAGCGCGCGCAGGCGTACCGAACTCGATGCCGCCGGCGCGGATGTCATGCGCGAATACCTCGCCGAGCTGGTCGTCGGCGACTTGGCCGATGAAGGCGCACTTTGCGCCGAGCGCGGCGAGGCCGGCCAGCGTGTTCGCTGCCGATCCGCCCGAGATTTCGCGCGCCGGCCCCATCGCGTCGTAGAGTTCGCGAGCCTGGTCGGTGTCGACCAGGGTCATGCCGCCGCGAACGAGGCCAAGCTGCTCGATCGCCTCGTCCGAGCTCGGCGCCATGACATCGACGATGGCGTTGCCGATGGCGATAACGTCGATGGCCGGCGAATTCTGGGGCTGAGACATCGGCGGGTTCCTGTGTTTGGTTGTTCAGCGCGGCGCCTAGCGGCGGGCGGCGCTCAGGACAAGCTCAGTTGGCGTTGACAGAACCGGTCGCTCAAGCGATGCCGCTGGGCAATGCGTAGCTCGGCGACATATCCTCTGGTCCTGGCCCTCGCCGCAGCGCTTTCGGCCTGCTCGACGGCCGGCACCGCTCCGCGCAGCGGGACGACTCCAACGAAGAAGCCGATCGCGGTGCGCCAGAACAAGCCGCGCCAACCCGTCAGGCAACCGATCACCCGCCCACCACCGGTCGCCCAGGTGCAGCAGCTTCCGGGGCTGGAGGGCGTGATTGGCAGGAACGCGGCCGAGCTCACCCGCCAGTTCGGCGCGGCCAGGCTCGACGTCCTGGAAGGCGACGCACGCAAGCTGCAGTTTACCGGCACCGCCTGCGTGCTTGACGTCTACCTTTACCCGGGCGCTCCGGGCCGCGAGCCTCAGGCCACCTATGTCGATGCCCGTCGCACCGACGGCCGCGACGTCGACCGCGCCGCCTGCATCCAGGCGCTCCGGAAGCCGTAACTCCGATTTAAACTCTTCGAACGATAATCCCGCGCGGAAACGGGAGACTTTCGACC
>Ga0075370_10000584_pt1 | contig 14059 bp, 14 predicted proteins | sample EndMethybrTD3035_FD_71398 | JGI IMG/M metagenome (GOLD analysis project Ga0075370, IMG submission 71398) | Populus endosphere microbial communities from Tennessee, USA - Endosphere MetaG P. TD hybrid TD303-5 | ecosystem: Host-associated > Plants > Roots > Endosphere | place: USA: Tennessee... | reverse complement strand
CGACGTGGGATCGATCAGCGTCACGCCGGCGGCCATCACCGCGGCGTTGCGCTGGTCGCGCACCTGCGCGTTCATGACGGCCAGCTCGGCGCGGCTGTTGACGCCGCGCAGCTCGTCGGCATCGGGGATCGTGTAGGTCTCGATCCGGCGTCCGTCGGCGAGAAAGATGCCGAGCAGGTCGGTCAGGTAGTACTCGCCCTGGTCGTTCGCGGTGCCGATGCGGTTCAGCGCCTCGAACAGGCCGTCGAGGGCGAAGGCGTAGATGCCGCTGTTGAACTCGGTGATGGCCTTCTCGGCTGGCGAGGCGTCGCGTTCCTCGACGATGCGCTGGAAGCGGCCGTTCTCGCGGACGATCCGGCCGAGCCCCGAGGGGTCGTCCAGGTGCGCGGTCAGCACCGTCGCGGCGGCGCCGGTCTGGTGGTGGTGCGCGAGCAGGTTGGCGATCGACGCCTGGGACAGCATCGGCACGTCACCGTAGAGCAGGACGACCGTGCCCGATTTCCCGGCCAGCGCCGGCTGCGCCTGCATCAGCGCGTGTCCCGTGCCCAGCTGGGGCTCCTGGACGACGGTGCCGACGCCCGGAAAGGCGGTCAGCGTCGCGCGGACCTTGTCGGCCATGTGGCCGACCACGACGGTCGAGGTCACCGGCTGGAAGTGACTGGCGGTGCGGAGGATGCGGACGATCATCGGCTCGCCGCCGACGGCGTGGAGCACCTTGGGCAGCTCGGATTTCATCCGCGTGCCCTTGCCGGCGGCCAAGGTCACGAAATGGAGCGGCGTCGACATGGTAGTGAAGCAGGATAGCAGCCCGGACGGGCTACGCGGGCGCGACTACTCGGGAGTTGCCGCCGCAAGCTTGCCGCGTTCGGCCGCGGCGTAAACGTCCTTCGATGATCTGCCTTCCTGCCTGGCCAGCTCGGCAATGGCTTCCCTGCGCCCCAGCCCAGAATCCGCCAGGCGTCCGAGCTGCGCCCACACGGCCTCGTCCGAGAGCGCTTCCCTCGCGACGGCGACGAGCTCGGCGGCCCCGAACACCAGCGTGTATTCCCCAATTACCTCACGAGCCCTAAACACCTCCGGCGCCAGGGCGGTCGTGGTCCGGACGAACTCCTCGTGGATCTTCGTGAGCTCTCGACAGACGACCAGGTCGCGCGGCCGAAGCACCGCCGCTGCGTCGTCCAGGGAGGCGCGAAGGCGGTGGGGCGCTTCGAACACGACGAACGGCATCGCCAGGGCATCCGCCTCCTTGTAGAAGGTGCGTCTCGCGTTCTGTTTGGTTGGGGTAAAGCCCAAAAATGCGAATTTCGTCCAGTCCAGGCCTGACCCGGCCAACGCCGCCAGGATCGCCGATGGCCCCGGGATCGGCTCCACGCGGATGCCCTGGGCCGCCGCGGCGGCCGCCAGGAGGCGCCCCGGGTCCGACAGGAGCGGCGTTCCGGCGTCCGTGACGAGTGCCACCGAATCCCCCGCCAGGAGGCGCTCCACCATCGGCGGCGTCCGTTGGTGCTCGTTGTGCTCGTGCAGGCTGACGGCCCGGGTCGTGATGCCCAAATGGTTGAGCAGCCGGCTCGTGCGGCGGGTGTCCTCGGCCGCGATGAGGGCAACTTCGCGCAGCACTCTGATGGCGCGTAGCGTAATGTCTTCGAGGTTGCCGATCGGCGTCGCCACGACGAACAGCGTGCCGGGCGGCCGCGCTTGGGACATACACCTCAGCGGGTGGACGCGCGTCACGACGACCGCGGCCGAAGAAGGACCGTCGATATTGTACCATTTGATGTGAGAGAGATTTCCCCGACCCACCGTTCCGGGCAGGGCAGGTCCTCGACCCGATCCGCCCAGTCGCGCCCGGCCATGGACTCGCTCGAATCCGTTCAGCACTTCGTCGACGACTACCTCGGCTACCTGTACGAGCTCAGGCCGACGGCGGCGTCGTTCGATGGCGTGCACGCGTTCGACGATCACGTCGAAGACTTCACGCGGGCGGCGCTCGATCGCCAGGCGCGGGAGCTCGGCGGCTTCGCGCGGCGGCTGGCGAGCATCCGGCCGGATGCCCTCACCCTCGACGATCGGCTCGATCGCGCCACGCTGGAGCAGGACGTGGCCGCGAGGCTCCTCGAGCTCGAACGCGTCCGGCCGCACGAACGCAGCCCGCAGTTCTACGCCGATACGCTGTCGACGACGCTGGCCAGCCAGGTGGTGCTGAACTACGCGCCGGCCCATGAACGCGGCCGGCGGCTGGTCTCGAAGCTGCGCCAGGTGGCGCCGTTCCTGAACGCGGCCCGCCAGAACGTCAAGGATCCGCCAGGCCTGTTCATCAAGACGGCGATCGAGACCCTGCGCGGGCTGAACGCCTTCATCGAGCGCGACATGCCGCGGGCGCTGTGGGATCTCGACGATCCCTTCGTGCTGGGCGACCTCGCCGACGCGTCGACCGAGGCGTCCAAGGCGATCGACGTCTACGCGACCGAGCTCGAGACCGATGCGCTGCCCAAGGCGCGCGGGTCGTTCCGGCTCGGGCCCGACGTCTTTGCCGAGAAGCTGCGCCTCGACGAAGGGATCGACGTGCCCCTCGGCAAGCTGATCGACATCGCCGAACGCGAGATCAGCGAGACCCAGGAGGCGTTCCGCCGCACCGCCAGCCGCATCAAGGACGGCGACGCCGTCGAGACCTGGCAGGCGCTGAAGGCCGATCACCCCGCGGCGGGGAAGGTCGTCGCCGAAGCGCGCGAGCAGGTGCAGGCGCTGCGGGCGTTCGTGGAGCGGGAAGGGTTCGTGTCGGTGCCCGACCACGATCCCATCCACATCGCGCCGACCCCGCCGTTCTGCCGGTGGACGTTCGCCAGCATCTGGTGTCCAGGTCCGTTCGAGAGCAAGGGCGTCCGGGCCCACTACTACCTGACCGAGGTCGAGCCGGGGTGGACGCCCGAGCGGCAAGAGCAGCACCTGCGCGACTTCAACCGCCCGATCCTCGGCGCGATCTCGATGCACGAGGTCTACCCAGGCCACTACCTCCACTTCCAGCACCTCCGCCAGATCAACTCGAAGATCCGCAAGAGCCTGCTGACGATGCCGATGTCGGTGGTCGAGGGCTGGGCCCACTACGCCGAGCACCTGGCCATCGAAAACGGCTTCGATCTATATGGTCCGGCGACCAAGCTAGGTCAGTTGGCAGAGACCTTGGTCCGTCTGGCCCGGCTGGTCGTGGCGATTCGCCTCCACACCGAAGACTGGAGCGTCGAGCAAGGGGTCCGGTTCTTCCGGGAGGCGGCATTCCTCGAGGAGGGCAGCGCCCGGAAGGAAGCCGAGCGCGGCACCTTTGATCCAGGTTATGGGGTGTATGCCATAGGCAAGCTGATCCTGATGAAGCTGCGCAAGGACGTCCAGGCGCAGCAGGGCCAGCGGTTCTCGCTCAAGGGGTTCCACGACGGCGTGCTGGCGCTCGGCGGGCTGCGCTACCCGCTGCAGCGGGAAGCGCTCCTCGGCCCGGAGTCCGGCAGCCTTCTGGAGTAGCATGGGTCGAACACCATGCCCCTCTACGAGTACGAGTGTGAAGCGGAGAACGGCCGCCGCTTCGAGATCATCCAGAAGTTCTCCGACGCCGCCCTGACGGTCTGTCCGAGCTGTGGCGGACCGGTCCGGAAGCTGATTTCCTCGCCCGCGATCCAGTTCAAGGGGTCCGGCTTCTACATCACCGACTACGCCAAGAAGTCGAACGTGGACGCCGGGAAGGAATCGAAGGCGGGCTCGTCGTCATCGAGCGGCGACAGCTCGTCCGGGTCCAGCAGCTCCAGCAGCACCACGCCGGCCTCGACGCCCACGGCGAGCACGACCCCCGCCAAGAAGGACTAGTCCTCGGGACCAGCTACTTCAGGATGGGCGTTCCCAGCTGTTTCAGGTAGGCCTTGAAGGGCTCGACCAGCTCCGGGCGCTTGAGGGCGAAGTAGACCATCGCCTTGAGGTAGCCCAGCTTGTTGCCGGTGTCGTGCCGCACGCCGTCGATCTCGTAGGCGAAGATCGGCCGGCGCTTCAGCAGGGCGCGCAACCCGTTGGTCAGCTGGATTTCACCGCTCTTGTCGCGCTCGGTCGTCTGCAGTGTCTCGAAGATGTCCGGCGTCAGGATGTAGCGGCCGATGATGGCCAGGTCGGACGGCGCTTCCTCGACCGGCGGCTTCTCGACCAGGTCCTTGACCTTGTAGACCCGTCCGCCCATGACGTCCTTGCCGAGCGGCTCGGCGTCGATGACGCCGTAGCTGCTGATGTCGCTGCGCGGCACCCGCTCGACCGCCAGGACAGGCCCCTGCACGAGGTCGAACACGTCGATCATCTGCTTGAGGGCAGGCGGATCGGCGTCGATGACGTCGTCGCCGAGGATCACCGCGAACGGCTCGTCGCCGACGAGCGCGCGGGTCACGAGGACCGCGTGGCCCAGGCCGAGCGGCTCGCCTTGCCGCACGTAGGCGAAGTTGATCAGGTTGGAGACGCTGCGGACGGCTTCGAGTTGATCGAGCTTCCCCTTCTTCTCGAGGAAGGCTTCGAGCTCCATGTTGACGTCGAAGTGGTCCTCGATGGCGTTCTTGCCGCGCCCCGTGACCAGGATGACGTTGTCGACCCCGGAAGCCAGGGCCTCCTCGACCCCGTACTGGATGGTCGGCTTGTCGACGAGGGGCAGCATTTCCTTCGGCTGCGCCTTCGTGGCGGGCAGGAACCGGGTGCCGAGGCCGGCGGCGGGGAAGACGGCCTTGCGGACGGAGGCGTTCACGGGACAAGCGTAGTGGAGTCACGAAGCCTTGCCAAGCGGCCGCCCCGGCCGCGTCCACTAGAATGCTCCGATGCTCGACCCCGCCCTCTTCCGCGACGACTTCGAGGCGACTCGGCAACGCCTCCTCACCCGGGGGCCCGGCCTCGAGCCGGCCCTGGCCGAGCTTGCCCAGCTCGATCAGTCGCGCCGCCAGATCCTGCCCCGGGTCGAGACCCTGAAGTTCGAGCGCAACCAGGCCGGCGAGGCCATCGCCAAGGCCAAGCGGGCCGGTGAGGACGCCGCAGCGCTGCTCCAGGCGAACAAGACCCGGGCCGACGACATCAAGACGCTGGACGCCGAGCTCGAGGCGATCGAGAGCAAGCGGAAGGACATCCTGCTGCGCGTGCCGAACCTGCCGCACGCCAGCGTCCCGGTGGGAACGTCGGCCGACGACAACGTCGTGGTGCGCACGCACGGCACGCCACCGGCGCTCGACTTCACGCCCAAACCGCACTGGGATCTCGGCACCGCCCTCGGCATCCTCGACTTCGAGCGCGCGGCGCGGATGTCCGGCGCCCGCTTCGCCGTGCTGCTCGGACCGGGCGCCCGTCTGGCGCGGGCCCTGATCCAGTTCATGCTCGACCTGCACACGCGCGAGCACGGTTACACCGAGGTCGAGCCGCCGTTTCTGGTGTCGAGCACGGCGTTGACCGGCACCGGCAACCTGCCGAAGTTCGAGCAGGATCTGTTCAAGATCGCCGGCGAGTGGGACCTGTTCCTGATCCCGACGGCGGAAGTGCCGCTGACCAACCTGCACCGAGAGGAAACCCTCGATGGCGAGTCGCTGCCGTTGAAGTACACGGCCTACACGCCGTGCTTCCGCAGCGAAGCCGGCTCGTACGGCGCCGACGTCCGCGGCCTGATTCGCCAGCACCAGTTCGACAAGGTCGAGCTCGTCAAGTTCACGCGGCCGGAGCAGTCGTTCGACGAGCTCGAGTCGCTGACCGCGAACGCCGAGAAGATCCTGCAGGCGCTCGGCCTGGCCTATCGCACGGTGCTGCTGTGCACCGGCGACATGGGCTTCGCCTCGGCCAAGACCTACGACATCGAAGTGTGGCTGCCCAGCCAAGGGCACTATCGCGAGATCTCGTCGTGCAGCAACTGCGAGGCGTTCCAGGCGCGCCGCGCCGAGATCCGTGTCCGCATCGACGGCCAGAAGAAGGCGGTCTACGCCCACACGCTGAATGGATCGGGCCTCGCCGTCGGCCGCACGCTGATCGCGATCCTCGAGAACTATCAGCAGGCCGACGGCACCGTGCTGATTCCTGAAGCGCTCCACCCCTACATGGGCGGGCTGACGCGCATCGAGCCGATCGCGGTCCGCAGGTAGCGCGGTCTCAACGGCCGCTGGCGAACGGCTGCATGCTGACCCACAGCGCGGCCAGCTGCAGCGCGCCGAAGACACCCGCGGTCGCGGCGCGCCGCCAGGCCGGCAGCGCCGCCGTCGGCCGCGGTCCGCCCGCCAGGCCGGCGACGCAGGCCATCGCGATGATCACCGTCAGCGAGATTTCGACGGCGGTGAATTGGCCGCCGATGATCCGCGTCATCCCGAACAGGTACCGCCAGATCGTCAGCATCAGCGCCGTCCAGAAGAGCAGGATGGGCAGAGCGGCGGCGCGGCCGTGCGACGAGTGACGCGCCACGAGCGCGAGCGCGACCGTCGCCGGCGCGACCTGGATCGCGTGGCGCAGCAGCGTGCCACTTTCCACGCCCACCGCGAGCAGTGCGCCGATCAGGCCGCCCAAGCCGATGAGGCTGGGCCAGGAACGAGGTGCGCCGCCGCCGTGCACCGGCCAGCCCGCGACCGCCATGCCGGCGGCGACCGCCCCGATCAGCCACCCATACAACTCGGGGCTCATCGCGCCTCCCGCCGGGCCAGCCGGTAGTCGACGAGCAGGCCGATGCCGACGGCCATCGGTACGATGCCCAGCGCCTGCAGTGCCCAGGCCTGCGGATCGCGCGTGGCGGCGACGATGATGACGTCGCCCACGCAAATGCCGATGCCGGCGGCGACGCAGACGATCCCGGCTCGGCGCGCTCGGGCGGGCGCGGCCTCCCGATCGATGGCCGGGTTGGCCCCCCGCTCGATTTCGAGCAGCCGCTGCTGGAGGTGCAGCTTGCGGAAGAAGTAGAGCGAGACGAGGGCCAAGACCGGCAGCCAGAAGGCCGCGGCCAGGATGACGAGCTGAATGGTGCGAGGATCCATGCGATTCGCCTCCGTGTGTCGGTCGAAGGCATCAGACCGAGCGGAGGTCCGAAAGTTTCACCGGCGGCGGTGAAACTTCGCTGCGCCGGGACGGTCTAAGCACCGTGATCCATGTCCGACGACTTCGCCGCGATCGTCCGCGAGCATCAGGACCTGGTTTTTCGCACGCTGACGCGCATGCTCGGATCCACCGATGTCGTCCCCGACCTTGCCCAGGAGGTCTTCCTCCGGCTGCACCGCGCCCTGCCGCAGTTCGAGCAGCGCGCGCGGCTCTCGACCTACCTGTATCGCATCGTGATCAACGTCGCCCAGGACGAATGGAAGCGGCGGCAGCGCCTCGATCGGCGGACGGTGTCGCTGAGCGATCCAGAGGCCGGATGGGAAGACCGCCTGCCGAACCGCGCGCCGTCGATCGAAACCGTGCTCGAGCGGAGGCAGCTGCAGGCCGGCATCGAGGCGTCGCTGGCGGAGTTGCCGGCCGCCGAGCGTGCCGCGCTCATCCTGTTCCACCAGGAGGGCCGCCGCTACGACGAGATTGCGGCGATCCTCGACGTCCCCGTCAATACCGTCCGCACGCACTTGCACCGCGGACGTCACAGACTCGCGGGCCTCCTGCGAGGACGGATGGCGCGACATGACGTGTGAGACCGCGCGTGCGGCGATCGTCGCGGCCGGCGAGGCCGCGTGGCCCGCTGGTGCGCAGGCGCACCTGGCCGGTTGCGACGACTGCGCCGCCTTCGTGGTCGAGTGGACGCTCGGTCAGGCGCCGTCCGTCGCGATCCCGGCAACCTTCGCGGCCGACGTCGCCCGTCGCGCCCGCCTCGAGGCGAGCCCCGCGGGCCGATCGAGCGCGCAGACCATCGGCTTCGCCGCCGCCGCCGTGCTGCTGGCGGGAGCCGGCGTCGCCTGGTCCGTCGCTCCGAGCGGTCCGTTCGCGGTGCTGCCGGCGGCCGCCCTGCTCCTGGCCTGCGGGGAGGCGATCGTCCTTGCCGCGTGGACTCTCGACCCCGACGTCACCGGCGCCCGCTGGCGACGCTGAGCGGCGCCCCCCTCACGACGAGCGGTCAGACACTCGGAATGCCGCCGTTCTTGACATGTGACCAAATGGTCACATATGCTCGGCCCGTGTCCGACGACGATCTCGTGTTTCGCGCGCTCGCCGACCCGACACGCCGCCACTTGCTCGATCGGCTGCACGCGCGGGACGGCCGCACGCTGACCGAGCTGGAGTCGGAGCTGGAGATGACGCGATTCGGCGTGATGAAGCACCTCAAGGTGCTCGAAGGCGCCGGGCTCGTCGTGATCCGGTGGCAGGGCAGGGAGAAGCTGCACTACCTGAACCCGATGCCGATTCGGCTCATTCACGATCGCTGGATCGACAAGTACACCGAGCGCCGCGTCTCGGCGCTGGCCGGCCTCAAGGCCGAACTGGAGAAGCACGCATGACGACCCCGACCATGAAGCGCGAAGATGTCGAAGTCTTCCAGGTCTCGATCAAGGCGACGCCGGAGGCAGTCTGGAACGCCATCACCGACCCCGAGTGGAACCGCCGCTACGGCTACCAGAGTCCGTCCGAGTACGAGCTGCGACCGGGCGGCGCGTTTCGGACCCTGGCCAGTGCCGAGATGCGGCAGCATGGAGGGCCGGAAGTGATCATCGACGGCGAAGTGATCGAGTCCGATCCGCCGCGCAAGCTGGTGCAGACGTGGCGCCCGCTGTGGGACCCCGAGAGCACGGCCGAAGGCGCCAAGCGCCTGACCTGGGAAATCGCCGAGGGCCAGGGCGGCGTCTGCACGCTCACCGTGACCCACGAAGTGGCGAATGCGCCGAAGACCCGCTACATGGTCACCGGGAAGGACCCGAACGCGGGCGGCGGCTGGCCCGCAGTGCTCGAGGATCTCAAGCGGCTGCTCGAGACCGGCCAGCCGGCCGGCACCGCGACCGGCGCCTAAGCGCCGGCTTCATTCCTGGCGCAGCGTCGCGATCGGGTTCACCCGGATCGCGCGCCGCGCCGGGATCGCGCAGGCCAGGAAGGCGACGGCGGCCATCACGACGACGGCGCCGGCGTACGACGGCACGTCCATCGGCGAGATGCCGTACAGGAAGCCGCCCAGGGCCTTCGCGGCAAACGCGGCGCCCGTGAGCCCCAGCACCGCGCCGATCCCGACGAGCGACATCCCGTCACGGATCACCAGCAGGAATACCTGACCGCTCCGGGCGCCCAGCGCGAGCCGGATGCCCATCTCGCGCGTCCGGCGCGCGATCGAGAACGACAGCACACCGTAGATCCCGACCACGGCGAGCAGCAGCGCCAGGCCGCCGAACGCCGACAGCAGCCACGCGCCCATCCGGGCGGCGTAGAGCGACGTCCCGATCGTCTCCGACATCGTCTCGATGTCGGGCACTGGCAGGTTCGGCTCCAGCCGCTGGATCTCGCGGCGCAGCGGGCTGGCCAGCGAGCCCGGCGGCACCGAGCCGCGGACGTAGAGCGTCATGCCGGTTTCGTGGTTCTGCGACAGCGGCAAGTACGCCATCGGCAGCGCGCCCTCGGCCAGCGTTCCATACTTGCTGTCGCGGACGACCCCGACCACCTCCCGCCAGGGTCCGTCGGGCCCGTCGACGCTGATCCGCCGGCCGATGGGATTCTCGTTGGGGAAGTGGACGCCGGCCGCCGTCGCGTTGAGGATGATGACGGGAGGTCCCTCCGGGACGTCCCCGGCCGTGAAGTCGCGGCCGTTCATCAGGCGGATCCCCGTGGTGTCGAAGAACCGCGGCCCGACCACGTTGGCGTTGATCTGCGTCGGGTCGGTCGTCGACATGCCGCCGCCCTCCGACATCACGCGATCGTGGGTGGACCCGCGTCCCTGCACGTGCACGCTGAGGATGCGGCCGCCGCCGCTCAACAGTGCGACCCGCGCCACGCTGGCCGACTCGACGCCGGGCACCTGCTCGGCGCGCTCGACGACCTGCTGGTAGAACACGCGTCCCTGCGTGCTGGTGTAGCGCAGGAGGTTGATCTGGAGCGGCGCCGTGACCAGCCGATCGACGTCGATGCCGGGATCGATCGCCCGGACCGACTGCAGGCTGCGGACGAACAGCCCGGCCGCGATCAGCAGGAGGAGCGACAAGGCGACCTCGGCGACGACGAACACCTTCTTCAGGTCGATCCGGCCGCCGGCCTCGCCGGTCGATCCGCTGGTGGTGCGCAACGCCGGCCCCATGATCGGCCGTGAGGCGAGCGCGGCCGGGACGACGCCGCAGACGATCCCGGTCACGGTCGACAGCGCGAGCGCGAACAGCAGCACCATCCGATCCATCGCGAAGTCGAGGGGGAGCGGCAGCGCGCCGGGCGGCGGCGGGGCCGCGGCGAAGGCTTTGAGGAGACCCCAGGCGAGGGCGACGCCGGCGCTGCCGCCGATCAACGAGAGCAGCACGCTCTCGGTGAGCAGCTGCTGGAGGAGCCGTCCGCGACCGGCGCCGAGGGCCAGGCGCACGGCCAGCTCGCGCCGGCGGCCGGCGGCGCGCGACAGCAGCAGGTTGGCGATGTTGGCGCAGGCAATGAGCAGAACGGCGCCGACGGCGGCGCCGACGAGCAGCGCGGCGGAGCGCATCGCCGGCCGCTGTCCGGCGTTCGGATCCTCGATGGGTACGAACCGGACGCCCGGCAGCGTGGCCCCGGCGGGGAGGCGCACGCGGGTGTGGAAGAAGTCGGCGAGCACCGGAGTGAGCTCGGCCGCTGCGCGCTCGGCCGTCGCGCCCGGCTTCAGGCGGCCGACCCCGAAGATCCAGCTGTTGGTCAGGTGCTGCAACAGGTCGGGGTTCTGCTCGCCCGAGTAGCGGGCGCGAGGTGGCCGCATCACCGCCTGCATCATCATCGGCACGTAGATCTGCCGTGTCGCGCCGAGACTCGGTCCAGGGAAACCGGCCGGCGCCACGCCGACGATCGTGAAGACGTGGCCGTTCAGGCGGATCTCGCGGCCGATCACATCGGACCGGCCGCCGAACCGCGTCTGCCAGAACTCGTAGGCGATGACCGCGACCGGATGCGCGCCCGGCGTGACGTCGTCGCTCGGCGCGAGCAGGCGCCCGAGCGCCGGCTGCAGGCCGAGCACCTGGAAGAAGTTGCCGGTCGCGATGATGCCGGGCACGAGCTCTGCCGACTCGCCGGCGTGCAGGCTCGCGCCGATGCCGCCCCAGCCGGCCAGGCCGTCGAGCGCCGTCGCGTGATCGCGCAGCGTTGCGTACTGCGGGTAGGAGAAGACGCCGTTGCCGGTGCCGCGCCACATGTAGACCAGGCGATCGGGATCGCTGACCGGCAGCCGCTGGAACAGGGTCGCGTTGACCAGACTGAAGACCGCCGTGTTCGCGCCGATGCCGAGCGCCAGCGTGAGCACCGCGGCCAGCGTGAACCCGGGCTGCTTCCACAACATGCGCGCCGCGTAGCGCACGTCCTGGCCGACGTCCCGCAGCACGCCGCGCCGCGGCGTACCTTCGGCGATCGGCGCCGGCGTCCGGGCCTGGCGCAGCGCGCGCATCTCGCGCGCCAGCGTGTCCTGCTCGCGCAACTCGTCGATCGCCAGGCGGACGGCGTCGGCTTCGGCGCAGCCCTCGGCGCACAGCTGCTGGTAGCGATCGTCGAGGTGCTGCGACAGTTCGTCGACGATCTCGGCTTCACGCGCCGCCGTCAGCCGCAGCGGCTCCAGCCGGATCCGCAGGTGCTCGCGCCAGTCAGGCATGGTCGACTCCCGTGATCAGCTTCATCGCAGTGACGAAGGACCTCCAGGTGTTCCGCTGGCTGGCCAGCACGCGGCGCCCTTCGGCGGTGAGCCGATAGAACCGCCGCCGCCGCTCGCCCGCCTTCTCGACCCAGCGGCCCTGCAGCCAGCCGCGCTCCTCGAGCCGGTAGAGGAGCGGGTAGAGCGAGGCCACGTGGAATTTCAGCTGCCCGCCCGACCGCGTCTCGATCAACCGGCTGATCTCGTAACCGTGCCGGGCCCGGCTCTCGACGATCGACAGGATGATCAGCTCCGCCGACCCCTTCTTCAGCTCGCGGTCCAGCATCGGCCGGTCGATAGCAGTCATAGCCACATATGCTATAGCCGAAGCTGGCGCGGGACGCAACCGGCCCGCGGCGCGAGGTGTCGGGCGGCCCACCACCAGCCGCCCGTCCGCCGCACGCTTCACTGGCGCTTCAGGATGAAATGCCCGCCGGCGGTGTCGAAGCGGAGCTCGGTCGCCGGCCCGCTGGAGCCGGATCGACGGAGGATGACCAGCGCGTCGTCGCGCCGGAAGGTCCACTCGTCGAGCCACACCACCGGTGCGGCCGGGCCGCCGTCGATGGCCACGGCGAGGCCGTCCGTCGTTCGGGATACCTCGATGACCATCGGCTTGCCGCGACCGGTCCCGCTGTACCTTCCGACGAGCAGCGCGGCATCGCCGCTGAACGTTCCGGCCGGACGGGGCGTCGGCAGGATGGCCGCTGCGATGGCCTCGGTGGTTGCGGTGATGCGGTCCGGCTCGCTGTTGGTGAGCACGACGATCGCCAGCTTCGCGTCTGGATACCAGCGCGCCTCCGACGAGAACCCGAAGCCGCCGCCGTTGTGCCCGATGTAGCGCAGGCCGTGGCTGTCCTCGGCGATGCTGAGACCCATGCCGTATCGCAGCGCCGTGCCATCGGCGAGCGTCGCCGGCCGGATCATGTCGGCGTACGACTTCGCCGAAAGCGCTTTGCCGCCGTGCAGCGCCTGCAGCCACGTCAGCATGTCGGGCGCCGTGGAGCACAGCGCGCCGGCAGCGAACGTGGCGGTGTGCACGATGTCCGGCGCTCGCCGAGCCTGGCCGTTCGGCATGCCGTGTCCGGCCGCGCGGCGGGCCACCGGCTCGGCCGGGTTGCAGTACATCGATCGCGTCATGCCGAGTGGGGCGAAGATCCTCCGCTCGACGTAGTCCTCGTAGGTCAGGCCGCTGGCCTTCTCGACGACGAGGCCGAGCAGCCAGTAGTTGGTGTTGCTGTAGGCCTCGAGCGTCCCGGTCGGAAACATGAACGGCTGCCGGTTGACGACCTTGTAGACGTCGTCGCGGCTGACCTGCGGGTTGCGCATCACCCGCAGCTCGCGCAGCTCCGGCATGTTCGCGATGTCGGTGATGCCGGAGGTGTGGGCGAGCAAGTGCCGGAGCGTGACCGTGTTGCCGCGGGTGTCGAAGTCCGGCAGCCACTTCGTCAACGGATCGTCGAGGCTGAGCTTGCCGCGGTCGCGCAGCTGCAGGATCGCCGCGGCCGTGAACTGTTTGGTGACCGACCCGAGCGCGATCACCGTGTCCGCCGTCATCGCCGCGCCGCTGTCGATGTCGGCCTTGCCGTAGCCGTCGAGCAGCAGCCGGTCGCGGCCCTTGGCGACAGCGACCGTGATGCCGACCGCCCGGCCCTCGCGGACCTCGGCCCCGGCGATGGCATCGAGCCGCTGCGCGATCGTCCCGGCGGGCTGCGCCCACGCCAACAGAGGCGTCGCCAGAACCAGCCCGACGACCCCGGAGAACACCACCGTCATGAGCACCTCCTCGAGCGGCCCGGTGATCGAGCCGTCACCATCAGAGTCGCGATGGCGAGCCGGGAAGTTCTCAGCGTTCGGTGAGTGGCGAGTGAGATTGGCCTGAGAACGTGTGCAAGCCGAGCGATGGTCTGGGATCCGCCGGCCTGAGCATGGGGCCGCCGGCGGGGATTCGCGCCGAGCACGGCGGGAGCCGTGCGACGGCCGAGCGGCCCCCTCCCTCCGCATTGGGCGCTAGCGGCCGAGAGCTGGAAGGCGGCGGGGATGCGCGCCGAGGACGGCGGGAGCCGTGCGACGGCCTAGAAGCCCCCTCCCTCCGCATTGGGCGCTAGCGGCCGAGAGCTGGAAGGCGGCGGGGATTCGCGCCGAGCACGGCGAGAGCCGTGCGACGGCCTAGAAGCCCCCTCCCTCCGCATTTGGGCGCTTGCGGGCCGGGAGGTGGAAGGCGGCGGGGATTCGCGCCGAGCACGGCGAGAGCCGTGCGACGGCCTAGAAGCCCCCTCCCTC
>Ga0075370_10000583_pt1 | contig 14069 bp, 11 predicted proteins | sample EndMethybrTD3035_FD_71398 | JGI IMG/M metagenome (GOLD analysis project Ga0075370, IMG submission 71398) | Populus endosphere microbial communities from Tennessee, USA - Endosphere MetaG P. TD hybrid TD303-5 | ecosystem: Host-associated > Plants > Roots > Endosphere | place: USA: Tennessee... | reverse complement strand
CAACATCGACAAGAGCCAGCTCGAGAGCGCGCCGCGCTACACCGAGGACGAGGCCCCGACCTACTCGGACGAGTACGGCCGCAAGGTCTACGACTACTACGGCTTCCCCTGGATGTGACCGTTGACCCCTCGTCCAGTTGCGCCTGCTGAACGCGGCGCATCTGGCCGGTCCCCCGAGGGGACGGCGATGCTCGGCGGATTGACCGCCGAGCACATCGCCACGGCGGGCCGGCTTGGGAGCGGCCCGGCGCTCGGCCCGCGAATTCAGGAGTCACCATGGCCACGTCCGCCCGTTCCATCGCGTCACTGTCGCTGAGCTTCGGCCTCGTGAACGTGCCGGTGAAGCTCTACTCCGCGACGGAGTCGGGCTCGGAGATCCGCTTCAACCTGCTCGACAAGGACGGCTCGCGGCTGAAGCAGCAGTACGTCAACGAGCGCACGAAGCGGGTCGTCGAGCGCAAGGACATGGTCAAGGGCTACGAGGTCGAGGACAACCGCTTCGTGCTGTTCACGCCCGAGGAGCTGAAGGCGCTCGAGGAAGGCAGCAGCCACGTCATCGAGATCGTCAGCTTCGTGCCGCTGGCCTCCATCGACCCGCTGTACTACGACAAGAGCTACCTGCTCGCGCCCGACAAGCGCGGCGACAAGCCTTATGCGCTGCTGGCCGAGGCGCTGCGCCAGTCCGGCCGCTGCGCGCTGGCCAAATGGGCATGGAAGGCCAAGCAATACGTGGCGCAAATCCGCGCGAACGACGACGGCCTTATCCTGCAGCAGCTGCGCTATGCCGACGAGGTGCGGTCGCTGGCCGACCTGGACATCCCCAAGCCACCGGTCGCCAAGCCCGAACTGCAGCTGGCGTTGCAACTCGTCGAGCAGATCGCCGCGGACGAGTTCGACCCCACCGCGTTCGAGGACGAGGAGAAGGGCCGTGTGCTCGCCGCCATCGAGGAGAAGGTCAAGGGCAAGCAGATCGTCGCGTCGTCGCACGAGGAGGACGGCCCGGCCGGCAGCGGCCAAGTCATCGACCTGATGGACGCGCTGCGCGCCAGCCTGGGCGGCAAGAAGCCGGCGAAGGAGGCCAAGCCGTCCAATGTGACCGCGCTCAAGCCCAAGGCCGCGGCGCCCGCGCCGGCCCGCAAGGCCGCCAAGCGCGTGCCGGCCGAGCCCGAGGCCGCGCCGCGCCGGCGTGCGCAGAAGTAGCCGCATGTCGGTGGACGCGCCCTATCCGCTACGGCAGGCGCTGCGGCTGACCGGCCTGACGCCGCGCTTCCTCGGCAGCCTCGTCGAGCAGGGCGTCATCTCGCCGCGCGACGGGCAGCGCTTCACGCACCAGGATGTCGTCGTCGGCCGCACGGCCAAGGCGCTGCGCGACGCGGGCGTCCCGGCGCGCAAGGTCGTGCAGGCGCTGCGCAACGTGCAGTCGTCGCTGGCGCCGGGCCTGCTGTCGGGCGTGCGGCTGCGCGCCCACGCGGGCGGCGTGGAGGTGCGCACGGCAGACCGGCAGCGCCTGGACGCGCACACCGGCCAGGCACTGCTGCCCTTTGACGACGAGCCCGCCGCCGCGGTGCAGCCGCTGGCTCCGGAGGCCGCCGACGCGGCCAGCTGGCTGGGCCAGGCGCAGCGGCTGGAAGCCAGCGACAGCGCCGCCGCCGAGGCGGCCTACCGCCGCGCGATCGCGCTCGACCCCTGCTGCTCGGCGGCCTATGTGAACCTCGGCGCGCTGCTGTGCGAGGCGCAGCGCTGCGAGGAGGCCGTGGCCTTGTACGAGGAGGCGCTGGACCACTGCGAGCCCACGCCGCTCGTGCACTTCAACCGCGCCACGGCGCTGGAGGACGTGGGCCGCCCGCACCAGGCCGTTGCCGCCTACGAACGCGCGCTGGCGCTGGACCCCGGCCTGGCCGACGCGCACTACAACCTCGGCGTGCTGCTGGAACGGCTGGGCGACCACCCGGGCGCGCTGCGCCACCTGAACGCCTACCGGCGCCAGCACCCCTGACCGGTCTCAGCGCCGGGCGTTCAGCCGGAACGAACCCACCACCTCGGTGAGCCGCTGCGCCTGCTGGCTGAGGCTGTCGGCGGCGGCGGCGGATTCCTCGACGAGCGCGGCGTTCTGCTGCGTCACCTCGTCCAGCGTGCCGACGGCCGTCGTGATCTCGCCGATCCCGAGGCTCTGCTGGTCGGTGGCGGTGCCGATCTCGGCGATCAGCACGGCCACCTGCTGCACCTGCTGCACGATGTCGCCCATCGTCGAGCCGGCATCCCCGACGAGGCGCCCGCCGGCCTCGACGCGGCCGACGTTCTCGGCGATGAGCGCGCGGATCTCCTTGGCCGCGGCGGCCGAGCGCTGCGCCAGCGTGCGCACCTCGCCGGCAACGACCGCGAAGCCGCGGCCCTGCTCGCCGGCACGCGCCGCCTCGACGGCCGCGTTCAGCGCCAGGATGTTGGTCTGGAAGGCGATGCCGTCGATGACGCCGGTGATGTCGGCGATGCGGCGCGAACTGCTGCTGATGTCCCCCATCGTCGACACCACCTGCGCCATGATGGCGCCGCCCTGTGTGGCCACGTCGCTGGCTGCCGCCGCCAGCGACGTGGCGGCGCGCGCCGATTCCGCGCTGCGCTGCACGGTCTCCGACAGCTCGTCCATCGCCGCGGCGGTCTGCGCGACGTTGGCGGCCTGTTCCTCGGTGCGCTGTGACAGGTCGGCACTGCCGGTGGCGATCTCGTTGGAGCCCGTCGCGATCGAGTCGCTGCTGTGCCGCACCTGCTCGACGATGCGCTGCAGGTTCTCGTTCATCGCCTGCAGCGCCGCCAGCAGCTGGCCGGTCTCGTCGCGGCCGCGCACCTCGATGTGGGAGGTCAGGTCCCCGGCCGCGACCGTCTGCGCCACGTGCACCGCCTTGGCGATGGGGCCGACGATGGAGCGCGTCAGCTGGAACGCGATGGCCACCGACAGCAGCACGGCAATGACCGAGATGACCACCATCAACGTCTTGGCGCCCGCCGCGTCCTGTGCGGCCTGCACGCCGTACTGCTCCATGCCGTCGACCTGCGACTTGGAGAAGCCCTCCACCGCATGCAGGTAGTCGGCCTGCAGCGGCAGGATGTCGGTGATGAGCGCCTGGCGCGCGTCGTCCACCTTGCCCGCCTTCACCAGTTCGACGAGGCGCACCTCCTTCTCCTTGAACTTCGCGCGGCTGTGGACCAGCGCCTGCAGCGCCGCCTTGCCCTGCTCGCTGTGGACCGTGGCGGTGAGCTTGTCGATGGCGGCGGTCACGACCGGCAACGACGCCTCGAGCTTGGCCAGCTCCTGCGTCACCAGGCCCGGCTCGGTCACGATCAGCGCCGTGCGCATCGCGCGCAGCTGTTTGTTGACCTCGTTCTCGATGGTCTGCGCCATGCCGACCTTGACGAAGCGGTCATGCAGGATGACTTCGGTGGCATCGTCAATGGCGTCGATGCGGGTCACGCCGATGACCGCCAGCACGACGAGCAACAGGATGACCAGCGCGAAGCCGGCCACCAGACGGGTGCCGATCTTGAAGTTGGCGAGAGCGTCCACGGGCGGCTCCTTTGAATGGGGGGCACCCGGGTTGTAGTGGATCGGGGCGCCGCCGGGAAGGGTCAGATGGCACAGCTTGCGCCTTTGTCCGACATCTCACGCCGCGCGCAGGCGCTAGGTTGGCAGCATGGCGAAAGATGTCCCCGCCCCGCTCGCCCGCTACAACGCCAAGCGCGACTTCGGCGCGACGCCGGAACCCGAGGGCCGGCCGGCGCGGCGCAAGGCCAAGCAGCTGGCGTTCATCATCCAGAAGCACTGGGCCTCGCACCTGCACTACGACTTCCGGCTGGAGCTGGACGGCGTGATGCTGAGCTGGGCCGTGCCCAAGGGCCCCAGCTACGACCCGGCCGTGAAGGCCATGGCCATCCACGTCGAGGATCACCCGGTCAGCTACAACACCTTCGAGGGCACCATCCCCAAGGGCCACTACGGCGCCGGCACCGTCATCGTCTGGGACCGCGGCACGTGGGAGCCGGTGGGCGACGCCCGCGACGGGCTGGAAAAAGGCAAGCTGATCTTCCAGCTGCACGGCCAGAAGCTCGCCGGCCTGTGGGAGCTGGTGCGCATCTCCAAGCCGGGCCAGTTCAAGCAGGACCACTGGCTGCTGCTGAAGAAGCGCGGCGACGCCTGGGCGCGGCCCGGCGCCGAGTACGACGTCATCACGGCGCTGCCGGACAGCGTCGTCGAGAAGCCGCTGGGCCTCGTCGAGGAACGCGAGCCGCGCGGGCAGCCGGCCGCCACCGCCGCGCCGGATTTGTCGCGCGCCGTGAAGGCCGCGCTGCCGGCCACGCTGTCGCCGCAGCTCGCCACGCTGGCCGCTGCGGCGCCGCCGGGCGACTGGGTCATCGAGAACAAGTTCGACGGCTACCGGCTGCTCGCGCGCAGCGCGGCGGGCAAGGTGCGGCTGTTCACGCGCCAGGGCAACGACTGGACCGACCGGCTCAAGCCCATCGCCGCGGCGCTGCAGGCGCTGAAGCTGGGCCCCGGCTGGTTCGACGGCGAGATCGCCGTGCTGAACGAGCACGGCGTGCCCGACTTCAACCGCCTGCAGAACGCCATCGACAACGCGCGCAGCGAGGACATCGTGTTCTTCCTGTTCGACCTGCCCTTCCACGGCGGCCGCGACTTGCGCGCCGTGCCGCTCAAGAGCCGCCGCGCGCTGCTGCAGCAACTGCTGGAAGGCCACGCGAGCGACCGCATCCGCTTCAGCGACGCGCTGCCCGCCGCGCCCCAGCAGGTGCTGGCCGCCGCCTGCCAGCTCGGGCTGGAGGGCGTCATCCTGAAGCGGGCGGATTCCGCGTATGTCTCGCGCCGCAGCGACACCTGGCTGAAGCTGAAATGCCAGCGCCGCCAGGAGTTCGTCGTCATCGGCTTCACGGACCGCACGAACTCACCCGGCGAGGTCGGCGCGCTGATGCTGGGCTACCACGAGGACGGCCAGCTGCGCTCGGCGGGCTCGGTCGGCACCGGCTGGGCCACGGCGCAGGGCCGCGAGCTGCACCGCCGGCTCGTCGCGCTGGAGACGAAGAAGCCGCCGCTGGACCCGGCCGAGCTGGTGCCAGGGCGCTGGAGCAAGCGCCAGCGCGGCAGCGAGCGCTGGGTGAAGCCGACGCTGGTCGTGGAGGTCGCATTCGGCGAGTGGACGCCCGACGGCCACATCCGCCATGCGAGCTTTCGCGGCGTGCGCGCGGACAAGCCCGCCACCGCCATCACGCGCGAGCAGCCGCAGGCCGTGGCGCCGGCCGCGCCGCCGAAGACGATGCACGCCATCACGCATCCGGACCGCGTCGTCGACCCGTCCACCGGCCTGCGCAAGATCGACGTCGTGCATTACTACGAGAGCATCGCCGACTGGCTGCTGCCGCATCTGCGCCAGCGGCCGGTGTCGCTGGTGCGCGCGCCGCAGGGCATCACCGGCGAGCTGTTCTTCCAGAAGCACTCCGAGGCGAAGATGCCCGGCGTCGTCGACCTTGACGCCGCGCTGTGGCCCGGCCACGCGCCGCTGCTGGAGATCCACACGCTCGAAGGCCTGGTCAGCGCGACGCAGATGAACGTCGTCGAGTTCCACACCTGGAACTCGACGGTGAAGAAGATCGACCAGCCCGACCGCGTCATCTTCGACCTCGACCCCGGCGAAGGCATCACCTGGCCCCAGCTGCAGGAAGCCGCCGTGCTGATGCGCACGTTGCTGGAGGAACTGGGCCTGCGCAGCTGGCTGAAGACCAGCGGCGGCAAGGGGCTGCACGTCGTCGTGCCGCTGACGCCCAGGCTCGACGACGACGCGGTGAAGGCCTTCTCGAAAGCGGCCGTCGAGCACATGGCCCGCACGATCCCGCAGCGTTTCGTCGCCAAGAGCGGCGGCGCGCGGCGCGTCGGCAGGATCTTCATCGACTACCTGCGCAACGGCCATGGCCAGACGACGGCCGCCGCGTTCTCGGCGCGCGCGCGGCCAGGCATGGGCGTGTCCATGCCGGTGGCGTGGGAGCAGCTCGGCGAGCTGAAGGGCGGCGCGCACTGGACGGTGAGGACGGCGCGCGAATACCTGTCCTTCCTCGGCGGCAACGACCCGTGGGCCGCGTACTGGAAGCAGCGGCAATCGCTCGCCGCCGCGATCAAGCGCCTGCAGCGCGACTGAGCGCGTGCAACAAACCGCGGCGTTGTCCGACGGAGGCGCCGCCCAGGCGCCGACAGGGCCGCGAGGCGCTTCTTCCTAAGCTGACTCCCGGGGCAAACGAGCTGCCAGAAGGCACGCCGCCGCCCCGCCATCAACCCGAAGGAGAGACCCATGACGACCCGATTCCCCGCCCCCCGTCTGCTGTGTACCCTCGTGCTGGCCGGCCTGGCCGGCGCTGCGTCGGCGAACCTGACCCAGCCCGTCTACTCGTCCGCCAAGGACGAAGTGAAGGCGATGTTCAAGACCGAGCGCGACAACTGCGGCTCGCTCAGCGGCAACGCCAAGGACGTCTGCGTCGAACGCGCCAAGGGGCAGGAGAAGGTCGCCCTCGCCCACCTCGAATACCAATACACGGGCAAGGAAAAGGACCGCAACGATTACCTCGAGGCCCGCTACGAAGCCAAGTACAAGCTGGCCAAGGAAATGTGCGACAGCAAGTCCGGCAACGAGAAGGACGTCTGCGTCGCCGACGCCAAGGCCGCCCATGACAAGGCCAAGGCCGACCTGAAGGCCAACAAGAAGATCGCCGAAGCGCAGAACGACCAGATGGAAGCCAAGCTGAAGGCCGACTACAAGGCCGCCAACGAGCGCTGCGACGCGCTGTCCGGCAACGCCAAGGACAGCTGCCAGGCCAGCGCCAAGGCCCGCTACTTCCAGTGATGAAAAACGGCGGGCCAGGCGGCCCGCCATCAACCGCGACGGCCGGCTCAGCGCAGCTTGATCTGCGCGGGGTCGGCCGTCGCCGCATTCGCGGCCGTCAGGAACGCCGGCGGCTGGGCCACCGGATGCTGCCGCGCCAGGCGCAGCTCGTCGGCGCGGCGCACATGCGCCTGCAACGTGTCGACGAAGACGGACAGCAGCGCCGCCGCCGCGAACAGCGCCAGTGTCGCCACCAGCCACATCGGCAGCGCGAACGAGGCCAGCTTGTCGGTCCAGGCTTTCATGACAGGCTCCATGCCGGCCACCTCGACCGGTGAGCCGCACTGTGCGACGCCGCTTCCGCCCACCTTGCGCGCCGCCGCCGCGAGCGCCCGTAGGACAAATCAGCGCGGCGCTGCCAGCCGCGACCAAGCGGGCATGGGCCTTGCTCCTACCCTGGCGTTACAAGCGGTGTCTTGAACCGCGGCCCAGGGATCTCCGGCTGAAGCCGGGTGCGAGGAGAAAGATTTATGTCGAGCGAGGATATTCGGGTAGTGCTGGTCGATGACGACATCGACACCTGCGAAACGTTGAGCAACCTGCTGACGTTCGACGGCTACAGCGTGCGCGTCGCACGCACGGCGCAGGACGCCATCACGGCCGTCAGCGAATACCAGCCCGTCTGCGCGCTGCTCGACCTGGGGCTGCCCGATTTCGATGGCTGCGAGCTGAGCAAACGCCTGCGCGCCGCCCACGGCTCCGATCTCGTGCTGATCGCCGTGACCGGGCGCAGCGGCGACAAGGCGCACAACGAGGCCATGGCCGCCGGCGTGGACCACGTGCTGTGCAAGCCGTTGTCGCAGGAAAGCCTGAGGCGGTTTTTTCCTCCGCGCACCTGAATTACCGGTAATTTTTACCGACTCGCTTCGGCGGGCCGGTGCCTGACGACGCCGCAGGTCGCGGGTCCGTCTCGACAACAAGGAACAAGAAATGCCGGAGCACCGGGCGGACGATTCAGCCCAATTCCGCCGCATCCTGACGCGCAACCTCGCGGTGCCGCTGGCCATGGGCCTGGGCAGCATCGTCGTGTTCGTGGGCCTGCTGTGGCACCTCGTCGGGCTGCTCGAGTGGGTGGACCACACGCACCGCGTCATCGCCAAGGGGCAGGAGCTGTCGACGCTGCTGGCCGACGAAGAGAGCGGCATGCGCGGCTTCCTGCTCAGCGGGCAAGAGTCATTTCTTGCGCCGTACTCGCTGGCGCTGGCCAAGTTCGAGGGGGAACTGGCGGCCGGCCAGGCGCTGGTGGCCGACAACCCGGCGCAGGTGGACCGGCTGCGCCGCGTCGGCGCCATGGCGAACAGCTGGAACGAGTACGCGCGCGACGCGATCGCGATGCGCCGCCGCGGCGACTCGGTGGAGGAGTTCGTGCGCACCGAGCGCGGCAAGCAGCTGTTCGACGACATGCGCCGCGAGCTGCGCGGTTTCATGGACAACGAGGCCCGCCTGCTGCGCGACCGCCGCGAGGATGCGCAGAACGGCACCTGGACGGCCGTGGGCATCTACATCGCGCTGCTGCTCGGCGCCAGCGCCGTCATCGCCTGGGCCGGGCGGCGCGACATGCTCAACCTGTCCAACGAGTACGGCGACGCGCTGGCTCGCAGCCGCGAGAACGCCCGCGAGAGCGAGGAGCGCGCGTGGCTGCGCGGCGCGCAGGTGGACCTGGCCAACGAGCTCGCCGGCGCGCTGGCGGCGCGCGGCATCGCCGAGCGCACGCTGGCCTTCCTGGCCGGGCGCATCGGCGCGGTCGTCTCCGCCGCGTTCGTGCGCGGCGACGACGGCCTGCCCCAGCGCATCGCGGCGCATGGCCTGCGCAGCGACGCGTCGGACACGCCGCATGCCGAGCAAGGCCTCGTGAGCCAGGTCTGGCGCGACGGCACGATGCTGCGCCTGCCAGGCCTGCAGACCGGCTTCCTGAAGGTCGAGACCCACCTGGGCGACACGCCGCCGCAGGAAGTGGTGCTGCTGCCGGCCCTGCACGACGGCGAGGTCAACGGCGTGCTGGAACTGGGCTTCCTGCAGCCGCCGGACACCCGCGCGCTGGCGCTGCTGGACCAGCTGCAAGGCCTGCTGGGCACGCTGCTGGAAGGCGCCCACTACCGCCAGCGCCTGCAGCGCTCGCTGGAAGAGACGCGCCAGCTCAACGAGGAGCTGCAGGTGCAGCAGGAAGAGCTGCGCACCGCCAACGAGGAGTTGAGCGAGCAGTCGCGCGTGCTGGCCGAGTCGCAGCTGCAGCTGGAGGAGCAGCGCGCCGAGCTGGAGCAGACCAACGTGCAGCTGGGCGAGCAGTCCGAGACGCTGAGCCGGCGCAACGCGGCGCTGAACCAGGTGCAGGCCGAGCTGCAGGAACGCGCCGCCGAACTGCAGCGCGCCAGCCGCTACAAGAGCGAGTTCCTCGCCAACATGAGCCACGAGCTGCGCACGCCGTTGAACAGCTCGCTGATCCTGTCCAAGCTGCTGGCCGAGAACAAGACGGGCAACCTCAACGACGAGCAGTTGCGCTTCGCGCAGACCATCCATGCCGCGGGTAAGGACCTGCTGACGTTGATCAACGACATCCTGGACCTGTCCAAGGTCGAGGCCGGCAAGCTGGACATCGCGCCGCGCCCGGTGCCGCTGCAGGCGCTGGCCGACGGCATGCGCCGCGTCTTCGAGCCGCTGGCACAGGACAAGCGCCTGGGCTTCGACGTGCACCTCGCGCCGGGCCTGCCCGACGCCATCGTGACCGACGCGCAGCGCGTCGAGCAGATCCTGCGCAACCTGCTGTCCAACGCGATCAAGTTCACCGAGCACGGCCGCGTGACGCTGAACATCGAACCGCGCGCCGGCAACGTCGCCTTCGTCGTGCAGGACACCGGCATCGGCATCCCGGCCAGCCAGCAGCAGCGCGTGTTCGAGGCCTTCCACCAGGGCGACGGCGCGCTGAACCGGCGCTACGGCGGCACGGGCCTGGGGCTGTCGATCTCGCGCCAGCTCAGCACGCTGCTGGGCGGCAGCATCGAACTCAGCAGCGTCGAGGGCGAAGGCAGCCAGTTCACACTGGTGCTGCCGCTGCGCGCACCCGCCGCGCTGGCGCCCCCGGTCGCATCCGCCACCCCGGCAGCGCCGCTTGCCGCGCTGCCGCCAATGACGACGCCACGGCCGCCGGCCCGCCCCGCTTTCGACGACGACCGCGCCGAATTCGGCCCCGCCATCGGCGACGAAGCCCCGCCGCAACGCCTCGCGCTGGTCGTCGAGGACGACGTGCCGTTCGCCAGCATCCTCTACGACCTGGCCCACGAGATGCAGTACCGCTGCATCGTCGCGACGCAGGCGCGCGAGGCGCTGGAGCTGGCCACGGCCTACCTGCCGCAGGCCATCCTGCTGGACGTGCGCCTGCCCGACGGCTCCGGCCTGGCCGTGCTGCAGCGGCTGAAGGAAGACCCGCGCACGCGGCACATCCCGGTCCACGTCATCGCCGGCGAGGATTTCCGCGACGTGGCGCTGCCGCTGGGCGCCGTCGGCACGGCCATCAAGCCGACGACGCGCGAGGAGCTGATCGACATCTTCCGCAAGCTCGAGCGCCACGGCGCCGACGAGGTGCGCCGCCTGCTGCTGGTGGAGGACGACCCGCGCCAGCGCGACAGCATCGCGCAGCTGATTGGCGACGACGGCATCGAGGTCGTCGCCGTCGGCCTCGGCGAGGAGGCGCTGAAGCAGTTGGAAGGCGAGCCCTTCGACTGCATGATCATCGACCTCAAACTGCCCGACATGGACGGCACCGAGCTGCTGGCCCGCATGGCCGCCCGCGGCCCTGACGCGGCGACGCCGCCGGTCATCGTCTACACCGGCCGCAACCTCAGCCGCGACGAGGAGGCCGAGCTGAACCGCTACTCGCGCACCATCATCATCAAGGGCGCGCGCTCGCCGGAGCGGCTGCTGGACGAGGTGACGCTGTTCCTGCACCGCGTCGAATCGCGCATGAGCGGCGAGCGCCGCGACATGCTGCGCACCGCGCGCAACCGCGAGCAGGTGTTCGAGGGCCGCAAGGTGCTGCTGGTGGACGACGACGTGCGCAACGTCTTCGCGATGACCAGCCTGCTGGAGCAACGCGGCCTGACCGTGGAGCCGGCGCGCAACGGCGTCGAGGCGCTGGAGAAGCTGGCCGCCCACCCGGACATCGACCTCGTGCTGATGGACGTCATGATGCCGGTCATGGACGGCCTGGAAGCCACGCGCCGCATCCGCGCCGACGCGCGCTGGCACAAGCTGCCCGTCATCGCCATCACCGCCAAGGCGATGCGTGACGACCAGGAGCAATGCCGCAAGGCCGGGGCGAACGACTACCTGGCCAAGCCGATCGAGCTGGACCGGCTGATATCGCTGTTGCGCGTGTGGCTCCCCTCGACGGCCTGACCGATGCCCCAGGCTTTGCTCGATCTCGAAGTGCGCCTGCTGATGGAGGCCATCTACGCGCGCTACAACCACGACTTCCGCGAGTACTCGCTGGCGTCGCAGAAGCGCCGCGTGCTGCATGCGGTGGAGCAGCTGCAGTGCGAGTCGGTGTCGGCACTGCAGGCGCTGGTGCTGCACGACGCACGCGCGTTCGCGCAGCTGCTGCAGATCCTGACGGTGCCGTTCACGGAGATGTTCCGCGAACCGGAGTTCTTCCTCGCGCTGCGCCAGCAGGTCGTGCCGCTGCTGCACACCTACCCGTCGCTGAAGATCTGGGTGGCCGGCTGCGCCAGCGGCGAGGAGGTCTACTCGCTGGCCATCCTGCTGCACGAGGAGGGGCTGCTGGAGCGCAGCATCATCTACGCGACCGACATCAACCCGACCGTGCTGGAGAAGGCGCGGCAAGGCATCTTCGCGTTGAGCGACCTGCAGCAGTACACCCGCAACTACCAGGCGGCCGGCGGCACCAGTGGCTTCTCCGACTACTACACCGCCGCCTACGGTGCCGCGCGCTTTGACCCCGAGCTGCGCCGCCGCGTGACCTTCGCCGACCACAGCCTCGCCACCGACCACGTGTTCTCCGAGACCCACCTGATCTGCTGCCGCAACGTGCTGATCTACTTCAACCGCCAGCTGCAGGACCGCGCCATCGGGCTGTTCGCGCAGTCGCTGTGCCACCGCGGCTTCCTGGGCCTGGGCAGCAAGGAGAGCCTGGACTTCAGCGTGCACGGACCGGCCTTCGAGCCGGTGGCCGCGCGTGAACGGCTCTTCCGCAAGCGATGACGCGCGCCCGCCCGCCCATCGAGCTGATCGTCATCGGCGCCTCCGCCGGCGGCGTGGCCGCGCTGCTGGCGCTGCTCGGCCCGCTGCCGGCCGGCTTCACGCTGCCCATCGTCGTGCTGCTGCACCTGCTGCCCCGCCACGACAGCCAGCTCGCCAGCGTACTGTCGCACCACCTGGCCCGGCCGGTGCGAGAGCCGCGCGACAAGGAGCCCGTGCAGCGCGGCCAGGTCTACGTGGCGGCGGCCGACTACCACCTGCTCATCGAGGCCGACCGCAGCTTCGCGTTCAGCAGCGAGCCGCCGGTGAGCTTCGCCCGCCCGTCCATCGACGTGCTGATGAACTCCGCCGCCGACGCCTACGGCCCGGCGCTGGCCGGCGTGCTGCTGACCGGCGCCAACATGGACGGCGCCGAGGGCATGGCCGCCATCCAGGCCCACGGCGGCCTGACCATCGTGCAGCAACCGCAGGACGCCGACGTGCCCACGATGCCCGAGGCCGCCATCGCGCGCAGCCAACCCGACCACGTCCTGCCGCTGCGGGACATCACGCCCCTGCTGCTGCAGCTGGGCAACGCAGGCGACGCGCCATGAGCGAAGACGACACCATCCACGTCCTCATCGTCGACGACCTGCCCGAGAACCTGCTCGCGCTGCAGGCGCTGCTGCGCGACGAACCGCTGCAGGTGGTGGCCGCGTCGTCGGGCGAGCAAGCCCTGTCCCTGCTGCTGGAGCACGAGTTCGCGCTGGCGCTGCTGGACGTGCAGATGCCCGGCATGTCGGGCTTCGAGCTGGCCGAGCTGATCCGCGGCAGCTCGCGCACGCGCCACCTGCCCATCGTCTTCGTCAGCGCGGCCGAGCGCGAGCCGGCCTACACCTTCCGCGGCTACGAGCACGGCGCGGTGGACTTCCTCTACAAGCCGCTGGACGCCCACGCGGTGAAGAGCAAGGTGCGCGTCTTCACGGAGCTGCACGCCAAGAGCCGCGAGCTGCGGCGCCAGCTCGTCGAGCTGGAGTCGGCCCGCGCCTCGCAGGAGCGGCTGCTGGCCGAGCTGAAGGACACGCAGGCCGACCTGCAACGCGCGCTGACGATGCGCGACGAGTTCATGTCCATGGTCACGCACGAGCTGCGCACGCCGCTGGGCGTCATGGCGCTGGAAGTCATCATGCGCCAGCAGCGGCTGGACAAGGGCGACCTCGGCTGGTTCAGCCCCGAGCGACTGCAGGCCATGCTCGACAAGGACGCCCGCCAGGTGCGCAGCATGACGCGGCTCATCGAGGACATGCTGGACATCTCGCGGCTGCAGCACGGCATGCTGTCCATCCGCCGCAAGCGCACCGACCTCGGCGAACTCGCGCGCCGCGTGGTGGCCGATTTCGAAGGGCAGTACCAGCAGGTGCCGCTGCGGCTGAACGCGCTGCCCGGCATCGTCGGCGATTGGGACGACAGCCGCATCGCGCAAGTGCTCATCAACCTGCTCACCAACGCGCTGCGCTACGGCGAACGCCAGCCGGTGCAGGTCGACGTGGACCTCACGGACGACGGCCACGCGCGCCTGGCCGTGACGGACCAGGGCCCCGGCATCCCGCCCGAAGACCAGCGCCGCATCTTCCAGCAGTTCGAGCGCCTGGCCGGCCCCGGCAAGGCGCCGGGCATGGGGCTGGGCCTGTACATCAGCCAGCAGTTCGTGCAGGCGCATGGCGGGCAGATCTCGGTGCACAGTGACCCCGGCCAAGGCGCGCGCTTCGAGGTGCTGCTGCCGCTGGCGCACGGCTGACCGGGCCGGCGCGGGCCGCCGCAGCGGCGACGTCTATCGGTGTTTTGCCTCACAAATCACGGCAACCCGGCCGGGCAGCGCCACTCAGAATGCGTTGCGCTCCGCATTTCTGATCGAATTTCAAGTCGTCAATTCCGGCGCATACCATC
>Ga0075370_10000582_pt1 | contig 14070 bp, 10 predicted proteins | sample EndMethybrTD3035_FD_71398 | JGI IMG/M metagenome (GOLD analysis project Ga0075370, IMG submission 71398) | Populus endosphere microbial communities from Tennessee, USA - Endosphere MetaG P. TD hybrid TD303-5 | ecosystem: Host-associated > Plants > Roots > Endosphere | place: USA: Tennessee... | reverse complement strand
GTCTATGCGCTTGCGGTGGTGACCTCGATGGCTGACTTCGGACGGGTCGGCCTCGTGATGACGCTGCTGGCGGCCGCCCTCGGCGTGCTGCGTGGTGCGTTGGGCACGCCGCTGCTGCTCAGTTCGGCGAAATCCGTCACGGAGATACGCAGAGAAGGCCAATACGCGGTCACCACGGCCTTGCTTCTCGCGCCGATCGTCGGGATTGCGATGGTGGCCGTCGCAGGTTCGACGATACGTGCCCAAGCAGTGCTGCTGCTGTTGGCCTGCCCCGCGGTCTTCGTGCAGGACGTGTTGCGGTACATCGCAATTGCCGAGGGACGTTCGCACATCGCAGCCATCTGGGACGGTATGTGGTTTGTCGGCTCGGCGCTCCTCCTGGTCGGTACCTGGCTCGAGATCCCCTACATCACAGCCAATTTCCTCCTGTGCGCCTGGAGCGTGTTGGCGCTTGTCTCGCTGCTGGGGCTGCTTACCGCCGTCAAGGCAGTCCCGCGCGTGGCCGGTTATGTTGACTGGATCGCTGACGGCTGGAGGCATCGCGTCCGCTATGGCACCGAGGCGGGGCTGGAGCAGGTCACCGTATTCGGGGTCCTACTTTTCGTCACCCTGACGCTCGCTCCATCCGTCACTGCCACGATTCGGGGCGCGACGGCGGTTCTGGCGCCTGTCGCCATCCTCGCCAGTGCCGTGCCGCTGATCGTGATATCCGAGGGCGCACGCCGGACCATGCGGCCGACGCAAGTATGGCGGATCCTGATCCGCGTGACATCTGCGATGTCGCTGGCCGCCGTGATGCTGGGAGTAATCCTGCATCTCGTGCCGGCAAGGTGGGGTGAATTCCTCCTTGGCGCGACATTCGCAGCGGCACAACAGATCGTACCGATCATCGCGTGCGAGTATGCCGTTGGCGCCTGGGCGGTGGCGGTCGCCATCTATCTCCGCACATTCAATCGGAGCCGTGATGCACTGGGATTGAAGGTCGGCTACGTGGCGGTGATGATGCTGACCTCGCTCGGAGCCGCCGTCATGTTCCGCACCGCGGCGGGTGTGGCCCTCGGTATGGTCGCCGCGTCGGCGTTCGTCGCGGCGATGGCGTTGCTCTGGTTTCGACCATGGGACGGTCAGGCCGACGGCGGGGGCCTTCAGGAGCCGCGCGTGCTCACCGGGGTTCGCGTCGCGCGCCGGGCGCTGCCGGACATCGTCACCGTGCGAATGGCCTCGCGCGCAGACACTCTCAGCGGCCTGATGACCCTATGGGTCGCTGCCACCCTGATCGTGTTCGGTCCGGTGGCGATCATCAGGTACACCGGAGTGCCGGACAACCGGCTCTGGCTGTGGTCGCTGCCGGTGATCGTTATTGCCGGTTTCCGATTCGCGTGGTTGATCGGCTCGGGCGAACGCCGGCTCTTCGAAATGATGTACTGGGCTTTCGCTTATGCGTTTCTAGGGCTGGCGCCTCTGGCTCAGCTCCGCATGGACGCATTCCCGACCACCGTCCCGCGAATTGACAAGAGTCTGATCGCGATGGGCTCCATCATCGCGATCCTGGGCTGTTGCGCTTTCTTGTTCGGCGCGCTGGCCGACAACGCGACGAAGTTGCGGAGAGAGACGAAACCCACCGAGGCGGAAGTTCTTCCGCGGCCTTTCTCCATCGACCGTGTCAGGTTGATGTTATTGGTGGCTTTCGCGATCGTCTTCAACATCTATTACTTGTCCAAGGTGGGTTTGATCCAGTTCACCAAGAGCCGCGACGAAGCCTTCGCCATCTACAACTCGGTATGGCCGCCCGGCACCTTGGGTGTGATTGTCCGTGGCTGCTCCTTCATGGCACTGCTGGTGGCCTTCGTCGCGCTGGTCCGGTATCGCCGAGAGCACAACCGTGCCTCGCGACTCGGATTGCCTTCCGCGGCCGGTGGTCTCCGCTTAAATCTCGTGCTCACCATCGTGGTCGGGATATTGCTGGCCAACAGCATGAATCCCATATCGAACGCCCGGTACCTGTCTGGCACGGCCATCTTGGCTGCGGCGACCGCGCTTGGTCTGTTCGCGACCAGAACACGATTCCGAGTCACATCAGCCTCCTTCCTGGTGAGCCTCCTGGTCGTCTTTCCGCTGGCGGATGCGTTCCGGTACGGTCGCGAAGCTGACTTCAAGGCCACCAATCCGATCGAGGCGTTGGTCTCACCCGATTATGATTCCTTCGCGCAATTGGTCAACGGGTACCTGGTGGCCCAGCGTGACGGCTTGATTCCAGGAAGGCAGCTCCTCGGCGTCTTCTTGTTCGCCGTGCCCAGGAAGCTCTGGGACGACAAGCCGGTCGATTCGGGAATATTGATCGCCAATCAGCGTGGCTATCCGTTCACGAATCTCTCTGCGCCGCTGTGGATCGAACTGTATTTGAATGGCGGGTGGTTTCTGCTCATTCTGGGGATGTTCGCTCTGGGGTGGTGGTTACATCGGATTGACACCGGAATCGAACGACAATTCAACACCGCCGGGATGCCGGCACTACTGAGTTGTGTGCTGCCGTTCTACCTCATGATCCTGTTGCGCGGATCGCTCCTCCAGGCCGCATCATTCCTGTTCTTCGTCCTGGCGTTCACCGCATTCGTGCGCAGACCCCCGGCGAAACCGGATGCGCCCGCCAGGGCGGCCCCAGCGCCGGACGACCTGTCCTTCTCCGAAACCCCTAGCAGTGACACCCCCGGTCGGCACCGGCGGAACCATGTACACGTCTAGCGGGATGTCGGTCTGCGCGCGCCGAGTGGCACTCGTGCTCGCAAGTGCGTTCCTGCTGGCGTCAGTGACGGCGTTGGGGTGCCTACACTGGCAGCGCGTCGAAGCGTCTGCGCACGGCGATCCGCCCGGTCCGCCGGTGCCCTCGCTGGAGTCCATGTTCGACTATCGGCCAACGCTTTTGGTTGTCGGCGATTCTTTCGCCGGCGGTACCGGCGATCCGACATTTCGCCCCTACCCCTATCTACTCGGTGATCGACTCGGGTGGAATCTCACCGTGGATGCACAGGGGGGGACAGGATTCGTCAAGGCGGCGACCACCGGCAAGTCCCCCGGAGTTCCGTTCATAGGGCGTCTGGCCCGGGACGGGCAACTGTACAACGTGGACTACGTACTGATCGACGGTGGGCGTAACGATCTGGGTCTGCTCCCGACGGAAGTCATTCCCGCCGCCGATGAATACATACGAAAGGTCCGCGATACCTGGCCCAAAGCGAAGATCGTCGTGATTCTTCCGTCATACGTCTCGGCGCAGGAGGCTGCGAACTATCCCGCGGTTTCTCAAGGACTCCGGCGCGTCGCCGGTGAGGTGGACGCCGACGTCATCGACCCGGTGGCGGAAGGGTGGTATCGCGGAAGAGATCTGGCGCCCCTTTTCTGGAACGACCGCGTGCACCTTAATGCCGTGGGAAACGAGTACTACGCATCCCGGATCTTCGCCGACCTCAAAGCGTTGGGATGGACGAAATGAAGAACATCGGCACCCTGTTCGAGATTGCCCGAGACCACCTTCTCGGACTGCTGTGTTGGACGCTGTTGGGCGGCGCCGCTGCCAGCGGCGTCTCCTTCCTCACACCGGTCGAATACGAGGCGACCGCTCGGGTGCTGGTCGTCGCACCGTACTGGAACGATTCGACGGCCATCGCGGATCCGAACTTCGGTGGCGCTGTCCTGGCTTACGGCGACGAATTCACCCAGCAGCGGGTGGCGAGTTACGCGCGGTTGGTCGAAACCCCTTTTGTCATGGGCCCGGTGAGTCAGCGGCTCGGCACCGGCATCTCTGCAAAGGAGTTGAGCAGCAGGGTTTCCACTCACGTGGTGCCGGACACCGTCATCCTGGAGATCCAGGCAGTTGACGGATCTCCCACGACAGCGACGCGAATCGCCGACGAAACGGCACGACAACTCGTCGACGCCGTCAAAGCGCTCGAACGACCACCGTTCACACGGGTTTCGCCGGTCCAGCCGTTGCTGGTGGAACCCGCCGATGTGCCAACGCGGCCGGTTTCACCGCGGATCGTCCTCTACGTCGCGTCGGGACTTCTTTTCGGATTCCTGACCGGATTGACCGTGGTGTCGATGGTGGAAGGTAGAGCCCTGGCGGAGCTTGTCGATGACGGGGTTGCCGGCGAGAACGTGCTCGGAATCCTGTCGGCGACTGAATCCGGCGGCGATGCCGTCGATATGGATGCGCGTTTCGCCGAGCTCCAGATCAACCTGCTGCGCGGAAACCCATCCGGGCCAATAATTCTTGTGGCGCCGCGGGGTACCCCGGCGGTGTTGTCAGCGGCGCGGCGTATCGCGGCGGTCATGTCAATCGTGGGTAACCGACGTCCGGTTGTTGTCATCGCTGACGCGTTTGTGGACACCGGTGCAGCGGGACAACCCGGCCTTCAGGACGTGGCGGCCGGTTCGACAGCGCTTGACGACGCCATTGTCTTCGAGGATGGCGATGCCTTCGACTGGATGCCGTACGGGGGCTCGAACACCCAGGCCCGTCCGCGTCTCGACGCCATGAGCGCTGTGATCGCAGAGTTGGCCGCCACCCGCGAGGTACTCGTCGTGGCTCCCGCGGTATTGGAATCGGTTGACGTCATCGACCTCGGCGGCGCGGGCGCCGCAACGGTGTTGGTGACCGAGGCTCACGGGACATCGGGTTCCGAGATGAGAGCGGCAGAAGGGCTTTTGGAGATGGGGCGGAGTCCTTACCTCGGGCGGCTCATCGTGACGACGCGCGCATTCGCTCATCACGGCGTGGCCGTAGGACCCAGTGGGAATCGAGTATCTGGAGAGTCATGGAACTTCTGAAGCGATGGTTGATCGTATTACGTCGACGCTGGTTGGTGGTCGCGGCCTGCGTGGTCGTGGCGCTCGTCGCCGCGAGTGCCTACAACGCCACGGCATCAAGGACATACACGGTCTCGACACAACTCTTCCTGAGGGCACCCGATGTCAAGACTTCCGCCAGCGCGTACCAGGGTGACCTGTTCTCGCGTCAGCGTGTCCAAACGTATTCGAAGATGTTCCAGAGTGACGATCTCGCGCAGCGGGTCATAGACCGGCTGAAACTCGACATGACTGCTCAGCAACTGGTCAGCAAGGTGACCGCATCGACAGTCAAAGACACTGTTTTGATGGTGGTTTCGGTGACCGACCCGGATGCGCAACAAGCGATGAACATCGCGAACGCCTACGGCGACGTGCTCAATTCCTATGTGGCGAAGATCGAGTACGTCGACAACAATCCCGACATTCCGCCGTTGGTTCAGGTGGTGACCCGCGCAAGCCCGGCCACTGTGGTGTCAAGTGCACTTCCGTTGTGGCAGTTACTGGCTGCAGCGTTGGTTGCTGCCTTGGCGGTGGCGTCGTCCCTGATTTGGCTGCTCGAACGTTTCGATACCAGGGTGCGGTCTCGTTGCGCTGTGGAGGAGATCACCGGGAGCACGGTGGTCGGACAGTTCGAACGGAACGGGCTGCTCAACCGGAATCAAGACGTGGACCTGACGTTTGATGCCGACGAGAACTTCCGCCAGGCCGCGTTGCGTATGAGCATCAACGTCGATTCGGTTCTCCACCGCATTCCCGACCTCAGCAAGCCCCCCGTGTTGGCGGTGGTTGCACCGCATCACGGAGAGGGCGCCAGCATGGTGTCGCGGGTGCTAGGTCGAGCATTCGCCGAGCGGGGGAAGTCTGTCATGGAGATACAGTTCGGGCCGGAAAGCGAGATGGCGGCACCGCGGCACGCCCCTTCTAATTCAGTCGCGGTCACCGGGATTGGCCTGCGACAAGTGCTGACTGCCGAAACCTTCGACTTTCGACTCGACGCAGCGAAAGAAGGCGCCGACATCGTCATCCTCGATTGCCCTGCCTTTTCGGAGTCCATTGAGGCGCAGATTCTGGTCGGCGCCGCCGACGTCGTCGTCCAGGTGATCGACGCGGGTGCGACAACTCGATCGCTGACCGAGATCACCGACGGTACCAAGGTGATCGGCACGCCGGTTCTCGGTGTGGTCGTCAACTTTGCTCGGCGTTCGACGACGGTGGACGGCCGGTACCTGTAGGGAGCGTCATGACGCCAGTTGAGCGACGGAGATAGCGGACGTGACTCGTATCGCCGCACGCATAGCCACGGTCGTCGCGCTAGTGGGGCTATTGGTGGCCGCCGGGTTCTATCCCACTCATCTCAGTCCTCGAGAGGACAAGTTCTCTCCCGAGGAGACGACGGGCACCGAACATGGCGTCACTCCGTATCTTCCATTCGATCTGCCGACCGGACCGACACCTCGGAAAGTGTTCGCCCACTACGTGCCGAACTTCCCCATATCGATCGACAATGAGGATGGCGACCGTGACTATTATCAGCGTCATTATCTTTCGCCGGACGGTGAGGGCGGGATACATGCCGACTATGGCGGCCTACTCAGGGACCGGCCGCTGCCCCGACGCCACCTCGACCAATCAGACTGGCGGATAGCCGATTTCGCGACCGAAATAGCGCAAGCCCGGTCGGTGGGCATCGACGGATTTGCCATCGACGTGATCCAACGCCGCGCACAGTCCGACGTCGTCGACAACATCTTGCTCGCCGCGGCCCGAGACGTTGACTTCGACATCCTCATCACCGCCGATATGTCCGGCCCGTTGTCACAGGTCGGCACCGACGAGTTCGTGGCAGATTTCGCCACATATCTCGCTGCGCCCGCGGCGATCCGGCTCGCGGACGGCAGGCCCGTGCTCAGCGCTTTCGCCGCGGAGCGCCGCGCGCCGCAGTGGTGGGCGGCTGTGCTGGACGCTCTGACCGCGAGGTTGCACACCAAGATTGCGTTCGTTCCGGTCTTCGTCGACGTCTCCGACAACATTGCTCGGTACGCTCCGATCTCCTACGGGTTGTCAGCCTGGGGTGGCAGAAGCCCGCACGCCATGGCCTTGTCGGAACGCCGCAGTGGATCGCCGGGTGACCTGATAGATCAAGCCCATCGTCGGGGCAAGGTCTGGATGCAATCGGTCCCGTTTCAGGACAACCGGCCACGCAGCGGTACCTTCGAGGAGTCTCTGAACGGGATGACCAACCGAATGGCGTGGCAGCTCGCGGTCGAAAAGAAGGCCGAGTGGGTGCAGCTGATCACGTGGAACGATTACGCGGAGTCGACGGCGATGGCGCCATCGGTCGCCCATGGATGGCGAATGCTCGACCTCAACGCGTACGACCTCGCCAGGTTCAAGTGGGAAACGCCGCCGACGGTCACCCGCGACGCGATCTTCGTCTCCTACCGCATCCAGCCGGTAGAGGCTCGCCCGGCTTATCACGAATCACTGCTCATGCGTCCGGTGCCGGGTACCGCCGAGCCGCGAGATGCCATCGAAGTGGTCAGCTTCGCTCGTGCTCGCAGCGAGATAGCCATCGTTGCCGGCGACCAGGTGACCGCATGCTCCGCACCCGTCGGCCGCGGAACCTGCCTAGCGCCACTTAGTCTCGGAGTTTTCACCGTGACGATGACGCGGGGAGGTGTGGTGGTGGCGTCCGCGCGTTCGGACGTCCCGGTGGTCGACCGTCCCGTCGTGCAGGACCTGCAGTACCGGCTGGTGGGAGGCTTGCGGTAGATGCTTGCCCGTGGATGGGGATCGGGCCGCGCCCAGCGCTTTGCGCCGAGTGCATCCGCTTCCTGACAACGTGCCGAGGCGAAGCCACGTCCTGATCGCTCGGGCTCGCCCGTGTACAGCCAAAAATGCGCGGGCGAGCAGATCTAGCAAATTTTAGAGCGACCAAGATCACATTCGAGATGGTATTGCTGTCCCACCTATGGGAATGCAATCAAGCCTAACCGCCAATTGGATTCATTACTGACGAGAACGAAAGTGAATCCGATTGATATTTGCAGGCAAGGGCCATTTTTGACGAGAAAGACGAAATTAGCTGCGAAGACGCCGACGCTGACATCGTGTCAGTCCAGTAAACGAATGCGCAAAGTAGTTGCAAACGCAACTTTTGCCGGATACACCAGAACTTTCGAGTTGCTGTAAATCTGGCAACTTCCTAGTCTGTTGAAGACTCGAACGGGAAGCACGGCTAGGTAAGGGCGTTCACGACGCACGAACCGACGTCTGGCCCAGCATTCGCAATCACGTTCGCGGGGCGACGGATCCCGGGTCACGAGCAATTCACCACCGAGCGCCATTGAGCGGAGTACTCAGATGACCAGTGCAATCACCAACGGCACCGCCGCACACGCGGCACCGATACGCACCCCGCTGTCAAAACCGAGCAGTGGTCTTCAGACGACCACGGTCAGCCTCGTCATCCCGGTCCGCAACGAGGCTCGCAACATCGCATGGGTTCTGGAGCAGATCGCCGACGACGTGCACGAGATCATCCTCGTCGACGGCGACTCGACCGACGCGACGTTGACCACCGCGTTGCACTACCGCCCCGATATCCGGGTCGTGCCGCAGGAAGGCACTGGCAAGGGCAGCGCACTGCGCACCGGTTTCCTTGCCGCCACCGGCGATGTGGTCGTGATGATGGACGCCGACGGCAGCATGTCGCCACAGGAGATCAGGCACTACGTCCACTTCCTGGCCAACGGCTACGACTTCGTCAAGGGTTCGCGGTTCATGGGCGGCGGCGGGTCGCTGGACATCACGCCGTTCCGACGGCTCGGTAACCGGTTCCTGCTGTTCGTCTTCAACACGCTCTACGGTTCCGAGCTCACCGACCTGTGCTACGGCTTCTGCGCGTTCCACCGCCGCTACCTCGATCACCTTGCCCTGACGGCAACGGGTTTCGAGATCGAGGCCGAGATGACGGTTCGCGCGGTGCAGGCCGGACTGCGCATCGCCGAAGTGCCGAGTCTGGAGATGCCCCGCCGCACCGGCAATTCCAACCTTCGTGCGATCCGCGACGGCTGGCGGGTGCTCAACACCGTGCTCGCCGGCAGGCGCTCCTAGGTTTTGCGGTCACCATGCGAACTCTTGTCACCGGCGCTGCCGGCTTCATCGGCTCGACCCTGGTGGACCGGCTGCTGGCCGAAGGCCACCAGGTGGTGGGCATCGACAACCTGAGCACGGGCAGGGCACACAATCTCGACAATGCGTTCGAGGTCAACCGATTGATCCCGGGCCGCTTCAGCCTGATCGAGACCGACGTGCAGGCACCCGAGCTCAAAGACATTGTCGCGGGCACGAATCCGGACGTCATCTTCCATCTGGCCGCGCAGATCGATGTTCGGGTCTCGGTGCGCGACCCGAAGTTCGACGCCTGCAACAACGTATTGGGCACGATCAACCTTTGCGAGGCTGCCAGGCACGCCGGAGTCAGCAGGATCGTCTATGCGGCGTCCGGTGGCTCACGGTACGGCGCGCCGACCCGCTTGCCCGTCGGCGAGAACACCGCGGTCGACCCGCAGTCGCCCTACGCGGTGGCCAAGGTCGCCGGGGAGCAGTACCTGCGTGCCTACGCGGGCATGTACGGCCTGGAACCGATCTGCCTGGCGTTGTCCAACGTCTATGGGCCACGCCAGAATCCGCACGGCGAGGCCGGGGTCATCGCGCTGTTCAGCAGCGCGATGTGCACCGGACGCGACGTGACCGTGTACGGCGACGGCAGTGCCACCCGCGACTACGTCTACGTCGACGACGTGGTGAACGCCTTCATGTGTGCGGGTAACGCACCCGCGGGCACGACCGGCGTGTACAACGTCGGCACGGGGCAGCAGGCCAGCGTCACAGAAGTGCATCGGTTGATCTCCGAGGTGCTGGACGGTGCGCCGCCACCGCGCTATGCCGACGCCCGCACCGGCGAACTGCATGCGATCGCGCTCGATGCGCACAAGGCCGAAGCCGAACTCGGTTGGAGACCCGCGGTGGATCTGGTCGAGGGCATCGCGCGCACCGTCGGCTGGGTGCGTGCCGCTGTCGAGCCCGAGCCCGTCGCAATCGCCTGAGCGGAGGGGGTTCTCGTGTCGAAGCGGTACCGCACCGAAGCATCGATCCGCCTGACCGGCGCCCTCGTGACGGGCATCGCCGCAGCCGGGATCGCGCTCGTCCCTGCCCACTCGACCACACCCCTGGGCCGCGCCGTGGTGGCGGCCTTCCTGATCATCGCCCCGGCGCTGGCGATCGCCCGGCTGCTGCCGAGCATGCACACGGCCGTCGCGCTCATCGTCGGTGTGGCCGGTGCCATCGCGATCAACACCCTGGTCGCGCAGACCATGCTGTCCGCCGAACTGTGGTCGCGCCCGGCAGCCGTGATCGCTGTGGGCGTCGCCGCAACCGCGTTCTGGCTCATACCGATCCCAGCAAGGAGACGGGCATGAAGACAACGGTCATCCCCGCCGCGGAGTTGGGCGCCGCGGAGTCCGACCGCTGGCGGTCGTTTCAGCGGCTGCAGCCCGAGCTGGGCAGCCCGTTCATGAGCCCCGAACTCGCGGTGGTGGCCGGCGGAGTTCGCCCGGGCACCCGGGTCGCAATCCTCGAAGATGCCGGTGAGATCGTCGGCTTCTTCCCCTTCGAGCGCCGGGCATTGGGCTACGGCGTGCCGGTAGCCCCCGGCCTCACCGGATGTCAGGGTGTGGTGCACGCACCCGATGCGGTCTGGAACGCCCACGAGCTCCTGCGCGAATGTGGGCTCGGCGTATGGGAATTCGACCATCTCGTCGACGGACAGAAACCGTTCGAGCACTTCCAGGTGTTGCGCGCCAAGGCGCCGATCATCGACCTGAGCGAGGGTTCCACGGCCGTGTTGACCTCTCTTCGACGGCGGTCTACCCGAGTGGCGAAAAAGTTGCCCAAGCTGCAACGCCAGCTCACGCGCGACGTCGGCCCGCTGCACCTCGAATTCGCGACGACCGATCCTGACCGGCTCCGGATGCTCATGGCCTGGAAGTCCGACCAGTACCGGGCGACCGGAAGGACCGATCAGTTCGCGCGGCCGTGGGTGCGGCAGTTCATCTCCGACCTGTTCGACTTGCGATCGCCGCATTATTCGCTGGTCCTGTCGGTGATGTACGCCGGAGATCACCCGATCGCCGCCGACGTCTACCTGCGCCGCAGCGGAGTCATGTCCGGCTGGTTCACGGCCTACGACCCCGCATTCGCCAAGTACTCCCCCGGGTTGCTGCTCCGGCTCGCCCTCATCGAAGAAGCGTCAGCGCAGGGTGTGCGGCGCATCGAATTGGGCCGCGGCGCATACGAACACAAAGAGCTGTTCAAGACGAGCGACGTCATCGTGGGGGAGGGCAAGGTGCTGCGCCCTTCGGCCGGTGCGGCCCTGTACTACGCAGGCCGGGCTCCGTTGCGGAACTTGCGCCAATCAGTGATGGCCTCCCCGAGGCTCTATCGGTCCGCCGACGCAGTGCTGCGTAGCTACGGCCGCGTCCATTCCGCGCTGACTGTGCCGGCCCACGCGGCCGATTCGACGAGAGGTTCTCAATGACAGCCACGAGCTCAAGGCGCGCACTCACCATGTCGGTGGTGATCTGCGCCTACACGTTTGACCGGTGGGACGACGTCCTCGCCGCTGTCAGGTCGGTCGCGACCCAGAGCACGCGGCCGGACGAGATCGTCGTCGTCGTCGACTACAACCCCGAACTCCACGAGCGGCTTCGTGCCGCGTTGCCCGGCGCCACGGTCGTCGAAAATCGTTACCAGAAAGGGCTTTCCGGCGGTAAGAACACCGGCGTCGAGGTGACGACCGGTGACGTGGTGGTCTTCTTGGACGACGATGCGATCGCGCATCCCGACTGGCTCGTGCACCTGCGCGACGCCTACACCGATGACACCATCGTCGGTGTCGGCGGGACCACGCTGCCACTGTGGGAGACCGATCGGCCCCGGTGGTTTCCTGAGGAATTCGACTGGGTGCTGGGATGCACGTTCACCGGTCGAGATCCCGGTCCGGTGCGCAATCTGCTGGGTGGGAACGCTTCGTTCCGCCGCGAGGTCTTCGCGGTGGCCGGCGGTTTCCCGACCGACATCGGGCGGACGTCCGAGCAGAGCCGTCCTCTCGGGTGCGAAGAGACCGAGTTCTGCATCCGGGTCAACCAGCACCGACCGGACTGGACGTTCGTCTTCGAACCTCGTGCGGTGATTTGGCATCGGGTACCTGCCGCGCGGGAGCAGTTCTCCTACTTCCGCCTTCGCTGCTACGCCGAGGGACTGTCGAAGGCGGCCGTGACGCGCAGCGTCGGTGCCGCCGACGGGCTTTCGGCTGAGCGCAGTTACACCGCTCGCATCCTCACTCGCGGTGTGGCGAAGGGGCTCGGCGATGCGCTGCACGGCGATCCCGCCGGAATCGAACGTGCCTACGCGATCACCGTGGGTTTGTTCACCACCGCGATGGGTTACGTGCGCGGTGGCGCGGTACGCCGTCGGAAGCCGACGGTCGGGGCATCGCGATGACCAACTCGATCCCGATTCTCATGTACCACTCCGTCGCGCTCGAACCGCCCGAGGCGACGCGGCGCCTTGCCGTCGTCCCCGGACATTTCGAGAACCAGATCGCCTACCTGGTGAAAAACGGCTACACCGGGCTCACGTTCTCGGATCTCGTCGACAGGTTGCGCACCGGTGCCCCACTACCGGAGCGCCCGGTCGTGTTGACGTTCGACGACGGATACGCCGATTTCGCGACCGAAGCCTGGCCGACGCTACGGCGCCACAACTTTCCGGCGACCGTGTTCGTCACGACGGGTTGGGTTGCGGACGCCGGGACGGAGGCGGCGGGCGATCCCCTCGACGCGATGATGAACTGGGCGCAGGTCGCCGGGCTTTCGGACGCGGGCATCGAGATGGCCGCGCACAGCCACAGCCATCCTCAGCTCGATCAGCTCAGCGATGACGCGCTGCGCCACGAACTCGGGCACAGCAAGGCACTTCTCGAGGATGTGACCGGCGCTCCGGTGCGCAGCCTGGCCTATCCCTACGGCTACTCGAGCACACGTGTGCGGTTGGCCGCCCGGTCGGTCGGCTACCGGTGCGCCGCATCGGTGCGCAACCTGCGAGCGACCACGTCCGAGGACTTCTTCGCCGTTCCTCGACTGACGATCCGGCGATCCACCGACATGGCCACGTTCGCCGACGTCGTGTCCGGCGTCGACGTGTTCCGGCGAGATCGGTTGCTCACGGCCGGCTATGCGTGTGTTCGTGGTGCGCGGCGGGCGGCAAGGCGGGTGCTCGGCAGTGCATGAGTTGGTGAAGCGGGCGCCGACCGATGTCGTCGTGACCGCCAGACCTGTCAGATCTCGCCACCGCCTGGGTGACACCGGGCGTGGCGGTGAGCATTTCCACCGCAACGCCAGTGCCCTCATCCTCAACACGGGTATCTCGGGCGGGTTGGGGCTGGCGTTCTGGTTCTTGGCGGCACGTCACTACAGCGATCCCGACGTCGGTCGCGGATCCGCGGTCATCTCGGCGCTGATGATGTTGGCCGGGTTGATCGCGGTCAACGCCGCGGGCACGGTGAACCGGTTCATTCCGAAGGCCGGCCGGCACACGACCGCCGTGGTGGCCTGGGCGCACATTCTCACCGCGACGGTGATCGCGGTCCTGGCACTGGCGTTCCTCGGCACACTCGAATGGTGGGGCCCGTCGTTCGATCTCCTTCGTTCACCGGAGATGGCGCTGTGGTTCTGCATCGCAGCCGTCGCCGTCAGCGTGATCACCATTCAGGAGAACGTGCTGACCGCACTGCGCGCGTCGATCTGGGTGCCGGTGGCCAACACGTTCTTCGGTGTCGGCAAGGTCGTGCTTCTCGTGGTGCTGGCCGCGACCTTCCCCAGATCCGGTGTCGTCTACGCGTGGGTCATCCCAATGGTCGTCGTCATGGTCCCGCTGACCCTGGTCATCTTCGGCTGGCTCGTGCCGCGGCACGTCCGGACCTACGCGCACGTCTTCGATGTCACCCGGGCGGAGATCGGCAGGTTCTTCGCCGCCGATTACCTGGGCGCGTTGTTCCTCTTCGGCACGATCTTCCTGGTTCCGGTCCTCGTCGCCACCCGCGTCGAGCCGCACACCTACGCGTACTTCTACGTGGCCTGGTCGCTGGCCGGCGTGATG
>Ga0075370_10000581_pt1 | contig 14080 bp, 11 predicted proteins | sample EndMethybrTD3035_FD_71398 | JGI IMG/M metagenome (GOLD analysis project Ga0075370, IMG submission 71398) | Populus endosphere microbial communities from Tennessee, USA - Endosphere MetaG P. TD hybrid TD303-5 | ecosystem: Host-associated > Plants > Roots > Endosphere | place: USA: Tennessee... | reverse complement strand
GTGCTGATGACATACGGCCTGATCCTCGTGTTCGAGGAGATGCGCAGCCTGATCGTCGGCGACGACGTGCACGGCGTGAGTGCCCCGCCGATTCTCGCGAGCAGCTTGCCGCTCGGCGATCTGATGACCTATCCGGTGTACCGCCTGTTCGTCAGCGGTGTCTGCCTGTTGCTCGCGCTCGGCATGTACGTCGTCTTCACCCGCACGCGGCTGGGCATGATGATTCGCGCCGGCAGCACCAACCGCGAGATGGTGCAGAGCCTGGGCATCGACATCAAGTTCCTGTACCGGCTCGTGTTCGCGGCGGGCGTGGCGATCGCCGTGCTCGCCGGCATGGTCGCGGCGCCGGTGTCGTCGGTGTACCCCGGCATGGGCAACACGGTACTGATCATCTGCTTCGTCGTCGTCGTGATCGGCGGCATCGGCTCGATCCGCGGCGCGCTGCTGGCGGCACTGCTGATCGGCCTGGCCGACACCTTCGGCAAGGTGCTGCTGCCGCAGGCGGCCGGTGTTCTCGTCTACGTTCTGATGGCGCTCATCCTGCTGTGGAAGCCGGATGGTCTGTTCAAGGTGAGTTGAAGTGAACCACCCCCGTAGCGGCTTCGCCGCGCCCCCTCAAGGGGCGCCGCTGGCGGACCGGCAAAGCCGGATCCGCGGCGTCCGCTTGGCTGCGCTTGTTAGTGCGTGCGAAACGAAAAGGGCCACTGATGATGGGCAGCGAAATTCGGCGCGGCAAGATCGCGTTCGTCGTTCTGGTGTTCGCGGCGCTGGCGGTGTGGCCAGCGGTGGCCGGAACCTACGGCGTCGACCTGGTCGGCAAGATCATGGTGTCGGCGATCTTCGCGCTCAGCCTCGAACTGCTGGTCGGAACGACGGGACTCGTGTGCTTCGGCCAGGCGGCATTCTTCGGCATCGGCGCGTATGCGGTGGCTTTGCTGATGGCGCGCTCGGACAGTGCGGGCCTGTGGTGGCTGCTGCCCGCGAGCGTGCTGTGCGCGGGGCTTTATGCACTGGCCGTCGGCGCGCTCTCGCTGCGCACGCGCGGGGTCTATTTCATCATGGTGACGCTGGCGTTTGCGCAGATGGCGTACTACGTGGTGCACGACACGCCGCTCGGCGGCGGCACCGACGGCATCTACCTGCCCGGCAAGCCGGTGCTCGGCAGCTGGCTCGATCTGGACAAGCCGCTCGTGTTCTACGGCTTCACGCTCGCCTGCCTGATGGGCGTGTTCGGCTTTCTCGCACTGCTGCTGCGCTCGTCGTTCGGCCGCGCGCTGGCCGGCATCCGCGTCAACGAGCAGCGCATGCGTGCCACCGGCTTCAGCACGTATCCGTACAAGCTCGCGGCGTTCACGATCTCCGGTGCGATCGCCGGACTCGCCGGGTTCCTGTTCGGCGTGAAGGATGGCGTCGTGAACCCTGAGCTGATGAGCTGGCACCAGAGCGGCGCGGTGCTGATCATGATCATCCTCGGTGGGCTCGGCCATCTGCGCGGCGCACTGATCGGCGCGTTCGCGCTGGCCTTGCTCGAAGAGTTCTTCAAGTCCGAGGCCGTGTTCGGTGCGTTCGCGAAGCACTGGCATCTGGGGCTGGGCTTCACGATCATTCTCAGCGCGGCGTTCCTGCCGAAGGGCCTCGCCGGGTTGCCGCGCATGTGGCGCGAACGGCTCGAGGGGCGGGTGCGCGTGCTCGACGCACGTTCGTCCAAGAAAGGGGGCGCGCGTGAAGTCGCCGTCTGAGGTTCTGCTGCGCTGCCGTGGGCTCACGCGGCGCTGGGGAGGCGTCGTCGCGGTCAACGGCGTCAGCCTCGAGTTCGAGAAGGGCAGTGTTCACGCGGTGATCGGCACCAACGGGGCCGGCAAGTCGACGCTGATCAACATCCTCTCGGGCGAATTCCCGCCGTCGTCCGGCTCGGTCGAACTGCTCGGCGAAGACGTCACCGGCTGGACCCAGCCGCGCCGCGCGCGCGCGGGCCTCGGGCGCAGCTACCAGCGCAACACGATCTACCCGTCGTTCTCGGTGTTCGAGAACTGCCGGCTGGCCGCGCAGGCGCGGCGCCAGCGGGCCTGGCGCTGGTGGAGCAGTTCGCTCGCCAGCAGCGAGACCAACGACGAGGCCCGCGTCGCCGCCGCGCGTGCCGGGCTCGACCACCTGCTCGAGCGCAGCGCTGGCCTGCTCAGCCACGGCCAGAAGCGGCAGCTCGAGATCGCGATGTGCCTCGCGACCCGCCCGCGCGTTCTGCTGCTCGACGAGCCGCTCGCCGGCATGGGCGCCGAAGAGACCGAGCGCATGCTCGCGCTGCTCGCGGAGCTCAGGAGCGGCCACGCGATGCTGCTGGTGGAGCACGACATGGATGCGGTGTTCCGGATCGCCGACCGCATCACGGTAATGGTCAACGGCTCGGTGATCGCATCCGACACGCCCGACGGCGTGCGTGCCAACGCCGACGTGCAGGCCGCCTACCTGGGAGGTCACTGATGCTCGCGCCGACTGCTCGCCGTGAGGCGATCGATCCAGTGACTCGAGAGGCGATCGTTCAAGCGACCGACGTGCACGCCTGGTACGGCAGCAGCCATGTGCTGCACGGCGTGGACCTGAACATCGCGCGCGGCGAGACCGTCGGCCTGCTGGGTCGCAACGGCATGGGCAAGAGCACGCTGATCCGTTCGCTGCTCGGCCATGTCGCGCAGCGCGACGGGCGCATCACGCTGTTCGGGCGCGACGTGTCGCGTGCCCGTCCGCACGAGATCGCGCGCCAGGGCGTGGCTTACGTGCCCGAAGGGCGCGGCGTGTTCCCGAACCTCTCGGTGCGGGAGAACCTGCTGATGGCGGCGCGCAAAGGGCGAGATGGTCGATCCGACTGGAGCTTCGAGCGCGTGCTGCAGACCTTTCCGCGACTGAAAGAGCGCATCGGCAACCAGGGTGCGCAGCTGTCCGGCGGCGAGCAGCAGATGCTGTCGATCGGCCGCGCGCTGATGACGCACCCCGAGCTGATCATCCTCGACGAAGCCACCGAAGGCCTCGCGCCGATGATCGTGACCGAGATCTGGCGCGTCATCGGCGAGATCCGCCAGAGCGGCATCGCGACGCTGATCGTCGACCGCGACTACCGTCGGGTGCTCGACGAAAGCGACCGCGCGCTGGTGCTGCAGAAGGGGCGGGTCGTGCTGCAAGGCAGTGCCGACGAGGTCGCCACCGATCCCGCACTCGCCGGCTACCTTGGCGTTTAGGAAGAACAACGCCGGCGCGAGGCCGGCGTTCGCAGCGAGCTCGGCAGCAGGCCGCTACTTGCAGCTGTAGCTCGCCGCCGCCGTCACCGATCCGCTGCCGTTGTACGTGGCCATCTGCGGAAACGGGCAGACCGGCATGCTGACGCTCGAGTCGGCCGAGTTCAGCACCAGCTTGTCGGGCGCGGTCTTGTTCTCGACCCAGTTGACGAGCGCGTCGAACATCTGAGTCGTGCCTGGCAGCGGCACCGAGTTCGCGGTCGGCGCAGGTCCGGCGCTGCCGGCGTAGGTGCCGATGCCTGCGCAGTGCCCCATGCCCGGCACCATGAAGAGGCGGTTGAACTTGTTCACCTCGACGTTGCCACCCATCGCCTGCGAGACGCGCGTGTAGTAGTTGGTCGAGCCGGCCGGCGTGATCAGCTGGTCCGCGAGGCCGTGGTAGCTGATGATCTTGCGGTTGCCGTCACGCGCCTTCGAGAGGTCCGCCTTGTCGGTGTTGATGTTGCCGAAGTAGGGCTGCAGCGCGATCCCCTGGTAGTACGCGTTCGCGAGGTCCACGTAGGCGAGCTGCATCCACTTGTTCGCGCCGTTGTTGGTCGCGTTCGTGAACGTGGGGGTCGCATAGGTCGGGTCCTGCAGCTCGAGCGCGACCATGTCGGACGCAATCGGGAACGGACCGAAGAACGGCGGCGATGCGGCATCTCCGGCGAGCAGCCCCACGTTCGTGCCGCGAGTGAGGCCCCACCAAAGCTGATTTCCCGCGAGCGAAGGCGAACTGGCGTTGTCCAGCGCCGGGTCGGGCGCCGTGCCGTCGGCGGTCTGGCCGTACCAGATCTTGTTCATCGCCTGCGCTTCGGCGAGGTTCACGCACGACGCGCTGTTGCTCGTGCCGACCACGCCGCCGTTGCCTTGCACGCCGGCGCACAGCATCGCGGCGTCCTTGGTCGGGTCGTAGCGGCATTGGCGCGGGTCGGGGATGAAACCCAGGTGCTGGCCGCCAACGACGTCGCAGGCGCTGACAGCGGCGCCGCCCATCGCGGTCAGCTTCGCGGCGGCGATCGGCGCGCCGAGGTCGCGCTGCATCACGACCTGCGGGTAGAGCTCGTTGGTGATGAACTTCGTCCAGTTGAAGGCGGGCGCGCCGACCAGATAGCCGTCGTAGTCGTCCGGGTGCTCCTGCGCGATCTTGTAGCCTTGCCGCCCGCCGGTCGAGCAGCCCGACCAGTACGCATAGTCCTGCGCCTTGCCGTAGAAGGCCGCGGTGAGAGCCTTGGTCTTCACGGCCAGCTCGTGCAGGCTGCGTTCGGCGAAGTCGGTCCACAGCGTCGAGTTGATGCCGCCGTCCTGGCGCATCGCGAACGAGCCGTTGCCGATCGAGTGGCCGGTGTCGGTCGTGCCGACCACGTAGCCGGCCGCGGCGGTGGCCGCTGCGCCCGCGTTGCCGATCAGCGTGGCCGAGGCCTGGTTGCCGCCGGCCCAGCCGCCGCCGCCGAGGTTCTGGATGCGACCGTTCCAGGCACTCGTCGCCGGCAGCCACACCTCGATGCCGATCCCCGGCGAGCTCGATGGCGCCGACGCCGAAGCATCCGCGAAGCCGGGGCCGACGACCATCTTCACGAGGCACATGTCGGCCGCAGCTGCCGTGCCGGTCGTCCCGCTGAGTGCCAGTGGGTCGCCCTGCTTGAAGCTCTTGACGACGATGACATTGGTGTTCGCATCGGGCTTGAACGCCGTCTTCATCGTGTCGTCGCAGGTCAGCAGGGCTGCGGGCGCCGGGGTGGGCGCCGGGGCGGGCGTGGGGGCCGGGCTGTCGCCGCCGCCGCAGGCGGTGATGACCGCGCCGGCCGAACCGAGCGCGCAAGCGGTGGCAAGCAGGCGCAGCCTGGCCATGGGAAGCGCCCGGCCCGCGGCCGGCACCTGGAATGGGTCCATGAGAGTCTCCTGTGGTGTGAGGCAAGCTGAACAATCGTGCAGATTGCGTTCGTCACGATAGGAGTGGATGCGCTCGGCTTCTTTCGAGAAGCGGCGATTCCTGTCGGATTCCTGCCGGGTGAGGGAAAACGATGAACATTAGTGCATCTTGTTGTCGAGAATGATGCAATGGACATCCGGTCGCTTGCCGACATTCCGACCTGCAACGAGCCTGCGCGGGTGCTCGCGCACAGCCCCGCGTCGCTGTCGTGCCTCGCGGTCTCGGTGCTGCCGATCCCGTGCCAGGCGCGCCTGGTCGACGACTTCCACCCGAGCGCCCGCGTCCTCGTCGCGCAGCAAGGCTCGGGGCTGCGCTGGTACCGCCGCGGCGCGCAGACCGCTGCGCTGCGCACCGCGCCGCGCATGATCGAGATGTACGAGGGTGGCCTCGGCTTCGATCAATGCGACTGGGAAGGAGAGATCGGGCGCTGCGCGATGATCGAGTTCGACGACGCCAGCGTCGACGCGATCACGCACGGCGAGCTGAAGTCGCTGCACCTGCGGACGAGGCACGAAGTGTTCGACGAGCGCGTCAGCACGCTTGCGCTGGAGCTGGCCGAGGAAGCATTGCGAGGGCATCCGAACGGGCGCCTGTATGCCCAGGGCCTCAGCGTGGCGCTGCTCGGACTGCTCGCGAACCGGTATCAGGAACCAGGCATCCAGCCGGCACCAGCGCGTACCCGCCAGCTCGGCGCGGCGCAGAAGCAGCGCCTTGTCGAGCTGATTCGCAGCGAACCCGCGCTCGACCTCTCGGTGCGGCGGCTGGCCGACGAAGTCGGTCTGAGCCCGTACCACTTTGCCCGTGTCTTCAAGGCCAGCTTCGGCACCAGCCCGCATCGCTACGTGCAGTCGCAGCGCCTCGACGCCGCCGCAAAGGCACTGCGTGCCGATCGCACCACGCCGATCGCCGACATCGCGCTCGAGCACGGCTTCGCGAACCAGTCGCACATGACCGAGCTGATGCGGCGTCGGTGGGGCATCACGCCTCGCAAGCTGCGCGACGGTTAGCCGCGGGGTCACTACACTGGTGGCGCGCAACGCCCACACCAGGAGGCCCGATGTCTCGGCCCGTACCTGCGACAGACGAGACAGCCCTGCGGCTGGCAGACGTCCAGCAGCAGCTGCGGGCATTGAACCTGCCCGCAGCCAGGCAGGCCGCGGAGCTGGCCGGATCCGCTGCGAAGACCGACGCGCAGCGCGCCATCGCGCAGTATTGGCTCGCCAAGTGCCACTATGTGGCTGGCGACATCGACGTCGCGATGCGCCTTGCTGCCGAGGCCCAGCGCATGGCTGCGGCCGCGCAGGAGATCGTCTGGTCCAGCCGGTCCGGCACCTTGCAGGCGCGCTGCCTGGCGGCGGCCGGCGAGTCGCAGGGTGCGCTCGATCTCGCGCTGCTCGCGCTGGCCGACCTGGAGCATCTGCCCGCCGGCACCGAGGGCCTGGCCGAGGCACTGCATGCCGCGACCATCGCGCTCGGCGTCATCTACCTCAACCTCGGCGACTTGCCGCTGGCGCAGCAATGGTGCGAGCGCGCGGTCGAAGCGGCCCGGCCGTTGGCGGACCCGACGCAGTACGGCGCGGCGCTGGATACCGTGGCTTGCGTGCTCGGCGCGATGGCAGCCGAGGCGCGAGGCCTCGGGCACGCCGATGCCGCCGAACGCCTCGAGCGCGAGGCCATCGCGCTGTCGACCCGTGCAGTGGCGCTGGCACGCCAGCACGGGCACGTCGACTACGAGACCAGCGCGCTGCTCAACCTCGTGGAGTCGCATGCGCTGGTGGGCGAGCCGCAGCAGGCGCTGGTCCTGCTGGATGAGTGGGTGCAGGCGCATCGCGATGCGTTGCCGCGCCAACGCGCGCACCAGCTCGACGCGCTCGGCAGCATCCACCTGAAGCTCGGCGATCACGACGCCGCGATCCGCGCCTTCGAGGAAGCGCTGCTCGTCGGCGACGACCAGGTGCATCGCTCGACGATCCTGCAGCACCTGTCCGCGGCGCTCGAGGCCGCCGGCCGGTGGCAGGACGCGCTGGGCCGCTTCAAGGCGTTCCACGCTCTGCATGCGCAGCTCGGCGCCGAGCGCGCCAGGCGCAACGCACGCGTGGCCGCCATGCGCGTGGACGTCGCCACCGAGCGCGCGCGTGCGCGCGTGCTGGCGGCCAACAACACCCAGCTGCTGCGGCGCGCCGAAGACCTGCAGCGCCAAGCCAGCGAAGATCCGCTGACCGGGCTCGCGAATCGCCGCCACATCGACGGCGTGCTGCTCAAGCCGGTCAGCGAGCTGTGGTGGGCCGCGATCGACGTGGACCACTTCAAGCGCGTCAACGACGACTTCTCGCATGCGACAGGCGACGCCGTCCTGCAGACGCTGGCGAGGATCATGCGCCGGAACTGCCGCCCGCGCGACGTGGCCGTCCGCCTGGGCGGCGAAGAGTTCGTGCTTCTCTACCACGGCGGCCCGCACGCCAAGGTGCCGGTCGCCGCGGAGCGGCTGCGCGCCGCGGTCGAGCGTCACGCATGGAAAGACCTGGCCGCGGAACTGCGCGTGACTGTCAGCATCGGCCTGGCTCATTGCAGCGAAGCGGCCGACGGCGCAGGGCTTGCCGCATTGGCCGACCGCCGCCTCTATGCCGCCAAGCGTGCCGGAAGGAATCGCGTCGTGGCCGAAGGGTAACCTTGCAGCCCGCGCGGCAGGTGCCGCGGCAAGGAGACCGAATGACGATCGTGTGGTCCGATTCTCTCGAAGACGTCGACTGGGACGAGCTCTGCGAGCTGTACCGGCTCGCGCCACTGGGCAACAAGGCGCCGCAAGGCCTGCGCCATGCGTTCGGCCACAGCATGTTCCGCTGCTTCGCGCGAGAAGAGGGGCGCTTGGTCGGCGTCGGCCGCGCGCTGGCCGACGGCGTGGATTGCTCCTACCTGTGCGACATCGCGGTGCTGCCCAGTCATCAAGGCACCGGGCTCGGGCAGCAGATCGTCGAGTGGCTGCTCGAGCGTTCGCGCGGGCACAAGAAGATCATCCTGTACGCGGTGCCCGGCAAGGAGCCGTTCTATCGCAGGTTCGGGTTCGAGCGCATGACGACCGCGATGGCGATCTTCGAGAATCAGGCGCTTGCGTTCGAACGCGGCTATCTGAGCGAGACCTGACTCCCGCCGCAGGCGCGGAACGGCTCTTGCTTGGCGTCCCTCACGTCCCACTCAGGAGAACCCATGCCCGCATCTTCCCGTCGACGTGTTCTCGCCGCGGCCCTCGCGATCGCCGCATTCGGCGCCGCTGCCCCCGCATTCGCCCAATCGAAGCTGAAGGTCGCCGCGATCTACACCGTGCCGGTCGAGCAGCAGTGGGTCAGCCGCATCGACAAGGCGCTGAAGGCGGCTGTCGCGCGCGGCGAGATCGAATACGTGTTCAGCGAGAACGTCGCCAATGCCGACTACGAGCGCGTGATGCGCCAGTACGCCGAGGGCGGCAACACGCTGGTGGTCGGCGAGTCGTTCGCGGTCGAGGCGGCTGCGCGCAAGGTCGCGAAGGACTACCCGAAGGTCTCGTTCCTGATGGGCAGCAGCGGCAAGCCGCAGGAGCCGAACTTCTCGGTGTTCGACAACTACATCCAGGAGCCCGCATACCTGACCGGCATGATCGCCGGTGGCGTCAGCAAGAGCGGCAAGATCGGGATGGTCGGCGGCTACCCGATCCCCGAGGTGAACCGGTTGATGAACGCCTTCATCGCCGGGGTGCGCGAGGTCAATCCGAAGGCCGAGTTCAGCATCAGCTTCATCAACAGCTGGTTCGACCCGCCGAAGGCCAAGGAGGCTGCGTTCGCGATGATCGACAAGGGCGCCGACGTCCTTTATGCCGAGCGCTTCGGCGTGTCCGACGCGGCGAAGGAGCGCAAGGTGCTCGCGATCGGCAACGTGATCAACACGCAGGACAAGTACCCCGACACGGTGGTCGCTTCGGCGCTGTGGAACATGGAGCCGACGATCGACCTCGCGCTGAAGAACGTGAAGGCCGGCAGCTTCAAGGCCGAGGACTACGGCAAGTACTCGATGATGAAGGTGAAGGGCGCCGAGCTGGCGCCGCTGGGCAGCTTCGAGAAGAAGGTGCCGGCGGACCTGGTGGCCAAGGTCAAGGCGCGCGAGGCCGAGATCCTCTCCGGCAAGTTCACGGTCAAGGTCGACGACAGCGCGCCCAAATCCAAGTGATCACCAAGTGATCGGCCAAGTGACCGACGCGAAGTGACCGCCGTCCTTCGCCTCGAGGGCATCAGCAAGCGCTTCGGCGCGCTGCAGGCCAACGACGGCATCTCGCTGGAGCTTGCGCGCGGCGAGGTGCTCGCGCTGCTCGGCGAGAACGGCGCCGGCAAGAGCACGCTCGTGTCGATCCTCTTCGGCCACTACCTGGCCGATGCCGGGCGCATCGAAGCCTTCGGCCAGTTGCTGCCGCCCGGCGACACGCGCGCTGCGCTGAAGGCCGGCATCGGCATGGTGCACCAGCACTTCACGCTGGCCGACAACCTCTCGGTGCTCGACAACGTGATGCTCGGCACCGAACCGCTGTGGCGACCGGTGTCGGGCCGCGCGGCGGCGCGTGCGCGGCTGCTCGCGACGGCCGCGAAGTTCGGGCTCGGCGTCGCGCCCGATGCGCGAGTCGGCGATCTGTCGGTCGGCGAGCGCCAGCGGGTCGAGATCCTGAAGGCGCTGTTCCGCGGTGCGCGCGTGCTGATCCTCGACGAGCCGACGGCCGTGCTGACGCCGCAGGAAAGCGAGTCGCTGTTCGCGACGCTCGCGCAGCTGGTCGCCGAAGGCCTCTCGGTCATCTTCATCAGCCACAAGCTCGACGAGGTGCTGCGGGTGTCGCATCGGATCGCGGTGCTGCGTGCCGGGCGGCTCGTCGCGACGCTTGCCGCGGACGGCGCAAGCAAGGCGCAGCTCGCCGAGCTGATGGTCGGGCGCCAGGTGGCGCGGGCGCGTCGCGTGGCGCGGCGGCGTGGCGACGTCGTGTGCGAGCTGCGCGGCGCGGGCATCGCGGCGACCGACAAGCACGCGGCCCGGCCGCTGCTCAATGGCGTGAACCTCGACGTGCATGCGGGCGAACTGGTCGCGGTGGCGGGGGTGTCGGGCAACGGCCAGCAGGCGCTGGCCGAGCTGCTGTGCGGGTTGCGCGGGCTGTCGAGCGGCACGCTGCAGGTCTCGGGGCAGGCGCTCGCCGCGACGCCGCGCGCGTTCGTCGCCGCCGGTGTCGCCCGCGTGCCGGAGGATCGCCATGCGGTCGGCGCCGTCGGCGACCTCGCGGTGTGGGAGAACGCCGTGCTCGAGCGCTATCGCAGCCCTGCGTTCGCGCGCGGCGGTGTGGTGCGTCGCAGCGCAGCCGAGGCGCATGCGCGGCGGCTCGTCGAGCGCTTCGACGTGCGTGGCATCGAGGCGAGCGGCCTGGCTGCGCCGGCGCGCCGGCTCTCGGGCGGCAACCTGCAGAAGCTGATCCTCGGGCGCGCGCTGCTCGGCGACCCGGGCGCGACGCAGCCGCCGCGCCTGATCGTCGCCGACCAGCCGACCTGGGGGCTGGACGTCGGCGCCGTCGCCTACGTGCACCAGCAGCTGTTCGATGCCTGCGCTGCCGGCGCGGCGGTGCTGCTGATCAGCGAAGACCTCGACGAGATCTTCGCGCTCGCCGATCGCATCGCGGTGATGCACCAAGGTCGGCTCGGGCCCGCACGGCCGGCCGCGGACTGGACGTTCGGCGAGATCGGCCTCGCGATGGCCGGGCAGCGCGACGCGGCGGAGCGCGTGCATGCTTGAGCGCCGCAGCGAAGTCTCTCGCGTGCTGCTCGTCGCCGCGCCGTTCATCGCGGTGGCCTTCACGCTGCTCGCCAGCTCGCTGCTGGTCGCGTGGGCCGGCGCGCCGGTCGGGCGGGCGTATGCGCTGCTGCTCGAAGGCGGCTTCGGCTCGCGCTTCGCGCTGACCGAAACGCTGACCCGGGCGACACCGCTGATGCTGACCGGCCTGGCGGCCGCGGTGGCGTTTCGGGCGCGCCTCTTCAACATCGGCGCCGAGGGTCAGCTCTATCTCGGCGCATTGGCAGCGGTCGCGGTCGGCGGCTTCGACATCGCCCCGTGGCTATTGATGCCGGCGATGCTCGTCGCGGCGATGCTCGCCGGCGCCTTGCTGCTGCTCGGGCCGGCTCTGTTGAAGAGCCGCTTCGGCGTCGACGAGGTCGTGACGACGCTGCTCGCCAACTTCATCGTCCTGTTGTTCGTCTCGGCAATGCTCGATGGCCCGATGAAGGACCCGGCCGCGATGGGCTGGCCGCAAACCGTCGCGCTGCCCGATGGATTGCAGTTCGGCAAGCTGATCGAGCGCAGCCGCGTGCACACCGGTCTGTTGCTCGCGCTCGCGCTGGCGCTCGGGCTGTGGGCCCTGCTGCGCTTCACGACCCTCGGCTTCGAGATTCGCGCGGTCGGCGCGAACCCGCGTGCCGCGGCGTTCGCCGGCATGCCGGTGACGGCGACGATGGTCAAGGTGGCGCTGCTCTCGGGCGCGCTCGCCGGCCTGGCCGGCGCGGTGGAGGTGGCGGGGCGGACCGGCTACGTGACGCTCGACATGTCGCCGGGCTACGGCTATGGCGGCATCGTGATCGCGATGCTTGCCGGCTTGAATCCGCTCGCGGTCGTGGCGGCGTCGGTGTTCGTGGCTGGCATCCAGGTCGGCGCCGACAGCATGAGCCGCGCGGTCACGGTGCCGACCTACATCGCCGACGTGATCGTCGCGGTGGCGCTGCTCTCGATGCTGGTCGCGACCTTGCTCGCGCAATATCGGCTGCGGTTCGCGCCGCGCCCGCGGAGCGAGCGATGAGCGCGGCCTGGCTGGATCAGCTCGCGAGCCTGCCGTTCTGGATCGCGGTGCTGCGCATTGCGACGCCGCTGATCCTTGGCACGCTGGGCGTGCTGCTGTGCGAGCGTGCCGGTGTTCTGAACCTCGGCATCGAGGGGATCATGGTCGCCGGCGCGTTCGCCGGCTGGCTCGTCGTCTACCAGGGCGGCGGCCTTTGGTGCGGCGTACTCGCGGCGGCGCTCGTCGGCGCGCTGATCGGCGCGCTGCATGCGCTGTTCACCGTGCTGCTCGGCCTCTCGCAGCACGTTGCCGGGCTGGGCATCACGCTGCTCGCGACCAGCCTCGCGAGCTTTGCCTACCGCGTGAGCTTTCCGAAGGTCGACAGCCCGCCGACGATCGAGCCCTTCGCGCCGATGAGCGCGCTGCCGGTGCCGGTGCTGAATGCGCAGACGCCGCTGACCTTGCTCGCGCTCGTGCTGGTGCCGCTGCTCGCCTGGCTGCTGTACCGCACGCCGCTCGGCCTCGCGCTGCGCATGGTGGGCGAGAACCCGGCGGCGGCCGAAGGGCAGGGGCTGTCGGTGGCGCGGCTGCGCAGCGGCGCAGTGATTGCGGGTTCGGCACTGATGGGGGTGGCGGGCGCGTTCCTCACGCTGTCGGCCTTCAACGCCTTCTACTTCAACATGGTCAACGGCCGCGGCTGGGTCTGCGTGGCGCTGGTCGTGTTCGCGTCATGGCGGCCCGGCAAGGCATTGCTGGGTGCGCTGCTGTTCGGCTTCTTCGATGCGCTGCAGCTGCGGCTGCAGGAGGGTGCGCTCGTGCCCTACCAGTTCTACCTGATGCTGCCCTACCTGATGGCGATCGTCGCACTGGTGGTGGTGGCAAGGCGCGCGGCGTATCCTCAGGCGCTGATGAAGCCCTATCGAAAGGGCGAGCGGTGACTGCAAGTCAGTGAAAGGCCGGTCGATGAGTTCGCCAGACACGCCAGCACGCCACATCCGCCTGACCTCGCATCCCGGCCAGGGCGCAGTCGGTGCACCGACGATCAGCTGGGGCGCCGTGGATGCGCTCGAACGCGGCCCCGTCGTCGGCACCACCACCAACCGGCACCAGCGCAACGTGGTCGGCACGCACAGCGGCAGCTACGGCGTCTACCGGGCGCTCGCGGTCGCGGCCGGCAGCCTGGTGCGCGGGCATCGCGCCGATCTCACCAACACCGCGCCGACCGACCTGATCGGCCCCTACCCGCAATGGAGCGATCCGAACAAGATCGTCTCGCTCGATCCGTGGGGTGCCTCGGTGGCCGATGTGTTCGCCGACTACATCGAGCAGGGCTACGACATCCGCCCGACGATTGCGGTGACCCAGGCGCACGTGCATCTGCCGGAGATCAAGCAGGCGATCGCGTTCCAGCGCCTGAAGCCGGACGGCCGCATCCTGCTCGACGACGCGTCGGCGGTGGTCACGAAGATCGCGATCGAGCCGGTCTGGTGGATCGAGGGCGTGGCGCGCCGCTTCAAGGTCGGCGAAGCCGATCTGCGCCGCGCGCTGTTCGAGGAGACCGGCGGCATGTATCCCGAGCTCGTGACGCGCAGCGACATCGGCATCTTCCTGCCGCCGATCGGCGGGCAGACGCTCTACATCTTCGGCAACGCGCGCGACCTTGCCGACCCGAAGGTCACGTTGACAGCGCGCGTGCACGACGAGTGCAACGGCTCGGACGTGTTCGGCTCCGACATCTGCACCTGCCGCCCCTACCTGACGCACGCGATCGAGGAGTGCATCCAGGGCGCGCAGCAAGGCGGCGTCGGCCTCATCGCGTACAGCCGAAAGGAAGGGCGCGCGCTGGGCGAGGTGACGAAGTTCCTGGTCTACAACGCACGCAAGCGGCAGGAGGGCGGCGACCGCGCCGACAAGTATTTCCTGCGCACCGAGTGCGTGGCCGGCGTGCCCGACATGCGCTTCCAGGAGTTGATGCCCGACGTGCTGCACTGGCTCGGCATCCGCAAGATCCACCGCCTGGTCAGCATGAGCAACGACAAGTACGACGCGATCACCGGC
>Ga0075370_10000580_pt1 | contig 14083 bp, 14 predicted proteins | sample EndMethybrTD3035_FD_71398 | JGI IMG/M metagenome (GOLD analysis project Ga0075370, IMG submission 71398) | Populus endosphere microbial communities from Tennessee, USA - Endosphere MetaG P. TD hybrid TD303-5 | ecosystem: Host-associated > Plants > Roots > Endosphere | place: USA: Tennessee... | reverse complement strand
ATGGCGTGATCGCCTCCCGACACGGGTCAGCGTAACCCCTGACCGCAAATGTGCGCTCGCGGACAGTCTGAACGAGCGGCGGGGAGTCGAATCGCCTTGTCGTTCAAACAAGGAAAGAGGAGACATGAAGCCTTCACGTACTCTCTTGGCGCGCGCAAGTGCCGCCGCGATCGCGGCCTCGCTCGTTTCATTGACCGCATGCGGCGGCAGCGACGATCACAACGCCGCCGCGCCGCAAGTACCCAGCGCGGCGCAGGCATGCGCGACCTTGTCCGGCAAGACGATCGGCGGCGCCACGCTCAGCGCCGCGGCGATACCGGCGAGCGGCGCGATTCCGACCTACTGCAAGGTCAATGGCACGCTCGCGCCGAAGCTCAACTTCGAGATTCGCTTGCCCGATGCGTGGAACGGCAAGCTGCACTACGCCGGCGGCGGCGGCTACAACGGCTCCATTCCGGGCGTGGCATCCGCTCTCAACGCACTGCAGCAGGGCTACGCCACCGCATCGAGCGACTCCGGCCACCAAGGCAGCGTTATCGATGCGTCGTTCGCGCTCACCGACACCTTCGCCGCGCAGCTGTTTGGCAGCCTCTCGATACCCACGGTGATGTCCACCGCCATCGAGGCGGTGACTGCCGCGTACGGCCAACCGCCGTCGAAGTCCTACTACGAAGGCTGTTCGAACGGCGGCCGCGAAGGGCTGATGAATGTGCAGCGCTATCCGAACCTGTTCGATGGCGTGATCGCGCGCGCGCCGGCCTACAACTGGGTCGGCTTCATGGGGGCGTTCAACCGGACTGCGAAGGCGCTGGCAGCGCCGGGCGGGTCGTTCAGCCCCGCGAAGACGGCGCTGCTGGCCAAGGCGGTGCGCGATGCCTGCGACGGCCTGGACGGGATCGTCGACGGCGTCGTCTCGAACCCGGCCGCTTGCACCTCTGCCGTGTTCAACCCCGCCAGCCTGCGCTGCGCAGGGGGTGCCGACACCGGCGACACCTGTCTCTCGGATGCGCAGCTTGCCGTGGTGAGCTCGTGGAGCACAGAGGCGGTGTTCAGCGGAAACCCGACGTTCCGCAACGCCGGCTGGAGCCTCACCGGCAACGAAGACGACCCGGGCGCCTGGTCCGTCTGGGTCACCGGCAATGGCACGGTGACCAACGCGCTGCAGTTCCTCTTCCAGGACACGACAGTGAAGAACTACCTGGCGCGCGACCCGAACGCGAACTCGCTGACCTACGCGCCATGGGACCAGAACCAGAACGCGCTCTATGCGATGGCGGCGTTGAACGACGCGACCAATGCGAACATCCTGCCGTTCGCCAACAGCGGCGCGAAGCTGATCCTCTGGCATGGCGGCAACGATGCGGCGCTCAGCAAGAACAGCACCGCCGAGTACTACAACAACGCGGTCGCCGCGGTGGGCGGACAGACGGCTGCCGACGCGTTCATGCGCTTCTACGTGGCACCTGGCGTGAACCATTGCGCCGGCGGTCCCGGCGCCGACAGCACGGACCTCCTGAGCGCGCTCGACAACTGGGTCACGGGCAAGGCAACGCCGGGGACCCTGACCGCGCAGAAGCTCGACGCGGCCGGCGGCGCCGTCCTGTTCGAGCGGCCGTTGTGCCAGTACCCGAAGTACCCGCGCTACACGGGCCCGGCCAACGACGCCGCCGCGGCGAAGCTTGCGTCGAACTACACGTGCACCTAGGACTGTCCGAGGCGTCCTGATCGTCGCGTCAGCCGATCGTCATCAACCCGCAGCGCGCAACGTCTTCGCGCGCTGCATCAAGGCGCCCTTCAACCAGCGGCAGAACGATGTCGCCGCCTGCAGGTTCGCCGGGCGCGGATGGATGAAGGCGCGATAGGTCTCTCCAGAGGGCACCGCGGGGCCGGGCAGTCGAACCAGCGTGCCGTTGGCCAGGTGATCGAGCACCAGCAGCTCCGGCACGACGAGGACACCACCGCCGCCGAGCACCCGTGCGATCGCGAGATGCAGATGCTCGTCCACGGCGAGCAGGTCGAACTGCTCGGGCGGCAGCCCCTGCGCGAGCGCCCAGATGCCGAGCATCTCGGGGCGTGAACGCGTGCCGATCATCGGCCAGCGCAGCGGCGCCTTGTCGCTCCAGCTGCGCGCCAGCGGCGGCGTGGCCACGCTGACGAGCGTCTCGACCGCCAGCTCCCAGCTTTCGGCGCCGCTCATCTCGAGGTCGCGCGTGATCAGCACGTCGAACTGATCGCGAGGCTGCACGGCCGCGAGCGAGGTGATGAGATCGACCTGCACGCCATGCCGGTCGCTGAACGTCGCCAGCGACGGCATCAGCACGCTCAGGGCCAGCGTCGGCATGGAGGTCCGCACCTGAAGCCGGTCGCTCGCGTGCCGCCTCTGGACGATCTGCCGGCTGGCCAGCTCGATCGCCGCGAAGGCGTCGTGAACTGCGTCGTAGAGCTGCGTGCCGGCAGGCGTGAGAACCGCTTGCGCCCCGCGCCGCTCGAACAGCCGCGCGCCTCCCAGGCGCTCCAGAGCCGCGACGTGGCGGCTCACCACGCCTTGCGTGACGCCCATCGCCACAGCGGCCCGCGTGAAGTTGCCGTGCCGCCCGGCAGCGACGAAGGCGCGCAGCGCCGCGAGCGGGACGTCGGCGTTCCGATCATGTTCAGAAGACATGCCGCATGCTCCGTGGAGACATGGATACCGGCCCGCCCGGCTTGGAGGGCGTTCGACGACATCCTAGGATCGACTCGGGTGCGCAGGAGTATGCATCCGACTCATGCTCGAAAGGACTCCCGATGGCACGCACTCTCCTTCTCCATTCGTCCGGCAGCATCGAGCTGCCCGCCAAGATCCTGTGCGACCGCGCCGACGGCGGCCACCTCGTTGTCAACCCGCCGCGCCCCGTCTGGGAGCGCACCGCGCTCGACGTGGACGAGCTCGTGGCCTGGTCGCTGCTCGTGGCGGCCACCGGGCAGGCGATGCTCGACACGCTGCCCGTGTTGCGCGACGGCTGTCTCAACTACTGGGAAGCGGGCAACTGGGCGCTGAACGAGCTCGCGCCGCCGATCGGCCCGAAGCTCCCCCAGCGCGACCGGCGCGTGCACCTGCACCTGTTCGGCCGCAGCCGCCATGCACGGCATCCGGACTGGGCCTGGGGCGAATCCCCGCGATTCCCCGCGTTCGCCGAGTCGCAGCGCTGGAGCGCGCAGTTTGCCCCGTTGTCCGAAGACGAATGCGATGCGATCGCCGAGCGCACCGGCGATCTGCTGCGGACGCGCTATCGCGTCGGCACGATGCGGACGCAGGCATGACAGTCGCTGCTCTCTCCCTCGTGCTGACGGGCGCACTCTGCCATGCGGCCTGGAACATCCTCGCCAAGCGCTGCGCGGGCGGGCTCGTCTTCGTCTGGCTGTTCGGCCTGGTGAGCCTGGCGCCCGCACTGCCGCTCGCGCTGTGGTCCTGGCAGGCCCAGCCTCTCTCGCTGACGCCGGCCATGGTCGCCGCCATCGCCGCGAGCGCCGTGCTGCATGTGCTGTACACCCTCGCGCTCCAGCGCGGCTACCAGGCCGGGCCGTTCTCGGTGGTCTATCCCGTCGCACGCGGCAGCGGCCCGTTGCTCACGGTGCTTGCCGCAGTCGTTCTCTGGCACGAGCAGCCGAGCCTCGTCGGCTCGCTGGGGGTCTGTGCCATCCTTGCCGGCATCTTTCTGCTGGCCCGCGGGTCGAAGCGCTCGCAGGACGCGCTGTCGGCGCGCGCCCTGCGCGCTGGGCTGCATTGGGGGCTGCTGACCGGCGGGCTGGTCGCGAGCTACAGCGTGATCGATGCGTGGGCTGTCAAGGCCCTGGGCATGCCGCCGCTCGTCTTCTATCCGCTCGGTCTGCTGCTGCGCAGTGCCTTGCTGACGCCGTTCGTGCTGGCCCGGCGTGAAGAGACATCGGCGGCCTGGCGCGCGCACCGCGGAGCGATCGTCGGCGTGGGTCTGTTGTCGCCCGCGGCCTACACGCTGGCGCTGCTCGCCTTGCAACGCGCCCCGCTGAGCTATGTGGCGCCGTTGCGAGAGGTGTCGATGCTCGTGGGCGCGCTCGTCGGTGCGCGGCTCCTCGGCGAGCCGTTGACACCGGCCCGCATCGGCGGCGTGCTCGTGTTGCTGGGCGGTGTCACCGGCATTGCCCTTGCGTGATACGGGGTCCTCTCATGCAGCGTAGCTGCCGTCGGTCCCGACGCTGAGCGGCTTCCACTGCGCCATCTCGCCCTGCATGCCGGCCAGCTTCGCGCTGATCGAGTCGTACGCGATCGATCCGGCAACGAAGCGCAGCGGCGGCTCGGGTTCGCCGGCCAGGCGCACGATCGCTTCGGCGAGCTTGACCGGGTCGCCCGGCTGCTTGCCGTTGCGCTGCTCGAACGACGCGCGCAGCGCCACCCGCTGGTCGTCGTAATCGGCCACCGCACTGGCGCCGAACCGGATCGACTCGGGGCTCAGGAAGTCGGTACGGAACGGGCCCGGCTCGACGATCGTGACGCGGATACCGAATGCGGCCACCTCATGCGCCAGCGACTCCGAAAATCCTTCGAGCGCGAACTTGCTTGCGCAATAGAGCGAGCCGAACGCGATGCCGCGTGCGCCCGCGAGCGACGAGATGTTGAAGATGCGCCCCTTGCGCGCTGCGCGCATCAGCGGCAGCACCGCGCGCGTCACGCTGAACACGCCGAAGAGATTGGTACCGAACTGCGTTTGCGCGTCCTGCGGCGTGGTCTCTTCGAACAGCCCGAGGTGGCCGTAGCCGGCGTTGTTGACCAGCACGTCGATTGTTCCGAAGCGCTTCACCGCGGCATCGACGGCGGCCTGCGCCTGCGCTTCGTTGTTGACGTCGAGCTCGATCGACTCGAGCTGCTGGCTGTTGGGCCCGATGCTGTCGCGCACCGCGGCGCGGCTGCGGCCCGTCGCGACGACGAGGTCGCCGGCACGCATCGCGGCCCTGGCAATATCGGCGCCCAGCCCGCGGCTGGCGCCAGTGATGAACCATGTCTTCTGCATCGTGCACTCCTTGCGAATCGGCAGGCGCCCATTGGAGCGCGCTGCGGGCCCTGCGCGGTAGCCGGATGCTCGCGGTCTCTTGCACGATCCTGCCAAGCTGAAGCGGTTCGTGCGTGCCGCCCTTGCATGGGCGAGCTGCAGCGGTTACGGTCGCGCCCCATGGAACCCCTCGATGAATTGCGCCTGCTGATCACCCGCCATGCGAGCACGCCGCAGGCGGCGCTGATCGCATCCGGCGTCAAGGCGGTCCGCGCCGAGGCGCCGACCGAGATCGCGCACCACGTGCTCGAACCGATGCTCGCGGTGGTCGCACAAGGCGCCAAGCGCGCAGTGCTGGGCGACAGGGTCTTCGAGTACGGCGCAGGTCAATACCTGGTCGTGTCGGTCGACCTGCCGATCGCCGGACACGTGTTCCAGGCGAGCAGCGAGGAGCCCTATCTCTCGGCCGGCTTCATGCTGAAGCCGACGACCATCGCGACCCTGCTGCTCGAGATGGCAGCAAGCGACCGGCCGGCGATCGAGCCGGCGGGGCTCGCGGTCAGCAATGCGCCGCGCGAATTGCTCGAGGCGGTGGTTCGCGCGCTGCGCCTGCTGGACCGCCCGCGCGATGCAGCGGTGCTCGGCCCGATGCTCGAACGCGAGATCCTCTGGTGGCTGCTGAACGGCGAGCAAGGTGCGATGGTCCGGCAGATCGGCCTCGCCGACAGCCGGCTCTCGCAGGTCAGCCGCGCGATCCGCTGGATTCGCGTCCATCATGCGGAGCCGATCCGGATCGACGAGCTCGCCGACATGGCGGCGATGAGCGCGTCGTCGTTCCATCGCCACTTTCGCGCGGTCACGACGATGAGCCCGCTGCAGTACCAGAAGGTCATCCGCTTGCAGGAGGCACGCTCGCGGCTGCTGGCGGCGTCGCAGGACATCGCGGCCGTCGGCCTGAGCGTCGGCTACGACAGCCCGTCGCAATTCAGCCGCGAGTACAGCCGGCTGTTCGGCGCGCCGCCGGGGCGCGATGTCGCACGGCTGCGAACGGTCTCGGTCGGCAGCGAGAGCCTGGTCTAGAACCTGTTCACGCTACGACGGCTTCGCCTTGGCCACCGGCGTGCCTGCCGTCTCGTCGTCGACGGCACGCTGCACCGCGCGGTAGAACGCCTCGCGCGCGTCGCTTGCGGCGCGCTCGCTCGCCCCGCCGGCCCAGTTCGCGTTGGACGCGATCACGAGCTTGCGCTGCGGGTCGATGAAGATGCCCTGGCCGAAGATGCCGCGCGCGGCGAACGAGCCGTCGCTGTAGGTCCACCACTGGTAGCCGTAGCCGCGCCCGGGCCGGCCGATGTCGGTGCGCGTGCTGGTGGCCTCGGCCAGCCAGCCGTCCGGCACGATGCTCTGGCCATTGACACGCGCGCCGTTCAGGATGAAGAGGCCGAAGCGCGCGAAGTCGCGCGTCGCGGCCTGCACGCAGCAGCCGCTGATCTCGTTGCCGCTGCGGTTCAGTATCCAGGTGGCCGAATGCTCCATGCCCGCCTTCGACCAGATCTTTTCCGACGCGTACGCCGCCAGGGGCTTCTTCGTGGCCTGCATCAGCAGCACGCCGACCAGGTTGGTCTCGCCGGTGCTGTAGTGCCAGCGCGTTCCGGCCGGCACCTCGCGCGGCAGCTTGCGCAAATAGCTCACCAGCGCATCGACGCCTTCCTCGGGCTGGTGGTTGTTGAAGCGCGCAACGTCCGAGTTCGGGTCGGCGTAGTCCTCGTTCCAGCGCACGCCCGAGGTCATCGTCAGAAGCTGGCGGATGCTGACGTCGTCGTAGGCCGAGCCCTTCATCTGCGCGATGTAGTCGCTGACCTTGTCGTCCATGCTGCGGATGTAGCCGTCGCGGATGGCGGCGCCCACCAATGTGGAGGTGACCGACTTCGCGACCGAGAAGCTGGTCCAGCGCCCGCTCGCATCGAAGCCCAGGCCGTAGCGTTCGAGGCGCAGCTTGCCGTCGTGCACGATCAGCAAGGCCGCGCTGCGCTGGCCCGCCATGTAGGCGTCGACATCGATCGAGAGCTTCAGCGGCGGGCCGCTCGGCAGCGGCATCGGCGCATCCCCGGCCGCGACGATGCGCGACTTCGCGAGCACCGGCAACCGATCGAGCGCACGGAACCCCGCGTCGCGCTGCGGCTGGCTCCAGAACAGCACATCGCGATTGGTCGGCAGCGTGGCCAGCAGCGCGCGTGTTTCCTTGTCGAGGCTGAACCAGCCGGCGAGCCCGGCCATGACGATGACCACGAGCAGCCCGAGCGCAATCTTCTTCAGCTTCATCGCGGCGTTCCAATGCAGCAGTGACGATGGGCCGCATTGGACACCACGATTCGCGCGCGGCGATCGGCCGCAAACTTCCATCCGGACTTCTACCGAAGTTCGGATGGATAGTTTTCAACGGGCGCGGTGGATAAGCCTGTGGACTCGGGGCCGCGCCCACCGTCTCGCGCCAGCACCGATCAGGGCTTCAACGGTCTGCCCGAAATTTGGGCAGACGCTGCCATGACTTGTGGTATGTCACTTCGCCTGCGGGTCGCTCGTCGCCTTGTCGGGCGAGCCGCCCATCTTCTCGCCGGTGCGCCGTAGCGCGTCGCCGGTCTTGCGTCCGGCCTTGTCGATCGCGTGGCCGGTCTTCTTGACGCCGCGCTCGATTGCATGCCCGGTCTTGCAGGCGCCGCGCTTCATCGCGGCTTCGGCGCGCGCGAAAGTGCCGCCGCTAGAGGCCTGCGTGCAGTCCGCCGACTCGCTGCCGTCGCTCGCACCCGTGCGGCCCGCGCGATAGTCGGCGAGTGCCGCGTCCATGCGCTCCTGACGGGTCGTGGACCCGGGTTGGTCGGCAACGGCGAGTGTCGTCGCTGCGGCCAGCAAGGCTCCGCAGATCCACGTGGAAGTCGTCTTCATCGCAAGCTCCTTGTTCAAGCTGCCCGCGCAACGCGGGCTGTGAACCGAACGATACGGAGCGCGGCGCCGTGCGAGGCAGCGGCAAATGCCGCCACACGCTGTCGGTGCGCTCCTACGCGCCGCGCGCAGCCGGCGCCAGGTTCGCTGCGACGAGCGCGGCCGCGAGGGTGACGAGCCAGGAGAAATACACCCAGAGCAGGAAGACCGGAATCACGGCAAAGGTGCCGTAGACGGCCTTGTAGGTCGGCACCTTCAGCAGGTACGCGGTGAAGCCGTGCTTGCCGAGCTCCAGCGCGACAACGGCGATCAGGCCGCCGACGATCGCGTCGCGCCGGCGCACCTTGGTGTTCGGCACGAAATAGAACAGGCCGGTCACGATCGCCAGGCTCAAGAGCGCCGGGCCCAGGTTCAGCACGAAGCGCAGCGAAGGCGGCAGCGAGCCGATCAGGCCGAGCGACGCGCCCAGCACATACGAGGTCGCCCACAGACTGACGCCGAGAAGCGGCGGCCCGAGCGCGAGCATCAACGCATACATGCCGACGCGCTTGAAGAACGGACGATTCTTCTTGACGTTCCAGATCTGGTTGAACGCGTTCTCGACGGTGAGCAGCAACGCGATCGCCGCGGCCAGCAGGAACAGCGAACCCACGAGCGTCAGGTCGTTCGCGTTCGCGGCGAACTGATTGAGGTACCTCAGCACCGTGCGCGAGATGTCGGGGGGCAGCAGGCTCTTCAGCAGGTGTTCCTCGAGCGCGTCCTCGAAGCGCTTGAACACCGGAAAGCGTGTGAACAACGCGAAGCTGACCGCGAGCAGCGGCGCGATCGACAGAACCGTCGTGAAGGTCAGGCTGCCGGCAATCTGCGGCAGCCGCTCCTTGCGGGCGCGGCGGACGGTGAGGCGGATCAGGTTGAGCATGCGTCCCGGGACGTTCGGATTCGGCATCGATTCTCGCTGCCCTCGCCGGAACTCTCCCGCGTCCGAAGTCGGCGCTGTCCGACACGTCGGGGCCGAACGCGGTCGCGCGCGCGGCGGTCCAAAAAGAGGGATCGATAGATCGCCCGGTTGGTGCACTTGTGCCGATCGCTCAAAACGTTCTGAACGAGGAGAGACTTCATGAACACCATCGTCAAGACCTTCTGCGTGGCCGCCACCATCCCGGTACTTGCAGCATGCGGACACCGCGTCGTCACCGAGCGCGAGGTGGTGCGCGAGCAGCCGATCGTGCAGCAGCAACCGGCGACGACAACCGAGCGGGTCGTGATCGTCCAGCAACCGCCTGTGATGCAGGAGCAGCAGCCACCGGCGCCGGCCGCCACCGGATATACCTGGGTGCCGGGTCGATACATCTGGAACAACGGGCGCTGGCAGTGGAACTCGGGCCAATGGGTCGCGGGTGTCGTGGCGCCGATGCCGCCGGCGCTGCAGGAGACACCGCCTGCCAGCTCGGGTGGGCGCTGGGTGCCTGGCTACTGGGTGCTCGCCGGCAACGAGTGGGTGTGGACGCGAGGTCACTGGGAGTGATCGGTTCTCGCTGACGGGCTGTTTCGAATGATGTGGCGGTCATGAGCGCGAGAGGGGGCCATGCAGCGCGAAAATCGATCGCATGCATGAGCCTTCCTTTCTCCTGAACCGCCGCCCGCTGCTTGGCCGCACTCTTCTGATCGCTGCGCTGGGCGGCTGCGCGGCCGCCCCGTCGAGCACGGCTCAACCCCAGACCGCCGCGCCCGCGAACGCCGCGAGCGCGGCGGAGGCCGACGAGGCCGCAAGGCAGCAGGCATTCACGCGCTGGCTCGCTGCGCTGCGCGCCAGCGCTCGTACCTCGGGCATCGACGAGGCAACGCTGCGCGCCGCGTTCGACGAGGCTCGTTATCTGCCGCGCGTGATCGAGCTCGATCGCGCACAGCCCGAGTTCACGCGCACGGTCTGGGATTACCTCGACGCCGCGGTCTCGCCGCAGCGCATCGCGCTCGGCCGCGACAAGCTCGCGCAGCTTCGCAACGAAGCCGAGGCGGCAGCGACTCGCTATGGCGTGCCATCGAACATCGTGGTCGCGATCTGGGGCATCGAGAGCAACTACGGCAGCAACTACGGCGACATCCCGACCATCGATGCGCTCGCCACGCTCGGCTTCGAAGGCCGACGTGAAGACTGGGCACGCGGGCAATTGCTCGCGGCGTTGAAGATTCTGCAAAAGGGCGACATCACCCGAGCGCAGATGATCGGCTCATGGGCCGGCGCGATGGGGCAGACGCAGTTCCTGCCATCGGTGTTCCTGAGCTACGCGGTCGATGCCGATGGCGACGGCCGGCGCGACATCTGGAACAGCATGGCCGACGTGATGGCCTCGACCGCGAACTTTCTCGCGCGCTCGGGATGGCAGGCGGGCCAGGCCTGGGGCGCCGAGGTCAGGTTGCCGCCGGGCTTCGACCCCGGCCGCGCCGATGGCGAGCTTCGACAGACCACCGCGCAATGGGCCGCCGAGGGCGTCAAGCCGATCGCCGATGCGCCGTTGCCCGAGTTTGCCGACGGCTCGATCGTGCTTCCGGCCGGCGCGCGTGGCCCGGCGTTCCTGGTCGGCCCGAACTTCCGCGCCTTTCTTCGCTACAACAACTCCACCAGCTATGCGCTCGCGGTCGGCCTGCTGGCGCAGCGCCTCGCCGACGGGCCCGGCGTGCAGGCCGCCTGGCCACGCGATCTGGTGGCACTCACACGCGCCCAGATGACGACGCTGCAGACGATGCTGAACGAGCGCGGCTTCGCGAGCGGCACGCCCGACGGCATGATGGGCCCGGCGACGCGCGCGGGCATTCGCAGCTACCAGCGCAGCGTGGGGCTGCCGGCAGACGGCTATCCGACGCTGGAGATGCTGCAGCGCCTGCAGACACCGTAGCCGCTCGACGGCCGATAGACCGCGGTCGGCAGCTCGCGCCCGTACGCGCCGATCTCGGGCGAGGCGCCCTGCGCCAGTGCGCGCCGCGGCATCACCATCGCGGTGCCCAGCGGTGCGGGCAGGCGCTCGGCACGGTTCCTGCACCGGACCTGCCGATGAATACCCCGAGCTCCGGGCTGCGCGTCGAAAGCCACACGCTGTTCGAAGATGCGCAGGCCCTCTTCACCGGCGCCCTGTTCGTTTCGCTGGCGCTGATCCTCTTTGCGCAGGTGGGGCTGATGACCGGCGGCACGGCCGGCGCCGCCTTCGTGCTGCACTACGCCACCGGCATCAGCCTCGGCAAGCTGTTCTTCGTAATCAATCTGCCCTTCTATTGGTTCGCATGGCGCCGCATGGGGCGCGAGTTCACGCTCAAGACCTTCATCGCGATCAGCCTGCTGTCGGCGATGGCCGAGTGGTCGCCGAAGCTGTTCGCGATCGAGCGCCTGCACCCCGCGTACGCCGCCGTGCTCGGCGGGCTGCTGCTCGGCTCGGGCTGCCTGTTCCTCGCGCGGCACCGCGCCAGCCTCGGCGGCGCGACCATCGTCTCGCTGTACCTGCAGCAGGCGCATGGCTGGCGTGCCGGCAAGGTGCAGATGGCGATCGACTGCAGCATCGTGCTTCTGGCGCTGGCAGTCATCGAGCCGGCGCGCGTCGGCTACTCGGTGCTCGCCGCGGTGGTGATGAACCTGTTCATCGCGGTGAACCACAAGCCGGGGCGCTACGCGGTGCTGTGAGTTCGGGCGGACATGAACTCTCATCACCGCGAGTGATGGAGCACATGTCGCGATCCCTCTTGGCCGATCGCCCTGGCGCTCCGATGATCGAGCGGCCATGTCCGCCTTCGCTGCCCCCGCGCTGCGTTGCTGGTCCACCGACGCGGTCGCGCCGAGCCAGCGGCTCGACTACTGGGTCGGCGCGATCTGCGAGGGCTTCCTCGAAATGGACGCCAGCAGCCGCGACCCGGCACGCTTCAACGCCGAGCTCGTGTCGGCACCGCTGGGCGGCATCGGGGTGAACCGGGTCCGCGCCGGCGCGCAGGATGTCTATCGCACCCGGCGTGGCATCGCGCGCAGCCGCGAGAACTTCTTCTACCTGTTGTGCAAGACCGATGCGCCGTGGTCGACATCGCAGCACGGCCGAGAAGCGCGCCTGCAGCCGGGCGACCTGGCGCTGGTGGACTCGCGCGCCTGCTACGAGCTTCACTTTCCGACGACGGCCAGCACCGTCTCGCTCGAACTGCCTATCGCCTGGGTCGATCGCTGGCTGCCCGGCACCGACGACCTGCTGGCGATCCGCATCGACGGCCAGTCGGGCTGGGGTCTCGCGCTGAGCAGTTTCGCTCGGCAGCTCCAGCCCGAGTTGGCGGCGGCACCACCGCTGCCGCCTGACCTGCTGGTCGACCAGCTCGGCACCTTGCTCGCGCTGGCTGCCGGCGGCGAGTCGGCGGCGGACCAACGGCAAGGGCAGGCTGCGTTGCGCAGCCGAGTGCTCGACGCGATCCGCGAGCGTCACACGGAGCCCGGGCTGACGGCGCGGTGCATTGCGCGCGGACTGGGCATCTCGGAGCGCAGTCTGCACCGCTGCCTGATGAGCGGCGATTGCGGCTTCGCGCAAGCGCTGACGGTGCAGCGAATGGCCTCGGCGCGCCGCATGCTGGCCGACCGCCGCTTCGACCGCTTGACCGTCGGCGAGATCGGGCGCCGGGTCGGCCTGCTCGATGCCTCCCACTTCGTTCGCCAATGCCGCAGGCAACTCGGCAAGACGCCCGGCGCACTGCGCCGAGAGCGCTGAAGCGAAGCCGCGCCACGGCGCGCCCCAGCCGCTGGCGCCATGCGTCCACCACGCTGGCAGGCTGCGGCCATTCGATCGCTCGATCTCCCGCTACCTTGGGCGACACGACAACCCAGGAACGGAGACATCGACATGCAGCGCAGAAATTTCATCAGCGGCGTCGCGACGGGCGCGACCACGGCCGCCACGTTCGTGGCCACCGCCGATGCACGCGCCGAAGGAAGGCTGCGCGGGCGAGCCACCTTCGTCTTCGTGCACGGTGCCTGGCACGGCGGCTGGTGCTGGTCGGAAGTCGTGCGGCTGCTGACCGAGCACGGCCACGAAGCGATCGCCATCGACCTGCCCGGGCACGGCATCGGCGCGCGCTTCCCGCAGTCCTATCTGCAACAGCCGCAGAACCTTGCAGCGCTGGCCGCCGAGGTGTCGCCGCTCGCGGCGCTGACGCTCGACGACTATCGGGACCACACCTTGAAGGTGCTGCGCGGCCTGGTCGGCGAGCGCGATGAACGCGTGATCCTCGTCGGCCACAGCCTTGGCGGCGCGACGCTCAGCGCGGTGGGAGAAGCCGCGCCGGAGCTGGTGAAGCGTCTCGTGTACCTGACGGCCTTCGTGCCGGTGACGTTCAACAACGTCCTCGCCTACCTGCAGCAGCCGAACTTCGCCGCATCACAGGTGCCGCCGCTGTTCGCGGCCGACCCGGCCGTCGCGGGATGCGCACGCATCAATCACAACTCGGCCGACCCGGCCTACGCGGCGGCCGACAAGAGCGCGTTCTACGGCGACGTGCCGACGCCAGCGTTCCAGGCGGTGGCCAATCTGCTCACGCCGGACGAACCGATCCAGGCCTTCACGACGCCCGTGGTGGTGACGCCGCAGCGCTGGGGCCGCCTGCCGCGCAGCTTCATCCGCTGCACCGAAGACCGCGCGATCCCGATCGTCGTGCAGGACCAGATGATCGCCGACGCCGACGCCTTCACGCCGCGCAACCGCTTCGTGCAGAAGACCTTGCACACCAGCCACTCGCCATTCGTCGCCGCGCCGCAGGATCTGACCAGGCTGCTGCTGGAGATGGTTTGACGTTGCGGGCGCGAGCAGCTGCCGCGCGAAGAAGTCGACCACACGAGCCTCGTAGCGCCGCGGCGCGCTGCGGTACGAGCCGAGGTGGCCCGGGCCGTCGGTGATCCAGAGCTCGCCGCCGCACGCGGCCGCGATGCGATCGGCGTCGTGGACCGGGATGAATCGATCGTCGCTGCTGTGGATCACGAGCACCGGCCGGCCGCGCAAGGTCGCGGCCGCCTGCAGCGGACAGACGCGGCGCAGCTCGGTGCCGGCGAGCCAGCGGCCGATCAGCAGCGCGCCGGGCAGCAGCCAGCCTGGCAGGCCACCGGAGAGCTTGCGGTACTGGCGCTCGATCAT
>Ga0075370_10000579_pt1 | contig 14093 bp, 11 predicted proteins | sample EndMethybrTD3035_FD_71398 | JGI IMG/M metagenome (GOLD analysis project Ga0075370, IMG submission 71398) | Populus endosphere microbial communities from Tennessee, USA - Endosphere MetaG P. TD hybrid TD303-5 | ecosystem: Host-associated > Plants > Roots > Endosphere | place: USA: Tennessee... | reverse complement strand
CATTCCGGACAACGAGCTGTCGATCATCGCCTCGGTCAGCGGCCGCGTGGCGCGGAACCTCGACTACGGTCACGCCTCGCTCACCGCGGAACTCGACGCCGGCGCGCGGCAGCTCGAGCTCGACGTCTATTACGATCCGCAGGGCGGCCGCTATCTGACGCCGATGGTTCTGCGCCGTGCGAAGGCCGACATGGGCGACGCCTGGCGCGCGACGATGGCCAGGCCCGGCTTCAAGACCTTCCACATGGCGGACGTCGATTTCCGCTCGAGCTGCCTCACTTTTCGGGCCTGCCTTGCCGAGATCCGCGCATGGTCGGACGTGCATCCGGATCACGTGCCGGTGATGATCCTGATCAATGCCAAGGACACCGCCGGCGTCCCCGGCGGGGTACAACCGCTCAAGTTCGATGAGCCAACGCAGGTTTTGACGATGCGCTGAGCTAGATTTCGGGAAGCGCCGCCGCGTGCAGCGGCGCTTCCATCTTTTGCAGTGCAGGCAAAACTTCGGCCGCGAAGAGGCGCGTGGACCTCATCGCATCCTCGTGCGGCATGTTACCGAAGTGCGTGACGAGCGTGATTTCGTGGAACGAGCAGGCCTGCTGCGCGGCCCTGATTTTGTTGAACACCGTATCGGGCGTGCCGATCATCAAGTTCGAGGCGTGGTAGCCCGGCAGCGAAGACGCCGCCCCCTGCGCCTTGCCCGTCACTGCCTCGCTCAGCAGGGCGGTAGCTGCTGCCTCGCGCTCGGCATAGGCCTCGTAGCCGGCGACGCCCTTGAAGTTCGAGGCGTCGGCGAAGCCGTAGTGGAGGTTCACGTCCATGTTTGCGCGAACCACCCATTCCTGCGAGCGCGCAGCGTCGGCCTCGTTCGGCGCGCAGTACATGAACAGCGTGTTCTTGGGCTGGCAGGGCGCGAGGCCGAGCTCGGCCCGGATCGTGTTGACGAAGCGCACGTCCTCGCCCGCCTGCTCGATCGGCTTGTTGCCGACGAACAGCGGCACCAGACCCTTGCGGGTCAATATCTCGAGCGAATCGCGCGTCGCCGCCGAGCCGAAGAAGCGCTCGTGCAGATCCGCGCTCCTGGGCGCCGGGCGCAGCGACATCTCGGGCACCTGGAAGATTTCGCCGTCATAGGCAAAACGCGGGCTGCTGAAAGCCAGGGTCAGGATGTCGAGCGTCTCGTTGAAGCGTTGGCGGGCCTGCTCGCGCGGCACGCCGACGGCGTCGAACTCGCGCTTGGCCACGCCGCGGCCCAGACCGATCGTCGTCATACGGCCGTTCGAGAGGATGTCGAGATAGGCGATCTGGTGCGCCAGCCGCACCGGATGCCACCACGGCGCGACGATGACGAAAGTGCCGAGCGAAATCGCTTCGGTGCGCCCGGCAAAATAGGTCAGCAGCTGGAGCGGATTGGGCACCATGCCGTAGGGAGAGCCGAAGTGCTCGGGCGCCCAGATCCCGTCGAAGCCGAGCGGCTCGGCGAGATCGCCCATGGCCAGGGTCGCCTCGACCCAGCGCCAATCGGGAACCGCTGGCGGGCGGCTGAAATCGCCCGCCAGCACGCGGTCCCAATCGTCGGCGCTTTGCGACGACAGCCCGAGATTGACCTTCATGCCGCCCGGCCCGGCCTGCTCCTACTCGGCCTGATCCGCAGCATCGGCAGCGACGCTGTTGTGGCAGATGCCGGACGCGTCGTCGGTCTCGATCTTGCGAGGCGCGCCCGTGCCCATGTACTTGGCGAGGTTGTAGTGCAGGCTCGGCACGGTCCGCTCCATGTAGGGATTGGGCTGGGTACCGCGGAAGCCCGAACTCTTCATGCCTTCCTGCACCGCCGCCATATTGGCGAAATCCTGCTGGAGCACCGGCGGCCAGTCGGCCGGCTCGGTATATTCCCACTCGGTCTCGGGCGCTTCTCCTTCGGGATAGAGCTCGTAGACCGAAGCCTCGAAGATGCACTTGTTGGGATCGGCCTTGTAGGGCCGATAGTGGTAGACCAGCATGTTGTTGACCGCGTGGCCGATCTGCGTGTTCGGGAAGATCTGCCACGAGGTGCCGGTTTTCGCCGTATGCTCGGGCGCGACCACCGGCCAGAAGACGCCGCGCGCCTCGTCGGCGGCGCGCGCCGAGGTCAACCAGTGCTTCGACACTTCGGGTGCCGGCGTGTTCTCGGGTACTTCGTCGACCAGCCGCCGTGCCGCTTCGACCAGCGTCATCGTCGTATTGGTGTTGGCGTTCTTCCAGGTGAAGTCCTGCATTTCCCAGGTCGACTTGCGCGGATCCTCGCCGGCACCGAGACGCAGCTTGGCCTGGTCCTCTTCCTGGCCCTTGGGCGCGTCGTAGCCGATGTTGCTGTGCAGCCCCTGGTTGCGGCCCCAGCCGCGGAACTGGCCGAATTCCATGAATTCGGGGTGCGTGGTCGAAACGTGGTAGGTCTCGTTGAAAGCCTCCATCGCAACCTTCCAGTTGCAGTCGAACACGACCCACCGGCGCCAGCGCGGGCGCATGTTGTGAAGCTCGAACGGATCGAGCAGCGCGGCGGCGGGATCGAGGTAGTCGGCCAGCGGGCCCGCTTCGGGGTCGAGGTTGACCCAGATCCAACCGCCCCAGGTGTCCACGTGGACCTTGCCGAGCGCGGTGCGCTCCGCGGTCAGCACGCCCTGCCAGTCGTCCTTGTGCTCGATATAGGTGCAGTTGCCCTGGCGGTCGTAGGTCCAGCCGTGAAAGCCGCAGACGATGTTGGTCTTGTTGCCGCGCGCGTTGCGTTTGCCCGCGGGGGTGTCGATCAGCCGCCGTCCACGGTGCGTGCAGACGTTGTGGAACGCGCGCAGCTCGTCATCGGCCGAGCGCATGATGATGACCGAGTCGTTGAGGATGTCGTAAGTGATGTAGTCGCCGACGTTCGGGATATCGTCGAGCCGGCCGGCCTGCAGCCAGACCTTGCGCCACAGTTTCTCGGCCTCGGCCCTCGCATATTCCTCGGACACATAGGCTTCCGGCCCGATCGTGACCGGCGCAGCCAGCTCATCCGCCGCTTCGACGATCTTTCCCATCTCGGTCATGACATCCTCACAGTCTGATTGGCCTATATCCGTCCCTTGTGTCGATATAGGCACGGCAGCGCAATACCGCACACCTGTTCAGCATATAATTGACCCGGATCAAGAAAGCGAGGCCGGCGAAGGCTGGACAGTGCCGGTGAAATGCCGAAGATGCCGGTTATAGCATGTATACGGAGAGACCCCATGAGTGACGAATCGTCCGCCGCCATCGCCGCGACCCGCAAGGACTGGGTGGCCGAGCACCGCGAAATGTACCTGAACTCGGGCGGTGTCGAAGGCCATATCATGGACATCCGTCCGGTGGGTGGCCGCTTCTTCGGCACCCATTGCATGATCAAGTACACTGGCCGCAAGAGCGGCAAGGTGTTCATCACCCCGCTCTGCTACGGCGACATCGGCGGCGAGGTGGTGATCGTCGGGTCGAAGGGCGGTGCCGACACGCACCCGGCCTGGTATCTCAACATCAAGGACGAGAAGGAAATCGAATTCCAGGTCGGTACCCAGGCGTTCCGGGGCACCCTGCGCGAGCCCGAGGGTGACGAATACCAGAAGGTCTGGGACTTCATGGTCGACGGCTTCCCGTTCTACGCCAGCTATCAGGCCTCGACGAGCCGCAAGATCCCGCTTGTCATGATCCAAGCAGTCGAGCCGATCCCGGTGTTCAAGGAATCGGACGCAACGGGTACGCGTCAGTATAGCTGACGCCTCGGTCGTCCCGGGGCGGACCCGGGACGACGCAACGATCAATCGTACACGACCTCGACTCGACCGGTCTCGCCGTTCGGACCCATCGGCGAATCGTATTCGATGCAGGTGACGATCGGGTTGTCGTGGCTGGCGAAGAGGTTCTTCTCGTCGGCCTTCGTCAGCGGCAGGCGTGCAGGATCGGCGATGATGCGCTGCGAGTTCTCGAAGTCCTCTCGGCTGTTCCACCAGATCTCCATGATGCAGTCATAACCGGCATCGTGGACCTGGCCCGTCACCGGGTTGATCTCGGGCTTCAGGTAGCGGCGGACATAGCGCACGGCATTGGGGATCGCCGGCTTGGCACCGGACTTCTTGGCTAGCTGCGAATGCTGATTCTCATAGTAGTCCATGAACTCGTCCATAGTCATGTCGGGGCGCTTCTTGAAGAAGCAGATTTGCTTAAGCATCGGGTCTCTCCTGTCTGTCGTGCGTCAGGCGGGGCGCAGCGCCAGGACGCTGCCTTCAGCGGCGCCCGCAACGTAAAGTGTACCGTCGCCGCTTGCGGCGATTCCGGCGAAAGTGGTCATCGGGCCGCACATGTCGCCCACGCCGCCAAGCTGCTTGGGAACGATCCCACCGGGCGCGCCGACGGGCAGATTGGTACCGATCGCCCGGCGATTGCCGCCCAACAGATCGCTCTCGATCACCTGCTTGGTGCCAACGTCGACCGTGTACAGCTTACCGCCCGTGATCGCGATGCCTTCTGGCGAGCCCAGCCCGTCGATAACCGTCTCGGTCTTGCCGCCGGCGATCTTGGTGACACGTCCCGCTCCGGCTTCGGCGACATAGACGGCCCCGTCCGGGCCGACCGCGACCCCCATCGGCCGGTCGAGCCCCTTGGCCAGCTCGGTCACGTTACCGCCCTCGACCGAAAGTATGCGGCCGGTCGGCATCTCGGCGAAGACCACCGCGCCGCCGGGCGCGACGTCCAGGCCCATCAGCCGGTCGTAGCCTTGCGCCAGCATCTCGCTCTCCTGCGCCGCGGGCGTGAACCTCGCCACGTCGCCGTTCGCCGTCGTGACGATCCAGGCGCCCGCCCCGGCCGCGGCGACATCGCGCACCCAGCCTGGGAAGCCGGGCGAGAACAGCATGCCCGCCAGCACGGGCTCACCGCCCGGCTCCAGCGTGTAGGTGAAGCCGCCGTCGGCGATAAACAGCTCGCCGCTATCGCCCACGGCGAGGCCCAGCGGCCACTGCATGCCCTTCTCGACGAGCGGCTTGGCCTTGCCCGGCGTAATCTCGTGGATCGAACCAGTGATGTGCGAAACGAAGGTGCGGCCGTTGACGAAGGCGATGTTGTCGAGTCCCGGACCGACCTCGGCAAGTATCTCCTTGTCGCCCGTGCGCGGATCGATCTTGAGCACCTGGCCCGTGTAGACCTGGCACGAGACGATGTAGCCGTCGGGATGGAACTTCACCGCATCGGGCACGCCGAGGTCCTTGGTCACCACCTCGGGCTCACCGCCATCAAGGCTGACACGCCAGATTTCGTTCGCGGCCTGGGCCGGGAAATAGAGCTTGCCGTCGGGGCCGATATCGAAGGCGTTGGCCATTGGTACGCCTTCGATGATCGTGCGCGGGGCGCCGCCGTTGCGATCGAGTTCGACGATCTTGGCGCCCATCGTCAGTTCGCCGGCGATCAGCCGGCCCTGCTTGAAGAGGATCGGATTGGCCACGCGCAGATCGGCGATCGTGTCGCTGGTGCCGTCGGGCCGCAGCACGCGCACCTTGTTCTCGGTGATCTCGGTCACATAGAGATTGCCGGCATCGTCGAAAGCGAGATCGTCGGGACCGGTGATCGGCCCGCCCATCGGCGCATAGGCCTCGATCTCGAGCGTATCGACATTGATCGCGCTGACCTGGCTGCCCGCCACCGAAGCCACGTAGACGCGTCCATCGGCGCCGGTATGGAGACCGTTCGCGCCGAACAGGCGACTGGGGCGGGTCACGCGGTCGAGCGTCCAGCCCTCGGCGGTCTCGGCGGGATTGGGCGAGACGTAGCGCGCCTTGGTCTCTGTCATGATGGTCCTCTCCACTGCCTGCAGGGTCAAGCTTGGGCGAGTTCATGGACGGGCGCGCTCGCAAGCGTCAACCCCAGAATAGGGCGCATGTATACGAAGTTTGGAACGGGGCTGTACGGCGGCTTGAAACGCCCGATTTTGTCTGCATAGGTCAAGACGCGCAGCTGCAGCGTTGGCATCGACCCGGTGAGGGTCGAGCAGAACGGAGAGGGTATGGGTTCGCTAACTGGCAAAGTCGCGGTCGTGACCGGCGCCAGCCGCGGTGTCGGCAAGGGCATTGCGCTCGCACTCGCCGACCAGGGCGCAACAGTCTATGTCACCGGCCGCACCGTGACCGCGGGCAACCAGGCACTCTCGGGCACAATCGGCGAAACCGCCGCCGAAGTCGACCAGCGCGGCGGCAAAGGCATCGCCGTTGCGGTCGATCTCGCCAAGGACGATGATATCGCTGCGCTGTTCGATCAGGTGAAGCGCGAACAGGGCCGGCTAGACCTCCTCGTCAACAACGCCATAGTCATCCCCGACGAACTGACCCAGCCCGGCGGCTTCTGGCAGAAGCCGCTGTCCAACTGGGAGATGTTCGACATCGGCCTGCGCGCCGCTTTCGTCGCCGCCTGGCATGCCGCGCAGATCATGGTGCCGCAGCGCTCGGGGCTGATCGTCGGCATCTCGGGTTATGTCGGCGTGACCTATACCTACGGACCGATCTTCGGCGCGGCCAAGGCAGGGCTCGATCGCATGGCGCGCGACATGGCGATCGAACTCAAGGAACATGGCGTCGCCTCGGTCTCGCTATGGCAGGGCTTCACTTTCACCGAGCGGGCAATCGACAATCTGAAGAACGTCCCCGGCATGGCTGCCCAGCTGCGCAGTTCGGCGGGCTCCTCGCCCGAATTCCCGGGCCGCGTCGTTGCCGCCCTGGCCGCCGATCCCGCGATCATGGAGCGCTCGGGCGGTACTTTCATCAATGCCGAACTGGCCCAGGAATACGGGATTACCGATGTCGACGGCCGCGTCGTCCCATCCAACCGCGCCGAACGCGGTTCACCGATCTGGCAGCCGGTTTGAACAACGAACAACCTTTGAGGAATGCCGCATGAGTGAATTGCGTTTCGACGGCCGCGTAGCGGTGATCACCGGCGGCGGCCGCGGGCTCGGCCGGTCCTACGCGCTGCTGCTGGCCTCTAGGGGATGCAAGGTCGTGGTCAACGATCTCGGCGCTCCGATCAAGGGGGACGGCAGCGACACCGGCGTCGCCCAGCAACTGGTCGACGAGATCAAGGCCGCAGGCGGCGACGCGGTGGCGGACACCAACTCGGTCGCCACGCCCAAAGGCGCGCAGGGGATCGTCCAGACCGCGCTCGACGCCTACGGCAAGGTCGACATCCTGATCCACAACGCCGGCAACGTCCGCTACGGCACGATCCGCGAGCTGAGCTTCGAAGACTTCAAGTCGGTCGTCGACGTGCACCTGATGGGTGCCTTCTATATGGTGAAGGCCCTGCACCCGATGATGTGCGAAGCCGGTTACGGCCGCATCGTCCTGACCAGCTCGATCGGCGGAATCTACGGCAACAACCGCTGCGTGAACTACGGCATCTCGAAGTCGGGCATGATCGGGCTCAACAACGTCGCCGCGCTCGAGGGCGAGCTGCACAACGTGAAGTCCAACGTCATCGTGCCCAGCGCAGTCACGCGCATGGCCGATGGCCTCGACACCTCGCAGTACCCGCCGATGGAACCCGAACTGGTCTCGCCGGCTGTAGCCTGGCTGGCGCATGAGCGCTGCGACGTCTCGGGCGAGATGATCGCTGCGATCGGCGGCCGCATCGCGCGCTGCTTCATCGCCGAGACCCCGGGTGTCTATCAACCGAGTTGGACGATCGAGGAGGTCGACCATGCGATGGCCCGCATTCACGACAAGCCCCACGTCCTCGACTTCGGCCTGCACGGCCACGTCGGCCATATCAGCTACAGCTTCGCCATGGCGCGCGGTGACGACACTGCCGGCAACGGCTGAACACCTGAACAAAATGCTGCAATTGGGGTTCAGCCTGCGCTAAGGGCCTGCCCCACAGGACGAAACGAAACACGAGAGAGATCCGGAAACCGCCCATGACCTTCATCTGCAAGCCCACCGACGTTCCGCCCGCGTCCGAACTCGACATCCCGGCGATGAAGGAAAAGTACCGGCAGGAGCGCGACAAGCGCCTTCGGCCGGAAGGCGAGAAGCAGTATGCGGCGCCCGAGGATCACCTCACCCATGACACCCAGGAGCACGATCCGTTCACTCCGGTGGTCCCGCGCGATGCGCTCGACGAGGAGATCGACGTCGCCATCCTGGGCGGCGGCTGGACGGGTATTCTCGCCGCCTACCACCTGACCAAGGCTGGGGTGACCAACTTCAAGGTCATCGACCACGCCGGCGGCTTCGGCGGCACCTGGTACTGGAACCGCTATCCGGGCATCCAGTGCGACAACGACGCCTATTGCTACTTGCCGCTACTCGAAGAGATGAACTGGCTGCCGTCGAAGAAATTCGAGGACGGCAAGCAGATCTACGAATACATCCAGATGATTGTCGACAAGTTCGGCTTCCGCGACAACGGCCTGTTCCACACGACCATCAAGGGCTTGAACTGGGACGAGTCGATAAAGCGCTGGCGCGTCGCCACCGACCGCGACGACGATATCCGCGCCAAGTTCGTCATCATGGCCGGCGGCACGTTGAACACGCCCAAGTTCCCCGCCGTGCCCGGCATCCACAAGTTCAAGGGCCACAAGTTCCACACCAGCCGCTGGGACTATGAATACACCGGCGGCGAATGGGGCAATCCCGAGCTGACCAAGCTCGCCGACAAGCGCGTCGCCATCCTCGGCACCGGCGCGACATCGATCCAGGCGATCCCCTACCTCGGCAAGTACGCCAAGCAGCTCTATGTGCTGCAGCGCACCCCCTCGGGCGTCGACAAGCGCGACAACCCGCCGACCGATGCCGAGTGGGCCGCTTCGCTCAAGCCCGGCTGGCAGGCGGCGCGGCAGGAGAACTTCCTGCGCGCGGCGAACGAAATCCTGCCGCTCGGCACGCCCGACCTGATCTGCGACTTCTGGACCGAGGTGAACCGCAACATCAACGCCAAGCTGGAGGCCGAAGGCGCGACCGAGCACCCGATGCCCGAGTTCTGGGACCTGCGCGAAAAGATGGACTTCCAGGTGATGGAACGCGTCCGCCGCCGCGTCGACAGCATCGTCAAGGACCCGGCCACGGCCGAGGCGCTGAAGCCCTATTACCGCTTCATGTGCAAGCGGCCGCTGTCGAACAACGACTATTACGACACCTTCAACCTACCCAGCGTGAAGCTGATCGACGTGTCGGCCACCCAGGGCCTCGAAGCGATGACCGAAAAGGGCTTCATCGCCGGGGGCCAGGAATACGAGATCGACGCGATCGTCTTCGCCTCGGGCTTCGAGGTCACCAGCGACCTCAGGCGCCGCTGGGGCTTCGACGACGTCGTCGGTCGCAATGGCACGTCGATCTACGACTACTGGGGCGACGGGCCGAAGACGCTGCACGGCATGACAGCGCACAACTTCCCCAACATGTTCTTCACCGGCTATGTTCAGGGCGGCCTCAACGGCACCACGACGTTGCAGTTCGGCGAGCAGGGCCGCCACGCCTCGTGGGTCATCAGCCAGGCGCTTCAGCAGGGCGTCAAGTCGATCGAGCCGAGCAAGGAAGGCCAGGACGCCTACCTCAAGCGGTTCAAGGAGCTGGAGCTGGACCTGTCGGCGATCCTCAACGACTGCACCCCCAGCTACTTCACCAACGAGGGCGATAAGGAAGCCAAGTGGTTCCTGTTCCGCGGCTGGGGCCTTGGCTGGGACAATTGGCAGGCAATGCTCGAGGACTGGCGCCAGAAGGGCGATTTCGCCGGCATGACGGTCGAGAAGTAGGAACGAAACGGGGCGGCGCGCCTGGAGCGCCGCCCCGTTTATCTGCCTCAGCGCAACGACCGGAACGAGGCACGCAATTCCTGCGTGAACAGTTCGGGCTGCTCCCACGCTGCGAAATGCGTGCCTTTCGGCATCCGGCCATAGTGTGTCAGCTTTGGATAGGCCTTTCGCGTCCAGCTTTCCGGGGCCGTATAAATTTCATCGGGAAAAGCACTGACCCCGGTCGGCAGCTGGACACCCTTTGGCGCGAAGAACGCGAGCTTGCTCTCCCAGTAGAGACGCGCCGACGATACCGCCGTATTGGTCAGCCAATAGAGCGTGACGTTGTCGAGGATGTCGTCGCGGGTGAGGCCTTCGCTGGCGCCATCGAACACGCGCGCGATCAGCCGGTAGCTGCGGATGTCGTGGTCGATCATCCAGGCGGCGAGACCGACGGGCGAGTCCGTCAGCGCGTAGAGGGTCTGCGGCCGGCCTGCCATCTCCTGCGCATAGCCCAGGCCGTGCGAGTAGAAGTCGACCAGCTGGTCCCAAGCATATTTCTCGTCGGCGGAAAGACCGGCCGGCTGCGGGCCGTTCGGCAGCAGCTTGGCGATCTCGTCGGGAACGGTCGCAGGCATGTTGGTGTGGATGCCGATCAGCCCCGGCGGCATCTGGAGCGCCATCTGTTCGGTCACCGCATTGCCCCAATCGCCGCCCTGCGCGACGTAGCGCTTGTAGCCGAGCCGCGTCATCAGCACGCCCCAGGCGCGCGCGACGTGCTGCGGATCCCAGCCGGTCGCCGTCGGCTTGCCCGAGAAGCCGTAGCCGGGAAGCGAAGGGATCACGACGTCGAAGGCATCCGCCGCTGTCCCGCCATGGGCGGTGGGATCGGTGAGCGGACCGATGACCTTGAGCTGCTCTATGATCGAGCCCGGCCAGCCATGCGTGATGATGACCGGCAAGGCCTTCGCGTGCCTGGACTTCACGTGGATGAAATGGATGTCGACGCCGTCGATGGTGGTGAGGAATTGCGGATACCGGTCGAGCGTCGCTTCGGCCTTCCGCCAGTCATGCTGGCTGGCCCAGTAGTCGGCGAGCTTCCTCGTCGTCTCGAGCCTCACGCCCTGCGAGTCGTCCTGAACGGTCTCGCGGTCGGGCCAGCGGGTTGCGGCAACCCGGCGCTTGAGGTCCGCCAGCTCTTCGTCGCTCGCCCGATAGCGGAACGGCCGGATCGTCGCATCGCCCTTCGATGCTGCCTCTGCCGCCACGATCAGGGCCGCCTCCGCCGCCGCAATCCCCGGCATGGCCGTGGCAGGTGAAGCCGGCGAGATCACGGCGCCCGCCGGTGCCGGCGGCACCACCGGGACAACCGCCGCGTGGGCTGCAGTGACGGGGAGCGCCAGGCCAATCGACCCGAGGAAAGTCGAGGTCAGAAAACGACGCCGGGCAACCAATGAACGCACTACGGACATGATCGGTCTCCTAGAGAGATAGGGAACTAGCGACCCGGCCGCACTCTCCGCGGATTTCGACGACATACGGCGCACGCAGCAGGCGCGCTCTTTTTGGGTGATGGGATCAACCGTTTTACTTGGGAGTATTCGGAAGCCGAGGAGAAAGGCGGCCCGATCATTGCCTGCCCCCTTCCTGAGTCGGTCAAACGAAATGGGACGGAAAGCCCGCGCGGCGCGATCAGATTGGCGCGCCGTCGAGGTCTGACAGGTTACCGACCCTTCCACTCGGGCTTGCGCTTCTCGGCGAAGGCGCGCGGGCCTTCCTGGGCGTCCTGGCTGTTGTAGGTCAGCTCGTGCGCGGCGCGGGCGGCCTGGAGCGCGGCACCGCGACCCATCTCGGTCGAGAGCATAACCGTCTCGCGCGCGGCCTTGACCGAGAGCGGTGCGCCGTCGAGCACTTCCCTCGCCAGCTCGATGGCTGCGTCCATCAACGCCTCGGGCTCGGCCAGCCGGTTGACCAGGCCGATCTCGTAGGCGCGCTGCGCGGTGATCGGCTTGCCGGTCAGGACGATCTCCATGAAGATGCGCTGCGGGATCATGTGGATCAGCGGCGCCGCCCAGGGCGACCCGCGGCCGACCTTGACCTCGGTGATGGCGAACTTGGCATGGGTCGCCGCGACGCAGAGGTCGCAGGCCTGCGAGATCATCCAGCCGCCGGCGAAAGCCACGCCGTTGACCGCGGCGATCGTCGGCTTGGTCAGCTCGATGTTGTCGTAGGGAATAGGGAACATGTCGCGGGCGGGCACGCTCATCCCGGTCTCGACCATCTCCTTGAGATCGCCGCCGGCGCAGAACGCTTTCTCGCCCGCGCCGGTGAGGATCGCGATGCGCAAGGCCGGATCCTTCTCGAACCGATCCCAGGCGGCGAACAGGCCGTCGCGCACGTCCTTGCCGAGCGCGTTGCGCTGTTCGGGCCGGTTGATCGTGATGATCGCGATGCCGTCGTCGCGGGCATCGAACAGGACGGCGTCGGTCATCTAGAAACCTCTCTGGCGGATCTCGAAGGCGGCCCGATCCAGCTCCTCGCGGAAGTCAGGGTGGGCGACGGCGATCAGGCGGCGGGTGCGCTCGGCCAGGGTCTGGCCCTTGAGCTCGGCCGCGCCGAATTCGGTGACGATGACATCGACCTCAGTGCGCGCGGTGGTGACCGGGCCGGCGAGCGTCGGCACGATCTTGCTGATCGTCCCGCCCTTGGCGGTCGAGCCCAGCACCATCAGCGCCGCGCCGCCCGGCGACCGCGCACCGGCGCGGACGAAATCGACCTGGCCGCCGGTGCCGCCCATATAGGCCGCGCCCGATTGCTCGGCATTGACCTGACCGGTGAGATCGACTTCGAGCGCCGAATTGATCGTCACCAGCCGGGAGAGCTGGCCGAGCACCGCGGCGTCGTGGGTATAGCTCGTCGGCGTCATGCGGATCGCGGGGTTCTTGTCGGCGAAATCGTAGAGCCGCCTGGTCCCTATCAGCGCGCCGTTGATCGTCACGCCGCGGTCGATCTCCTTGCGCGCATTGGTGATCACACCGGCCTCGAACAGGTCGACCAACCCGTCGCCGAGCATGCCCGAATGGACGCCGAGGTCCTTGCGGTCGTGTAGCAACCGCAGGATCGCGTCGGGCACCGCGCCGACGCCGGTCTGGATGACCGAGCCGTCGCCGATGTAGTTTGCGCAGTGGCGCGCGATAGCCTCGTCGGTTTCGGTGACCTTGCCCGCGGGAACCTGCACCGGCGGGCGCGAGACCGCGATCGCGACGTCGATCTCCCGCTCGTGGATCATCTCGCCGTAGGTGAAGGGAACCTGATCGTTGATCTCGGCAATGACGACGCGCGCGGCCTCGACCATCGCCTTGGTGTGATCGCTGATCAGGCCGAAGCTGTGATTGCCATCCTTGTCTGCCGGGCTGACCTGGATCATCGCGACGTCGCAGGGGATCACGCCCGCGGCGATCAGCGGTCCGACCTGGCTGACGTGGACCGGGATCACGTCGAGTGCGCCGGCTTTCGTCATCGACCGTAGCGCACCGATCGCCCCCATCGACGACAGGCGGAAAGCGCTTGCGGTCTCGGGCGTGAACAGGCCCGAGAAGCTGGTGGCGATGAATACCGACAGATTGCCGATCCCCGCCCCCTGCACGATCAGCGCCTCGACAAGCGAGGTCGGCTCGCCGCAGGCCTGGCCGAGAACGATCCGGTCCCCTGACCGGATGTAGCGCGCAAGGTCGAGGTCGGCGATCGCCACTTACTTGCCCGCCAGCTTCAGCAGCCGCTGAGCCCGCGCCAGATAGGGCCGGTCGAGCATACCGCCCTTCCAGCCGATCGCGCCGACGCCGGGGTTGGCGGCGAAGATGCCGACGATCTCCTGGGCTTCGGCGATCTCCTCGTCGGTCGGGGTGAAGGCGGCGTTGATCACATCGACCTGCGCGGGGTGGATCGCCATCATGCCGCGGAAGCCGTCGCGGCGGACGCCCTCGGCGCGCTTGCGCAGCGCTTCGAGATCCTTGAAATCGGCCGAGATGGTCTCGATCGCGGTGACGCCCGCCGTCGCCGCGCCGAGCACTGTCAGGCTGCGCGCCAGTTCGTAGGTGAAGCTGTAGGAGCCGTCGGCATTCTTGTTCGAGCTGGCGCCGATCGAGTCCGCCAGATCCTCGGCACCCCAGGTCAACGCAACGACACGCGGCGCACCCTTGTAGTTGCCGGTGTGGAACATGGCCTCGGCGGTTTCGGTGATCAGGACAATGACCGGGGTCGAGCCCTCCTCTATCCCGTTGGCCACTTCGAGCACCGAGAGCATGTGGTCGAGCTTCTCGACCTCCTGCCGGCC
>Ga0075370_10000578_pt1 | contig 14098 bp, 10 predicted proteins | sample EndMethybrTD3035_FD_71398 | JGI IMG/M metagenome (GOLD analysis project Ga0075370, IMG submission 71398) | Populus endosphere microbial communities from Tennessee, USA - Endosphere MetaG P. TD hybrid TD303-5 | ecosystem: Host-associated > Plants > Roots > Endosphere | place: USA: Tennessee... | reverse complement strand
ATCGCTCGCACAGCCCGTCGGTCTCGCTCTCGGTACGCAGGCCGGACCCTCGCGGATCCGCGATGTGGTGACCGCGGCGGGGTTCACCCGGTTCCGCTTGGCGGCGCAGACTCCGTTCAACCATGTTTTCGAGGTTCGGCCCTGAATTGCGCTCCGAGGACGAGGATGACGGCATGGCCGAGCAGCGTCGAGCGCGCCTTCCCGACGTATCGGGGGAGGTGACCCGCGACGGCGTCAGGCTCCACTACGACGTCTACGGCGACGGGCCGACCACTGTGGTGCTGATGCCGACCTGGTCGATCGTGGACTCCCGGTTCTGGAAGGCCCAAGTGGCGTATCTCGCACGCCACCATCGGGTCGTGACGTTCGACGGCCGGGGTTGCGGTCGGTCCGACCGCCCTCGGGGCGCCACCGCCTACGCCCATCGCGAGTTCGCCGCCGACACACTCGCGGTGCTCGATGCCACCGACACCGAGCGCAGTGTGCTGGTGAGCATGTCGCGCGGTGTCGAGTGGGCGGTGCGCGTCGCCGCCACCGAGCCCGCACGCATCGTGGGGATCTTCGCGATCGCACCGTCGTGCGACCTTCCCGCAGCGAAGCTGGATTTGGAACGCGAGTTTCTGTGGCTCCAGAACGTCGACGGGCCGAGCGGTTGGCAGACATACAGCCGCGCACATTGGCTGCGCGACGGCATCGACGATTTCCGAAGATTCTTCTTCGGTGTCATGTTTCCAGAAGCGCACTCCACCAAGCAGATCGAAGACATGTTGTCGTTCTCAGACGGCATCGACGCCGCCACACTGGCGGACACCACTGACGCACGGCTTGACCCGGATCTGAGGGCCGCCGAGTCGTTCGAGGACTACGCGAAGGCCGTCACGTGTCCGGTGCACGTGGTGCACGGCACGCGTGACCGTGTCAGCCGCCATGAGGTCGGCGCACATGTCGCCGACCTCACGGGTGGGTCATTGACGTTGATCGAGGGTGCCGGACACGCACCACTGGCGCGCGATCCGGTTCGCATCAACACGATGATCCGGGAATTCGTCGAGGCCGTCGCGCCGTTGGCGCCCCGGCGGACTCAATGGACCAGAGCGCCGCGCCGGACTCGCAAAGCCTTGTACCTCTCCTCGCCGATCGGACTGGGCCATGCCCGTCGCGATGTCGCGATCGCCACCGAATTGCGCAAGCTGGAAAAGGATCTCGAGATTCAATGGCTGGCCCAAGACCCCGTCACGCGGGTGCTGGACGTCGCGGGTGAACGGCTACACCCCGCCTCGGCTCACCTGTTGGGGGAGTCGACGCACGTCGAATCCGAGTCGGGTGAGCACGACCTGCACGCGTTTCAAGCTCTGCGTCGAATGGACGAGATTCTCGTCGCCAACTTCATGGTGTTCGCCGAAGCGGTCGCTGACTACGCACCCGACCTCGTGATCGCCGACGAAGCCTGGGAGGTCGACCATTTTCTGCACGAGAACCCGGAGCTGAAGAGTTTCCAATTCGCGTGGATGACCGACTTCGTGGGCTGGCTGCCGATGCCCGACGGCGGAGCGCGCGAGGCTGGCCTGACAGCGGACTACAACGCGGAGATGATCGAGCAGCGGGCGCGGTTTCCGCGGTTGCGTGATCGGTCGATCTTCGTCGGCAGTCCCGACGACATCGTGCCGATGGACTTCGGGCCTGGCCTTCCCGACATCCGGGACTGGACCGAAGACCACTTCGACTTCTCCGGTTATGTCATGGGCGCACCGCCGCCGACCGGACCGCAGCGAAAGGCATTGCGTCGCAAGCTCGGTCTCCATCCCGACGATCGACTGTGCGTTGTCACGGTAGGCGGCACCGCTGTCGGCGAGCCTCTACTGCAACGCATACTGCAGGCGGTACCCATCGTCCGGCGTGCGATACCGGAGCTCCATTTCCTCATCGTGACGGGCCCGCGCATCGATGCGTCGACGTTGCCCCGGCATCGCGGCGTTCGCATCCGAGGCTTCGTTCCGGAGCTGGCGGACTACCTGGCGGCGTGCGATATCGCCGTGGTGCAAGGCGGATTGACGACAGGCATGGAACTGACGGCGGCCGGCACACCGTTCGTGTACATCCCACTCGAGCACCACTTCGAGCAGAACTTCCATGTGCACCATCGGCTCCACCGCTACGGCGGAGGACGGCGTATGTACTACGCGGAGGCTGCCGATCCCGACCTGTTGGCGAAGATCATCGCCGACGAGCTCGCGTCGGAGCGGCAGCCGCTTCCGGTTGAAACCGACGGCGCCCAGCGCGCCGCGACCATGCTCGCCGAACTACTCTGACTCGCCGCACCTAGGCGAATGACTAGGTGGGTCACCGGATTTGCTAGGGGCCCCTGGCTTGCGACGCTGTTTGAGTGCCGATTCGGCACTAGTCGACAGAGGAATCAAGTCAGAGGAATCAAAATGAAAACGACCATGATTGCGGTTGCCCTGGCGGCCAGTGTTCTCGTGCCCGCAGACATCGAAGTGCTGGACGAGCTGGCTCTCATCGGTGCGTCCGACACCGATTTCCTGCGTAGTTCAGCGCTGGACAGCTTGCCGGTCGGAACACCGAACCGGCTGTACGCCGCGCGCACAGCAATACAGCCCGCGGTGAGCGCGGAGGTCTTAGAAGGCGGACCCGCGCTCGGCGTCTTGGTCGATGCCGAGCCTGACCGTGAAATGACCTCCACGGCAGACGTTTACGCCCCCGCACACACAAGCGTTCGCAACCGATCCCTGCGCCTGACCAGGCCGTCGACGGTGCCGGTGCTGGGAGCCAGACATTCCGCTCCCCAAAGAGTCGCCGTCTCCGGCGCATCCCCATCCAGTGCCGACATCGCCGGCTTGTTCGGTGGGCAGCAAGGCGGCTGGCAACCCATCCGACTGTTCGGCGACGGTGACGAACCCGGTGAGGACGCGGGACTGCTGATCGGCAACGGCGCAGACGGCGTCGACGGTCAGGACGGCGGCCGCGGCGGCCTGCTGATGGGCAACGGCGGGCGCGGCGGCGACGCGACAACGCCGGGAGGCACCGGTGGGCGCGGTGGTGACGCCGGTCTGTTCGGCAAGGGCGGCGACGGCGGAAACGGCTACAACAGCATGAGCGCCAACGGAATTCCCGCTGCTGGCGGTACCGGCGGCGCTGGCGGCAACGGTGGACTGTTCAAAGGCGATGGCGGCCAAGGCGGCTCCGGCGGCTATGCCACCGCCGTCGGTGGTGGCGACGCGATCGCCGGCGCGGGCGGTACCGGCGGTCGGGCCGGAGGGTTGTCCGGAAGCGCCGGTGCCGGTGGCATCGGTGGACGCGCGGACAGCGATATGGGTCGCGCCACCGGCGGCGAGGGCGGACGCGGGGGACAGGGCGGCTTCGTCCGCACCGGTGGCACCGGCGGAACAGGCGGTAACGCAACGAGTTACGGGGTATCGCGAGCAGGCAACGGCGGTGCCGGGGGCGACGGCGGCACCGTCACGGGTAACGGCGGTGAGGGCGGCACCGGCGGCGGAAGCTACAGCATTCAAGACTTCGCGAACGGCGGCAAGGGTGGCGCCGGTGGTAACAGCACGAGTTCGGGCAACGGCGGACAGGGTGGCGCCGGCGGCGGTGCGTTGGCTCCCGCGGGTACCGGCAGCGGCGGTGAAGGCGGACAAGGTGGCCGGTCCAATTCCGGCACCGGCGGCACCGGTGGGGCCGGCGGCAAGGGCGAAAGCTTCGACCAAACCGGCATTGGCGGCAATGGCGGTCGCGGCGGCAACGGCAGGACTGGCGGTGCCGGCGGTGAGGCAGGCTCAGGAGAATCGCTCACCAGCGCGGCCGTCGGGGGCACCGGCGGCGTGGGTGGCAACGGCACCCGCGGCGCTGGCGGCACGGGCGGTAAAGGCGGCGGGGGAGCGTCGATGAGTGGCAACGGCTACGGCGGCAACGGCGGAACCGGCGGCAATGGCAGGCCCGGCGGGCAGGGTGGCGGTGGCGGCACCGGCACGACCTCCAATGGAAACGACGGCAACGACGGAGCCGACCTCTGACATCGGTGGATCGGCAAGGCTGGCGGCGCGGCGGTACGGCGCGCCGCCAGACCCTTGCTGGACATCGACGTGATCAGGCGCATAATCTAACTTGGTTATGCGCTTAAGCACGCGCATCGCGCTCACCGCAACGGCGCGGCTCCGCGAAAGGATGAACGATCTTGAGTATCACCATTCCCGTCTTCAACCCGTCCAACGAAGAGCAGATCGCGGAGGTCCCTGATTCCGATCAGGCGGCCGTCGATGCCGCGGTGGCCAGGGCGCGTGAGACGTTCGAGTCGGGCGTCTGGCGCAAGATGCCTGCGTCTGCGCGTGCCGATGTCCTCTTCAAGGCCGCGGCCATCATCCGAGATCGCCTCGACGAGCTCGCCGCGATCGAGGCGCAGGACAACGGCATGAATCTGAATGGCGCACGCCACATCATCGGGGTCGCCCTCGATGTGCTGATGTACTACGCCGGTTGGGTCGGCAAGATCCACGGCGAGTCGAGCAACGTCGTGTCCGAAGTTGTTGCCGGAAGCGGTGTTTACGACAACTATCACAACTTCACCCAGCTGGAACCGGTCGGCGTGGTCGGGCTCATCATCCCGTGGAACGGCCCCTTCTTCGTCGCGATGCTGAAGACGGCGCCGGCGCTCGCGGCGGGTTGCAGCGCGGTTCTCAAGCCGGCTGAGGAGACGCCGCTCACCGCGCTGAAGCTCGAGGAGATTTTCCGGGAGGCGGGCCTGCCCGATGGTGTCCTCAACGTCATCACGGGTTACGGCGAGACCACCGGTGCGGCGCTCACCGCGCACCCGGATGTCGACAAGATCGCATTCACCGGGTCGACGGAGGTCGGACGACTGATCGTCAAGGCGGCCGCGGGCAACCTCAAGCGCGTGACGCTCGAGCTGGGTGGCAAGTCGCCGCTCATCATGTTCGACGATGCCAACCTCGACAGGGCCATCGCGAGCGCCGGATTCGGCTTTCTCGCCGGCTCGGGACAAAACTGTTCCTGCACGTCGCGCATGTACGTCCAGCGCGGCATCTACGACCAGGTCGTCGAGGGCCTCGCCGCCTTCGCCAAGATGCTGCCGATGGGCGGCAGCGATGAACCCACCTCGGTGATCGGTCCGCTGATCAGTGAGAAGCAGCGGCAACGTGTGCACGGCATCGTGAGCGACGGCGTGGCTGCCGGGGCCGAAGTGATCACCGGTGGAAAGGTGCTGGATCGTCGCGGCTACTTCTACGAGGCGACGGTGGTCACCAACACCACGCCTGACATGCGGCTCATCAAAGAGGAGATCTTCGGCCCCGTCGGCTGTGTGATCCCGTTCGACGAAGAGGAAGAGGCGCTCGCGGCCGCCAACGACACCGACTACGGTCTGGCCGCCACCGTCTGGACGGAGAACCTCGGCCGTGCCCACCGCGTCGCGAACGAGCTACGGGCGGGCCAGGTCTGGGTCAACAGCGTGCTTGCGATGGATTCGGCAATGCCGATCTGCGGCCATAAGCAGTCGGGGTGGGGTGGCGAGCGTGGCCGCAAGGGCATCGAGGCCTACTTCAACACCAAGGCGGTGTACGTCAACCTCGGGTGAGGCGGTTGACTGCTAGGTCGACGCCCGCACGATCAGGCGAGTGATATCGGCCGGTTGCGGTGGTGGCGTCGACGGATAGTCCAGTTCGGCGAGCAACGCGGCCGTGGCCACGTCGGCGACCGCGGTCGGGTTGAACTCGACCGTCGTCAGGGGTGGCGAGCTCAGTGCTCCGATGGGTGCGGCGTCGACCCCGATGACCGCCAGATCGGCGGGGCACGTCAACCCCGCCTCGCGCACGCCGAACAGGATCAAGCACGCGACCTCATCGCTTTGCGCGCACACCGCGGTGACGCCGTCGCGTACCCACGAGGTGACCAGCTCCACGACGTTCTCCTGTGTGACGTCGGCGACGCGGACCGGCGGCAACTCTCTCGCGTCGGCCGCTGACAGAATCCCGCCCAGCCAGTAGTCACCCAGGGCGCGCCACCTCTTGGCCCCGGCGCGCGCGAAAACGATCTCCCGGTGGCCGCGCGACACGAGATGGTCAATTCGCATCTCGCCCACGGACTCTGGCGGATTTCCCAGTGCGGGCAGCGTCCCGATCTCGATATGCGGGATGTCCGCCGACTTCATCGCCCGCACGACTCGGTCGGGCAACGGGAACAGGCTCGTGACGGCGATGGGATCGATGTTCTCGATCGCGTCGACGATGTTGCGGTCGTCTTCGGTCTCGAAGATCTGGATCTGGAGCAGCCCTGCCCGTGCCAGATCGGCGGTCATCCGGCTGCCCGCCTGCAGCGGCATGTCGCCGACGGCGATGCGCGGAACCACGTAGAGCACGGCCCCACTCCTGCCTCGGGCCAAATTGCGGGCGGCCAGGTTTGGCCGGTAGCCCAGCTGCCGGGCGGCGTGGATCACGGCGTCGCGAGTCCGCTCCGAAATCCGGTGGCCCTCGACGTCGTTCAAGACGTAGCTCACCGTGGCCGTCGAGACCCCCGCCAGACGTGCTACGTCGGCGGTGGTGGGTCTGGGCAGGCGTGCTTCGCCGCCTGACTCGCCCCGGGGACCGGCCATGCCACATGGTGGCATGCCCAGCCCCGAACCACGCGCATTGCTGGTGTCAGAGCTGGGCCCAGACCGACTTCGTCTTCAGGTACGCGTCGATACCTTCCTGGCCGAATTCGTGGCCCCAGCCGGACTGCCGGTATCCGCCGAACGGCACCGCGTGGTCGAAGACCAACTGGCAGTTGATCGTTACCGTGCCCGCCTGCAGACGCTTACCGAGCCGATGCGCTCGGCTGAGGTTGTTGGTCCACGCGGTGGCGGCCAGGCCGTAGGTGGTGTCGTTGGCCATCGCGACGGCCTCGTCGTCGTCGTCGAACGGCAGGACCGTCACGACGGGTCCGAAGATCTCTTCCCGGTAGAGCCGCATGTCCCGGTTGACGTTGGTCAGCACGGTCGGGTGCACGAAGTAGCCCTTGCGGTCCAGGCGATGACCACCCGTGACGACCTCGGCGCCATCGGACTTGCCCTCGTCGATGTAACCCATGACCCGGGTCAGTTGCTTCTGACTGATCAGCGGTCCGCTCATGCAGCCCTCTTCGTCGGGCCCGCCGAGCTTGACGAAGTTGGCCATGTTCGAGATGCCTTCGAGCACCTGGTCGTAGACCCCGCGCTGGACGAACACGCGGGAACCGCACACGCAGCCCTGGCCGGAGTGCACGAAGATTCCCATCGACGCCATGAAGATGGCCTTCTCCAGGTCCGCATCGTCGTAGATCAGCACCGGCGACTTGCCGCCGAGCTCGAGCATGACCTTCTTGAGGTTGCCCGCCGATGCCCGCACGATTTCCTTGCCGATCTCGGTCGAGCCGGTGAAGGCGACCTTCTCGACGTCCGGATGCGCCGTGATCGCCGCACCCGCGGTGTGGCCGTAGCCGGTCAGCAGGTTGACGACGCCCTCGGGCACGCCGGCTTCGTGGATCAGGCGGTTGAGCAGGATCGCCGACAACGGCGTCTCCTCAGCCGGCTTGACGACCATGCTGCAGCCGGCGGCCAGCGCGGGCGCGAGCTTGGCGCATGCGTTGAAGATCGGCCCGTTCCACGGAAAGATCAGTCCCACAACGCCATACGGTTCCTTCAGCGTGTAGGTGTGCATGTCGACCCAGGTGTCGGTGGCGATGCCCGCGGTCTTCACGTCGTAAGCGTTGCCGCTGATCTTTGAACACCAGCCGGCGTAGTAGCGGAAGAACTCGGCGCAGTTGGGCAGGCCCAGTGTCGCCTGCATCAGCGGCATACCGGTGTTCAGCGAATCGAGCTGGGCGATCTCGTCGGCGTGCTCGTCGATGAGGTCGGCGATCTTCCACATGATCTTGGCCCGTGCGCGTCCCGGCAGCTCCGACCACACACCTGCCTCGAAGGAGGCTTTCGCGCGTGCGACGGCCTCGTTGACCGCCTCGACGCCGCAGTCGGTGAACTCGACGATCGGCTCTTCGGTCACTGGGTTGATGACCGAGATCAGCTCACCCGTCCCCGGTCGTGAGGTGAGTTCGTCCAGAACCGTCTGCAGAGTCATCGTTGACCTTTCTCGTCGCCCGCGGGGAGCGTGTCGCCCACCATGCTGAGCAACTGCTTAGCACGGGGGCGACGCGAGGGTCAAGGCAGGCACAAGGGGATTCGGTGAGCGTTTACCGTCAGGCTGCGGCGGAGACGACGTTCGTGGCGTCGAAACGGTCCAGCACCGTGGCCGCGACCAGGTTGTGTGAGCCCAACGGGTCGGCCATCGGGATGCCGTGCGCGGCGGCGTAGGAGGCCACGCGGTCGGTGATGATGCCGTGCGCCAGGAACCACGGGGCAATGACCAGATTCCGGGCGCCGTTGTCCCTCAGCCGTTCCGCCGCGTCGGCGACGTTCGGCGCGGACTTCGAGGGGACCGTCGCGAATGCGACTTCGGCCCCCGTCCACCGGGTTCCGGCGCTCAGGGCGCGCGCCACCTCCGCCGTCCGCGCGTTGGCCGCTTCGTTCGACGAGCCGACGGCCACGACCACCACACCGAGGCCGTCCTCGTCGGGCGAAACCCCGGTCTCGGACAGCCGCTGCCGCAACACCGACAGCAGGGCGGGGTCTTCGCCGAGCACGCCGGCCTGGTCGACCCGCGCACCCGACTGCTCGATCATCTCGGGAATGTCGACCCGGGCATGGTAGGCGTCGGCCAGCAGGAACGGGACCACGACACCGTCAGGAAGACCGGCCAGCGCGTCGCGCAGGTTCGGGTCCGTCTTTTCCAAAAACGCGGCGCGGACGTCGAGCCAGGGCCGCAGCCGCCGGATACGGCCCGCCACGGCATGCGTCACCGCCGCCGAGCGGGGGTCGACGCTTCCGTGCGCCGCCAGCACCAGCGGGCGGTGTGCGGGAGACAGCACCGTCCTCACGACGCGTGCAGCCCGCATTCCGTCTTGGTCTGGCCCGCCCAGCGGCCGCTGCGCGGATCCGCGCCCTCAATGGGCTTGGCCGTGCACGGCGAGCAGCCGATCGACGGGTAGCCCTCGAAAACCAAGGGATTGACGAGCACATCGTTGGCGTCGATGTAGGCCTGCATCTCCTCGTCGGACCACGCCGCGATCGGGTTGATCTTCACCAATCCGAACGCCTTGTCCCAGCTGATGAGTGGCGCGTTGGCACGCGTCGGAGCCTCGACGCGACGAATGCCGGTCACCCACGCCGAGTAGCCGCGCAGCGCCTTGGACAGCGGCTCGACCTTGCGCATCCGGCAGCATTCGCTGGCCTCGCGGGCGAACAGATCCTTGCCGAACAACTCGTCCTGCTTGGCGACGCTGTTCTCCGGCGTGACGTTGACCACGTTGATGTCGTAGACCGCCTCGACGGCGTCACGAGTGCCGATCGTCTCGACGAAGTGGTAGCCGGTGTCGAGGAACAACACGTCGACGCCGGGGCGCACCTTCGCGGCCAGATCGACCAGCACGGCGTCCTGCATGTTCGACGCGACGACGTAATTGCCGCCGAAGTTCTCGTCGGTCCAGCGCAGCAGGTCATTGGCGTTGGCGCCCTCGAGTTCCGCGGCGCCGCGTTCTGCCAACGCGATCAGGTCAACCTCAGACATAAGGTCAGTCATCTGTGCCCTCCGTCCCCCTGGCCTTCGGCCGGGTGGTACCCCCACTTCGCGCAAGCGCTCATCGCAAATCCGCCTCGTCTGCTCGTACGGCCCACGTAGCGAAACGCTCGCCGTCCTCGCGATGTTTCACGAAATTGCGAACGACTCGTTCGATGTAGTCACCCAGCTCGCTGGCCAGCACCTTGTGCTGGCGCAACTTGCGACCGAAACCGCTGTCGAGGCCAAGGCTTCCCCCTAGGTGGACCTGGAAACCCTCGACTGGAGGATCGCCGGCTCCGTCTTCACTGACCATCTGGCCTTTGAAGCCGATGTCGGCCACCTGGATGCGCGCGCACGAGTTCGGGCATCCGTTGATGTTGATGGTGATCGGCACGTCGAGCTGCGCGTTGATGTCCTCGAGGCGCTTCTCCAGTTCCGGCACCAGCACCTGCGAGCGGCTGCGTGTCTCGGCGAAGCTCAGCTTGCAGAACTCGATGCCCGTGCAGGCCATGAGGTTGCGGCGCCAGTGCGACGGTGTCGACGGCAAGCCGAGCGCGTCCAGACCGGTGCGCAGCTCGTCGAGCTTGTCGTCGGGTACGTCGAGGACGATCAGCTTCTGATACGGCGTGAACCGGACCCGGTTGCTGCCCGCGGCCTCGGCCAGATCGGCCACCTTGGTCAAGATGGTGCCGGAGACCCGGCCTGCGATCGGAGCTACGCCGACGGCGTTCAGTCCGTTCTTCAGCTTCTGCACGCCGACGTGGTCGATCGGCCGCGTGACCGGGATCGGCGCGGGACCGTCGATGAGCTTGCGCTTCAGATACTCGTCTTCGAGCACCTGACGGAATTTTTCTACACCCCAGTCCTTGATCAGGAACTTCAGCCGGGCTTTGGCCCGCAGGCGGCGGTAGCCGTAGTCGCGGAAGACGCTGACCACGCCCTCCCATACGTCGGGCACCTCGTCGAGCGGCACCCACGCGCCGACCCGCTGACCGAGCATCGGGTTGGTGGACAGGCCGCCGCCGACCCACAGGTCGAAGCCGGGTCCGTGTTCGGGGTGCTCGACGCCGATGAACGCCACATCGTTGACCTCGTGGACGACGTCCTGCAGGCCCGAGATCGCGGTCTTGAACTTGCGCGGGAGGTTCGAGTACTCCGGCTTGTTGATGTAGCGCTTGACGATCTCGTTGATCGCCGGAGTTCCGTCGATCACTTCGTCGAGCGACTCGCCGGCCAGCGGCGAACCGAGGACGACGCGGGGGCAGTCACCGCATGCCTCGGTTGTCTGCAGTCCGACCTCGTCGAGCCGGCGCCAGATCTCGGGCATGTTCTCGACCTCGATCCAGTGGTACTGGATGTTCTGTCGGTCGGAGATGTCGGCCGTTTCGCGCGCGAACTCGGTGGAAATGCCGCCCAGCGTGCGCAGCGCGGCCGTGGTCAGAGCACCGCCGTCGCTGCGGACGCGCAGCATGAAGTACTCGTCTTCGAGCATGTCGGTGTTCTCGTCACCGGTCCACGTTCCGTCGTAGCCGGGCTTGCGCTGCGTGTAGAGGCCCCACCAGCGGAAGCGGCCGCGTAGGTCGCCCTTGTCGATGCTTTCGAAGCCCTGCTTCGCATAGATGTTCTCGATGCGCTGACGCACGTTGAGCGGGTTGTCGTCCTTCTTGGACTGCTCATTGGGGTTGAGCGGCTCGCGGTATCCGAGCGCCCACTGGCCTTCGCCCCGCGGGCGCTTGACGGGCTTCGGGTTGGCTGTGGTCATGTCGTTGGGCTCCTTTGTGGAGCCGGATCGCGCATCTCGCCGGGGGCTGGCCAGCGGCGCAGATCCGGCGGTCCAGCTGAAAGTCAGGGTGGGCTGGGTCCTAGATCAGGCGCGTCAAGGCAGACAACAACAGCTACATACGCGCTTGAAGTCAACATGGCGCCGCACGACCAGCGAGACGCGCTGGGGGAAGATGCGGGCGGACTTCACGTCGCCAATTGTGCCACGGGCACCGACAAATGCCCTAACCGGCCTAGATTTGCGCTCACGGTGAGCAAAAGCCGGGATCTGGGAAACTAGCTGCATGACAGTCCGGACGGCAGGCGTGCACGAGCTGCCCGATCTGGCGCTGACGCCGGGTCGCGCGTTCGGCATCTACGTTCACGTGCCGTTCTGTGCCGCGCGCTGCGGCTACTGCGACTTCAACACCTATACCCCCGCCGAGCTGGGTGGGACGAACCCCGACAGCTGGCTGGTGGCCCTGCGCATAGAGCTGGCCCTGGCCGCCCATCGGCTGGGATCCGCCCCGGCCGTCGACACCGTCTTCGTCGGCGGCGGCACCCCGTCGCTGCTCGGCGGGCCCGGCCTGGCCGCGGTGCTGGACGCGATACGCGCCCACTTCACCCTCGCCCCGGAGGCCGAGGTCACCACTGAGGCGAACCCCGAGTCGACGTCGCCGCGGCTGTTCGAGCACCTGCGCGCGGCCGGATTCACCCGGGTGTCGCTCGGCATGCAGTCGGTGGCACCGCACGTACTGGCGGTGCTGGACCGGGTGCATTCGCCCGGCCGGGCTCTCGAAGCGGCGCGCGACGCCCGCGCGGCGGGCTTCGAGCACGTCAACCTCGACCTGATCTACGGCACGCCGGGGGAGACCGACGACGATCTGCTGCGTTCGGTGGACGCCGCCGTCGAGGCCTGCGTGGACCACGTCTCCGCGTACGCGCTGGTCGTCGAGGACGGTACGGCGCTGGCCCGCCGGGTTCGGCGCGGTGAGGTCCGCCCACCCGACAACGACGAGCTCGCGCACCGCTACGAGCTGATCGACGCGCGGCTGTCAGAGGCCGGCCTGAACTGGTACGAGGTCTCCAACTGGTGCCTGCCCGGCGGTGAGTGTCGGCACAACATCGGCTACTGGAACGGTGGCGAATGGTGGGGCGCGGGACCAGGTGCGCACGGTTACGTCGGGACGACGCGGTGGTGGAATGTCAAGCACCCCAACGCTTATGCGCAATTGTTGGCCGATGGGATCTTGCCGGTGGCGGATTTCGAGCGGCTCGACTCCGGCGCGCTGCACTTCGAGGACGTCATGTTGCGGGTACGGCTGCGCGACGGGTTGCCGGTGGCGACGTTGAACGAGGCCGAACAGCGTCGCGCCCAGACGGTGATCGATGACGGGTTGCTGACACGCGCCGGCGACCATTTGGTCCTCACCGACCCTGGTCGCCTGTTGGCCGACGCAGTGGTCCGAACTCTGCTTGACTAGCTCTGCGGCGAGCGTGGGCTTGATGCACGCAATTCCGGCATTTGATGTGCGGGTAACCCACGTTCGCGCCCAGGGATTGAACGATTCTGCGGTGGTGATCCGTTGTGTTGTGCGACGACGACGGAAAGCGAGGAATGCGCCGGTGCATCGCATATGACCGATCCTGATCAGGGCGAGCTTCTTCGGGCGATCCACGATGCCCACAGCCGGGATCTGCAGCGCTATGTGCTGCGTCTGACGCGGGGCGACATGCCGTTCGCGGAGGACGTGGTGCAGGAGTCGCTGCTACGGCTGTGGCGAAAACCCGAGATTCTCGGACAGCCCAGCGAATCTGCGCGCGCGTGGCTGTTCACCGTCGCACGCAACCTCGTGATCGACGACCGCCGCAGCGCCCGGTTCACGCGGGAATTGCAGAGCGACGACCTCCCCGAGCGACCGTCACTGGATGCGATCGGACCCGCGGTCGACAAGTGGGTGCTGGCCGACGCGCTGAAGTCGCTGTCCAGTGATCACCGCAACGCCATCGTTCGCGCGTACTACCTCGGCCAGACCGTGGCCGATATCGCCGCCCAGGAACAGGTTCCTGAGGGCACGGTCAAATCCAGACTTCACTACGCGCTGCGTGCGTTACGAATTGCGTTGCAGGAAAGGGGGGTTGGCCGTGACTGACAACAGACCGGACGACCTGGCCGAGTGGGATGCGGCTTATGTCCTCGGTGCGCTGAATCCGGAGGATCGGCGTACCTACGAGAACTATCTCGCCACGAATCCCGAGCGAAACGCCGAGTTCGCCGAGCTGGCCGGGATGCCCGACCTTCTCGACGTGCTCAGCCCGGAGGAGGCCTTGGCATTGACCGACCTCCCCGGCAGCAAGTCGGTCGAGGATCGCCCCGACAACGTCACTTCGTTTGCCGCCGCGTCGGCGAAGCGGCGACCCCGACGCGCGGGCATCGCGGCGGTGGTGGTCGCGGCCGCCGCGGCGCTGGCGATCGTCGGTGGCGTCGTCGGCGCGACGGTCTTCCCTCGTACGGGCTCGGTGCAGACGGTGGCGATGTCGCCGATGCAGCCCGGGTCGCGTCCCGGTCTCACCGCCCAGCTCGCGGTCACGGAGAAGAAGTGGGGCACCGAGCTCAACTGGGCCTGCGAGTACACCAAGGATTGGTCGCGCGATGTCGAGAGCTATGACATCGT
>Ga0075370_10000577_pt1 | contig 14108 bp, 13 predicted proteins | sample EndMethybrTD3035_FD_71398 | JGI IMG/M metagenome (GOLD analysis project Ga0075370, IMG submission 71398) | Populus endosphere microbial communities from Tennessee, USA - Endosphere MetaG P. TD hybrid TD303-5 | ecosystem: Host-associated > Plants > Roots > Endosphere | place: USA: Tennessee... | reverse complement strand
GCCTGCTCGACCACATCCTGCGCGACGTGCTGACGCGCGTGGGCGGCGTGGACCGCTGCGTCAGCGAGTTCATCCGCGTGACCGACCAGCTGCTGCCCAGCCGCGTGTTCACGCGCATCGCGCCCGAGCTGAAGCACGGCGGCCGCACGCGCGCCGGCGTGCCGGTGCATCCGCAACTGCTGGGCTCGGACGTCACCTGCCTGGCCGAGAACGCGGCGCGCCTGGCCGAGCTGAAGCCCGAGGGGATCGACCTGAACTTCGGCTGCCCGGCCAAGTGCGTGAACCGGCACCGCGGCGGCGCGGTGCTGCTGGACGAGCCGGAGCTGATCCACGACATCGTTGCCGCCGTGCGGCGCGCGGTGCCGTCCGATGTGATGGTGTCAGCCAAGATGCGGCTGGGCTTCATGGACGACAGCAGGACGCTCGACGTCGCGCGCGCCATCCACGCGGCCGGTGCGCAGGAGATCGTCGTGCATGCCCGCACCAAGGCCGATGGCTACAAGCCGCCGGCCTACTGGGAGCGCATCGCCGCCGTGCGCGAGGCCGTGCCGCTGACCGTCATCGCCAACGGCGAAATCTGGACCGTCGAGCATGCCGCGTTGGCGCGCCAGCGCAGCGGCTGCGAGCACCTGATGCTCGGGCGCGGCATGGTGGCCGACCCGGGCCTGGCGCTGCGCGTGGCCGGTGAGCGTGCCACGCCGCTGCCGTGGGGCGAGCTGCTGCCGCTGATGCAGGTCTTCTTCGCGCAGGTGCGCGCGACCGTCGCGGCGCGGCACCAGGGCGGGCGCCTCAAGCAGTGGCTGCACTACCTGAAGCGCGCCTATCCGGAGGCGGAGGCGGCGTATGCGGAGCTGCGCACGGTCAACTCGGCAGACGAGCTGGAGGCACGGCTGTTCGGACCTGTGGGCACGGCGGATCACCTCGGCGCCGTGGGCTGACCCTGCGTGGTTCGTGGAGGGCCGACAAGCAACGACAGCTACGCGCCGGCCGTCTAGTTTCTGCAGGCGCTGCTGGTGGCCTGTGTCATCAGCCAGATGGCGGAGGCCGCGACCAGCGGCGTGTTGCCGGTGGCGTTGATCACCGGCGTCGACTCCGGTGACGGCGGCACGGGCTGCAGTTGGTAGGGCCCACGAGAGGCCGCCGAGACGCAAGGCCGGACGGCGGAGGCCGCCATCGTCTTGCCCAACCGCCCGCCTTCGTTCTGCGGCGCCCCCAGCGGCGACTGGGCAGCCAACATCGAGCGCCGGATGCTCAGGTCGAGAGGACGCGCGGACGACCCCGTCTCGGACTGCTGCGCCGCGCATGGCGGTGCGACGAACGCATGAGCCACGAGCAGCGACAAGGAGGCGGCGGGGAAGCGCATGGGCGGACTATAGGGAGCAAGGGACCTGGCGCGTAGCCGTGTGAACGAGCCGCGACACCCGCCAGCGACGCGGCCAGGAAGGATCAGCCCGGCTGCTTCGTGATGCGCAGGTAGGGCTTCGGCGCCTTCCAGCCTGCGGGGAACAGCGTCTTCGCGTCTTCGTCCGACACCGAGCCGGCAATGATGACGTCCTCGCCTTGCTTCCAGTTCGCCGGCGTGGCGACCTTGTGCTTGGCGGTCAGCTGGATGCTGTCGAGCACGCGCAGGATTTCGTCGAAGTTGCGGCCCGTCGTCATCGGGTAGGTCAGGATCAGCTTGATGCGCTTGTCCGGGCCGACGATGAAGACCGAGCGCACGGTGGCGTTGGTTGCGGCGGTGCGGCCCTCGGACGTGCCCTCGATGTCGGCCGGCAGCATGTTGTAGAGCTTGGCGACGGCGAGGTCGTGGTCGCCGATCATGGGGTACTTGGGCAGGTAGCCTTGCGTCTCCTCGATGTCCAGTGCCCACTTGTGGTGGTTGTCCACGGGGTCGACCGACAGGCCGATCAGCTTGGCATTGCGCTTGGTGAACTCGGGCTCGATCTTGGCCATGTAGCCCAGCTCGGTCGTGCAGACGGGCGTGAAGTCCTTGGGGTGGGAGAACAGGATGGCCCACTGGTCGCCGATCCAGTCATGGAACCTGATCTCGCCTTGCGTGGTCTGGGCGGTGAAGTCGGGGGCGATGTCGTTGATGCGCAGAGACATGAGGAGCTCCTTGGATGGAACGGGGGGCGGGAGGGGAATGATAGGAACGAAGCAAGGGCCTGTTGCTCATGTGCTTGTTCGGAATCCGTCTATGCCCGCCCGCCGGCGCCGAACGACGCCCGGTAGGCCCGCGGCGCCAGCCCCAGCCGGGCCTGGAAGTGGTGGCGCAGCGCCTGCACGCTGCCGAACCCGGCAGCGGCCGCGACGCGCTCGACGGGCAGGGCGCTGGCCTCCAGCAGCCGCTGCGCCTCGGCCAAGCGCTCCGCGATGAGCCAGTCGCCCGGCGGCTGGCCGGTGGCCTCCGTGAAGCGGCGCAGCAGCGTGCGCGGGCTCATCAACGCGGCCTCGGCCATGCGCTCCAGCGTCCACGGCGCGGCGAGGTCGGCGCGCACCTGCTCCATCAGCCCGGCGAGGCGGTGGGTGCGGTCGCGCGGCACCGGCCGCTCGATGAACTGCGCCTGCCCGCCGCTGCGGTGCGCCGGCATGACGAGGCGGCGCGCGACGCTGTTGGCCGCCTCCACGCCGAAGTCCTGCCGCACGAGGTGCAGCATCAGGTCGATGCCTGCGGCGCTGCCGGCCGATGTGAAGACGCGGTCCGCCTCGACGTAGAGCACCCCGGCGTCGACGTCGATGGCCGGGTGGCGGGCGCGCAGTTGGTCGGCGTAGCGCCAGTGCGTGGCGGCGCGGCGACCGTCCAGCAGGCCGGTGGCGGCCAGCACGAAGGCGCCGGAGCAGATCGACGCGAGCCGTGCGCCGCGCTGCCAGGCCCGCTTCAGCCGCCCGGCCAGCGCGCTCGGCACCGGCACGTCGGCGCCTTTCCAGCCGGCCATGACGATGAGGTCGGCCTGGTCCAGCAACTCGATGCCGCCGTCGCTCGTCACCGTCAGCCCGCCATGCGCGCGCAGCGGCCCGGGTTCGACGGCCGCGCTGGCGAAGCGGTACCAGCCCGGCCCCATCTCCGGCCGCGCCAGGCCGAAGATCTCGGCGGCGATGGCGAACTCGAAGGTGCACAGGCCGTCGTAGACCGGCGCCACGACGAGCGGCCCGGTGGTTGGCGTGATCTTGTCGATGTTGGTCATTGGCGCCAATTGTGGCGAAGACGGCTTGCGCCGACGATGGCTCGTCTTTCAAAGGAGCCCACCATGCCCTCCGCCGTCGCCGCCATCCCCGCCGCCCCGTCCGCCGAGGCCGAAGCCCACTTCGCCGCCGAGTTCCAGTTCGAGACCGACTGCTGGGACGTGCACGACAGCCTCAGCCACGGCGCCACCGACTTCGTGCTGCTGGACGTGCGCTCCGCCGAGCTGTACGCGCGCGGCCACGTGCCCGGCGCCATCCACTTCCCGCATGGCAAGCTGGTCGAGGGCAAGCTCGCCGCCTGGCCGATGGACACCTTGTTCGTCACCTACTGCGCCGGCCCGCACTGCAACGGCGCGGCCCGCGGCGCGCTGCGGCTGGCGCGGCTGGGCCGGCCGGTGAAGATCATGGCCGGCGGCATCACCGGCTGGCTCGACGAGGGCTTCGCGCTGGCGACGGACACGACCGTGACGACCTGATCGGCGAAGCCGGCGCGGCTAGCATGCGCCGATGAAAACCGCTCTGACCCTGCTGCTCAGCCTGTGCGCCACAAGCGCCGTGCTGGCACAGCCGCCCGCCCTCACGCTCGAACGCATCACCGCCGACCCGCCGCTGGCCGGCCGCCTGCCGCGCCAGGCGGAGGTCTCGCCAGGCGGCCAATGGGTCAGCTTCCTGCGGCCCTCGCAGGCCGACAGCGAGGTGCTGGAGCTGTGGGCGCAACCGGCGGCCGGCGGCGAGCCGCGCAAGCTCGTCGCCGCGGCCGACCTGCTCGGCGGCGCGGCGCAGAAGCTCAGCGAGGCCGAGAAGATGGCGCTGGAGCGGCAGCGCATCACGCAACGTGGCATCACCGGCTACCAGTGGTGCGGCAGCGACGACAGCGCGCTGCTATTCCCGCTGTCGGGCGACCTCTACCTCGTGCGCCTGACGGCCACCGGCCCGCAGGCGCAGAAGCTGGCGCTGGAGAAGGGCGCCCCCAAGCAGGACCCGCGCTGCACGCCGGACGGCAAGAGCCTGGCTTACGTGCAGGGTGGAAACCTCTTTACGCTGCCGCTGGCGGCCGGTGCCTCGCCGAAACAGCTGACGACGGATGGCAGCGACACCACCAGCTGGGGCCTGGCCGAATTCATCGCTGCGGAGGAACTCTCGCGCCAGCGCGGCTACTGGTGGAGCAAGGACGGCCGGCAACTGCTGGCGCTACGCGTCGACGAGGCCGGCGTCGCCGTGAAGACCCGTGCGCAGATCTTTGCCGACCGCACGGACATGACGCAGCAGCGCTACCCGGCGGCGGGCGGGGCCAACGCCCAAGTCACGGCCTTCGTCGTCGACGCGGCGACGGGCCAGCGCCGCGCGCTGCCGCTGCCGAAGGACGCCGAGTACATCGCCCGCGCCGGCTGGTTCGCCGACGGCACGCCGTGGCTGCAGTGGTTCACGCGCGACCAGACGCGCCTGACGCTGACGGAGTTCAAGCCGAACGCCGCACCGCACGACATCACCGTCGAGACCGATCCCGCCTGGGTCGAGGTGCACGACGACCTCATCGAGACGCCGCGCGGCCTGCTGTGGTCCAGCGAGGCCACGGGCCGGCGCCAGCTGCTGCTCATCGACCGCGCCACGGGCGCCCGCACGTCGCTGACGCAAAGCGCCGAGCCGGTGGCTCATGCGGTCTGTGCGAGTGCGCAGAAGCTGGTGTTCGCGGCGTACGGCGACCTCGGCAAGACCCAGGAGCTGTACGTCATGCCGCTCGCCGGTGGCAAGGCCCAGCCGCTGCCCGGCGCTGCGTCCCGCCAGTGGCGCGACGCCAAGGCCGACGCCGGTTGCGGCCGGCTGCTCGTCACGCGCTCGGCCTGGGGCGAGCCACCGCAACTGGAGCTGCACGGCTTGAACGATGGCAAGGCCATCGCGCTGGCCGGCGATGCACCGGACCCGCTGCTGCGCCAGATCACGACGCCACCTCAGGTGCTGGACATCACCGCCGCCGACGGCCGCACGCCGCTGAACGCGTTCTTCTTCCCGGCGCTGGATGGCCGCGCGGGCGGCAAGCCCGTCATCGTCATGGCCTATGGCGGCCCGGGCTCGGCGACGGTGAACTGGGGCTGGGGCCGCGACCTGCCGCTGATCGCGTACTGGCAGCGTCGCGGCTACGGCGTGCTGACGCTGGACACGCGTGGCATGGCGCACCGCGACCGCGCGTTCACGCGCGCCCACAGCCGCGCGTTCGGCCAGGTGGAAGTGGCCGACCTGTTCGCCGCCGTGCGTCAGCTGCCGGCGCGCGTGCCGGCGGTGGACCCGGCGCGCATCGGCTTCTTCGGCTGGAGCTATGGCGGCTTCCTCGGCGCACGCGCCGTGCTGGACAAGGACACGCCGTTCGCCGCGTCGGTGGCCGTCGCGCCGGTGACCGACTGGACGCTCTACGACACGGCCTACACGGAACGCTATCTCGGCCTGCCGGAGCCGGAGATTTGCGCCGGGTTGTGCCTGGACATGCCCTACGCCAGCGCCAACCTGCCGTCGCGCGCCGCGCTATTGGCCAAGCCGCTGCTGCTGGTCCACGGCACCGCCGACGACAACGTGCTGTTCGAGCACACGCTGCGCCTCGTCGAGGCGCTGCAGAACGCCGGCAAGACCTTCGACCTTCAGATCTACCCCGGCAAGGCCCACGGCATCGCCGGCCGCGCGGCGCGGCTGCACCTGTACCGCACGATGGACGCCTTCTTTGAACGCCACCTGAAGCCCGCGCCATGAGCCTCGTCTACTCCACCGACTTCGGCCGCGCCTGCCCCGGCTGCGGCCAGCCGGCCGCCCAATGCACCTGCAAGGCCAAGGCGCGGCCCGCCGGCGACGGCATCGTGCGCGTGCGCCGCGAGACGGCGGGCCGCAAAGGCAAGGGCGTGACGGCCGTGCATGGCCTGCCGCTGGACGATGCGGCACTGACGGCGCTGGCCAAGCAACTGAAGGCCGTGTGCGGCAGCGGCGGCACGGCCAAGGACGGCGTCATCGAGATCCAGGGCGACCACCTGGAGAAGGTGATGACCTGGCTGCAAGCCCGGCCCGAGGGCTGGACCGTGAAGCGTGCGGGCGGGTAGACCGCTTTCGCGTAAGTCGCCGGTAATACCCGCGCCGGCACGATGCGGCTCCCGATCTGCCACGGAGCCTTCGTGAATCACCTCGTCCCCCCGGTCCTGCGCTTGCTGCCCGTTCTCGCCGCACTGGCCCTGGCGCCCACCACCTCCAGCGCCCAAGCGGCCGACCCGGCCGGCGCCGAGGCGTCCCGCTTCGCGCTGGGCGCGGGCGTCGGCACGCGCCAGTTCGCCTATGCCGGCATGGCGCGCAAGAACCAGGCATTGCCGCTGCTGTACTACGAGAACCGGTGGGTGCGCGTGGCCGGCGTGGGCGCCGAGTTCAAGCTGCTGCGCCAGCCGCTGGGCGACACACAGGCGCTGACGGCTGGCCTGCGCATCAAGTACGACAACGAAGGCTTCGACGCCGGCGACTCGCCGCGCCTGGCCGGCATGGACGAGCGCAAGGGCGGCTTCTGGGGCGGCGCCTCGGCGACGTGGCGCAACCCGGTCGCCCCGCTGACGCTGGAATGGCTGGCCGACCTCTCCGGCCACAGCAAGGGCAGCAAGCTGCAGCTGCAGGCCGACCACCGCTTCAGCCTCGGGGCCTTGAGCCTGACGCCGCGCGTGCAGCTGCAGTGGCTGGACCGCAAGTACGTCGACTACTACTTTGGCGTGCGCGCCCACGAGGCGACGGCGGACCGCGCCGCGTATGCCGGCGCCGCCGCGCTGGCGGTGGAAGCCGGCCTGCGGGTTGACTACGCGCTGACCGCCCGCCACGCCGTCTTCCTGGACCTGAGCCGCACTGAACTGCCCGACGAGATCAAGCGCAGCCCCATCGTCGACCGCCAGGCCACGTCGCGGGCTGCCTTCGGCTACCTCTACCGTTTCTGACCCCCGACCCGATGAATCGCATCGCCCTGGTGGAGGACCATGTCCGGCTGGCCGAGCTCGTGCGCCAGGCGCTGCAGGCCGCAGGCATTCCCACCGACGTCTTCCACACGCTGGCGTCCGCCTGGGGCGCGTTGCGCGAGATCGACTACGCCGCCCTCGTCGTCGACCGCGGCCTGCCCGATGGCGACGGCCTGACGCTGGTGACGCGGCTGCGTGCCGCCGGCCTGGCCACGCCGTGCCTGATGCTGACCGCGCGCGACGCGCTGCACGACCGCGTCGAGGGTCTGGACTCCGGCGCCGACGACTACCTGACCAAGCCCTTTCCGATGGAGGAACTGGTGGCGCGCACGCGTGCGCTGATGCGCCGGCCGGCGACGCTGCTGGCCGCGCTGCCGGCCTGCGGCGACATCCAGCTACACCCCGGCGAAGGGCGGCTGAGCTGCGGCGTGGAGTCGGTGACGCTGGCGCCCGCGGAGCTGCAGATCCTGCTGAGCCTGACGCGGCAAGCCGGCCAGACGGTGCGCCGCAGCGGGCTGGAGGCGGCCGCTTGGGGGCTGTCGGAGGCGGTCACGCCCAATGCGCTCGACGTCGCGCTGCACCGGTTGCGGCGCAAGCTGCTCGCGGTCGGCTCGCGGCTGCAGATCGTCAACGTCAGGAACCATGGCTACGCCCTTCGCGACGATGAAGCCGCCGTCTAGCCTGCGGCGGCGGCTGCTGTGGGTGTTTGTCGCCGGCATGGTGATGAGCGTGGCCCTGGTGGCCGCGGCCGTGGCGGTGCTGGTGAAGCCGTTCAACAGCTACCTGCTGCAGCGCAGTGTGGAAGGTTTCGCCGAGGGGCTGGCCCGCGAGGTCCGCTTCGACGCCACCGGCCGGCCCGCCGGCCTGTCCGCCAAGGTCGAGCCCTGGATGTTCAACAGCCTGGGCCGCGAGGTGGTCATGCGCGTCGTGGACGACGCGGGGCGCGTGGCGTTCGCGCCGGACGCTGGCGCGCAGCCGCTGGCGCCGGCCGCCGAGGACGCCGGCCGCCGCGGCTTCGCGCTGCTGCGCGACGGCGTCGCGATGCATGCCGCCGTCGTGCCGCTGGCGAACGACGGGCGGACCTGGCAGCTGCAGTTCGCCGTCAGCGACCGGTTGCTGCAGCGCATGCGTGATTCCATCGGCCTGCCGGCGCTGTGCCAGGGCATCCTGGCGACCTGCGTCGTCTTCCTGCTGATCTTCTTCTTCACGACGCACTTCACGCTGCGGCGCGCGCTAGCGCCGCTCAGCGAAGCCTCCGCGGCGGCGCGCCGCATCACGCCGCGCACGCTGGACGAGCGCCTGGGCGAGGCGCAGCAGCCGGTCGAGATCCGGCCGATGGTGCAGGCCTTCAACCAGGCGCTGGACCGACTCGCGCACGGCTTTCGGACACAGCAGGACTTCCTCGCCAGCGCCGCGCACGAGCTGAAGACGCCGCTGGCGCTGATCCGCGCGCAGGTCGAGCTGGGGCCGGACGACGACCGCCGCGGCCACCTGCTGCAGGACGTGGACCGCATGGCCCGGCAGGTGCAGCAGCTGTTGATGCTGGCGGAGGTCAGCGAGCCGCAGAACTACCGCATCAAGGCCATCGACCCGCGCCCGACGGTGCGCGAAGCCTTCGACTTCATGGCGCGCGTGGCGGAGCGGCGGGGCGTCTACGTCGGCCTGCGCATCGAGGACGACGTGCGCCAGTGGCAGGCCGACCGTGGCGCGCTGTTCACGCTGCTGAAGAACCTGCTGGAGAACGCCATCCAGCACAGCCCGGTCGGCGGCGTCGTCGCGCTGACGGTGCGGTCGGGCGGCTTCTGCGTCAGCGACGAAGGCCCGGGCGTCAGCGCCGAACACCTGCCGCGTCTCTTCGACCGCTTCTGGCGCGCACCCGACAGCCGTGGCGACGGCGCCGGCCTGGGGCTGGCCATCTGCGCCGAGATCGCGACGGCGCATGACTGGCGCCTCGCCGCCCGCACGCCGGACCGGGGGCTGGAGATGGCGGTGCACGTCGGCACCGCGGCAGCGCAGGCCTAGTTGAAACCCTGCTTGGCGCGCTCGCGCGCCATGTAGGTCTCGTGCGCCCGGTCCTTCTCGCGCTGCACGCGCGCCTCGCGCGTCTCCCAGTCGCCGCAGTGGAAGAACGAGCCGCCGAACAGCCAGCCGAGGATGCTGGAGTCGTCCATGGCGCGCGCGTCGCCGGCGGTGCAGACCATGGCGGCCTTGGAGCCGCTCTCGGCGGCCAGCGCTTCCTGCACCAGCATGGAACGCGACATCAGCACCGACGCCGGCATGGCGATGGCCAGCAGCACGCCGCCGATGACAACGCCCTTGGCCCAGCGCGGGATGCCTTGCTGCGCCGTCGCCGCGCCCTGCGCGCGCGGGCCGACGGCTGGGCGCGCCTTGGCGGCGGCAGCGGACGCCGCGTTTCCAGCCGGCCGCGTAGCCTGGGGCCGCGTGGGCGACCCACCCTCCAGCACCCGCGTCCGCGCCGAGGTCGGCGGGTCGATGGGCTGCGTGGCCGGGAAGGAGCGTGTGTCGGTAGGCATGGCGTTAGGTGCGGGCTTCGGGAGCCCGGCGCGAATGCTATTGACCGAGGTTCGGCGTGATCGTGACCAATTGCAAACCGCGGCCGACGAGCGGCGCAAATCGAGGAGGAAGTCACACCCTCGACAATCGCGGCATGACCGATACCGCTTTTTCACAACTGCCGCTGAGTCCCGCCATGCTGGCCAACCTGGGCCAGCTCGGCTACGCGCAGATGACGCCCATCCAGGCCGCCAGCCTGCCGCTGGCGCTCGCCGGCCGCGACGTCATCGGCGAGGCGCAGACGGGCTCCGGCAAGACCGCCGCGTTCGCGCTGGCGCTGCTGCACCGCCTGGACGCTGGCCTGCCGCGCGTGCAGTCGCTCGTGCTGTGCCCCACGCGCGAGCTGGCCGACCAGGTCACGCAGGAGATCCGCCGCCTGGCCCGCGCTGCCGACAACATCAAGGTGCTGAGCCTGTGCGGCGGCAGCCCCATGAAGCCGCAGATGGAAAGCCTGTCCTTCGGCGCCCACATCGCCGTCGGCACGCCGGGCCGCCTCATCGACCACCTGGAGCGCGGCTCGCTGGACCTGGCTGCGCTGAACACGCTGGTGCTGGACGAAGCCGACCGCATGCTGGACATGGGCTTCCTGGACGACATCAAGGCCGTCGCCAAGCGCGCGCCGGCCAACCGCCAGACGCTGCTGTTCTCGGCGACGTTCCCCGACGGCGTGAAGGACATCGCGGCCAAGTTCATGCGCGACCCACAGACCGTGAAGGTGGCCGGCGCCACGAGCGCGGCGGCATCGACGATCCGCCAGATCGCCTTCGAGGTGACCGACGACCAGCGGCTGGACGCCGTGCCGCGGCTGCTGCGCGCCTTCCGGCCCGAGTCCACGATCGCCTTCTGCAACACCAAGCAGCAGTGCCGTGACCTGGAAGCCGTGCTGGCCGCGCAGGGCTTCATCGCGCTGGCGCTGCACGGCGACCTGGAACAGCGCGACCGTGACCAGGTGCTGATCCAGTTCGCCAACCGTAGCGCGTCCGTGCTCGTCGCCACCGACGTGGCCGCGCGCGGCCTGGACATCGCGAACCTGGCCTGCGTCGTCAACGTCGACATCAGCGCCGACGTCGAGCAGCACGTGCACCGCATCGGCCGCACCGGTCGCGCGGGTGCCGAGGGGTTGGCGCTGAGCCTGGCCAGCCTGGACGAAATGGGCCGCGTCGGCCGCATCGAACAGTTGCAAGGCGAGCCGTTCACCTGGCAGCCGCTCGACAGCCTGCAGGACGCGCCCGGCGGCCCGCTGCTGCCGGCGATGGACACGCTGCAGATCCTCGGCGGCCGCAAGGAGAAGATCCGCCCCGGCGACATCCTCGGCGCGCTGACCGGCGAAGCCGGCTTTGCCGGCGCTCAGATCGGCAAGATCAATGTCACGGACTTCCACAGTTATGTTGCGGTGCAGCGCAACATCGCCGCCGAGGCGGTGAAGCGGCTGTCGGCCGGCAAGCTCAAGGGCCGCAAGGTCAAGGTGCGGCGCCTGGCCGACCTCGCGGGCGTGGCCGATTGACCGACTGAGGGTCATGCCGCGCTTCACCGCGGTTCGGGGCAGGGCTACATTGCGCCGGTGTCCGCCCCACCTGCGCTGAACAGACGCCGCCTGCTGGCGGGGCTGCCCGCACTGCTCACTGCCTTGCCGGTGCGGGCCGCGGAACTCGTCATCACGCTGCGCGCACCCGACAGCGAGGCGGACATGCGCAACGCCTACGTGCGCGACGCGGTGGCGCTGGCCCTGCAGAAGACGCGGGCCACCGACGGCCCCTACCGGCTGGCGGTCTCCGCCGCGATGAACAAGCGCCGCGCGCTGCTGGAGGCGGCGCAGCGCACGGTGCCCAACTACCTCGTCGCCACCAGCCCGGAGGCGGGCCGTGCGGCCGGCTTGGTGCCGGTGCTGTTTCCCATCCACCTGGGCGTCAACCGCTACCGCGTCTGCTTCGTCCACGCGCCGCGCCAGGCCGCCGTGCGCGCAGCCGACAGCCTCGCCGCCGTCGCGCGGTTGCGCCATGTGCAGGGGCTCGACTGGCCGGACGTCGCCGTCATGCGCGCCAACGGCTTCACGGTCGCGGAGGTCGGCACCTACGAGGCGATGTTCGAGGTCGTCGCCGTTGGCCGCGCCGACCTGTTCTGCCGCAGCGTGCTGGAGATCGGCAACGAGATCCAAGCGCACGCGGGCCTGAAGGGCCTGGCCGTGGACGACAGCCTGCTGCTGTCCTACGACCTGCCGCAATACCTCTACACCCACCCCGGCAACCGCGAGGCCATCGGGCGCGTCGAGCGCGGCCTGAAGATGGCGTTCAAGGACGGCTCGCTGCAGGCGCTGCTGCGCCGCTACCTGCAGCCGTCGCTGGCCCGCCTGGACCTGCCACGGCGGCGCGTCATCACGCTGGCGAGTCCTGCGTCGGGCCGCGTCGAGATGGACGACCGACCCTTCCAGATCGACCTGCTCAAGCCGTCGGTGCGTTGAGGCGTGACATCTTGGCGGGCGAACGGTCAACCGCGGGGGTGGGGGATATCGATTGAGACCTTTTCACGCGCAACGCCGCGATGCGCCGCCTAGTCTGGAATCAAGACGAGGTGCCGCCATGAACTCACGCCCCATGCCCCTGATGTCCGATGACTACGAACTGCGCTTCGAGTCCCTGTTCCACGCCGGCCGCGCGTTGGCCTTCCCGTGCGATGCGCACGGTGGCGTGGTGCTCGATGCGCTGAGCGACAAGGCGCGGCAGAACTACCTGTTCGCCCGCGCCGTCGTGGGCCGTGACTACGCAACACCCATCGTGCTGCGTCGCCATTGATCCCGCTGGTTCGGCCTCACTTCGCGAAGCTGTCCTTCAACCCCGTGATCTTGTTGAACACCGGCTTGTCGGCCTTGTGGTCCACCCGGTCGGTCACGAAATAGCCGTGGCGTTCGAACTGCCAGCGCTGGTCGGCGGCGGCGCCGGCCAGTGAGGGCTCGACGAAGCCCTGCACGACGCGCAGCGAATTCGGGTTCAGGAACTCGATGAAGTCGCGGCCACCGGCGTCCGGTTGGGGCTCGGCGAACAGGCGCTCGTACAGGCGCACCTCGGCGGCGACCGCCTCATGCGCGCCAACCCAGCCGATGACGCCCTTGACCTTGACCGAGTCCGCACCAGGCGTGCCGCTCTTGGTGTCGGGGATGACGGTGGCCAGCACGGCGGTGACGTTGCCGTCCGCATCCTTTTCAGCGCCCGTGCACTCGATGATGTAGCCGGCTTTCAGCCGCACCTTGTTGCCGGGGAACAGGCGGAAGTAGCCCTTGACCGGCACCTCCATGAAGTCTTCGGCCTCGATCCACAACTCGGGGCCGAGCGAGAACTTGCGCACGCCCAGTTCGGGCTTGTGCGGGTGGGCGGCCACCTCGCAGGGCTCGCGGTGGTCGGCGCTGCCGAACACGTCGGCGTAGTTCGTCAGCTTGAGCTTGAGCGGCTGCAGCACGGCGAACGCGCGCGGCGCCTGCGGCTCCAGGTCGGCGCGCAGGGCCTGGTCGAGCACGGTGTCGTCGATCCAGGCGTTCTGCTTGCTGGCGCCGGTGGCTTCCACCATGGCGCGGATGCTTTGCGGCGTAAAGCCGCGGCGGCGCAGGCCCACCAGCGTCGGCATGCGCGGGTCGTCCCAGCCGCTGACGTGCTTTTCTTCGACGAGCTGGCGCAGCTTGCGCTTGCTGGTGACGACGTAGTTCAGGTTCAGGCGGCCGAATTCGATCTGCTGCGGCAGCGGGCGGGCCAGCAGGTTCAGGTCGGCGAGCTGGTTCAGCAGCCAGTCGTAGAACGGGCGCTGGTCCTCGAACTCCAGCGTGCAGATGCTGTGCGTGATGCGTTCCAGCGCGTCCTCGATCGGGTGCGCGTACGTGTACATCGGATAGATGCACCACTTGTTGCCCGTGGCGTGGTGTTCCGCATGCTTGATGCGGTACAGCGTCGGGTCGCGCAGGTTGATGTTGGGCGACGCCATGTCGATCTTGGCGCGCAGCACCATAGCGCCGTCGGGGTGCTTGCCGTCGCGCATCTCGCGGAAGCGGTCGAGGTTCTCGGTCGGCGTGCGGCTGCGGTAGGGGCTGTCGACGCCCGGGCGGCCGAAGTCGCCGCGGTTGGCGCGCATCTCGTCGGCGCTCTGCTCATCGACGTAAGCGTGGCCGGCGGCGATCAGCGCCTCGGCGGCCTGGTACATGAAGTCGAAGTAGCTGCTGGCCTCGAACAGGTTGTCGCCCCAGCTCCAGCCCAGCCACTGCACCATTTCCTTGATGGCGTTGACGTACTCCAACTCCTCCTTCTCGGGGTTGGTGTCGTCGAAGCGCAGGTGGCAGGCGCCGCCGTAGTCGCGCGCCAGGCCGAAGTTCAGGCAGATGCTCTTGGCGTGGCCGATGTGCAGGTA
>Ga0075370_10000573_pt1 | contig 14135 bp, 10 predicted proteins | sample EndMethybrTD3035_FD_71398 | JGI IMG/M metagenome (GOLD analysis project Ga0075370, IMG submission 71398) | Populus endosphere microbial communities from Tennessee, USA - Endosphere MetaG P. TD hybrid TD303-5 | ecosystem: Host-associated > Plants > Roots > Endosphere | place: USA: Tennessee... | reverse complement strand
CAACGGCGTGCGCATCCGCCTGCTGGACGAGCGCACCGGCAAGGAAGACGACTTTGCCGGCGCCGGCGGCGTGAAGGGCTTCGTCGACTTCGTGAACAAGGGCAAGCAGGTCCTGCACCCGAACGCCTTCAACGCCATCGGCGAGAAGATGAGCGACCAGCAGACCATGATCGGCGTCGAAGTCGCCATGCAGTGGAACAGCGGCTACAACGAGCAGGTCCTCTGCTTCACCAACAACATCCCCCAGCGCGACGGCGGCACCCACCTGACCGGCCTGCGCGCGGCGATGACGCGCGTCATCAACAAGTACATCGACGACAACGAGCTGGCCAAGAAGGCCAAGGTCGAGATCGCCGGTGACGACATGCGCGAAGGCCTGGCCTGCGTGGTCAGCGTGAAGGTGCCGGAGCCGAAGTTCTCCAGCCAGACCAAGGACAAGCTGGTCTCCAGCGAGGTGCGTGCGCCCGTGGAGGACATCGTCAGCCGCCTGCTCACCGACTGGCTGCTCGAGAACCCGAGCGATGCCAAGATCATCTGCAACAAGATCGTCGACGCCGCCCGCGCGCGCGACGCGGCGCGCAAGGCGCGCGAGATGACGCGCCGCAAGGGCGTGCTCGACGGCATGGGCCTGCCCGGCAAGCTGGCCGACTGCCAGGAGAAGGATCCCGCGCTGTGCGAGATCTACATCGTCGAGGGCGACTCCGCCGGCGGTTCCGCCAAGCAGGGCCGCGACCGGAAGTTCCAGGCCATCCTGCCCTTGCGCGGCAAGATCCTGAACGTCGAGAAGGCGCGCTACGAGAAGCTGCTGTCGTCGGAAGCCATCCTCACCCTGATCACGGCGCTGGGCACCGGCATCGGCAAGGGCATGGGCGGCGACGACTTCAACCCCGACAAGCTGCGCTACCACCGCATCATCATCATGACGGACGCGGACGTCGACGGTGCCCACATCCGCACGCTGCTGTTGACGTTCTTCTACCGCCAGATGCCCGAGCTCGTCGAGCGCGGCCACATCTACATCGCGCAACCGCCGCTGTACAAGGTCAAGCAAGGCAAGCACGAGCAGTACCTCAAGGACGGCGACGAGCTGGGCGCCTTCCTGCTGCAGGTCGCGCTCGACGGCGCCGCCATCGAGCCGGGCGAAGGCCGCCCCGCGATCGCCGGCGGCACGCTGGAAGACCTGGCGCGCAAGTACCTGCTGGCCACCAGCGTGATGGATCGACTGTCCAACTGGATGGACGTGGAAGCGCTGCGCACGATCGCCGACGGCCTGACGCTCGACCTCGACGACGCCACCCAGGCCGAAGCCAGCGCCGTCGCCCTGGCGGGCGCGCTGCACGGCGCCCAGGTGAGCGCGCAGTTCGACGAGCGCACCGACAAGCACGTGCTGCGCATCGAGCGCCAGCACCACGGCAACACCAAGGCCAGCGTCATCACGCAGGAGTTCGTGCACGGCGCCGACTACGAGGCGCTCAGCACCGCCGGCCTCACCTTCAAGGGCCTGCTCAGCGCCGACGCGGTGGTCAAGCGTGGCGAAGGCGAACGCCAGAAGGAAAGCAAGGTCGCCGACTTCCGCGCCGCGATGGCCTGGCTGATGTCGCAAGCCGAAAGCGCCGTCGGCCGCCAGCGCTACAAGGGCCTGGGCGAGATGAACCCCGAGCAGCTCTGGGAAACCACGATGGACCCGAACGTCCGCCGCCTGCTGAAGGTGGAGATCGAGGACGCCATCGAGGCGGATCACGTGTTCACGATGCTGATGGGCGACGAGGTGGAACCGCGGCGGAACTTCATCGAGCTGAACGCGCTGCGGGCGGCGAATATCGACGTCTGAGCGTGTCGGGATGCCAGAGGACGCCAAGCGACAGGACGATTTGGAGAGACGGGCCAAGGGCGGGAGTTCCTCGATCAGTCGTCCTCCTCGAGAAGCTCCCATCCCTCGTGAATGACGAAGATCGCCAGGATGCCGCTCGCAATCAAGTCCACCAGACGATATCCGGTGACTGCGACAAGCGCGCCTGATACGAGCACTCCGACGTTCACAAGTACATCCGCCCGGGTGTCGACCCACGTCGCACGCAGGTAGCCTTCGGGCGAGTTGCGATATTTCGAGAGCACGCGAAGCACCAACCCATTGACGAGCAGGGACAGGCAGGCGAAGGCCATGATCAAGCCGCCTACGGGTTCGGCGCCGCCAGTCCAACGATGCGCGACCTCGACGAAGATGCCCAGTCCGAGCACGATGAGCATCGCGCCGTTCCACTTCGCCGCCAATCTCTGATGACCGGCACCACCGCGCACGGCGAGGTAGGCGACCAGGTATCCGGACGCGTCCGCAAGCATGTCCAGCGCGTCGGCCAGCAAGGCCGCCGATTGGGCGAGGCGCCAACCCACCAGTCCGACCAGGAACATCAGCAAGTTTGCCCACAGTGCCCACCGCAGGTTGCGTCGGTCGGCCTCTTGCCTCTCGACAGTCGTCAGTTCAGTCATGTTGTCAGATGGCATCTATCGTGCGTAAGAGAAGGCCGGGCGAGAACTCGTCGCGTCGGCCGTCAGTCTCGGACGTCGATCGTGTGCAGGCTTCGCGCCTTGCCACCCGCCAGTAGGCGCTGGATGGCACCGCCTGCGATCTCCAGGTTCACCTCGACGATGCTGGGCGAGGCGGGCTGCATGAACCAGCCTTGCTCGATGGCGAATTGCTCGATCGGCGCACCCGCCTGGTCGCGCAGATAGCACGCCAGCGGGCCTGCGGCCATACCCGTGGCGGATTCCTCGTCGATGCCATAACGCGGCGCGAACATCCGGGTCCCAGCATTGCGCGCCTCCCGTTGTGTCTCGACGGTATAGGCGTAATAGCCCACGAGATCGAGCTCGTCGCTCAACCCGGTCACCAAACCCATGTCAGGCTGCAACTGCGCCAAGGTCTGTGCATCGCGGATCGGAACGACGAGAAACGAGTTTCCAGTGTTGACCACCGCCGGAGCGAGCCCCACCATGAGCGCACCGCGGTCGACGCGCAGGGACTGCAGCAGTCGGCGTTCGAGCGCCGACTCCGCATCAATGCAGGCGTAAGTGGGCGCACGTTGCTCCATGAAGGTCGTGTCGCCACGGACGATGATGTCGCGGAGACCGTCGACGGTCTCCTTTGACAGGACGCCGTCGCCGATTCGCCCCAGTTCGCGCATGCGACAGAAGGCGGCAATGGTCGCGTGGCCGCAATGGGCGATCTGACGTGTCGGTGTGTAGAAGTCGAGCTTGAACGTGGCGACTTCGGACGCCGAGACGAATGCCGTCTCCGACAGCCCGACCTGTCGTGCCACGGCCAGCTTCTGGGCATGGTTGAGTCCGTCCGCATCCAGCACGACACCGGCGGGATTCCCGCCCATGTCGCCGTCGACGAAGGCATTCACGATCTCCACACGGACGTTCATGCCTCGATCTCCTTGAACTCGCCTCTGCCGATCGAGCGCCCGGCAGCATGCGCAACAGTCGTTGTCCATGACTCGGCGGCGTAGAAGCGCAGCAGGCGCCGTGCCACTTCGTCCGGCGCCTCGGCGGGCAGCCAATGGCCACTGTCAGGGAAACGCTCCACCGTGGCAGCGCCAAAACGGTCGGCGAAACGGCCCGCGATATAGGGATCATGGTCCGCCCACAGCACGAGCGACGGCCGGTTGGCGAGCAAGCGGCGAAGCTCGTCCTCCCATCCGAGGAATTTGCGCGGATCCATTGCCCGGTACCAGCGCAGCATCATCCGTTTCACCGAAGGCGTGATGAGATCGTAGGTGCGGTGGATCTGCTCGAGCGTCAAGTTGCGCGACGCGCGCTGCAGTTCCCGAGCGAAACCGCCCCGGCTGGTCAGCGCCTGTACCAGTTCGCCGACGACCGGAGTGCGCCATAGCCGACCGAACCGGTGCCAGCGGTAGTCGGACGCAAAGACGGTATTCGTGATCACCACGCTGCGCACCTTGTCGGGATGTCGCACGGCCCAGGCCAGGCCGAACGGGCCGCCGATATCGTGCACGACCAGGTGCAGCGGCTCCTCGATGCCGAGCGTCGTGATCAAGGCGTCGACCCAGGCGGCCATGCCTTCCAATGAATAGTCGAAGTCGTCCGGCGCGATGGACCGACCAAAGCCCGGCAGGTCGGGCGCAATGCAGCGATAGCGGGGACTCATGCTGGGAACGATCCCGCTCCACACGTCCGAAGAGTCGGGGTTCCCGTGCAACAGCAGGATCGGGGTGCCTTGCCCTTCGTCAACGAGATGGATGTGGGTTCGACCAACGTTCAATGTCATGCGAGTTCCTTGATGGGTAGGCATGGGAAGTCGTGGGGTGGCGGCGGTCACGCGTGGAACTCGAGCGTGGTTCCATCAAAGGGGGTTGGCGAGTCCGGCATGCGCCGCGTCGGCGATCAGGTGGGTGCGCGACGTGGGGCAGTGGTCGAGCCGTGGATTTCTGATGGAGTCATTGTGTGAAGTCGTCGACCTGTCGAGAATGGCTGAAAAAGACTAATTGCTATCAATACATGCCAAATTCCGTGCAGCAGTCAGCGCGTCCGTTCCGCCTGGGTTTGTTGCTGTTCCCCAACTGCATGCCTGCGGGGCTGTTCGCGGCCAGCGACATGGTGCGTGCCTGCAACCTGCGCGCGGGCCGTGTCCGAATGACAGTGTCCTGGGTTGGCACCGGTCTCGAGGACGTTCCGACGCATCAAGGACCGAACCTTCGAGCGCAATCGACCGTGGCCGAAGGCGGTTGCGATGCATGGTTGTTGCCGGGGTTGTGGCTCGCGTCGACTGATCGGCTCGACAGTGCGATTCGGGAACAGCGTCGTCTGGTCGAAGCTGTGAACGCCCTGCCAGGGCGTGCACAGGTCTGGAGCTACTGCGCGGGCGTGGCCCTGGCTGCCGCCGCGGGTCGGCTGGACGGGCGCGCCGCCACCGCGACCTGGTGGCTCCAATCCGCGCTTGCGTCGCACTTCAGGCGCGTGCATTGGCGCAGCGCGCTCGACCTCGTGATCGACGGCCGAGCCATCACGGCGGCTGGCCCCATTGGCTATCTGCCCCTGATGCTCGACCGGCTGGGGCAGCACTTCGCCGACGATGTTCTGCAGGACGTACAAGAACTGCTGATGCTGCCCAATCCACGAAAGCGCCACCCATCCTTCGCACCGGTCGAGATGATGCGGCTGAGTGATCCTTCGATGCGATCGTTGCTGGCCTGGGCTCAGCGCACACCCGCCCAGGATGTCACCCTGGCGGAAGCAGCCAGGCAGCAAAGCATCTCGGTGCGCACGCTGGCCCGACTGGTCGACAGGGCGAGCGGTATGGGCGCCGGAGAATGGCTGCGCCTGGCCAAGCTCTGCCAGGCCGCCGAGGCCTTGCGCAGCTCGCGAATGCCCGTGAAGGCGATCAGCGAAGAGCTGGGATTTGGCAGCGAAGCCAGCCTGTACCGGGCCTTCCGGTCAGCGACGGGTCTGACACCTTCCGCCTACCGGCAGGCCTATGGCGCGATCGTGACTGGAACTAGGGATTGCGGGTCGGCCTGCGACGATCAGTCTTGATGCCCGCGACCGTGGCGATGCGCAGTCCGATGGGGGGCGTCGTGCCCGCTCCGCGTTGCGACAAGGAGACCACCATGCTTCAGCAAGCCGCGATCACCGTGATGTTGCCCGTCAAGAATCTCGAGCGGGCCCGGAAGTTCTATGAAGATCGCCTGGGCTTCGAACCCGGCGAGCGCCACGAGGACGGGAAATACGTCTACAAGGCCGCCGGGACCAACCTGGCGCTGATTCCGAAGGAAGAGGGAACGCGTGCCGAACACACCGCGCTCAGCTTCGAGGTGGACGACATCGCCAAGGCGATTCGCGAGCTCCAGGCGCGCGGGGTCGTCTTCGCCGACTACGACTATCCCGGGCTGAAGACGGTCGACCATGTGTGCGTCCTTGGGGCCGAGAAGGCCGCCTGGTTCGACGACACCGAGGGCAACTGCCTGTGCCTGCACGAGGATCTCAGATAAGGCCGAGAAGCGACCCTGGCAGGCTGCCGAATTACCAAGCGTTGAGAGTCGTTTAGGCGCGCGAGCACGGACGAGGATGTCGATTTTCGACGTCTTCATTCGTCGTTCTCCTGACCTTGTTCGATCGGCAAGGCTTGGAAGGGCGTCATGAAACTGCTTCTCACCTCCGGCGGCGTCAGGAATGCGAGCATCCACGAGGCGCTGGTCGACCTCCTGGGGCGGCCCATTGCCCAGTGCAACGCCCTGTGCATCCCCACCGCGCACTACGGACACCCGAGAGGCACGCCCGCCGGTGCCTGGCGATTCGTCAATGGCCGGTCGGGCTGCCCGATGTGCGAACTGGGCTGGAAGTCGGTGGGCCTCCTGGAACTCACCGCACTGCCCAGCATCGGTCAAGCGCGCTGGGAGCCGTGGGTTCGCGAGGCGGATGTCCTGCTGGCGGATGGCGGTGACGCCGTCTACCTGGCTTACTGGATGCGTCAGTCGGGTCTCGCGGCCTTGCTGCCGTCGCTGGATCGAATCGTGTGGGTCGGTCTGAGTGCTGGAAGCATGGCGATGACGCCTCGCGTCGGCGAGTGCTTCGTCGAGACGAAGCCGTCCATCACTGGCGACGACCGCACGCTGGGGCTCGTCGACTTCGCGATCTTCCCGCACCTGGACTACCCGGACTTCCCGGAGAACAGCCTGGCCCACGCGCAGAGATGGGCCGCCAGCATCGGCGTTCCGTCCTACGCCATCGACGACCAGACCGCCATCAAGGTCTCCGACGGCAAGATCGAGGTCGTCTCCGAGGGGCACTGGCGCTACTTCGGCGCCTGACTCCGAGTGACGGAGAAATCGGCCGTGTCCGCAGCCGCGGCCACGGCCGTTCGCGCGACGGTCGCCTTCTGCGTCGATGCCTTCGCATACCGCCTCGGGTACAGCTCATTCATCTTCAGCCCCGAATCGCCGGCGGCCGGCATGTCGCCCGAGCGGATCGCCTCCAGCGTCTCGGCGCGCACCTGCTCGCGCGTCTTCCCGGCGACGGCCGTCGCGGCCGGATAGCGCTGCGGGTGGAGTTCGTTCATCTTCATCCCCGAATCGCCCGGGGCCAGCACGTCGCCGCTGCGGACGGCGGCCTGCAGTTCCGCGACCACCTGAGCGCGCGTGAGGGCCGGTGCGGCGGCCGGCTTCGGATAGCGATCGGGATACAGCTCGTTGAGCTTCAGTCCGGAATCGCCCGGCGCGAGGATGTCGCCCGAGCGCACGGCCTCCTCGTATTGCGCGACGACCTCCGCGCGCGTCAGGGGCGCCTGCGCGTGGGCACGCGTGTGGGCGGCGAGCGCGGCGAGGGTGATGACGGCCAGGCTGGCGAGCGGACGGCGAGTGGGGTTCATGACGGATCCTCCGGTGAGTGGACGGGCCGACAGGCGCGAGCGCGTCGGCGTTGCGGGCCGTGGGGCCACGTCTGCAATACCGTTGGAGGGATCCGGAAATTCCGGGCGCCGCCGGGGCGGCGTCGACGGGAGTGTCTTTCGCGCGGCCGGGAATAAAGCTGCCTGCGCGTGCCGGCATGGGCGCGCACGCGTTCGCGGGGGCGTGACGCGCGCGGCCGACCGCGCGCCGCACCCTCAGGCGCGAGGCCCTTCGACGAACGCCTGCATGAAGCGGGCGACGTCCAGCCCGTCGTGCGGCAGCGCGAGCTCGGATCGCGCCGTGGCATAGCGCTCGGCGCCGACGGCCTGCTTGCGCTTCTCGAGCAGATAGGCGCTGTAGGCCTCGACGAACTCGGGATGCGGCTGTACGCAGAAGACGTGCTCGTCGATGGAGTACGCGGCGACGGGGCAGAAGTCGCTGCGCGCCAGCAGCGTGGCGCCGGCGGGCAGCGTGAGCACCTGGTCCTGGTGCGAGGCGAGCAGGTTCAACGGGGCGCCGGCTGCATCGGGCTTCAGCGGCTTGGGGCCGACCCAGTCGTAGGCCATGCGGCCCATGCCCCAGCCGCCGGGCGCGCGGCCGACCTGCGCGCCGAGGCAGTGGGCGATCAGCTGGTGGCCGAAGCAGATGCCCAGCAGCTTCTTGCGCTGGCGCAGGAGCGCGGTGACGCGGTCGCGCAGCGTCTTCACCCAGGGCTCGTCGGAGAACGAGTCGGCCTTGCTGCCGGTTAGCAGCACGACGTCGTAGTCGTCGAACGATGCGGGGTAGCGGCCCAGCGGGGTGTCGAAGCGTTCGAATTGCCAGGGCACGCCGGCGGCGGCGAACATCTTCTCGGTCATGACGCCGTAGCTGACATAGGTGTCGGCGACGGCGGGGTCGAGGTGGTCGTTGTCGAGGATGCAGACCTTCACGGTCGATGCGGGGGACGCGCGATTCATGATCGCAATGGTAATCAGAAGCCCGGCTGGGCGCGCTTGATCGGCGCGCCGGGGTTGCGCCGCAGCCAGGCACGCTGCACCGGGTCGATCAGCATCCAGCCGCGGCCGTCGACACGGCGTTCCAGGATGCCCTTGGCGCCGAGCGCCTCCAGCGCGCGGCTGATGCTGGAGGGTTGTACCTTCGCGCCCAGGCGCTCGGCGGCCCACGCGATGCTGTCGGCGGAGGTCGGCGCACGATCCTCGAAGACGAGGCGCAGTGCCGCCTGCTGCAGGCCGGTGAGGCCGCGCCACGTCGCCGACCACTTGTTCGGCGACTGCTGGCTGAGCATCTCGTCGAACGCGTCGGCGAGGCTCCACTTCGGGTTGGCCATCGCCAGGCTCACGGCGTGCAGGAAGGGCTCGGGCTGGGCGCCGAGTTCCTGGAACGCGTCGTAGGCGAGCGCCTGGTTGAGGTCGCGCCGCGTCGCCTCGCGGAACTTCCTGGCGACGAAGCCGATGAAGTCGGGGCCGAGCGGCTCGTAGCCCTCGGTCTTGGCGAAGCCGTACAGCGGCGTGTTGCTGCGCGAGAACATGTCCAGCAGCTGCACGTCCGACGAGCCGCTGAAGATCGCCCCGATGCGCTTGCCGGCCTGGGTCAGCGCGGCGCGCAGCGACGCGGAGATCTGCGGGCCGTTCTTGACCGAGGCGATCGCCTGGAATTCGTCGAACACGAGCACGAGGTCGCGCGAGGTCTCCTCGAGCAGGCGCGTGAGCAGGCTGTCCAGCAGCAGCGGCGCGCGCGTCGGCGCCTGGCGAGCCGCGGGGTCGCCGAGGTCGAGGCTGGCGCCCATCAGCCCGACCTTCCTGACGGCGGTCGTGCCCGTGCGGCGCACGCCGCGCGGCTTGACGCTCAGGCCGTCGAGCGCCTTCTGCAGCGCGTAGTTGATGCCCTGCAGCGGGTCGTCCATGTCCATCCAGCAGTCGATGTAGACGGCCACGCGGTCGCGCGACTGCACGTACGGGATGACCTCGTCGCGCAGCAGCGTCGTCTTGCCGGTCTGGCGCGGGCCGAACATCGCGATGCGCTCGTGCGCGATCAGGCGATCGCCGAGCGCGGCCGCGAGCTTGGCGCGGTCGTAGTGCCAGGCCAGGGTCAGGTCGGACATGCTTGTTGCACCAAGTGAACGAGAAGCGAAATTTACGCATGCAAGCGTATTTGCGCAAGTGCCGCCCGGCTCGCGGCTGGCCGGCCCGGCGCGAGCGGCCGGTCGATGGCCGGGCTTCGCGCGCGTCCAGGCGACCGCGCCGGCGCTGCCGAAAGCGCCATCCATCACCGCGTCGGGACTCGCCTGGCGCAAGGCACAGCGCCCTGCGAAAGCATCTCTCGGCGACTCCCGATTTACCCGTAGAACGACGCGTTGTGGCTGCGGTGTAACCGCCCGAAGCGCTTCAATTTGGACTGAGGGCCTTGGGGCACTGCATACTGTGAGGATGAGCGAAGATTTCAAGCCCGGGACAAGACCGCTATTGCGGCTTGCCGGGCTCGACCCCGTGCGGGCGTTCGTCTCGCGTGCCGACGAGGCGCACGTGATCTGGACCGCCGTCATGGCTTTCATGTTGCGGCTGTACCAGGAGTCCGACGGCAAGACGCGGCGCGAGTCCGGGCCCTCGGACTCGCAGGTGGTCGCGGGCCTGCGCGCCGTCCTGCAGGAGAACTTCGGCAGCGAGCCCGCCGACTACGTCTCGTGGGCGCTGGTGCGCTACGGCTGTCGCCAGAAGCCGACGATGACGGCGCTGCACGCGTGGGAAGGCCTGCTGTTCGAATGGCAGCAGCGCCGCGCGAGCGCGCCCCGCATCGCGCTGATGCTGCGCAACGGCGGCTTCGACAAGCCCCTTGCGCCCGCCGCGTTGGAGGCGCTCGACGGCTGGCTTGCCGATCCGGTCACCGCGCTCGGCGCGGCCACCGACATCATCGAGGCGTTGTTCGGCGAGCGCCTGGTCTCGTACAACCTGCACGACGACGGCAGCACGCCGTCGCACGACGTCCTGTTCGGCGGGCTCGTCGCCTCGCTGATGCCGCAGGCCAGGCTCGCGCAGCTGCGCCAGAGCCTGGTGCGCAGCGACGACGGCGCGGTCTGGCGGGTCGAGTACACCTACGAGGGCCGCGAGCGGCAGTTCGAGGCCCATGCAGACGGCTCGACGCTGGACGTCGACGCGGTGATGGCGGGCGTCGATGCGCTGCTCGATAGCCTCGACCGCCCCGAGCGGGTCTATCGCCTCGCGCCCGGCCGCTACAACAACGGCGAGACGGGCACCTTCGTCGTCGTCGACGGCGGCAAGTTCCCCGAGGTCGCATGGCGCCTGCGGCTGCCGCTGCTGCGCAGCCCCAGCGTGTCGGACCTGCCGCCCGGCGTGCCCACCGCCGCGCCCGAGCCGCTGCGCGTGGGCGCGCGCCCGATGGCGCCGCGTCCGAAGGCCGCGCCCGCCGCGGCGCGCGAGGCGATGCACGACGACGTGGCCGTTGCGACGCGGCCTGGCGGCGGCGTGACGGCGCCGATGTCGCTGCTCGAATCGCAGTTCGCGCCGCCGCAGCCCGCGCTCGCGGCGGCGGCGCGCGTCGAGCCGTCGGGGCCGATCGAGCGTGCCGCCGATCCGGCGATGAAGGCGCTGGTCAACACGCTGCGCCGTTCGTTCGGCGCCGGCCGCCTGCTGCAGGGCGGGCGCTGGATGAAGCAGGTGCGCACCGAGCCGCCCGCATGGCTGGCCACCGGCGACGACCCGCTGCGCGCCTTCTACGACAAGCAGGAGACGCTGTTCCGCAAGGGCCGCATCGGCTGGGGCGCGCTGGTCGAAGCCGACGGCGGCGTGTTCACGCGCGGCGAGGACGACCTGCCCGGCGTGCTCGTCTACAGCGAGGACGAGTACTTCGACGCCCGCCCCGCCGAACTGGCGGCGATCGGCGCGCGCCTGGCCGAGCTCAAGGCCGCGGGCGCCACCGGCGCCTCCGAAGCCAGCCGCTTCGCGCAGTCCGTGCGCAACGACGCCGGCCGTCCGCTGGGCGTGCCGGTGCCCGCGTCGCTGAGCGCCAGGCAGCCGCTGCTCAGCAGCTTCGTCGTGATCCGCTCGCACCTGCCCGACGGGCTGCTGGCCGGCGACTGGTTCCCGGTGCTGATCCATCCTTCCAGCGACGTGCCGATGCTCGTGCCGCACGCCTTCTGGCCGCCCGCGATGCTCACGGCGTGGAACGAGCACCAGATGAGCCTCTAGAGGCGCGTCTTCCCGCATCGCTTCATCGAACGCCCGGCTCGCCGGGCGTTCTGCTTTGTGCGCGCTGAAACTGCAAAAAGTAGTTTGACTAGTTTCTCTGCGGGCAATCCCTGAGGATCGTAGTTCATGTAATTACGTTCGCGCCGATCGATGCATTTTTGATGGGTAAATGGCGCGCTGGATGCGGGTTTCCGCCCCGTTGCGTGAAACTAGTTTTGATACATTGATTCGCGCCGATTCGAACAACCAGGCTCGCCGCCGGACAAGTTTCCAGGCTGGAAGGGGCCCGACAGGAGACAGCACGATGAGATTTGTCCGCACCCTGGTCTGCGCCGCTGCGGCCGCCCTCGCGAACGTTCCCGGCCACGCCGCCATCAATGCCTCCGGGCTGGGCGCCGCGTACGACGTGGGACAGACATCGATCAACTTCAAGGTGTATTCGTCGCGCGCCACGCGCATCGAGCTTTGGCTGTATGCGGCCGGCAGCGGCCAGACCGAGAAGCTGAAGGTCGTGATGACCAAGGGCACGGGCAACCTCTGGTCAGCCAACGTCACCACGTCCGCGCTCACGTCGGCCGGCATCAGCGGCACCGTCTACTACGGCTACCGCGCGTGGGGTCCGAACTGGACGTACAACGCGTCGTGGACCAAGGGCTCGGGCCTGGGCTTCGTGGCCGACGTCGACGCGTCCGGCAACCGCTTCAACCCGAACAAGCTCCTGATGGACCCGTATGCCAAGGAGCTGAGCCAGGATCTCACCAACCCGTCCAACCAGGACGGCACCGTCTACGCCTCGGGCGCCAGCTACCGGCTGATGGACAGCGGCACCGTCGCGCCCAAGGGCATCGTGTTCGTGCCGGACACGCAGTCCATCGGCACCAAGCCGACCCGCGCGTTCAAGGACGACGTGGTCTACGAGGTGCATGTGCGCGGCCTCACGATGAGCGACACCAGCATCGCCTCGACCTACCGCGGCACCTACAAGGGCGCGGGACTGAAGGCGGCGTGGCTGGCCAGCCTCGGCGTCACGGCCGTCGAGTTCCTGCCGGTGCAGGAGACCGAGAACGACACCAACGACGTCGTGCCCAACACCGACAGTGGCGACAACTACTGGGGCTACTCGACGCTGAACTGGTTCGCGCCCGACCGCCGGTATTCGTCGGACAAGACCGCCGGCGGCCCGACCCGCGAGTTCAAGGCGATGGTCAAGGCCTTCCACGACGCCGGCATCAAGGTGATGCTGGACGTGGTCTACAACCACAGCGGAGAAGGCGGCGCGTGGTCGTCCACCGACACCACCACCTACAACGTGATGAGCTACCGCGGGCTCGACAACCCGACCTACTACGAGCTCACCAGCGACAACCAGTCCAGCTACGACAACACCGGCGTCGGCGGCAACTTCAACACGTACAACACGATCGCGCAGAACCTGGTCGTGGACTCGCTCGCGTACTGGCGCGACACGATGGGCATCGACGGCTTCCGCTTCGACCTGGCCGCCGTGCTGGGCAACACCTGCACGAACGGCTGCTACAACTACAACAAGACGGATGCCGGCACGGCGCTGAACCGCATCGTCGCCGAGATGGCGCCGCGTCCGGCCGGCGGCGGCGCCGGCACCGACTTCGTCGCCGAGCCGTGGGCCATCGGCTCGGGCACCTACCAGCTGGGCAACTTCCCCAGCGGCTGGTCGGAGTGGAACGGCAGCTACCGCGACCTGGTGCGCGAGGCGCAGAACGAGCTGGGCTCGGTGACGGTCACGACCGGCCAGCTGGCCACGCGCTTCGCGGGCTCGTCCGACCTGTTCGGCGACGACGGCCGCAAGCCGTGGAATTCGGTCAACTTCCTCGTGGTGCACGACGGCTTCACGCTCGGCGACCTGTACCGCTGCAACGGCAAGAACAACACGCAGGCCTGGCCGTACGGGCCGTCCGACGGCGGCGAGGACAACAACAACAGCTGGGACCAGGGCAGCGTGACCACCGCGCAGCGCCAGGCCGCGCGCACCGGCTTCGCGTTGATGATGACCTCGGCCGGCGTGCCGCTGATGACCGGCGGCGACGAGTATCTGCGCGGGCTCAACTGCAACAACAACCCGTACAACCTCGACTCCAGCGCCAACTGGCTCAACTGGTCGCGCAACACCGACCAGACCAACTTCCAGAACTTTGCGCAGGCGATGATCGCGTTCCGCAAGGCGCATGCGTCGCTGCGGCCGGCGGGCTTCTATTCGGCGTCCGACAACAACGGCAACTCGCTGCAGCAGCTCGCCTGGTTCGCGCCCAGCGGCGCGGTGGCCGACAGCACCTACTTCAACGACGCGAACAACCACGCGATCGCGTGGCGCATCGACGGCAGCGAACTGGGCGACACGGCCGCGGCGATCTACGTCGCCTACAACGGCTGGAGCGGCGCGGTGAACTTCACGCTGCCGGCAGCGCCGAGCGGCAAGAGCTGGTACCGCGTGACCGACACCTGCACCTGGGCCGAAGGCCCCGGCCAGGTGCGCGCGCCCGGCTCGGAG
>Ga0075370_10000572_pt1 | contig 14145 bp, 12 predicted proteins | sample EndMethybrTD3035_FD_71398 | JGI IMG/M metagenome (GOLD analysis project Ga0075370, IMG submission 71398) | Populus endosphere microbial communities from Tennessee, USA - Endosphere MetaG P. TD hybrid TD303-5 | ecosystem: Host-associated > Plants > Roots > Endosphere | place: USA: Tennessee... | reverse complement strand
CCGACCCGACGCGGCTGCGCCAGGTGATTCTCAACGAGGTCGACAGCGAGAGCGGCACCGGCACACGCGTGCGCGTCTCGCTGCCGCGGGCCGACGCACCGCCGCCGACGGCCATGGCCGACGCGTCGTCATCGGCGCTGCCGGAGCCCGCATCGCCCCATGGCACGGTGCTGTACATCGAGGACAACGACGTCAACGCGCTGCTGGTCGAGCAGCTGCTCGCGCGCTGGGCGGGCGTGCGCTTCGTGCATGCCCGCGACGGCCGCAGCGGCGCGCAGCGACATCGCCAATCCGTCAGGCGTGCGCACCGACTCCTGACACGACCACGCGGTTGCGGCCCGACGCCTTCGCGCGATAGAGCGCTTCGTCAGCGCGACGGATCGTCTCGTCGAGCGCCTCCGACTGCGCGTGCGCCTCCGCGACGCCGATGCTGACCGTCACGCGCGGCGTGCCCGCGGCAGCGATGCGGAATGTCAGCCGCTCGGCCAGCGCACGCGCCTCGGCGAGCCGCGTGCGCGGCAGCAGGATGCAGAACTCCTCGCCGCCCCAGCGGGCGATGAGGTCCGCGCCCCGCAGCCCGTCGCGCAGGTTCTGCGCGACCCACTTCAGCACGTGGTCGCCCACCGCATGGCCGTGCTCGTCGTTGATCGCCTTGAAGTGGTCCACGTCGACCATCATCAGCGCGTACTCGTGGCTGCCTCCGCGAGCGCGCGCATGCAGGCCCTCCAGATGCAGCATCAGGCCGCGCCGGTTGAGCACCCCGGTCAGCGCATCGCTCTGCGCCTGTGTCGTCAGGCGCTGCAGCACGCGGCCCAGCACGAGGCGGATCTGCGACAGGTTGATCAGCCCGCCGATGAACATCACGACGATCGCAAACGGAATGTTCGCGTGGCCCGGCGCGTCGATCGAGATCTTGGTCGCCGGGTCGACGTTCAAGGCCTGGATCGCCCTCGCTAGCAGGACCAGCCCGAGCACCGTGTAGCCGCCGCAGACGACCCTCGCGAACAGCGGAGTCGACGCGCGCGCATGCTGCCAGACCACGTGCACAGTCGCCAGCAGCATCACGCCGGCGCCGACGCAGACGACAGCCACGCGCAGGCCGTGCCCGTTCTTCTGCGACAGGCTCGCCGCGATCACCGCGACGGTGAACACGAGCAGTGCGAGGTAGCCGCGATTGCCCGGGCGCTGCGACCAGTACACCGCCATGCCGCGATGCTGGATCGCCATCGCTGCGACGATCAGCACGTCGCCCAGGTTGCGCGGCGCGCTTCCCGACGCCCAGGGCGGCACGTAGAGCAGCAGCCCGCCCGCCAGCAGCAGCCAGAACGCGGCGAAATGCCCCTCCGGCGCCGACCAGCGGTGAGTCAAGCGCGCCGCCATGGCCCAACCAAGGGCATGAACGATGAACTGCACCGCCACGAGGGCGATCAACAAGGGCTGGGGAGTCATACGGGCGTCCTGCCTCGCCTACGCGACGAAGCCCGATTGTCACGCTCCAGCCCTTGTGGTCGTTCGGTCATCTCGGTCTCGACGACCGAGCGTCGCGGCGGGGGGCCTGCGCACACCCGCGTGCGACCGCCTGCTCGAGGCCGTCCGCGCGTGTGCGAAGCGCCCGCGCGTCAGGCGGCCAGCGCCGCTTGCGGCTGGTTCGAAGGCGCCCGCTCGAGCCCCTTGATCACGAGGTCGGCCGCCGTCAGTGCCTGCGCCTTGGCAGTGTCGCCCATCGCCACGCCCTCGGCACGCACGAACTGGATGTCGGTGATGCCGAGGAAGCCGAACACGGCCGACAGATAACTCTCCTGGTGGTCCAGCCCGGCGAGCGCCGGGTTCGTCGAGTAGATGCCGCCGCGCGTCGACGCGACGATCACCGTCTTGCCGCCGGCGAGGCCCTGGGGCCCCTTCTCGGTGTAGCTGAAGGTCCGGCCGGCTTGCGCGACGCGATCGATCCAGGCCTTGAGCTGGCTCGGCACCGAGAAGTTGTACATCGGCGCCCCGACCACGATCACGTCGGCCGCGAGGAACTGGCTGACCAGCTTCTCGGACACCGCGTTCTCGCGCCGCTGCACCTCGCTCAGGCCGGCGGCATCGGGACCGGCCCGAAAGCCGAGCGAGTCGACCGACAGATGGCTGGGCGCATCGGCCGCAAGATCGAGGTACTCGACCACTGTGCCCGGGTGGCTGGCGCGCCACTCCTGCACCACGCGCCGGGTGAGTTCGCGCGAGACCGAGTTGTTGCCCAGCGGGCTGGAATCGATGTGAAGCAGCTTCATGACCTTCTCCTGTTGCGCGGCCGGGTATCGACCATGGACTCAGTGTGAAGGTGGAGCGAATGTTTGATAAGCCGGCAACTTCGAGATAGATTGTCCCAACGGCAGAACAATCACATGCAAGATCTCAACGACATGGTCTACTTCGCCGAGGTCGTCGACCGGGGCGGATTCGCGGCAGCGTCCCGTGCGCTGGGCCTGCCGAAGTCGCGGCTGTCGCGCCGTGTCGCCGAGCTCGAGTCGCGACTCGGCGTGCGCTTGCTGCAGCGGACCACGCGCAAGCTCTCGCTGACTGCCGCCGGCGAGCTGTACCACCGCCATTGCGTGGCCGTGCGCGAAGACGCCGAGGCCGCAGAAGAAGCGGTCGCGACGGTGCTGACCGAGCCGCGCGGGACGATACGCATCAGCTGCCCGGTGACGGTGGCGCAGAGCACCGTCGGGCTGGCCATTCCGCGCTTCCTCGAAAAGCATCCGCAGGTGCGGGTCGACATGCAGGTCACGAACCGCGTCGTCGACCTCGTGCAAGAAGGCATCGACGTCGCACTGCGGGTGCGCCCGACGCTGGACGAGAGCGGCAGCCTGGTGGTGAAGAAGCTGGGCGAGACGCATGGCTTCCTGGTCGCGAGCCCGGCCCAGCTGACGCGCCAGGGGCGGCCGCAGACGCTCGACGACCTGCAGCAGCTGTCGACGCTCGCGATGTCGGCCGCCGACGGCAAGGCCACCTGGAAACTGCAGGGTCCGGGCGGGCGCGAGTTCGACTTCCAGCACCGCCCGGTCTACACAGCCGACGACCTGCTGACGCTGAAATACGCGGTGCTGCTCGGTCTCGGCATCGGCGTGCTGCCCGACTACATGTGCGCGCGCGAGCTGCAGCAGGGCCATCTCCAGCACGTGCTGCCGGACTGGGCGCCGCGGCCCGGCATCATCCATGCGGTCTTCCCGTCGCGCCGCGGCCTGGTGCCCGCGGTGCGCCGCTTCCTCGATTTCCTCGCCGAGCATGTGACCGCCGAAGGACTGGGCGAGCCCTGCCAGTGAAGAGGGCCCGCGGTTCGGCGCATGAAGGCGGCGAAGATCGAGGCGGGTTGACTCACTTCGCCTGGCGATGTCGCGTCGATCCGCGCTTGCGGCTCGACGCGCCGCTCATCACGGTCGAGATCGACGAGACGATCGTCGACCATTGCTCCGGGCTCAGCAGCTTGGCGGATTCGGCGTGCAGGGCCGTGTCCTCGAGATCGAGATCGCGGCGCAGCAAGGCGGCGTGCCGGGCGAGCAGCGTTCCAGGGTCGTCGACGCCGGGGCTCTCGCCGCGCTGAATCGCCTTCAGGCCGGCTTGCGCGCCGGCGAGCAGCTGATCGCGCTGCTCGCAATCGACTTCGAGGCGCCCGATCAGCGCATCGGTGTCGGCCTCGCGGCCTCGCAATGCAGCGAACAACGCGATGCCTTTCGGGCGATGCGTCGCGTTGTCGAACGAGCGCAGCCGCTGCACCAGCCGCACCAGCAAGTCCAGCGCGCCGCCTCGCCGCCGCCACTCGCCGGACGCGACGACGGCGTCGATCTCGTCGAGCAGCCCGCGCATCTGCGCGTGCTCCGCATGCAGGATCCGCCAGGCTGATTCGGAGGCCAACACCACGCTCTCCAGAGACTGTTCGCCTCGTGCATTCTGCGCCGCACAGGCACGAACAGGGTGTCGGCGCAGACGCGCCTCATTGAGAACCGTTATCATTTGCACCGAGACGCATCCCGCCTCTCCGATCGCAAGCCCGTCCGTGCCCCGGCTCCGCAGCCGCGCGGCCGCAGACCAGCCAGCGATACGAACTTCGCTTCCCGCCTGTTGCGACGCCGTCTGCACGGACTGACATGAATCACGCACGCCTTCGCGTCCTCGCCTCTCCTTTTGTCGCGCCGCGCCGCGCGCTCGCTGCTGCGGCAGCGCTGACACTGCCGATCGCAGCCCATGCACAGCAGGCCACGCCCGCGCCGCCCGCTGCTTCGGCCAGCGCCGCGAACAGCGACGCGAGCGTGCTCGAGACCATCCACGTCAGCGGCAACTGGCTGGGCTCGGGCCTGCAGACCAGCGTGCGCAGCTTCCCCGGTGCGCGCACCGTGGTCGGCCGCGACGAGATCGGCGCCAGCGGCGCGGCCGGCATCGGCGAGCTGATGCGCCGCATCCCGGGTGTGCAGGCTACCGAAAACTCCGGCACCGCGGGCAGCTCGATCTCGATGAACATCGGCATCCGCGGGCTCACCGGCCGCTACTCGCCGCGCTCGACGGTGCTGCTCGACGGCATTCCACTCGCGGTGGCGCCCTACGGACAGCCGCAGCTCTCGTTCGCGCCGGTCAGCCTCGCGAACATCGAGTCGGTCGATGTCGTGCGCGGCGGCGGCGCGGTGCGCTACGGGCCGCAGAACGTCGGCGGCATCATCAACTTCAACACCCGCTCAATCCCGACGACGCCGGGCCTGAGCGGCAATGTCACCGTGCGCCAGAACGAGTACGGCAAGGGCGGCGGCAGCAACACGCAGTACAGCGCCTTCCTCGGCACGCAGCTCGACAGCGGACTCGGCCTCGCGCTGCTGTATTCCGGCATGGACGGGCGCGGCTGGCGCGAAGGCAGCAGCGACCGTTACGACGACGCGGCGCTGAAGTTCCGCTACGCGCTGGGCGACAGCGCCGAGCTGTACGGCAAGCTCTCGTACTACAGCGTCAAGTCGCGCACGCCGGGCGGATTGACGCTTGCGCAGTACGAGGCCGATCCGTTCCAGAACACCCGCCCGACCGACTTCTGGAACGGCCAGCGCAGCGGCGTCGACGTCGGCTACCTGAACACGTTGTCGGCGACGCAGGAGGTCGACGTGCGTGTCTACGCGAACGACAGCTCGCGCCAGAGCACGCTGATCAACGCGGCCCGCACGCAGCTCGGGGTGCAGCCGCGCGACTACCGTGTGCTCGGCATCGAGCCGCGCTACACGCAACGGCTCGCGTTCGGCCCGACCACGCACGACGTGACGCTCGGCTACCGCTACATCCGCGAGCGCGGCAGCGACAACAGCTACAACCAGACGATCGCGAGCGGCGCCGCCTCGACGACCGTCACGTTCGAGAACGAGACCGACGCGCACAGCCTGTACGTCGACGACAAGATCGCGTTCGGCGCCTGGCGCATCACGCCGGGCGTGCGCTTCGAGCGCATCCGATCGCAGCGCGCCGACAGCACGGGAACGACGTTCGACGTCGCCAACGACAAGGCGCTGCCGTCGATCAACGTCGCCTACCTGCTGAACCCGGCGCTGACGCTGTTCGCGAACCTCAACACCTCGTTCGGCCCGGTGCAGAACCTGCAGCTGAACTCTCAGAGCGAGAGCAACCCGCTGAAGCCCGAACTCGCCAGAACCTACGAACTCGGCGCACGCGTGCGCAGCGCGCAGGTGTCGGCCGAGCTCACGGCGTTCCAGCTGCGCTTCGACAACCAGATCCTGCAGGTGCCTGGCGTCACACCCGTGACCTTCCAGAACATCGGCGCCACGAAGCACGAGGGCATCGAGTCGGCGGTCGACTACGCGTTCGACGAGCGCGGCGCGCTCGCGGGCCTGAGCGTCTACGCGAACTACACCTACACCCGGGCGATCCAGAAATCGGGCGACTTCATCGGGCGCGACGTGCCCTTCTACTCGCGCAACACCGACACGCTGGGCGCGCGCTGGCGTCTCGGCGCGTGGACTGTGAACCTCTCGACCACCCACCAGAGCGCGCAGTTCTCCGACACCGCGAACACGGTCGCCGAGAACGCTGCCGCCACCGTCGGCCAGGTTCCTGGCTATCGCCTGTGGAACGCGCAGCTCAGCTGGAAGCCGCCGTTCGCGAAGGCGGTGGACCTGGACCTCGGCATCAACAACCTCGCCGACAAGCGCTACTACACGCGCAACGTCGACAGCAACGCCGGCCGCATGGTCGGTGCGCCGCGCATGGTGTATCTGCAGGGCCGCTTCGGCTTCTGATCCACGTCGTGCTCAGGTTGCGTCTCATGTGGCTCAAGGTCCACCGTTGGACCGCGCTGGGCATCGGCTGGGTGCTCGCGGCGGTCGGGCTGATGGGCGCGGCGCTGGTGGTCGCGCAGCCGCTCGACCGCTGGGGTCACCCCGAGCTGTTCGTCGCAGCGCCGGCGCCGGACCCCTCGCCCGCATCGCTCGAGACGATCCGCACACGCCTGTCGAACGAATTCGGCAAGACCGCGAGCGTCACGTTCAGGCCGCCGCGCGAAGCCGGCGACACCTTGTGGGCGATCGTGCGCGGCCCGTGGAACGGCACGGTCTACCTGCATCCGCAGATCGGCCGCGAGCAGGGCCGGCGCGGCGAGAGCGAGGGCTTCGTCAACCTGCTGTTCAAGATGCACAGCTCGCTCTTGATGCAGGACACCGGCAAGGCGTTGCTCGCGTGGATCGCGCTGTCGTACCTGTTCATGCTGGTCAGCGGGCTGGTGCTGTGGTGGCCGCTGCGCTGGCCGCCAAGCCTGCGCATCGAGCTGCGGCGCGGGCTGCTGCGCGGGCTGTTCGACCTGCATCGCACGGCCGGCGTCGTGCTGGGCCTGCTGATCGCGGTGTCGGTCGCGACAGGCGCCTACATGGCCTGGCGGCCGCTCGGCGAGTTCGTCAGCGCGCTGGCCGGCAGCCCGCTCGTCAAGCCGCCAGCGGTGCCGAAGCAGTCGGCGGCGAGCGAAACCCGGCCGACGCTCGACGCACTCGTCGCAAAGGCGCAGGCCTTGTTCCCGGAAGCCCCGGTCGGCTACGTGCAGGTGCCGAGCACGCCGTCGCGGCCGGTCCGCGTCCGCCTGCGGCTGCGGGACGATCCGCATCCGAACGGGCTGACCTCGATCTGGCTGAATCCGCTGACCGGCGAGGTGCTCGCGGTGCAGCGCTGGAACGAACTCGACACCGGTGCGAAGGCCGTGTCGTACGTCTATCCACTGCACATCGGCGAGCTCGGCGGCGCACCGCAGCAGGTGCTGATCTTTGCCAGCGGCCTCTCGCTCGGGGTGCTCGGCATGAGCGGGCTGTGGCTGTGGTGGCGGCGGCGCCGCTGAGCACCGATTGCGCATCGAAAGCACGAGCCGACGACGACCATGAGCGCCCTTCCCGCCCGACCCCGGTCGACAGAGGATCTGTCGGCCCTCGGCGCAGCCGAGTGGCACGCAGTGCTGGCCGCCGAGCCGCAAGCGGCCGCAGCGTGGATCACGGCCGCGGCAAAGCTCGGCCACGCGCCGGCGCAGGCCGTGCTCGGCCAGTGGCTGCTCGACGGGCACGGCCTGGCCCACGACCCGGCGCAGGCGCTGCACTGGTTCCTGTGCGCCGCGCAGCTAGGCGACGCGATGGCGATGAACATGGCGGGCCGCTGCCACGAGCAGGGCTGGGGCACGCCGGTCGACCGCGACAAGGCCGCGCACTGGTACCGGCAGGCGCTGCGCTTCGATCTTCCGCATGCGAAGTACAACCTGGCCAACCTGCTCGCTGCCGGCCAGGGCGTGCGGCGCGACCACGCGCGGGCCTTCGCGCTGTACCGCGAGGCGGCCGACCAGGGATACGCGAAGGCCTTCGCGAAGCTCGGGCGCTATCACGAGGACGGGCTCGTCGTGCCGCAAGATGCCGCGGCAGCGTTCGATTGCTACCGGCGCGGCGCCGAAGGCGGCGACTTCCGCGCGCAGTTCGGCTACGCCGGCATGCTGGCCGCCCGCGGGCGGGACGCCGAGGCGCTCGGCTGGCTGGCCAAGGTGCTCGGGAGCGCCACGCCGCGCTATCTCGAGCAGGCCGGCGAGCTGCTGCGGCAATCGCCGCAAGGCGCCTACCGCGCGGCCGGCGATCGCATGCGGGAGAAGGCTCGTCACGGCTGAGCGGCACCGCCCCGCCCCGTCCGACACGTTCTCGGGTGCGGTTCCTACGCCTTGCGCAATCGTCGTCCGCTGCCTCGCGCATGCGAAGCTTGGTGAAATGGATTTCAATAGGTGCCGCCGCGTGTGGCCAGCACCATGGAGTTCATCGTGCGAATCGCGCAAGTCGCCCCTCTGACCGAGAGCGTGCCGCCCCATGGCTACGGTGGCACCGAGCGGGTCGTCGCATACCTGACCGAAGCGCTGATCGAGCTCGGCCACCAGGTCACGCTGTTCGCGAGCGGCGACTCGCAGACCCGGGCACGCCTGGTTCCGATCGTGCCGATCAGCCTGCGCGAACAGGGCCGCGAGACGGACTGCGCGATCTGGACGACGCTGATGCTCGACCAAGTCTTCGAAGAAGCCGAACGCGGCGCCTTCGACGTGATCCACTTTCACATCGACGTGCTTCAGCATCCGCTCGCGCGGCGCTGCGGGCACACGCCGAGCCTGACCACACTGCACGGCCGCCAGGACCTGCCCGGCCTCGCCGAGCTGTACCAACGCTTTCGCGAGCATCCGCTGGTCTCGATCTCCGACAGCCAGCGCGAGCCGCTGCCAGATGCGAACTGGTGCGCCACCGTCTACCACGGGCTGCCGAGCGACCTCTACCGTTATCACGCTCAGGCCGGCGACTACTTTTCGTTCGTCGGCCGCATCTCGCCCGAAAAGCGGCTCGACCGGGCGATCGAGATCGCAATCGGCTGCAACATGCCGCTGCGCATCGCCGCGAAGGTCGACAGCGTCGACCGCGCTTACTTCGAGCAACACATCCGGCCCTTGATGTCGCACCGGCTGATCGACTATGTCGGTGAAATCGGCGAGGCTCAGAAAGATGACTTCATCGGCAACTCACGTGCACTGCTGTTCCCGATCGACTGGCCCGAGCCGTTCGGGCTGGTGGCCATCGAGGCGCTGGCCTGCGGCACGCCGGTTATCAGCTATCCGTGCGGCTCCGTGCCGGAGATTCTTCGCGACGGTGTCGACAGCTTCATCGTCGACGACCAGGACGAGGCGATCGCCGCCGGCCGCCGCATCGAGCACATCGACCGCGCGCAGTGCCGCGCATCGTTCGAGCGTCGCTTCACGGCCGACGCGATGGCACGCGCGTACCTCGAGGTCTACGCCAGGCTGATGGCCGGCGGCTGCGCGATCGACCTTGCCCGGGAGCAATGGAATGGCCGACAAGATACTCATCGGCAACAAGTGGTACGTCGCAGCGACCTCGGCGCGCAACGAGCAGAGCCCGCAGGTCCTCAAGAATGACGAGACCTTCGTGATGTTCGACCACTTCGGGGACCTGCAGGTCCACGGAGTCGGCGACGAGGGCCTGTACCACGAAGACACGCGCTACCTCGCCTACCAGGAGCTCGCGATCGACGGCGTGCGCCCGCTCTTCCTCGGCTCGTCGATCAAGGACAACAACAGCCTCCTGATCATCGAGATGATGAACCCCGACCTGACACGCGGCGAGCGGGTGCAGGTCGCCAAGGGCACGGTCCACATCCTGCGGGTCAAGCTGCTGTGGCGAGGCGCCTGCTACGAGCACATCCGCATCACGAATCACGGGCGCGAGACCTTCGAGGCCGACCTGTCGATGCGCTTCGCCACCGACTTCGCCGACCTGTTCGAGGTGCGCGGCATGTCACGGTTGAGGCACGGCGAGCGGCTGCAGACGCTGACGAACGAGCGCGAGGTGCAGCTGCGCTACCGCGGGCTCGACAGCGAGACCCGCACGACCCGCCTGCATTTCCAGCCCGCGCCCGACGCATTGGACGAGCGCGAGGCGCAGTTCCGCGTGCATCTGGCGCCCGACAAGGAGATGCACCTTTACGTCACGGTCAGCTGCGAGCGCGAAGGCCTCCCGGTCACGGCCGACGACGCCGTGACCACCTACGACGCCGCGCTGCGCATGGCGCAGAGCGAACGCATGCGGGTCGCGCATGCGCGCTGCGGCATCGAGACCTCGAACCCGCTGGTCAACCTGTGGCTCGAGCGCTCGGCGAGCGACCTTGCGATGCTGACGACCACCCTCGCGGGCGGCCCGTACCCGTACGCCGGCGTGCCCTGGTACTCGACGACCTTCGGCCGCGACGGCATCCTGACCGCGCGCGAGATGCTGTGGACCGACCCGTCGATCGCGCGCGGCGTGCTCGCCTTCCTCGCCTCCACGCAGGCGAGCGAAAGCGACCCGATGCGCGATGCCGAGCCCGGCAAGATCCTGCACGAAGCGCGGCGCTGCGAAATGGCCGCGACCGGCGAGATCCCGTTCGGCCGCTACTACGGCAGCGTCGATTCGACGCCGCTGTTCGTCGCGCTGGCCGGTGCCTACCACCAGCGCACCGGCGACCTCGACTTCATCCGCAGCATCTGGCCGAACATCTGCGCCGCGCTCGACTGGATCGACCGCGACGGCGATGTCGACGGCGATGGCTTCGTCGAATACGCGCGCCGCAGCCGCGAAGGCCTGGTGCAGCAGGGCTGGAAGGACTCGCAGGACTCGGTCTTCCATGCCGACGGCACGCTGGCGACGGCGCCGATCGCGCTGTGCGAGGTGCAGGGCTACGTCTACGAAGCCAAGCTGCTCGCCGCCGACCTCGCGAGCCGCCTCGGCGACGACGCGCTCGCGAAGCGGCTGCGCTCGGCGGCGCAGGAACTCAAGCGCCAGTTCCAGCAGCGCTTCTGGTGCGACGAGCTCGGCAGCTATGCGATCGCGCTCGACGGCAGCAAGCAGCCGTGCCGGGTCGCCGCGTCGAACGCCGGGCACGCGCTGTGGAGCGGCATCGCCTCGCCGCAGCATGCGCAGCGCATCGTCGAGCTGCTGATGAGCGAGCGCTTCTTCAGCGGCTGGGGTATCCGCACGATCGCGCGCGGCGAGCCGCGCTACAACCCGATGTCGTATCACAACGGCTCGATCTGGCCGCACGACAACGCGATCATCGCGGCCGGCATGGCGCGCTACGGCTTCACCGAAGCCGCGATGCGCGTGCTGGCCGGCATGTTCGACTCGAGCCTGTACTTCGAGCACTACCGGCTGCCCGAGCTGTTCTGCGGCTTCTCGCGCCGCCCCGGCGAAGGGCCCACGCTGTACCCGGTGGCCTGCGCGCCGCAGGCCTGGGCCGCGGCCGCGGTGTTCGGCGTGCTGCAGGCCTGCCTCGGTCTCGAGTTCGACCCGGCGCGTCCGCGTGTCACGCTCTATGGCCCGCGGCTGCCCGAGTTCATCCAGTGGATGCGGATCAGCCGCTTGACGGTGCGCGAGCACAGCCTGGACGTGCTGCTGCAGCGCTACCGGAACAACGTCGGCGTCGAGGTGACCGAGCGCACCGGGGCGCTCGAGCTGGTGGTCGAGCTGCAGTGAGCCCTGCGGTGAACCGTCAGGCCAGCGCTTCGGCCGGCCCCGACGACAACGGCCACGCGGCGTGCGGGTGGCGCGCCACGCACCAGCGCCACAGTTCGGCGCGCAAAGCCTCGAGCGACACCGGCTTCGCGAGGAAGGTGTCGGCGCCGGCGAGCAGCGCCTCGCGCACCGCGTCGGCGTGGGTCGCACTGCTGTACGCGATGATCCGGCACGGCGCCACTCTGCCCGCGCGCTGCAGGCTGCGCAGCTGCCGCGTCGCTTCGTAGCCATCCATCACCGGCATCTCGAGGTCCATCAGCACGAGCGCCGGGCCGTCGCGGAGGCAGCAGTCGATCGCCTCGCGGCCGTCACGGGCGAGCAGGCTGTCGTAGCCGAGCGCGTGCACCATCGCGCGCGTCAGCTCGCGCGAGAACTCGTCGTCGTCGACGATCAGCAGCGCGATCCGATCGCCGGCGGCAAGCGGAGCAGGCCGTGTCGTCCCGGAGGCTGTCTCGATCCGCTCGGCCAGCAGTCGGGCCCAACGCATCCAGTCGTCGTGACAGAACGGATGACACGCCAGCTCATAGCCCGCGAGCACTTCGTCCTGCGCCAGCCACTCGGCCCCGATCTCGATCGCACCGACGCGATGGGTCGACGGCGGCAGCAACTCCGACAGCCTGCGCGCTTCCTCGATCGACGCCGCATCGCGCACGAAGCTGGCGAACAGCGCCGGGCGCGCCTGCGACGGGCCGAGGCGCCGCAATTGCTGCGCCACCTGCGTGGCCGACGCGAACGTCCTCACCGCCCACCCGTGACCCTGGGCCTGCGCGGCGAACGATGCGGCATTCAGTGCATCCGGCTGCAGCAGCCACAGGCGCGGCGGAGTGTCCGGCCACGCCGGTTCATCGGGCCCGTCGAGGTCCAGGTGGCGGGCATCGCGCAGCCGATACTCGACGCTGAAGACGAATCCGGCCAGCGGCAGCCCTGCGAACTCGACCGGCGCCTGCGTCGCCGGGCAGCTGCCGTGAGCGCGCTTGAGCCGCACGTTGCCGCCGGCATCGCCGACCACGATGTCCAGCCCGAGCCCGGCCAACGCCTGCTCGACATCGCCGATCGGGCGCAGCGGCCCGGCGCCGGCGATGCGCATGCTCAGCGTGCAGCCACCCGGCCGCGCTGCGCGCACCCGCGCATCGAACGCGATGAAGCCATGGTGCAGGATGTCGGACGCGCACAGCGCGAGCCGCTGCACGCTGGTCTCGACCATACGAGCGCGGCTCCCGATCAGCCACTCGCCGTGGTGCTCAGAGTAGGTATAGCTCTGCCGACGGCGCACCAGCGTCGGCATGACCTCGCGAACCGCGATCGCGAACACGCGCGACACCGTGAGCGTGTGCATCGGGTGCTCCGGTGCCCCGGGCCTTGCCGAAGTTGCCGCAGCCGTTTCACTCGCGCTGGGAACCCGAGGCTGCCGAAGCGGCACCCACTCTCGACTGCACCTGCTTCGCCACCTGCGGATGGGTGCGAAGCGTCGGCAGCGCCCTGGCCGCGAACGCCTTGAGCTCCGGGTCGCAGCCCGCTTGCGCCTGCCTGTCGAATACCGCGACGACCTTCTCGTGGTGCTGCACCATCATCTTCGTGAACTCGCGGTCGAATTGCGCGCCCGAGAGTCTCTCGAGTTTCTTCATCTCCGCATCGGGCGCATTCGGCGGCGCCAGGTTCTTCGCGCTGGCGAGCTGCTTCGGCTGCCGGCCGCGGCGACGACGCCTGCTACCGCGCCCGCGGCGAGTGAACGGTCGTGCTCATCACGGCGCCGACGCGCGGCCCATCGGCGCCGAAGCGCTCTGGTTGCTCATCGGGGAGGCCGTATCGCCGGTGCGGGTGTCGGGGCGGCGGTCGCAGCCGGCTTGCAGTGCCGTCACGAGCAACGCCGCGATCCAGATCAATGGCTTGTTCATCGATGAGTCCTCTTGTGTGCGTGAGGGTGAGGGTCGGTTGCCCGCCGCGCCACGCGCACACGACGAGTTGCCCGCACTGCGGCAAACCGGGTGCCCGCGAGCGCTACTCGGTGCGGAGCGCCGTCCAGCGCAGCCCGACGCACAGCCGCGCCGAGGAACCGGAAGCACGTTCGATGCGAGGTCGTTGGCCGCGGGAGCGCTCCTGGTGAAGGTGAGGTCGCGCTTCGCGGCAACGCGCACGCCCGTCTGACGCCGGGAATACCGATTGCACGCAGGACGACGGACCGGATGGTCTGCATTCAATCTCTTGTCAACGGAAGGACTCAGGCATGAACCAGCGAGACAACCAACGGCGTCGTGATCCCTACGACGATCCATCGCACTACGGCAGCGGCTCGCAACGCGGGTCGTGGCGCGACTGGGGCAACAGCGACGACGATCAGATGGGCGACTACTACGGCGGCTCGGGCGATCAGATGCGCGGCGGCGACCGCGAGATCGGCAGCAACTACGGCGGACTGCGGAGCCGCTCGCCGGGCGGCTACGGCAGCGAGCGCGAGTTCGGCGAGCGCTACGGCGACCGGCAAGGCGACCGCAGCGGCGGGTATGGCGGCTACGGTGGCGGCGGCTATGTTGGCGGGTATGGCAGCGGCGGCATGGCCTCGCGC
>Ga0075370_10000571_pt1 | contig 14171 bp, 8 predicted proteins | sample EndMethybrTD3035_FD_71398 | JGI IMG/M metagenome (GOLD analysis project Ga0075370, IMG submission 71398) | Populus endosphere microbial communities from Tennessee, USA - Endosphere MetaG P. TD hybrid TD303-5 | ecosystem: Host-associated > Plants > Roots > Endosphere | place: USA: Tennessee... | reverse complement strand
CCTTGGCAGGGTCCACCTTGTAAACCGGGTACTCGGCGCTTACCGCAAGGTGGTCCAGTTCGTCGGGCACCACGCACAGCGACCCCTGGGCCACACGAATCTTCGAGATGACCAAGTCGCCGGGGTCAGCGTAGAAGAGGGGCCCCTTGTAGCCCCTCTTCTCCTCGGGCGTCCGAACATGCAGGACACCACCGAAAGTCACCTTGGCGATGACATTCAGCTCGTCCAGCGTCTTCGCGGCCCGGTCAACCGGTGCCACCTTGCGCCTGATGAAGTCGCTCAGCGGGTGCTCGTCGAAGGCGCTCTTGTGTGCGCCTTCAGCCTGCTCAATCCAACGCTCGATGTCCCTCCACCGCCGGATTACGCAGTGGAGGGCTCCGGAAAATTTGGCTGGTCCGCCACGACGGCACCCTTGCCAAGCCACTGCTCGAACTGACGGAACTGCGCCAGCGTGCTGGTTAGGTCGTTGGTGACGCCTTCACCCGTTTCGCCTGTGGAGGTGATACCAACAGCCTTCGGCGCGGCAACGAACACCGGGTAGTCGAACAGCTCACGCACCCGCTTCCACAGCGCCGTCGTGTGAGCGGCGTCCACCTCGCGGTACTTAGCTTTCAGCTCAGACAGCAGCGCATCGCCGGCCGAGGCAACCACGGCTAGCGCGGCTTGCGCCTCGCGCTTGAGCTTGGCGGCGGCGTCCTTGTCCTTGGCGGTCGGTGAGCCTGACCACAGCGGTTTGGCCTGCTGAGTCGGCCCAACACCCAGCGGGTACACAGGCGGTTCGCCCTGCGTCCACACGGGCAGTCCACGGGTGATGCCCAGTCTGGCGAGCTTGGCCAGCACTTTGGCAGCGGCCTTGTCGTCGCAGGCAATGATGCGCGGCGCGTAGGCCGCGTGCAGTTCATTGCGCTGAGCGTCGAACGTGGAATCAAGCTCATGCTGAGCTTGGTCCCACGCCGCCTGCCAGGCTGCAGCCTCGGTGTCTGTGAACTTGGTCATGAACACCAGCGAGGTCTTGACGGTGGCACTGCTGGAGACGAAGGTCTCTTCCGGCAGGCTGACCACGGCGAGCAGCTTGGCCCGGCCCTCACTGTAGCGGCGCAGCCAGGACAGCGACGGGTTGTTCAGGTTGCCATCCGGCAGCACGATTCCCATACGCCCGCCCGGCTTGAGCAGGTTCAGGCAGCGCTCCACGAATATCAGCTCAGTGGGTCGGTTAGCCTTGCCGGCGCCGATGTCGAACAGGTCGAGGATGGGCGTGTCCTCGGTCTCCAACTGCAACAGCCGGTTGTAGTTCTCCTCCCAGTCTTTGCCGTAGCGCTTCTTGCAGGCCGCGACATACGCTGGGTCGGTCGGGATGCGGGTCTCCTCGCTGCCGCCGAGCACCTGGTCCTTGCCGACGTTGGAGCCGAACGGCGGATTGGTCAGCACCACATCGAATCGGCCGTCGAAGATGCCGTTGATGTCCACCAGGCCATCATGGTAGTGAATGCCGCCGTGGCCATCACCGTGCATCACCATGTTCATTTTGGCTGTGCGGGCAGCTCGGGGCTCCGCATCGGTCCCGTAGATGCACTGCCAGGCGAGGCGCCCGACCCGGGTGTTAATGGGCTTGTTGTCCGGACCGCTGGGCAACAGCTCCCTATTCAGCGTCGCGAAGGCGGCTTCAATCTGCCGCTCTTCTTCCTCCTCGGGCAGGTTGAGGGCTTCGATGCGAGCCCGTTCCTGGTCCTTCTTCGCCTGAACGTCCTGCTGGATCAGAGCGCGGACATGCTCGAAGGCCCGGATTAGGAAGCCCCCAGACCCGGCAGCCGGGTCGCACACCAGCTCGCCTTCAGCCGGGTCCAGCAGGTCAACCATGAACTCCACCACCGGACGCGGCGTAAAGAACTGGCCCAGCTCGCCCCGGAACGTGGTGCCGAGGAAGCGCTCGAACGCCAAGCCCTTGATGTCGTCGCCCGTCTTGGCCAGGTCGAAGCGCTCCAGCTCCTTGACGATGCGTCGGAACGTGGCTTCCGAGATGTCAAGCTTGTCGGCTGAGGTGAACAGCTCGTCGGCCTGGTAATAGGCCTTCGTCTGTTCGAACAGGCCATCATGCACCGCAAGGTCGGTGGGCAGGCGCACGGCTGCCCGCCGGTCGAGAAAGTCCACGCTGAACGTGCCGTGCTGACCAGAGCGCTCGATGTACATCTTGATGAACAACACCTTGCTGATGGTGTCGAACGCGCGCCCCGGGTCCATCTTGTGCACGTCACGCAGGATGTTGTGGCAGCTCAGGAGCAGGTCCTGAAATTCCTTGCGGTTGAATGCGCGCAGCGACTCCTTGATGGCTTTGAGTCGCTTGGCATCGCCCCAATCGGTCGCCTTCGGTATCTCGTTGATGGCGACGAAGCTGCCTGGTAGGCCGGGCTGCAGCCTAAACACCGACGTGTGCCGGCTGTTGGTCGCGACGAAGAACTCGCATCCGGAAGCCCGGGTGTACGACTCGCCCTGGTAGTAATCTCGCTCCTGAATCTCGATGCTGTCGGTCTTGCACTCGACCACCAGCACCGGCGCCCTCGCCGGCTTGGCGGTCTTGTCGGTGGCAGACTGCCACACGACGATGTCCGCGCGCGGGCTCTTGTGCCCGTGGAGCGTGCGGCGCTCCTGGTCCATCTGGGCCAGGTCATATCCGTATCCCTCGACCAGCAGGCGGATGAACTTTTGCCGGACTACCTCTTCCGGCTTCGTGGTCACGTCGCGCCACTCCTTGCGCAGTGGAATCCACAGCCAGTTACCCACCCTGTGCAGGGCGTCATGGGCAGGTGGGAACGGGCTTGACGGTGCCGTTGCTGGTTTTTTGGTCTTCGTGGCCATGTCGATTTTCTAGGTGCGCGGCTGGCGGGGTCTCGTGAGCGCGCGATTCTCGCGCTTCTTACGAGAACGAAAGGGGGCCCGCAATGGGCCCCCTTTCCAACCTACCTGGGCGCGTCCCGCGCCATCGAGCGTCTTGTTCACCTGTTGGGTGCTTCAACCGTTTCTCTCAAGGAAAAAGTGAGCTCCTCAGGATGGTGCAACAGTTTCACCCTAGGAAAGAACTAAAACCTTGGACTGCGGTGAGGCCTGGAACGAGGGCAAAACACCCCCCAACCCAGGAAGATCCTGGTTGAGCGGTGAGCCTCGGGTGCTTGGACAGCGGAGCCGGCCTATCACTTCGGGCGTCTCGGTCGCGCAACTACGCCGGGACAAATCTGGCTTCGGGGCAGAGTTTGCCTACCCCCGTCGCGCCCCAGACTCGACACCCGGCGCTGCATCCACGACACCCGCTTGATGCAATTCTTGTGGTCGCGGGGTTTCGAGCCCTCTCCTCCACGGAACCCTATAGGGGAAGGTTTTAAATCTGGCGGGGGAGCCGCCGCAGCGCGGCGGGGCAAGCGCCAGGCGGCGCGCGGCCGCCGTCGCAGCTCCCGCCCCAAGCGGGACGAAGACGGCCGGGGGAGCCGGCACACGTAAGCGCGGTCCTAGCGCGTGCCGGCGCCTACGCCGGTTAGTGTGTCCGGGGGCGGAGCCCCGCCCCCGACCGCAACGCGGCCGGGCAAGGCCTGTCAGCGCCGCAGGCCCGGGCGTCCAGCCCGGCTTGAAGCGTCCACCGCTCAGGTGGCAAGACTTAAGCCCAGGGGGCTTATGTCGCGAGCGGAAAGGCTGTCAGGCCTTGCCCGGCCGCGTAGCGGCAGGAGGGGCGCGGTCTTCGTGGCGAGTGGCGCCCTAGCGCCACAGTGAGCGGACCGGCGTCCAGCCGGGGAAAAGCGAGCGGTCGACGCGCTGACCGGCGCGAAGCGTCGGGCAGCGCTCCTGTTGCAAGCGGCAGCGTCGCTACAGGCTGAGGAGCACGAGGGTGCTCATCAACTCGGAGACAAGCCCAATGACCGACGACATCACCCCTTTCCCTTCTTCCGTGCTGCCGACATGCACGCCTACAGAGGACGCCATGCCGGCGCCGCTCGACAAGCGCATCATCGGCGAGCGAAACCGCACAGGCGTGCTGACTTGGCTTTCGCGATTTGGGTGGCTTACCGGCCGCATGGTCGCCGCTTTAGTCTGGCCAGACGCAGCGCAAGCGCAGGCCATGGCACGGCGCATCCTGAAGTCGCTTGCCGACGGCGGGCTCGTCATGAGCCGCCCTTTGCCCAAGGGCGGAACGGCCTACCTGCTGTCCGCCAAAGGCGCGCGGCTGCTCAAAGAGCAGACCGGCATCGCCGCTGAAAGCGGCAACAAGCTCGCTCTTGGCAATCCCATCCATCGCGCTTGCTCGAACTGGGTGCTCATCCGCGCAGCTCAACAGGGCATGGCAGTGGTCACGGAGCACGAGATTGCGAGCGAGCGCGGACCATGCAAGGTACTGAGGGGCAAGCAAGCGGATGGCCTAGTCATCGCCGATGACGGCGCATGCACATGGCTCGAATGCGAGCACTCGGCGAAGTCCAGACCTGAGCGGCATAAAACAGTAGCGCTGGTGCAGGACTGCCTCGGCCGCGAAACCCAAACCGAGATTGCGCCGGGCCTGTGGCTTGCCCGCGTCGCCGTCATTGCGACGAATGAGATGGCCCTGCGCTGGATGGCCGCATCATTCCTCGACGCTCACCGAAGCGGACTACTTCGGGACGTACAAATCGCCGATGTCGACGTCTGCCTGCTGCCCATCAGCGAAAGCCTTGTGCCTGGCGATGCGACCACCGGCAGCATGTGGTGGGACGTGTTGGTACCGGCGATGAGCTGACCTTCGTGAACGGTCAACAGCGGCCTGCGCGATCAAAAGTTTCGCCAAGTCGCGGGCCGCGATTGATGCACAATGTGATGCACAAGCCGCACCGCTTGCGCATCTAAAGCGTTGATTTTTAAAGCAGTGGATGGAGAACGAGCGAACCTCCTCCTCTCCACCACCAACACCCAAGGGGTTGCACCGAAAGGTGCGCCTCGACACATAAAGCTGCCGCCTCGGCAGCTTTATGCTTTTCTGGGGCTCCGGCAAGGTTATGCATCCCGTCGCGTTGTCCGGGGAGCCCTAAGCAGCTGTGCGGCCTTGAGCGGCCCCTGCTACAACGTTGGTGCGTTGCCTCATTCGAACTTAGGGAATTCCCTGGCAGGGCTCGTGAACGCTCCCCGGTGGGCCCAACTCGTAGCGGCGCCAAACGGCGTCCGTCTCCCGGCCGACGGGTGCGAGACCAGCTCCAACTCTACGCGGCCAAGCGGCTGCACCGTCAGATGCCACCGGCTCGACCGATGAGTCACCCCCGACAGCCAGCCGATGGCCGGAGCTCAGGACTACCTGTAGAGATTCCAGTGGCTGCCTGACTTCATTTCGGTGTTGGCGGATACGACCACGGAATGCGGCACGCCGGTGAGATCGACGCCTTCAACCTGGAATTTGTCGACGGTCTCATCCATCTCGAACATCAGCTCGCTGCGCTGAGCCAATCAACGCCCGTGGCTTGAGTGCGACGCCGCTTCTCGGGACGTCGTGACGAGGTTGACAACAAGCCTTCATCCCCCCGGCCGGAGGGGGGACTTCAAACGTAGATACGTTAGATTGCGCGCCGTTACCGAGCAGATGTTTGCCGGTGTTGGGAGAGAACCTTGGAGATCGCTCAAGCGATCCCGCAGGACCAGATGCTCTGGGCCCTGGGATCATTGTGCGCGTTGCACCGCGTGCCTTTCAGTGTGGAGTTGTTGGCCAGAGACTTTCCGCCACCCTGCAATGTGGCGACGCTGGTCTCAGCGGCACGAGCACTCAACTTCCGAACTCGAAAGATCAAGCTCAAGGTAGAGCGCCTTGAACGGCAGGTGTTTCCACTGCTGGTGGAGCTGCGCGTTTCGGGCGAGCCCGCTGCTGGCGACGGAGAGCCTGCCCCCGAACCCATGCTTGGCATCATCACGGCTGCCGCGGACGGTCGAGCTGTGCTTTTCGTCGCCGGAAGCAATCAGCCCATGACGCTGCCCTTGGACGAGGTCGCTCCGCTCCTGGGCGGCGCTGCTTGGCTGATTGCCCCAGAGGCGACGAAATCGGTCGATCCCGACGCGCCGGGCTTGGCCCGCCGCTTTGGGTTCGCCTGGTTTGGCCCCGAACTGCTCAAGCACGGCAAGGTCTGGCGCGATGTCCTCCTGGCGTCGCTGGCCCTGCAACTGATCACCCTGGCTACGCCGCTGTTCACACAGGCGATCATTGACAAGGTCGTTGTCCATCGCACGCAGAGCACGTTGATCGCCATCGCCATCGCGATGGCCATTTTCACGGTGTTTTCCAGCCTGCTGACCTGGGTACGACAGTACCTCGTGCTTCATACCGGCAATCGTGTGGACGCCGTGCTCGGCGCAGCCGTATGGGAACACCTGCTGAAACTGCCGCTGCGGTACTTCGAACATCGTCCGACCGGCGTCGTCGCGGCCCGGTTGCATGGCGTCGAGAACATTCGCGAGTTCGTCTCCGGTGCCGCCGTCTCGCTTGTGCTTGACCTGCCGTTCCTGCTGATCTGCCTTGGCGTGATGCTGTGGTACAGCGTCCCGCTGACCGGGATCGTGTTGTGCGTCCTTGCAGTGATCGCGATTGTCAGCGCCGCAGTGGCTCCGATTTTCCAGCGCCAGCTCAATGACCAGTTCCTGATGAGCGCGCGGAATCAGGCGTTCGTCACCGAACACATAGCGGGCTTTGAAACGGTCAAGAGCTTGCAAATGGAGCCGCAGCTTCGCAAGCGCTATTCGAACTACCTTGCTAGCTACCTGCAGGCCGGGTTCAAGACCAAGCAGATCGGCAACACCTACAACGTGTTCGCCAACACGATGGATCAACTGCAGACGCTCTTGATCCTCATGGTCGGCGCCTACACGGTGATGACCGAGCCCACCTTCACCATCGGCATGCTCGTTGCGTTCCAGATGTTTGCGGGCAAGCTGAGTCAGCCAGTCCTGCGAATCGTCGGGCTTTGGTCTCAGTTTCAACAGGCCAGCCTGTCGGTGCAGCGCTTGGGGGACGTCATGAACGCCCCGAGTGAGCCCTACAGCGTGACGCCTAAACGCCAGACTGATGGCCTTGGCCGGATCGAGGTTGAAGGCCTGGCATTTCGGTACGCGGAAGACAGACCGCTGCTGTACCAAAACCTCAACCTTCAGATCGAGCCTGGCAAAGCCATCGCCATCATGGGCGGTTCGGGCACTGGCAAGAGCACCCTCGCCAAGCTCCTGCTCGGCTTCTATCAGCCCAGTGCCGGCGCCATCAAGGTTGACGGGGTGGATGCCCGACACATGGCCGCCAACGAGTTGCGGAACTACTTCGGCGTCGTGCCGCAGGAGACCATGCTTTTCAGCGGCTCGGTCTACGCCAATCTGGTTGCCGCCAACCCCGGAGCCAACTTCGAGCAAGTCGTGCAGGCTTGCAAGATGGCGGGCATCCACAGCGTCATCGAGGCCCTCCCCCAAGGCTACGAGACAGAGATCGGCGAGCGAGGTGCCGGCCTGTCCGGGGGGCAGAAGCAGCGTCTCGCGATTGCGCGCGCACTCCTGAAAGGCCCGAAGGTCCTCATCTTCGACGAGGCAACGTCCGCGCTTGACGCCGAAACGGCCGAGAACTTCGCCCATACGGTGAACGCGTTGAAGGGCAAGGTGACCATGCTCTTCATCACCCACGCGCTGCCCAAGGCGCTCCAAGTCGACGAGACGCTTCAGATCAGCAAAGACGGAGTCAAGCGCCTCAAAGTCGTCTATACCGGTTCGCCCTCCGCGAGTTCTGCTGAACAGGCGAACTACCCAGGCGGCGGCAAGGCGGCATCGAACACGGCCGCTTGAGTCATGTTGCCGTTCAAGCGCAATTATTTGCAGCACGCGCTCGCGGTCAGCCGGTGGCTGGGTCAGCATGGCGCGTCCGCCGGCATCAACCCGGCCACCTATGTGATGGATATCCGGCTCGGCGGCAGGACGGTGCGCTTCTTTCCGCAGTTCTCGACCCTGGCTTCCGATGGCCTGCCCGCCTTCTTCCCTGAGCTGATCGACGGCGTCAGCGGGTTCGTCGGCTGGCTGCCCTACTTCAACAAGCGGTGGCCCATCGCGCAAGACAAACTCGCCTTCAAACTCTTCGCTCGTGCCCAGGGGCTACGGACGCCGGCTTGGTCGGGATTGAATGGACCGGGCATTGATAGACCTGTGCTCGTCAAAAGGCAGCTGTCGACCTTTGGCCGCGGCATGTCGGGGCCGTTCCTGACCGGCGGCGACACCGTACTCGGCACGGGCGACTACCTCGAAGCCTTCATCACCGGGCGCATCATCAAGGCGTGGTACTGGAACTCGACCCCCATCGTGGTGGAGGCTGCGCACATGCCCACCGTCACGGGAGACGGCGCCAGTAGCCTGCGTACGCTCATCGCCGCCAATCTCAAGGAACGAGGAATCTGGCCGGATGGGCTGGACGCGCTCGCCCGCCTGCAAGGGCTTGAGCTGGACACCATCGTTCCCACTGGCAATGCGGTGTTGTCCGACTACCGCTACATGTCGCCGCTAAATCCGACCCACCACGTTGACCACAACGTCTGGCCGGCTGCGCGTAATAGCGCTCTGGGCACTCAACTCCTGTCAGCCGGTGAAGTTTGCGCCGCGGCAATCCCGGGCGACGTGCGGGGCGGCGGCACGATGTTCTCGCTCGACGGCATCGAGGACGCAGAGGGGCGCCTCTGGTTCCTCGAAGCCAACTGCAACCCACAACTGCATCCGGCTTGCTACGCATGGATGCTGAACGCCATATTTGAGAGGAAGCATTGATGCGCCAGGACATCGCCACCCGTCACACTAAGTCGCGGCACAGCGGATCCAAGGCTGCGGCAACGCTGGCCTTGGTACTGAGCTTGGCAGGTTGCGCCACAGGCCCCAAGTTCACGGCGGCGGAGGCTCCGCCCCCGGAATCCGGGCGCGTCTATGTGTACCGCCCCTTCAAGCTGATCGGTGGCGGCACGGTCCACCATGTGTATGTGGATGCCAGCAAGGACGCGCTGAGCCTGCCCAACGCCAGTTGGCTCAAGCTCGACCTGCCTCCAGGCTCTCATTCGATCCGCATCGAGGATTTCTTCGGCGTCATGCAATGCGGATCCATCGGCTTGAACGTTCAAGCAGGCCAGGTCAGCTATGTCGCCAACCAAGTCAACACAACGCAGGGACTGAACCGGCTTTACGCCTCATGCACCGTCGCGCGGCAGAACGAAGAACAAGCCAAACCTGAAATCACCGGTTTGAGCGAGAAACGGAAGGACTGACATGGCGATCCGATTTGCCACGATGAACGACTTGCCCGGTCTGATCGAAGGGGCGAGCCGAATGCATGCGCTGACGCGTTTCAAAACCCAACCCTTCAACGCCCAGAAGGTCGCCAACGCCTTTGCTGATCTGATTCGCGACCCATCCGGGAAATACGTTTTCTTCGTGGCTACGTCCGCGAATGAGGCGCTCGTCGGAGCCCTGATCGGCGTGGTGGAGCAGCAGATTTTTACCGATGCCTATACGGCCAGCGTCATGCATTTCGATGTGCTGCCGGAGGCGCGGATGGGTGGATATGCAGTTCGTTTGCTTAAGGCATTTGAACAGTGGGCACAGAATCGGAAAGTTGTTGAAATCTGCTTTGGCATCAACAGCGGCACTGATGCCGAAACGGTTGGACGCTTTGCCGAGAAGATGAGGTACTACGCAATTGGCCAGAATTTTGTGAAAACCCAATTGTGAATGGTGCAAAGTGCCAACGTGCGCTTTTCGTGGTATTCAGAGAATGCCGCAAGGAGATCCAGATTGCATCGTGGATTTATTGTGAATTTGTTTCGTGTCTTATTTTCAGCGTTGACGGGCGCCTTTCTCAGCCTCATCGCAGTGCCGGCGTTCGCCGAAGACGACACCAGTGTGTCTATACGTTTCGAGAAGAAAATCCAATTGCCTACGGCAGAGACCGTTGGAGGGCCAATAGCCCTGACAAGAATTGCATGGGGTGGCATCTCCAATCAGATCGCGACCGCAGCATTTTCAGGTCGGAATATATATTTGATTGATGTTAAGGCTGAGAGTGTTAACAAGTTTGATTCTGGGTTGAACGGAATCATTGAACCAACCCTGCTGTGGTCGCATCGCAAGTCGCTCCTTATTGCAAGCCGAGCTGCAAGTGTTCGTGTCTTTGAAACATCAGAAGCAATACCAAAACCTACCCTCGCCATCGACAACAATCTACCGCGACCACTGCTTGCACGAGGCGTGGCATTGATTGAAAAATCAGCGGAAGAATGGTTGATATTGAGCGGAGAGACTAATAAAAAGATTGACCCAACCAATCCAGAAGTTGTGGCTCATTTGCTTTCAACAGGGAAAAGGATGTTTGAATGGAAGTTTCCAGACGACGGCGCGAACTATCGCATTTCTCAGTCATCGGCAGCGTTGGCTGAAGGTCATGTCGTACTTGCCGCCTGGGTCCAGCGAGTTGTTTCGCCGAAGACATCCGGCGCCCGCCCTATCTCTACCCAGGAAATCTGGATCATAAATCCGGAGCGAGAGCGAGATTCTTGCAAAATCCCGCCTACTCAAGGAATTTCTGAAGGTGCATCCATAACATTGGAACAACCCTCCATATCGCCTGACGGAAGATGGCTTGCGACGGCTGACGGTGCGAATGAATACGTTCATATCTACAAAACCAAAAGCTGCGAAGAAGCGGCAAAGCTTCCACTTCGCGGCGGACCGAACCCGCGGTTCCTCACCTTTTCTCCAAACGGCAGATGGTTGTTAGGAACTTCTCCAATGGCGCTCGGAAAGCGAGAAGGTCGGATATATGTTTGGCGGACCGCTGACTGGAAGTTGATCTACCAAGGAACTCAAACCTTTCCGTATCAGGCGGCTTTTGACAAGGCCAGCTCACACTTTGCCATCGCGACAGTGGATGGCGTCTACATCTATCGAATCAGTGAGCGTTAGAGCTCAATCGGGGAGAAAACATGGATATCAAATTTAGCGTTACGGCGGGCCAGGCTGCCACATTTTCTGCTCGTATTTACGAAAATTTTGCGGCCGCATCAAAGGCGGGTCTCCTAACTTCATCAAATTTGCCTGTATTTTACAAACCCACGCAACCTGTTGAAGGGTTTGTTTTTCTCAAGGCAAAATTTGATTCCGCTAGCAATTATTACGGCGAAGCTTGGCTAAATCCGCGAACCAACGAGGTAGTCGTTGTTAGTCGAGGAACTGTTCCGGACACCCGGGACGTTAAGGCTGACGCGACCATCGCCGCTGGACACGTCCCCTCAAGTGCAGCGGTTGCCCTCGCCTTCACTACCGAAATTGCATTTGCGAATCCAGATTCAAATATTATTTCTGTTGGCCATTCAAAAGGGGGCTATGAGGCGCAGTTTGCCAACACCGCACTGACCAATGATGCGCTGATTCTCGGAAATCCCAATCGATTTGCCGCCTTTACAGTGGATGCCCCGGCGTTCGGCAGTTCAGTCGTTCAACAATATTCCTCAGGATTTTCCGGCGCAAATGCGACCAATGTCATCGCTACAACAGATCCAGTATCGCAACTGACTTATGCTTCCGGGTTGGTGTTGCCTGGGCGGACTGTATCGATCCCACTTTTTGGCGAGGCTGGCGATCCAAAAGCTACTCCTGCGTCTTGTGCTGCGGCCGCGCAACGGGCTGCCACCATTTTTGACTTGAGCACTCCACAGAAATCAACCATTAGTGGCGAATTAAATAACGTCTTTTCTGATTTCGCGGAAACAGTATTATCCGGAGTTGGTTTCCCGGGCAAGGCATTGCGTACGGTAGACAACCTCTTAGCATCGTGTGGACTAAGTCCTGCTGGGCATAGCAGCGTGGCAATGATGCAAACGTTGAATGACCCACGCCCGTTCGACGGCTATGCGGAAGCTGGGCAAAAATCTATTTCGGACTTCAACGTCCAAGCGGACGGCGGCGGCCTCAGTACACAGACTGTGATGTCCCTGCTGGGCTACAACAATAATCAAGCGTTTAAAGCGCTGAGCAATGTAATTGTAAATCAGTACATCAAACGGTACGGTTTTGGAGAGGGCACTCCCTACCCAGAAAATTCGCCCGAGGCAAGAACGGTTCAACTTCGAGCGGAGGAATTATTCGCTGATAAGGATCTGACCGGTGCTGAAGTATTTGACGTAGGGGGCACAATTTATGTGCGACTTACAAGCGGTGATGTTCATTGGATCGACAAGGATGGGCGTGTCGGCTATCAACGGATCACTCAGTATGAAGATGGCTCTGCCACCTCGGAAACAAAATATCCCGATGGATCGTCACAAATTGCTTCGCGAGGTATCGATGGAGCGGTTCGCACAACCGTTCGAGACTCTGAAGGGCAAGTGCTGGCAGAGAAAAATATAACTGCTCAAGGTGACGTTGAATTGCATGCCAGGAGCCTGGACGGTAAGGAGCACTTTGATGTCAATATAGACCCAGATCAGCAGAGTATTTCCGTTTCTGGTGTTGATAAAGACAGTGAAGCGGTCGGGTTTGAAACTACCGCCATCGATGGTGGGGTGCGGACAACAATAAAGAATGAGGCGGGAAATGTACTTGGCGTCACAGACAGGACTATTGACGATAATGGTTTGGTAACCACGTCAACAACCCTCCCGGATGGGCACGAAACTGTCACAATCAGCCGAGATGGCGAGATTCTCCAGCGTACGGAAATCACCCCCCAAGCCGACGGCGCCACCTTGAGGGAGAACTATTCTCCTGACGGCAACCCGTTAAGCCAAGTGCTCGTGCGTGACAACCGGGATGACACCACGATCATCACAACCTATCCTGATGGCTCGCAGGTGCGGGAAGTTTTGGTTGACGGCAAGCTAGTTTCTACGACAGGTACGGCCGCACCACTGCAATCAGTCGGCGCCGCCATCCAGGACATCAACAGCCTCGTCCAAGCCATTCGCGGTGGCAAGCCGCTGCCCATCCTCAACAGCGGCCTGAACCTGCTGAACAACCAGGTGAACCCGGTCGTCAACGGCACGCAGGTACTCAACAACCAGCCGCTCTTCACAACCACTGCAGTGGCAGGAGCCATTGGCAGCTTGTATGGCCTCTACAGTGCTTTTTCAAGTAACGCAAGCGCGCTGGACAAGATTAGTGCTGGCGCGAATGCGCTCGTCGCGGTCAACTCCGCTGCAAATGCGATATCCGCCCAATCTGCGAATTTGGCAACAGATATTGCCAGCAAGTCGCTAGATAGTTTGGCGGGGACGATTGGTACGGCTGTGCCATACCTCAGTCTGGCAGTAGCGCTTGAACACGGAGACTACGCGGGCGCCGCTGTGGCCGCCGCCGCGATCTACAACATTCCGTATATCGGTTGGATCTACGCGGCCTATTCCCTCATCACCTCCTTCGGCAATGAGCCCCCGCAAGCCTGGGGCACCGTCAACTTCAAGTTCGGCGATGGCACCAACGTGCTCGCCGACAAGGCTGGCGAAGGCATCGGCCTCGGCAAGGTCGGTCTCGCGGCGGAGGGGAACGGGCTGAGCCCGACCAAGCCGGATGGCTCGAAGAACCCCGACTATTTCGGTGGCCTGATCGGCTACCTGCAGGGCGTCATCGACCAATCCGCCCAAACCAACCCAAACCTGCTACTGGGCATCATCCCGCAGCGCTTGCCGAGCTTGACTTGGCGGGAATCCACGCTGTCCGAGCCTGGCTACAGCATGGTGGACATCAACCCGTTGACGGGTGAGGAGCGCTACCCGGGCCTGCGCTACAACGACGACTTCACGCCCATCAATGCCGATCCGACGGACGAGGGGCAACGCCGAGACCTCTTCTCCCGCCTCGTGGGCAGCGCCCTGCAGCGCGAAGCCATTGCGCCGCTGTGGGAGGTAAAGACGGCCAAACTCCAGCAAACCATGGGAGACCCGGATGCAGGTCTCACCGAGGAGGAGCGCGACGCCAAGCACGGGTTGTCCGCCAGCTATGACAGCCAGGGGCATCTGCTGTCGAACAAGTTCCGGCCGGTGGCGCTAGACCTGAATGGCGATGGCGGCATCACGACCGTCAGCAGCGCGGCCAGCACGGTGAGCTTCGACTGGGATGACAGCGGTTATCTGAAGCGCACGGGCTGGATCGGTGCTGGCGATGGCATGCTGGTGCTGGAC